>Ga0180432_10010834_pt1 | contig 10840 bp, 23 predicted proteins | sample SS_ome_10_FD_132414 | JGI IMG/M metagenome (GOLD analysis project Ga0180432, IMG submission 132414) | Hypersaline lake sediment archaeal communities from the Salton Sea, California, USA - SS_1_MS_2 metaG | ecosystem: Environmental > Aquatic > Non-marine Saline and Alkaline > Hypersaline >...
AATCTTAAATAAGTATTAGTATTCGTTCCTTCATCTGTTATAAAATTAAAACCTCCATCATCTGTTCTAAAATAGGCATTCGAATTATCATGATAAATGCTGACTTCATCAGAAGCGTCTGTCGAACCAACGCTAAAAGTATAATTAGGAGATGTCGTTCCTATACCTACATAACCTAGAGATTCATTTACAACCAAACTTCCATCTCCAATATTAATTAAACCTTTTGTTGAAGCACTTGTTGATTGTAAAAGTAAATTATTTGAATTAGCACTTCCACCATATAAAGTATTTCCCTGAAGACTAAGACCTGCAGTTACATGTCTTAAAACATTTGCACCACCAAATTTAATATAAGCTCCAGATGCTAAATTTAAATTACCCTTAACATCTAAAACTTCTGTTGGACTATCTGTCCCAATCCCAACATTACCAGAAGTTCCATTAACAAAAAGAACACTATCATTAACATACAAATCTCCACTTGCAGTGTTGAAATAAATATCTTCCCCATTACTAAGGAACTCAAAAGCATTCCCTCCACGACTTTCTAACCTATTCTTTCCACCACCAACTTCTCCGATTCTAAAGTTATTAATATCTGCTATGCCGGTTGTTGTTAAAGCAATGTTTCCAACTGCTCCTGAATTTATATTTGCTTCACCTCTAACATCTAACAACTTTTCTGGTGTCGAAGTATTAATCCCAACATAACCATCTGTAGTAAAATTCCCAAAGTCGTGAACATTTCTCTTCCAAGATAAGGGGTCTGTTTCTTCCCCAGAAGGAACACCAAAACCCTTAGAGATAGCAACCCAATCTACATAGTAATGATTTTGTGTGTTTCCATTTGAGGATTTGTAAATTCTCATTTGAACTACTCCACCATCTATGTGTCCACTATCATCAAACACAGGTTGAGTTATTGTTGCAAAAGATTCACTACTTGCTAAAATAGGATAATCTTCCCATGCTTCTTCGTCATAATCCCAAAATTGAATAACTGGATGTTCTCCTTTTAATTCAGTAGTTCTATATCTTATAATTCCTCTTGAGAAATTATCTATTCCTGTAAAATTCATTCTCATATCTAATCCCGGACTTGAAGCGACCTCTGAAAAGTTAAGAGTAACACCATCATAGTTTCCATCTGGATGTTGAGTATCATTTATACTTCCTCCATCGATAACTCCAGAAACATTTTGGGCTTGTGTTGCATTATAATAAACTGTTGCTAATTTAGAATCATTAAAAAGTAAAGTGTTCCCATCAAAGGAGTTCCAATCATCTCCAGATGTCCAATTAAACTTCCCATTGAAATAAGGAGCAGTTATATTTCCAGTTAGGGTACATCCAGTTAATTTACACCAAAAAGTATCTATATAAGAAGTTAGTAATGTCAAAACCCCTCCACTACCTTCATCAAATTGTGTTGAGTTTACATCATCTAAATCTCCAATGTTTGTTTCCCAAATATCTGTTGAGTTTGTTGAACCATTAATTGAATAGTTTCTAATTTCTGTTATTTTTTCGTATTCAAAATCAATTACTGTCGAACCTTCATCTTCCAATGCCAAAGTAAAACTAGAAAAAAATAAAATAAAAATTAGAAGACAAGAGAGAACTAAAAAGCTCCCTCCTCTTCCAGTAAAATCAAACTTTTGTTTCAATTTAGTCACCTAAATTTATATCAAACCACTATTTCGTAGACCTTGTGCTGCGATTCCGATTGCGGAAGTTGCGATAGCAAGGGCAAAGAAAAGTGTGGTCAATCCAACAAGGGTGTCTGCTGCTCCTGTAACGTTACCGTCTGCCTGTGCAAGTCCTACTTGCTGAGCAACAGTTGGTAGAAGTGCAGTACCTACAAGGATAACAATGAAACCACCTATAATATTTCCTAACATTTTCAATCTCCCCTCCTTAACGTGAATGGAGATAAATCCATTAAATCTAAGTAAACCATAAAATATTGTTAATTTAATGTTTTATAAATATCGATTGTTATGAAACTTGATAAAATCTCTAAAAAGTTATTATAATTTATTATAATCGATATTTATAAAAGCCTATTTTGTATTATTTGATATGGTTTACAATCGTGATGTTAATTCTCAAGACATTGATGAGGAAAGAGCTTCTAAAATAAATGCTGCTGGACTAATAAACTCTACTCTAGAGAATCTTTGGAGAGATTGTTATAGTCTAATGTCGAGAGGAGATTATGTTAGATGGAATATAAAACTAGATTCTATCTGGGCCATACTTGGTGGTGATGTGAAGGACCCTGATGAGGAAGATGGTCCTTTTAAAAAACTTTCAGATATAAATAAACAATTATACGAGCAGGGAAGTCTAAAATCCAAAATTGGTTCTGGTTTTGGTGAAGTCCCTAACCCGAATAATGCAGTTCAGTATCAAATCCTCTTAAAAAAAGCGTTATTTCTAAGGAAGTTACAAAACGACCAGGGAAAAGGAACTGCATACATAAGAAAAGATGATTATGACATGTAATAATTATGGCACCTACCCAATTAGTCACTATTAAGAACCCAAAAACTGGAAAAACTGTCGAGTATGCCATGGATACTCGACTTAAAGATAATCTAGACAGGGTTGCTAAGGATGTTCTTGAAAAGAAGGATAAAGATTTATTTATTGCTGTTGATGGTGCTGAAGGAAGCGGTAAATCTACCCTTGCATTACAAATCGGAAAGTATGTGGACCCTACTTTAGACTTAAAAAGAGTAGTTTTTGATGCAGATAGTTTCCGGGAAGCTATTTTCAAGGCTAAGAAGAATCAATGTATTGTTTTTGATGAAGCATTTAATGGTCTGAGTTCAAGAGCTTCTCTATCTGCTATGAATCGTGTCTTAGTTGGTTTGATGATGCAGATGAGACAGAAAAATCTATTTATTATCATTGTCTTACCTACATTCTTTATGTTAGAGAGATATGCAGCAATCTTTAGGACTAAATCACTAATTCATGTCTATGAATCTGGTGGAAGAAGGGGTTACTTTAGAGTTTATAATGAAAGATTAAAGAAAGCACTTTATTTGATTGGGAAGAAAGACTATTCTTATAATCATAAGTCTGTTAGGACTAGATTTTATGGAAGATTCTATGGAAAATTTGCTTTAGGAGATGAAAAAGAGGAATTAACTTATCGAAAGATTAAAATGAAGGCATTGGAATCGACTTCTCAAGACCCTATGACCGCAGGACAGATTAAATATAAAGAACAAAGAGATATAGTCCTTTGGAGATTACGTAAAGAGATGAAGATGACCTATCAACACATGCAAGAATACTTAGAAGAGTATGGTTTAAGTATGAATTACTCTCAAATTAGGAATATTTGTGTTAAATTTGGTGATAAAGCTGATGAAAAGAATAAAAAAGACATAAAATTAGCTGAAAATAGTGAAAACGACCCAAAAAAGGATAAAAAAGACAAGAAATGAAGGTCTTCTCACACCTAAATCTCAATTTTCGGGACTTTTCGAGGCATTTTAGCCCTTTTTCCCGGTTTTTTGGCCTATTTTGAGTTTTTAACTTTGAATCTATAATATAATATAAGTGTATTGTCAAAAAGAAGGGGACCCTTCCAACATAGAAGAGTTTTTTTAAGGTTTATCTAGGCATTCAGCCTTGTTTTACCTACTGGACGGTCAAATTCTCGTGTAAAACACCGCTTTTATGAGTGAACTTGTCGTTTTGCACTTAAAAATCAAGGCATTATAGTGATTTTATTCTACTTTTAGAATAATATTCTAGGCACAGAAGACTATGTTGTTATTTCTAACAATATAATCAAGGCATTTACTACTCCTGGAGAAATAATCTAGGCACTCTCTTCCAGACCCCCCTTAAACAAGTGTTATAGGGTGTTATAATAGTGTTGTAGAAGGGGTCTTTTTTTAGGTTATTTTTATAGTGTTCTAAGTGTTCATATATCACCTAGTAAAAACTACAAACCCATACCCCTTACATTTTGATGTTAAAGAAAGAACTCATTTATGAAAACTGTACCTCTTAACTATCTTCTTAATATGTTGTTACTCCTTAATTAAACGTATGGTATACCTCAACCGAAACATTTATAAACAATCTTTTTCTTAATATAGTATTATGGTAACGCTAAGAAGAAAACCAAAACAGGAAAAAAAGTTTATCCTAACAGGATACAGACATAAGAGTATAGGACTCTACACCCCCAAAAGGAATAAGGTTAAGGTTGGGGCTTTGGTAGGGTTGTTTATATTTTGTGTTGTGACCCCTTTTAGTGATTGGTTGTTATTCGTGGCTGGGGCTTTGTTAAATAAATTTCCTTTATGGGTGTTTAGATAATGGAAGGGTTTAACTTTAAACAAGAAGTCGAAAGAGAAATATATTAGGATAATTAACCAGGCTATTGCGAACACATAGTTATATTCCATACAGTATTTTCTTTTATTCTTCATCCTTAACCTCTAAATCATTTTCATAATCCATATCAAGTAGTCTTTGTTTTACTTCTTCTAGTCTTCTTATTACTAATGCATTTTCTGATAAGGTTGTGTCTTTTGTTTTTAGTCTATCTAGTATCTTTCCTTTGCTGCATAATATTTCAATCTTTATCATTTCAACCCATCCCACATCTCACAGTCTATTTTAATATCATTCAAATAACAATCCTTGCTTTTTGTTGTTGTAACTATCTTTTGTTGATTTTGGTGTGTGCAGGTATATTTGTTCTTATACTCTTTAAAAGTCCAATTTCCTTCTCCAAAATCTTTATTACAATCATCAATTACAGTCCTAAGTTCCCCATAACGAATTGTAGAGATACCTAAAAAGACTCCAAGAGATATTACAGCTATAACCATTACTACTACAAATGCGATAGCAAAGATTTCACCAATATCCATTACTTATAACTCTCCTCATATATTGCTTTAAATGATTTTAATAATTCCCATCCAACGTATTGTGCTATTGCTGCTTGTAGAACTGTTTGGACAATACTTTTATATCCTTGTTCTTTGAGATTCATTTCTACTTCTAGAAAACTTACTCCTTCTTTCTTTAATTCTTCATATATTGTTTGCATCTTTCCATTTGAATAATTTACTTAGACTTTCCATTGTTATCCTATTCATCTCTTGATATAATTTTAATCTAACAATCCAACAAAAAGGTTTACATCCTCCAGCCTTCAATTCTATCCTGTGACAAAAAGGACATACATAATAACTTTTACTTTCCATCTTTTACCTCTTTATTCTTAAACATCATTAATGATTGATTCTTTGAACATTTCTTACAAAGTAATTTTCCATCAGATTCTCTTTTCTTTAACATCTTATGATTACCACAGCCTTCACAAAGCCAATCTGTCCATTCATATTCACTTCCCATCTTTTACCTCTGGAATATAATAAATTCCTTGTTTATCCTTTTTATAGAATCTTCTTTTTCTTAAAATATATTGTTTACTAAAATATTCATATGGTTGTTTTGTTCCTTGATGCTTTACAATAATAGTTTGAGGGTATTTTCCATGACCACAGCAACAAGCAAGAGTAACTATTTTATTATCATTCAATTCTTTTATAAATTCCCTCATGCAAGGGTCTATCCTTCTTGAATCATTCTTTGGATTAAACTTACACATCTTTCTTTTCCTTCTTTTTATATCTGGACCTTGCTTTATCCTTCTTCATATTCCTGAAGTCTTCATCAGACCAGTATTTCTTTTTTTGCCATTCTCTTAGATAACCAAGTCTTGATTTGTATATCTTTCTTCTTTCTTCTAAAGGTTTTGATTTAAAGGATTGATATGTTCTCTTTCTTCTTTTCTCTCTCATTTTTTCGTCAATCAACCAGTAGCTTACAGTTCCTTGACAGATTCCTAATTCATCTGCTATTTGGACTTGAGTATTTCCTTTTAGACTTAGTTCTTTAATCTTTTGCTTTGTTTCTTTATTTATTCTTTTCATTTTTCTTTCTATCTGTTTTAACTAATGCAAAATATGTTCCAACTAAGATTACAAAAAGAATTAACTCAGCAAAAACAAATGGAAGAAAGTAATTGTTATATCCTGTTTGACCTAAAATCATAAACTCCTCCCATAAATGGTCCCTTGTAAATCTTAAATGGAATAGTAAAGTTGAAGCTACCATACCTGAATAGAACCACATAGCCCTATGGAATATTCTTGATAGATTCATAAATCACACCCCTCATCATATCTTCCAAAATAATTAGCATACATTGTTTTACAAATATAACTTAGTATATAAAATGAAACACAACACAACAGGATTATACCAACAGATGTTAAGGACATACTGTTACCACCTTCACATTTGACATTTATAATTCTATTTCCATACTTATCATAACAATCTACTATCTCCCCAGTATTATCATTAGCATACTCAAGGGCTAAGAGAAAACCTATTGCAAGGTTACCTAAAATTATTACTACCCATGTAACTATAAATACTGTTTTTATTATCTTAGTTTTCATAAATCACCTCATTAGTGAAGGATTTTTTAGTTTGGGGTTATTTATCGTACTTTCCATCTCTTTTTTATGAACGGTTATGATTTGACTTATCTTTCCAGTGGATAACTTAGTTTTCTCACTTATCTCTCTGTAACTCATTCCTTTCTTCCAATGCTCAATTATTACTCTCTTTTTATTTGTATGGACACTAGGCCTCCCCCATTTCTTTCCTTTCTTTTTCTTTTTATGTCTCTCAAAGGCTGCTTTGATTCTTTCAGATGTTTTCTCTGATTCCATCTCTGCAATACTTCCAATTAATCCTAATAGAAAATCTTGGATTGTTTTTCCTAGAGAACCTTCAATATTGACTGCTTCTAACCAATCTTCTCTTACGGAATGAATCCTACAACCAAAGTTTCTTAGAATCATAACATCTTCAAGTAAAGTATCTCTATTCCTTACCCATCTATCTAGTGACCAGACTACAACAGCATCTATTTGGCGTTTTCGAGCCATCTGCTTAGCTTTCTCATACAAAGGCCTATCTACTTTCTTAAATGCAGAAATCTGCTCTAAGAATACGTCTACGACTTCATAACCCACCTTTTTGGCAAAGTCCTCACATTGTTTTCTTTGATTCTCCGGGTCTTGTTCCTCTGTTGATGTTCTTAGATAGATTATTGCTTTCATATTAAAATGCTACTCCAATTATTACAAGTACCCCAAGATATTGCCAGGCTAGATAAATACATTCTTTTTTTGTTCTTAACATAATCTTTATTGGGCTTTCCATATTCTTCTTAATATTATATACTATTTAAAGTTATGTCTTAATTTCTTAATGGTGAACTTAGACTATAATTTCCTTTATCTTATCATTTAGTAAATCAATGTCATCTGGAAGGTCATCTTCTCTTACTAAAACCCAATCTGTTCTGAAATACATTCTCTCGTAGTTTTCATAGGCTTCTCTTGTTTCGTTTAACCAATCAGTTGTAACTCTTCTCTGAATTTCATAGCAAATTATCTCTTTTGTCTTTACATTCTCAAAATAAACATCAGTTATCTTTGCTGTATTACTTCCTAAAGAATGTTCTGTATAGATTCTTATCCAATAAGTATTTCTCTTATACTTTTCTATTAGATTTAAGACAATTAATAATTTTATTATTTCATGTTTCCTACTAGCATTTCTTCTAGTTCTTATTTTGAATTGTTCACTCCATTGTATTTTGTTCATTTTTCTCGTAACCTCTTTTTATTCTCATAGCATATTCACAACTTAGATGGACCCATTTCTTTCCCTTTCTTTTCTTTTCTTCAAAGTCTATTATAGAGAAGTCTGCTTGAGGTTCTCCACAAATATCACACTTCATTCCAAATCACCCATCTGATTTAATTCTGCTTTCTTTAATCTCTCAATCAATTCACTCTCTGGAATGATTCCACCTTCGATTCTGCCGTAGATTCGTTCTTCTCCATGTTTTGTGTATCTTATGCTCCAATCATTTGCCCATTCTGGAAAGTAATATCCTAAAGGTCGATTATCTGGGTTGTCGGCAGATGAGTTCGAGCCGGTTTCCCGTCCACCAATCCCTAATAGCTTAACTTTATCCTGATTAGAGGATTTTATCTGCCGACTTAAAAACATCTTCTTGATGCAATGCTTGAGGTCTTCGTATGTTATTGTTTTCATTCTTTTGCCTCCCCGATTTGCTTCTTTTTATTATAACAACTAAGGGAACAGAAATCTACCCCTCCACATTCTTCTTCACAATATTCACAATTATTCATTCTTCTCAGCCCACTGGTCACTAAAGTATTCTGCTATGGCAGTATATTTATCTTCAAGTTTATTAATTTCATTCTTATTCTTTCTAGTCTTATGATAAATCCAGGAGGAGAAAGCAAAGGTTAGTCCTATGGCAATGATTATAAAGGCCACAGATGGGTCGTACCAAGTTATAAAATATCTATAGTATCCTGAGAGAGCTATTGCAATTCCAAATGTGATTCCGAGTATTGAAAAGTTATTCATCTTTTGGTTTTGTTAAGATTTTACATCTATTCCTCCAGTTATCTCTTGAGACTCTTAGTTCTTTTACTTTTTCTAGTAGTTTGTAACCAGCCTCTATTAATTTTATTGCACTCTTGTGTGTGATAAATTGATTTTGAGTTGTTTCACTCATACTCAATAATAGTTCTCTCATTTCTAATTCAGAAGCAGACTCTTTAGTTGTAATGTGCTTGTTCATGTTATTATAATCTATTGTAATCTATATAAACTTTTATTTCAATTCTGTAGTGGTAAAATTCTTTGAATTGAGATATTATTATTTAGTAACTTAGTCTTTCCTCCTTTGTATTCTATTAATCCTAGTTCTTGTAATGCACCCAACATTAAGGTTAATTTGTTATGCCATTTCCTATCTGAGAAAAACTCTTTCCAAGTTGTATGTCCAAGTCCTAAGAAATAAGAAAATGTTACTGCTATATGTTTTGTCTCTATTTCTTCTTCTTGTTGGTATCTTCCTAGAGTTCTTATTAATGCTTCAAGTTCTTCTCTTGTTACTTCAGTTTTTATCTCTTGAGCAATTTCATCCTTATTTGGTTTCTGATATTTTATTATAATTAATTTGTCTAGTTCTTGGATTAACTCAAAGGAACTCTTACCTTTCCAGGATTCTACTTCTACTTGGGCTTTTTTTTCAGGGTGATATTTATTATATAGTTCTAAGATTCCTCTTGTGTGAAACTCTAGTTCTGTATTTCCTCTTTTATAATATTGTCCAATTAAAGTTTGAAGTGCTTTTCTAAAAGTCTTACAGGATTTTATTCCTCGAATAGGATTTCCATTTCCTTGTTTCTCTATCTTCTCTACAGAGTTTTTATTTATAAATCCCATAGCTCTTCAATCATCTCCATCTGTTTAACCTTAATTTGTTTCTCAGTCTTTCCTCTTTCTTTCATACATTCTCTTACTCTCTTTTGTTCTTCAACTAAATCTTTGATTCTTTCTTTTGCATCATCAAAGTCCATTCCCCTACTCATTAACATCCTTAGAAGGTTTTGTTTTTCTTGTATTGTTATGTAAGAATAGTTTTTATCTTTCTTTGTCTTCTTTGAACCTTTTATCTTAGGGAAGTCTTTTGCCTTTGTTGGTTCTTGTTTTGGTTTTCTTATTATTGGTTTTTCTAATTTACGTGCTTCTTTGATAGTTTCTTTTCTTCTATTCTTCCGTCGAGAAATATAACATGCCCTACATAACCAGTCTCCATTTATCTTTTTTACACTCTTTTGTCTTTCAAAGATTTCTTCACAATCACAGCACTTCCTCTCTTTCATACATCTTCTATAAGATTCTTTTCTTTATAAAATTGTGTAATCATTTTAGAATTAAGAATATTCCGGCTAATTTGTATAGCTTATTTGCATCCTCTTCGACATTAATATCACACTTTAGAATTTTTATCTGGTCCCTATTTACTCTCTCTATTAATTTCATCTCTTCCATCTCTTTCATTACTAGAGGTCTTATGTCTTTTGGTAGTTGGTTAAATCTACCTATCTTTTCGTAAAACTTCTTTCTATTAATTATAGCATTAACTCCAAATTTTTTAATAAACTGATTATGCAATCCTAAATAGAGTATTCCAATTTCTAGTCCTGCCATCTTATTATTAAGGTAATATTCTAAAGAGTTGATTCTTGTCTAAACATTCTTGTGCTATCTTTACTGTTGATGCATATTCATTTATTGCCAACAATATAAATATCATAATCAAGGCTAGAAATGCTAACTTAATCCAACTTCCCCCGGCAATTAAATTCTTCCAATTAATCTTTCCATCTATCTTTATTGGCCTGACTATCCCCCAACCAAATAACTTTGATTTCTTGAGATGTATTCTCTCCCCTTCAACATCAATCTCTTTTATTTTCAAATCCATTATCCTTCTGCGAAACCACTGAACAATGCAGCTATGATAGGTACTGCCACATATGCAGCAATCTTTATCCAAAGTGGAATTGGAGTATCTTGCCATCTAAACATTATTATCATCCAGGATACCGCTGCCGCACCGACCCCAGTTAATATCCAAAATGCTGGAGACTCCCAAATTTCTGCTAAATCCATTATTTCTTCCCTCCTTTCATCTTTTTGATTATCTTTCTTATCTTAGTTGAGATAATCTTAGAATGTTTAGCTAAATTCTCTAGCATCTCTAATGCGAACCTCTTCCCATATAGCCTTATCAATAATTCTATATGTTCCTCATCAGCCCTAAATAATATTGTTCTATATATATGGGACCTTAATCCTATCTCTATCTTTTCTTCTTTTA
>Ga0180432_10010835_pt1 | contig 10839 bp, 6 predicted proteins | sample SS_ome_10_FD_132414 | JGI IMG/M metagenome (GOLD analysis project Ga0180432, IMG submission 132414) | Hypersaline lake sediment archaeal communities from the Salton Sea, California, USA - SS_1_MS_2 metaG | ecosystem: Environmental > Aquatic > Non-marine Saline and Alkaline > Hypersaline >...
TCTGCTCGCAGGTCTGCTCATAGAAAGGAAAGATGCCAACATGGCTGATGCTTCCCCCCAGGCGGATATGATGCCCATCCACCGCGAGCATCTCAGGAGCTCGGTTGAAGCCCAAACCGGTCGGGCCAGCGCTTTGCTGATCGCCACGTTGCTTGGCGGGGTGTTGGTCCTGATCTCGTTTGTGGCGGGGTGGCTCTGGCAAGGGTACACCCAGACGCTAGCCGATGGGGGGACCCTCAACGCCTATCGCGATGGGATCGCCCTGATCGGGGCGCTGTTGCTGGGGGCGCCGTTGGTCTGGCACGCGGTGGTTCACCTGTTTCGCGGCGAGCTCCACATGGACGAGTTGGTCGCGCTCGCCATCGTGGCCGCCATCGCCACCGGCGACTACCAGACCGCGGGCCTCGTGGCCTTCTTCATGATCGTGTCCACGCTGATCGAGACCCGGACGGCCCTGGGCGCCCGCGCGTCGATCGAGGCCTTGGTCAAGATCACGCCCACCAGCGCCCGTCGCGTCGAGCCCGACGGCACCGAGACCGAGCTGGACCCGCAGGGACTCCGGACCGGCGACACGATCCGCGTCCGGCCGGGCGACAACGTCCCGTCCGACGGCGTGGTCCTCAGCGGTGAGTCGACGGTGGACCAGGCCACCATCACCGGTGAATCGCTGCCGGCAGACAAGGCCCCGGGCGGCGAAGTCTTCGCCGGAACGATCAACCTGACGGGCGTGCTGGACGTTCGGGTCAGCAAGGAGTGGAAGGATAACACGCTCCAGACCGTTCGAGAGCTGATCACCAACGCCGAGAGGACCAAGATCCCCCTGATGCGGCTGATCGACCAGTACGCCGCGTGGTACACGCCGACGATCCTGATGATCGCCGGGATTGTGTTCTTTTTCACGCAGGACTGGGACCGGGCCATCTCGATCCTGGTGGTGTCGTGCCCGTGTGCGTTGATCCTGGCCACACCGACGGCGATGGTGGCGGCCCTGTCGGCTGCGGCGCGTCTGGGGGTGTTGGTCAAGAACGTCGTCCACCTCGAGTGGGCGCGGAGCCTGACCGCCGTCGTCTTCGACAAGACCGGCACGCTCACCACCGGTGAGCTGTCCGTCACGAGCATGAAACCCGCGCCCGGTGTAGAGGGGGCCGAACTGCTCAAGCTCGCTGCCTCCGTCGAGCAGATGTCCCGTCACCCGGTCGCGCGTGCCGTCGTCGACGTCGCCAACAAGGCCAGGCTGGCCCTCGACGAGCCCAACGGCTTCCAGGAGGTCTCGGGCCGAGGCGTCTCGGGCCTGGTCGACAGCAAGACCGTCATGGTCGGGCGGCCGGCCTGGCTGGCCGAACAGGGGGCCGATCTGGCCCCGCTCGAACACCCCGACTACAAGGAACCCGAAGGGGTCAGCGTCCTATACGTCACGCAGAACGGCCGGGCCATCGGCTGGATCGGCTTGGAGGACCGCACGCGTCCCGAGGCCCGTCAGGCCATTGACCAGCTCCGGAGCCTAGGCGTCCGCGAGCTGATCATGGTGACGGGCGACCGGTGGTCGGTGGCCCGACGGGTCTCCCGCGAGATGGGCTGCTCGGACGTACACGCGGAGGTCTTGCCGGACCAGAAGCTGAAGTTGGTCGATCGACTCAGGGACAGGGGGCATCGGGTGGCCGTCGTCGGCGATGGCGTCAACGACGCACCCGCCCTGGCCGCCGGCGACCTGGGCATCGCGATGGGAGCGGCCGGTTCCGACGTGGCCATCAACTCCGCGTCCATCGCGCTGATGAGCAACGATCTGGGTCGGTTGCCGTTCCTGGTCAGGCTGTCCCGTTCGGCCACGAAGGTCATCTGGGAGAACATGTTGTTCGGCGTGACCTTCATCGTCGTGACCGTGACGCTGGCGGGCATGGGCTTGCTCAAGCCCATGCTGGCGGCCATGCTGCACCTGGCCGCCTCGACGCTCGTGGTGTTCAACAGCGCCAGACTGATCCGTGCGGGCGAGGAGCTGAGCCCACACGTCTTTGAGCGCGCACCGTCTGGCGCGAAGCCGGACCCGGAACCAGCGCCCGTCACACCGCAGCCGGCCTGACACCCAACGTGCACCCCTGGCGGGTTGCCCGCCAATGCTATCGCAGGGCGCTCAAACCCCTTTGCCCTGGCAGGGCGGTTGCCAACGGTACACGACCGCGCCCGATTTCTTGACCTGACCGCAGATAATTTGGTTGCCCCCGGGAACTCCCGTGATACATTGACCACATGTCGCTGGAGCCATTCGAAACCGCCGAAGCCCATGCCACGCCCGTGGTCCGACAGCTATCGACGTTCCTCGATAACCGCGTCGGACAGTTGCATCGCTTGACGAGGGTGATGGAGGGTACGTCGATCCACATCCTGGCGTTGACGATCATCAACTCGGTCGATTGTGCGATCGTTCGGCTCCTGGTGGACAAGGTCGACCAGGCCGAGCAGGTCCTCCGAGAAGCGGGCTTTCCGGTCAGCACGGCCGAGTTGCTCGTCGTCGAAATGCCTCCCGGCAGTACCGGGCTGCTGACCATCTGCTCAGGCCTGCTGGCCGGCGAGGTCAACATCCACTACGCCTATCCGCTGCTGAGTCGTCCTAAAGACCGGCCGGCGCTGGCACTGCTGGTGGACGACCTGGAGACGTCGGCCAACATCTTGCGGGCCAAGCAGTTCGTCCTACTCGACGAGCACGATTTGGAGCAGCTCTGACCGCGTCGGGGCGATGGCGACGCCAGGGAGTTCGGCGGGCCACGGCCATTCCGGCGGGGGCTCCGGCCATTTTGGCAGGGCGACGGGGCCACACCCATCTGTAGCCTTCCTGTTTACAAGTTGTTACGATTGCTGAGACGTGGCACGAACTTTGCCACGTCACGTCCGTAGGACAAGACAGACCGTCCGCGGCCCGACGGCGTCCCGGCCCGCGACGGACCGGTGTGGTGCGACTGGCTGAGGGACAAAGCCATGTTCCGATTCGTCAACAACCTCAAGACCGTCGTCTTGCTCGGGGCCATCATGGGCCTGGCCCTGTTCATCGGGCAGTTCTGGGGAACCGGCGGGCTCGTCATCGCGTTCCTGTTCGGCGGGCTCGTCAACGTCGTCGCCTACTTCTTCAGCGACAAGATCGCCCTGGCCAGCATGCACGCCCAACAGGTCACCGAGGCCGAGGCACCCGAGCTCGTCGGCATCGTCCGCGAGTTGGCCACCGCGGCGGGTCTGCCCATGCCGCGCGTCTACGTTTGCCCGGAGCAGGCCCCCAACGCCTTCGCCACCGGACGGAACCCCGATCACGCGGCGGTCGCCGTCACCGAGGGGCTGCTCCGCGCGATGGACCGTCGTCAGCTCCGTGCGGTCTTGGCCCACGAGATCGCCCACGTCCGCCATCGCGACATCCTGATCAGCTCCGTGGCCGCCACCATCGCCGGGGCCATCACGATGCTGGCCCGGCTGGCGTGGTTCATCCCAATGGGGTCCAGCGATGACGATGGCCCCAACCCCCTGGCGGGCCTGTTCATGATCATCCTGGCCCCGCTGGCGGCGATCCTGATCCAGGCCGCCATCTCCAGATCACGCGAGTACAACGCCGACAGCTACGGCGGCGAGCTGTGCGGCAATCCCCGCGACCTGGCCAGCGCGCTCGGACGACTGCACGCCCACAACCAGCGCGTGCCCATGCACGCCAGCCCGTCACACGCCAACATGTTCATCGTCCAGCCGCTAATCCCCGGCGGCCTGACGGGCCTGTTCAGCAGCCATCCGCCGCCCGATCAACGAATCGCCCGACTCAACGCACAAGCCGACGGGCAGATCTGATCGGATCACAGAAACGGCGTGGCTCGGATGGGCACCGAGGCCGGGGTGGCACGGTCAAGTGAAGCCGAGGAATGAGGCTGAGCTTGACCGTGAAGACGCCGCGCGATCTTGGCACTATGGCTAGGTCCCGATCGCGAAGAGTCGTTCCTCGGTCTGACCCCAACATGTCGTACGAACTCCCGACCACATTGGGAAGACCACGGCCAAGCTATCGCTTGACCGTACCACCCTCCCTGAGCACCTCCTTTCGTCGAGAGAGTTTCTGTTCTCGATATGCGTGAGCACGGCTTGAGGCAGCGCCCGCCGTCCGCTATGGTTCCCGATAGCATTACGTCGGTCACGAGCCACATGGACGGGGACTGGGAGGATCAGACCATGCCAGATGGGGCGTCCGGGTTGAATCGTCGAGATTTCCTGCATCGTGCCGCCGGGGCGGCGCTGGGGGCGTCGACGTTGACCGGTGACGCGGCCCGGGCCGAACAAGCCGCCAAGGTCCCGCCCGAAAAGCTCGTCTGGCGAAACAAGCATCCTGACATGGTCTACCGTCGACTCGGCCGGACGAACTTCATGTGCAGCCGGCTCGCGGCCGGTTGGCGGGGCAACAACCGGCTCAAGCAGATGCTGCTCGAGCGGGGCGTCAACTACTTCGACACGTCTCGGGTCTACGCAGGCGGCAACAACGAGAAGGAAGTCGGCGAACTGGCCAGGAAGTTCCGCGATCGGATCTTCCTGTCGAGCAAAGCGAGTGGCCTGGCGGGCTACCCAGGACGCGCGTTCGAGCCTGGGGAGGGCGCCAAGGCCGCCAGGATGTACCACAAGCTGTTGGACACCTCGCTCCGCGTCCTCAAGGTCGACCACCTCGACTGCTACTACCTGCACGGTGTGGACAAGCCGTTCGTGCTCGAGACCGAGGAGCTGCACGCCGCCTACGAGAAAGCCCACAAAGCCGGCAAGGTCAAACACAACGGGTGGACGACCCACCGAAACGCACAGGAAGTGCTGGCCAAGGCCCTCGAGCTCGAAGAGCAAGGCCGGCACCCCTTCGACCTGATCATGGTCGCCTGCAATCCCAACAGTTGGCCCGGGATCAAGGACCTGATCGTCAAGCTCCAGCAGCACGACATCGGGTTGATCTGCATGAAGGCCACCGGCCAGGTCCGTCACGGCAGCGGCCCCCACGTGGGCGAGATGCTCGAGCTGGCCGATACGCTTCAGCTCAACGACCGCGAGCGGTCCTACGCCTATATGCTCCACATCGCCAAGTTCGACGTGCTCATCAGCGAGATGCAGAACGTCAAGCACGTCGAGGGGAACCTAAAGTTGCCTGGGATGCGGCTGGCCGCAGCGGACCGGCGGCGGCTTGAGGCGATGGTCCTGGCCGAACAGCGCGGCACCTGCCACCACTGCGGCCGGTGCGCTGCGGCGTGCCCGGAAGTCATCGAGGTCGACGACGTCCTGCGATACCACAGCTACTACCACAACTACGGCCACCACCAGGACGCCTGTGAGCACTTCCGAGCGCTTGGCTACGATCTGGTACGGGCGTGCAGCGAGTGCGGCCGGTGCAAGGAGGCCTGCCCGGCGGGCATCGACCTACCGGCCGTCATCGTCGAGGCGGCACGCCAGATGGCATAGGCGAGCTATGGCAAGCGTGGTTCACCTGTGGTCGGCGCTGGCGCCGGCGCCCGACGGCTCGAGACGGTCGTGAAGGTCTCGCTCGCATATCTCGTGATCGATTCTCCGCAGGACACGGGCTACAACTACGGACTGGGCTATGTCGCGGCCGTTCTACGCTCGGCCGGCCACGACGTCGACTACACACCCCTGTTCACCGAGGACGACGCCCGCGCGCTTGCCGAGCACGCCAGACAGCGCCAACCCCGTATCGTGGGTCTTAGCACCACGACGGCCCAATTCGCTTATGTGCAGGACATCGCCCAGGCCGTAAAGGACGCCTGCGACGGGCTCGTCGTATGCGGCGGCGTGCACCCGACGCTCAAACCCGACTGCCTCGGCGAGGCGCCCGATCTGGACGCGATCGTCAGGGGTGAGGGCGAGTATCCGCTGCTCGACCTCGCAGAAGCGCTCGAGAAGGGCGCGGACATCCGCTCGATCAAAAACGTCTGGCTCCGAGAGAACGGCACGGTCACGGAGAACCCGCTGCGGCCCTTCATCGAGAACCTCGACGCGCTGCCGTTTCCGGACAAGATGTGCCTGGACTACCAGTCCGTCATCGACAGGTCCGGCGGCGCGAACCGATTCATGTTCAGCCGCGGCTGCACGTTCAAGTGCACCTACTGCTCGAACTGGGCGCTCTCGCAACTGTGCGAGGGCCGCTACTTCAGACAACAAACCACGGACAGGGCAATCGAGGAGATCCGGCGCGACCGGGAGCGCTTCCAATTCTCGCGCATCATCTTCGACGACGACACGATCACGCTGAGGAAGGAGTGGTTCTACGAGTTCTTCACGCGCTACCGGCAGGAGTTCGATCTCCCATTCGTCTGCAACCTGCGGGTCGGCACGGTGGACGCGGACATGATCAAGCTGCTGAGGGACGCGGGCGCGACCACGGCCGTCATCGGCGTCGAACACGGCAACGAAGCGTTCCGCAGGACCATTTTGAAGCGGCCGATGACGAACCGGCAGATCGTCGAGACGTTCGATCTGTGTCACGAGCTCGGCCTGGAGACCTACGGCCAGGCGATCGTGGGGTTCCCCCATGAGAACAAGAAGCTGTTCCGCGATACCGCTAGACTGTGCCGGCGGGTCTCGGTGAAGAACCCGATATCGATCTTCGAGCCGTATCCCGGCACGGAGCTGGGCCAGGTCTGCGAGCAGAACGGCTGGCTGCCGCCCAAGACGCGCTACCGCGAGCGAAGAGAGGCGGTCATCAGCTTCCCGGGCTTCAGTAAGGAACAGATCCAGTTGTGTGCGGACGTGTTCCCGATCCTGACGCAGGTCAAGTGGATTCCGTTGGGCATTCCGTTGTCGTGGACGTTGCGGACGTGGCGTCTGGTCAACCTGTGCAAGTACATCGTCAAGCGGCTGTGGCAGGCCGTCCGCCGCCGGGGCCCGTCAGGGTCCGGCGGATGAGCCCGGCCGCGTCTTCGGTCGGGCCGAGGCCGGCCGTGAGCGCGACGCCGGACCTCGCACCTCGAACAGAGATACCCCCGCCTTGATGAACCGCCCCTCTTCGATCAGGCGGAACCGCTCGCCATCACCAAAGAAACGGAGGAACGCCTCGCTGGGCATGCGGTGGGCGTAGATGTACCAGACGTATCGCGGGCGACGCTGTTCGAGGAACGATCGGATCGCCGGCAGATCCGGCTCGTACCCGCCCATCACCGACACCCGCGTGCGTGAGCCGAACTTCACGAAGTAGTAGTCGATCAACTCCGGGAACCACGCCAGGCCGACGACGGGCGCGTCGGGATGGTCGCGTTCGCGGTCGACGATGAACCTGACGGCCTCGCGGAACTGCGTCTTGTGCGGCGGCGTGTAGTAGCGGCTGACGAAGACGAGTTGAGCCAGGAACACGCCTACCACGACGCCCGCGACCGCCCCCCGCCACCGGCGCCTGACCGGCGTGACCGCGATCGCACGGGCCAACAGCAGGTAGACCGGTGGCAGACAGATCAGCAAGTTCCGGTTCGTCCAGATCGGGTCGGACACGACCGACTTGACGAAGATCACGACGACGGGCACGACCGCCCACACCACGAGCATGATCTCCGTTCGGGTGATCCCCTTGGTGGCCGCTCGGTAGGCGAGGCCCCCGTAGAATACGACGGCGATCGCCATCAGCAGATTCGACTGGTTGAACAGGTAGCTGAACAACCTGCCGACGTGGCGAAGCCCCGGCGGCTTGAGGAACGATTCGTAGGCGCCGATGTCTCGGAGGAACTCCGGCAGCCACGGCAGATACAGGACCAAGACCGCCAGGTGCATCAGGGAGCATACGATCAGCGTTCGCCGATCGCGCAGGCACGCCAAGAACATCGCCGCCCCCGCCAGCCCGACGAAGACCATCCCGAACGGGTGCAGATAAAGCGCCACGGCCGCACAAAGCGCGTAACCCACGGCCGGCCACGTCCGCCGGTCCCGAACCACGCCGGTCCAGCAGTACGCCGCCAGCATCACAAACAGGATCAGGAAGGCATACGCCCGGACCTCCTGGCTGAAATAGACGGGCGTCCTGGCGACGGCGACCAGGCCCGCCGCGATCAGCCCCTCCTCGTGACCGAACAGCTTCCATCCCAGCAGGAAGATGACCGGAATCCACAGCGTCCCCGCCAGCGCGGACGGCAGGCGCAGCATCGCCTCGGAATCACCGAAGGCCCGTATCCACCCATACAGCAGAATCAGGTATCCCGGCGGATACGCATCGGGCCGGATCCCCTTGGCCATCACCTCGCCGAACGTCTCGAAATGGACCTGATACCAGCTATACAGCTCGTCGTTGTACAGCGACTCGCCCGACAGCCCGTACAGCCTCAAGCCCAGACCCAGGCCGGTGAGCAGGACCAGAATGACCCAGTGCATACGTCTCATTGAGACTCCCGCCGCCGACACCACCCCCATCGGCTCGCGCCGCGCCAGTTCGCCAGACCGAATCGCGCCCAGCATCAAAACACCCGCACCTCAACAGATCAAGCACACTGTCCCAACGTTCCGCGTGCATGTTGCCACAACTGTCTGGAACCAATATCCTCACGCGACGAAGGGAGTCCAACGATGACCGTCAACATAGGAATCGTCGGCGCGGGATGGGCCGGTCAACAACACGCAAAGACACTCGCGTCGCTGCCCGACGCCGCAGTCGTCGCCGCCGCCGACCCGGACGCGTCGCGGGCCAAGGACCTTGCCGACAAATACGACGCGCGGGTGTACAGCAACGTCGCCGAGATGCTGGCTGCCGAATCCGACCTCCACGCCGTCATCGTCGCCACCGAGGCGACCGTCCGGCTCGAACCGATCCAGGCCGCCTGCGACCGAAAGCTCGCAGTGTTCTGCGAGAAGCCGCCCGCGCTCGACCTGGCCAGTGCGCTGAAGGTCAGGGACGTGATCGAGCGGGCGGGCATCCTCAACGCGGTGGGGTTCCAGTCACGCTGGTCGCCGTCGGCCCATCGGATGCGCGAGCTCATCACCGGCCGCCGGCCGCTTTTCGCCCAGATCACGGTCGCCTGGCCCGTGTTCGGGTGGGTCAAGGACGGCATCGCGCCGCAGCGGCTCTACACGAAATCCGGCTGCGGCGGACCGATGATCGAGCAAGGCATCCATTACCAGGACGTGCTGAGATACATCACCAGCGACGAGCCGGTTCACGTCCACGCGATGGCCGAACTGGGCCGGACCGAGCCCATCGATGGCCGCGACTGCGAAGACACCACGGTCGTTCTGGCACGGCATGAATCAGGTATGTTCAGCACGCACGTGCAGAACTGGTCCCGCCCCGAGACGCTCCATAGGATCCAGGTCGTCGGCGACGCGTTCGACCTGACCTGGCCCATCAGCGAAGGGGAGAAGGTCGTCGGCCGACTGGACGGCCAGGAGGTCGACGAACGGTTCGAGGCCGACCCCTATGTCGAGGAGATTCGCGGTTTCATCGCCGCCGTCGCGCAGAACGACCAGACCATCATCCGGTCAACGTACGCCGACGCCTGCCGAACGTTCGCCGTCTGCGAGGCCGCCACCCGAGCCGTCCGCACCGGCGTCCCCCAAAACGTCGAGCGCGTCTGACCTGCATCGGTATCCCCCCGAGGCGTGCGATGCGGTGTGCCGCCGGCAGGCACCTCGATCCGAGCCGCGACCGTCAGGGAGCGGTCCAACCCCGTGTACCACTGCCGATTCCTCCGCCAGTGCCGCCCGGCGTGTCGTGATGGGTGCCCCGGTCGCCAAGCCCGACGACGACCCCAGCAGATCCCAGCGCAGCCAGAAAAGAAACAGGGCCCCGCCAACGAAGCGGAGCCCAAAGCCTGAAGAGATTGTGGCGGTGCTACCTTAGCTATCGACCCCGCCGCACGCCCCATTCACGCGGTCTTTCCCCGCCGCGAACCCGTACAAACCCGCGCAACATGCTCACGCCAACGACCGGTAAAACACACTCAGCCCAGCACGATCGAAGACGTTACCCCGCCAGGCTCGGATGCGTGGCGGCCGATCGCGCACGGTCATTTGGCGCACGTGGCAACGGTCAGCCCCGCGTTTGGGGGGACGTGCGGGGGCGGTCGTGATACGGCGCCGAGACGCGGGCGGTTGTTACTGCCTCCCGGCGACCAGGGTGTCGACGACGGTGGGGTCGGCCAGCGTGGTGGTGTCGCCCAGGTTGCTGGTGTCGCCCTCGGCGATCTTACGGAGGATCCGGCGCATGATCTTGCCGCTGCGGGTCTTGGGCAGGGCATCGGCGAACTGGATCTTGTCGGGCTTGGCGATCGGGCCGATCTCCTTGGCCACGTGGGCCACCAACGCCCCCTTCAGCTCGTCGGACGGGTCGAAGGCGTCCTGGAGCGTGACGTAGGCGTACAGCCCCTGGCCCTTGATTTCGTGGGGCATGGCGACGACGGCGGCCTCGGCCACCGACGCGTGGCTGACCAGGGCGCTCTCGACCTCGGCCGTCCCGATCCGGTGCCCGCTGACGTTGACCACGTCGTCGATGCGGCCCATCAGCCAGTAGTCGCCGTCCTCGTCGACCCGACACCCGTCGCCGGTGAAGTAGACGTTCTGGAACATCTTGAAGTACGTCTCGACGAACCGCTCGTGGTCGCCGTAGAGCGTTCGCATCATGCCCGGCCAGGGCTTCATGATGCAGAGCTTGCCGCCCTCGTTCGGGGCGCACTCGGTGCCGTCGTCGCGGACGACGATGGGCTCGACGCCGAAGAACGGCCGGGAAGCGCTGCCCGGCCTAAGCGTATGGGCACCGGGCAGGGGTGTGATCAGGATCCCGCCGGTCTCGGTCTGCCACCATGTATCGACGATGGGGCAGTTCTGCTTGCCGACGTTGACGTAGTACCAGATCCA
>Ga0180432_10010838_pt1 | contig 10837 bp, 9 predicted proteins | sample SS_ome_10_FD_132414 | JGI IMG/M metagenome (GOLD analysis project Ga0180432, IMG submission 132414) | Hypersaline lake sediment archaeal communities from the Salton Sea, California, USA - SS_1_MS_2 metaG | ecosystem: Environmental > Aquatic > Non-marine Saline and Alkaline > Hypersaline >...
GAGCGGGCCGCAGCCGGCAAGCGTCCGGTTCGCGGGTCTTGATCTTGGACGCGAGCCGGCGGGGGCGGACCGAGAGGCCGGCTCTCCGGACGGCGGTGTCTCCGCCGGGACGGAAGCGCACCGTCGGGCCGGTGCAGGAAGGCAACCGGGAGACAGGATGTGCGACGGCTCGCCCTGGCTACTCGACCGGAACAACCTCGATGCCGGTCTGCTCGGGGGGCTGTCCCATGGCGGGCGGCGGCGCTGACTCGTAGGTGCCCATCTCCATGATGTCGATGGTCGGAGCGGTCCCCGCCGGGCAGGGCGTGGGGTCGTGATCGTAACCCAGGGGCTGGCGGGAGAGTTCCCCGTCGCTGCACAACACGGTGCCAGGAGGCGTCACAACGGCACTCACCGGGCAGACCACGGTGTTGAGGATGAACCGTGCCGGACCGTAGGCGATGGTGAAGTAGTCTTCCTCGGTCCAGGCGAACCGGTCGTCCTCGCTGCCCTGGTCCTCGAAGGGGTCCTCCCACCAGAGCGGCCAGTGGTCGACGGTGCCGCTCTGGGCTTCGAGGTGGAAGTCGGCGAAGTCGCGCGGGGCGGGACCGGGTCGATCCGCCTGGGCGGCCCGGACACCCTCGACGGAGGCGGTGGTCACCTCGGCCGTGGCGGGCAGGTCGTCCACGAAGGGATTGATCAGGTGCTGGCAGCCACAGGTTGCCAGGCAGAGCCCGGCGGTGGCCGCCAGGAGCGTGCTACGATTCCATGGGAAAGCCGCTGGCATAGTTGGGCGCCTCCCGGGTAATGATCACGTCGTGCGGGTGCGACTCGGCCACACCGGCCGGCGACACCTGGCAGAATGTAGCGTCTCGCCGCAGATCTTCAATCGTGGCGGCTCCACAGTAACCCATGCCGGCCCGCAGCCCGCCGATGAGCTGGTACACGAAGTCGGCCAGCGGCCCGCGGTAGGGAACCCGCCCTTCCACGCCCTCGGGCACCAGCTTGCCGCCGGGCGTCGACGCCCTCTGGCCGTAACGGTCGGCCGAACCCTGCATCATCGCCCCGACCGAGCCCATGCCCCGGTAGGCCTTGAACCGCCGCCCCTTCCAGGTGATGGACTCTCCCGGCGCCTCCTCCAGGCCGGCAAAGAGCGAGCCCAGCATGACGGCGTGGGCCCCGGCCGCCAGGGCCTTGGTGATGTCGCCCGAGGAACGGATGCCGCCGTCGGCGATGACGGCGGCACCGGCGTCCGCTGCCACCGGGACCACGTCCATGATGGCCGCGATCTGGGGCACGCCCACCCCCGACACCACCCGGGTGGTGCAGATGCTGCCCGGGCCGATGCCCACCTTCACCGCATCGGCCCCGGCGTTGATGAGGTCCCGGGCTCCCTCCGCGGTGGCCACGTTCCCGGCGACGATGTCAATGTCGTATTTCCGGCGGATGGCCTGCACCGTCTCGATGACGTTCCGGCTGTGGCCGTGGGCGCTGTCCGCCACGATCACGTCCACGTCATGGCTGATCAGGGCGTCCACGCGTTCCAGGTCGTGCACCCCCACCGCCGCCCCGACCCGCAGACGCCCGCGGGCATCCTTGCAACTGTGGGGGAACTCGCGGGAACGCTCGATGTCCCGCATGGTCATCAGACCGGCCAGCCTGCCGTCGGCGTCGACCAACAGCAGTTTCTCCACCTTGGCGGCCATGAGGATCCGCTGGGCGTCGTCCAGGGTGGTCTCCGGCCTGGCGGTAATCAGTTTGTCCCTGGTCATCACCTGGCCCACGGGCCGGTCGCGCGACTCGAGGTACTTCAGATCCCGGCGGGTGATGATGCCCACCACCCGGCCGTCCGCGTCCACGATGGGCACCCCGGAGATGTTGTGCAGCCGCATGACTTCCTGGGCGCGGCTCACCGAATCCTCCGGGCCCAGGGTGACGGGATCGAGGATGACACCGCTCTCGCTGCGCTTGACCTTGCGGACCTCGCGGCACTGCTCCTCGACGCTGAGGTTCTTGTGGATGATGCCGATGCCGTTTTCTTCCGCCAGGGCGATGGCCAGGCGGGAGTCGGTGACGGTGTCCATGGGGGCCGACACCAGCGGGATGTTCAGGTGGATGCGGCGGGTCAGCAGGGTCCGCACGTCGGTCTGCTCGGGGAGCACGTCGGACCGGCGGGGCACGAGCAGGACGTCGTCGAAGGTCAGAGCCGTGCGGAAAGGAGAGGGATTCTCCGAGTGCGGCGATTGATGCATGGTGGGTGTCCTTTTGCGGCCTGTTGGTATCGGACCGGCGTCCGGCCGTCAAGGGACCTGCGGAAACTTGCCGCGGGGAGGCGTAGAATCGGGGGATGCGGCACAACGGGTGGCGGATGCTGATGGGGAGTCTGTTCGGCCTGTGGGCGAGTGGCTGCCTGCCGGCCTGGCGACCGTCGCTGGACCAGGTGGCTCCGGCCCCCGGCGATGTCGTCGTTCACCTGGCCGGGTACCTGCCCGGGGAGGGCGAGGCAACACGCCTCTACTTCCGCCGCAATCTCACCCGCCCGGACGAGACGCCGCAGCGATACCTCCGTCGCCATTCGGAACGGGGCGTCGGAGAGGGAGTGCTGGCCCGCGGCGACGTCGACACCGTCGCGGAGTACCTTCAGCCCACTCCTCGGGCCCGCGAGCGGCGGGGTACGCTGTGGCCCCTGGATCAACAGCGGACCGCGGCCGCCTTCTTCCTGGAGTTCTCCCCGCCGCTGCCGCACCTGCCCGAGGTGATCTCCTGCGAGCAGCCCTGGTCGCAATCCTCCGAACTGCACTGCTACAACCGGGATGCGGAACCGGCGGGCAGCGGCATTGTGGAGCGGGAGGTGTCCTTCCAGGGGTTCGAAGACGTGCGGGTCGGAGCGACGGTGTACGCCGACTGTGTCCGGCTGCGCCGCGAGACCCGCTTCCGTGTTCGCTGGGGGCCGCGGGTGGACCGGACCGAGTACCTCTGGTTGGCCCCGGCTCTGGGAGAGGTCAAGCGGATCGAGCGCGTGGCCGGCTTCGCGGGACTGATGTACTTCAGTGTGGCCCACCGCTACGAGCTGGCCCGGCTGCCCGCTGAGTCGCCGAGCCCCTCGCCCGGCATCCCGCCGGTGGGCCCGGGGCCCCCGCGGCCGCAGGCCTGGGCCCGCTGCGCTGTCTTCCTCGAACGGATGCTCCCCCGACCGAGCCTGGGCGGGCTGCTGGTGGATTCCGCGCCCCTGGCAGAGGTCGGGGCGCTCGCGGTGGCCGGGTCGACGCCGCGGGAGTGACCGGCTCGTCCGGTCGTGGCCGGCAACAGGTCAGACCGCGCCGGCGATGCGGTCGCCGTGGGGGCTCTCCTGCCCGGCGGAGGGCTTCGGCGGGTTGTGTACCGACACGCCGCTGTAAGCCATGGCCGCCTCCACCAGTCCCAGGAACATGGGATCCGGAGCCAGCGGCCGGGAGGTCAGCTCGGCGTGGGCCTGCGTGGCGATGAAGAAGGGATGGGCCTCGCGGGGCAGTTCCAGGACCTGCATGATGGGCTGCCCGTCAGCCCGCCCGGAGAACACCAGCCCGCCCGCCTCCAGCCGCTCGATGTACTGCGGGTCGACCTCGTAGCGGTGGCGGAACCGCAGGCGGATGGTCTCGGCCTCGTGGTACAGCCGGTGCAGCAGGGTTTCCGGACCCACCAGCACGTCCTGGCCACCCAGCCGCATGTTGCCGCCCAACCCCTCGATGCGCTTCTGCTCCGGCAGCGCGTCGATCACCGGGTGGGGGCAGTTGGGATCGATCTCCGTGGTGTTGGCTCCCTCCAGCCCGCAGACGTTCCGGGCGTGCTCGATGACCGCGATCTGGAAGCCGTAGCACAGGCCCAGGTAGGGCAACCCGGTTCGCCGGACGTGCTGGACGCAGGCGATCTTGCCCTCCACGCCACGGGTGCCGAACCCTCCGGGCACGATCACGCCGTGGACATGCCGCAGGCTCTCGGCCACCTGCTGCTCGGTCAGGGCGGTGCTGTCGATCCACTCGATCTGCACCCGGGCGCCCAGCCAGGTGCCGGCGTGTTCCAGGGCCTGGATGATGCTGGCGTAGCTGTCCCGGACGGTGGTGTACTTGCCGGTGATGCCGATGGTGAGGGGGTGGGCGCTCTCCCGGAACCGCTGGATGTAGCTCTTCCAGCGAGCCCGGGCCTGGTCCTCGGCCGGGGCGTCGACGGTCTCGGGCAGCCCCAGGATGTCCAGCACGGCGGCGTCGATCCCCGCGGAACGCAGCATTTCGGGGATGAGGTAGACGCTCTCGCTGTCGTGCATGGAGAAGACCCGGGCCATGGGCACGTTGGAGTAGAGGGCCAGCTTCTCCCGGACCTTGCGGGTGACCGGCTGCTGGGCCCGGCAGGCGATGATGTGGGGGTGGATGCCCATGCCGTTGAGTCGCTGGATGTTGAGCTGGGCCGGCTTGGACTTCTGTTCTCCCAGGGCGGGAGGCTCGACCACGTAGGTCAGCACGACGAAGCAGCAGCTCCCCGGGCCCTCCTCGTAGGAGAGTTCGCGGAGGGCCTCGATGAAGTAGGCGTTCTCGTAGTCTCCCACCGTGCCGCCGATCTCGACGAAGACGACGTCTGCGCCGGTGGCGACGGCCAGTTCCCGCAGCCGGCTCTTCACCTCGCCGGTCACGTGGGGGATCATCTGGACGTCGCGCCCCAGAAAGCCCCCCCGGCGTTCCTTCTCCAGGACCTGTGAGAAGATCTGCCCGCTGGTGCAGAAGTTCAGGCGGGTGAGATTCTGGTTGAGCATCCGTTCGTAGGTGCCCAGGTCCATGTCACACTCCATCCCGTCGTCGAGGACGAAGACCTCGCCGTGGCGGTAGGGATTGAGCGTGCCGCTGTCGCGGTTGAGGTAGCCTTCCAGCTTGATGGGGGCGACGGAGAGACCCTTGTCCTGCATGACCTTGGCCAGGGAACTGGCGAAGATGCCCTTGCCCAGTCCGCTCATGACCGTGCCGAAGACGGCCACGTACTTGGTCTGTCCGGGTTTGTAGCCGGCCGGCATGGGAGTGTAGAACTCGGTGTCGTCCGAGGTGTGTCCCACGTAGGCCAGAAGGTCGTCGCTGTGCATGACGCCCTCTCACTCCAGGGTCGATGGTGTTCTAGCGGGCTCCGGGGTCGTGTATCGCTGGACGAACGCCGCGTAGTCCTCCGGCGTGTCGATGCCCACGGCCGCCCGGGCGACCACGCCGACACGGATGCTGTGGCCGTGCTCGAGAACCCGGAGCTGCTCGAGCCGCTCCAACTGCTCCAGCGGGGTCGGTTCCCAGGAGGCCAGACGCAGGAGGAACGCCCGGCGGTAGGCGTAGATCCCCAGGTGCAGCAGGGGCGCCCCGGACGCGCCGGACGCCGCCGCAGCGTCTGGCGGGTGGGGAATCAGGCTGCGCGAGAAATACAGCGCCCGCCCGTTCAGATCCACCACCACCTTGACCGCGTCCGGATCGGACGGGTCGCTGCCGGGAATGCCGGAGAAGGGGCAGGCCAGGGTGGCCATGGGGCAGCGGTCGTCCTGTTCCAGCAGCTCCACCAGCCGCCGGATCGTGGCGGGTTCGATCTCCGGCTCATCCCCCTGGACGTTGACCACCAGGTCGCACTCCAGGTCGCGGCATACCTCGGCCACCCGGTCCGTGCCGCTCTGGTGATCCGCCCGGGTGAGCATCACCTCGCCGCCGAAGGAGCCGACCGCCTCGGCGATCCGCTCATCGTCGGTGGCCACGATCACGCGGTCCAGACAGGCGGCCGCCCGGACACGTTCCCACACGTGCTGCACGAGGAAACGGCCGGTCTGTTTCGCGAGGGGTTTTCCGGGAAAGCGGCTGGAGGCGAAGCGGGCGGGGATGACGGCTATCGCGGTCACCGGCCCACCTCGACGGCTGTTCTGGACACTCTCCTCCTCGGCACGTGCCAATCCTACAGCAGCGGCTGGGGCGTGTCAAAGCCCCTTTCGGGCGGGCGGGTCCGCCGGGGGCGGGTCTTGTCCGGACACGCGGGCTCCCGGTAGACTCCCCTGGACCGCCGGGCGCGGCGCGGAGCAGACCGGCGGGAGGCGACCGCTTCTCCAATCCTCTACAGGAGTATTGCCGTGAAACCCCAGCAACCTCGCGTTGTCGTGATCGTGGGCCTCGCGCTGGCGGCCGGTGTGGCCTTCTCTCCCGGTTGTCAGACCGGTACGGGAGGTGGCATCACCGAACTCCCGGCGGACATCGTCGTCTGGCAGGACCCGGACACGGGCGACACCGGCACTACCGTCCGGGACGTCAACAACGACGAGGAACGTTTCATCGTGGTCGGCACCAACGGGCGGGTGCAGTTCGTCGCGGGTGGTACCGTGAGCGTCTGCAACGACTGCAACACGGAGGGAGCGACCATCGAGCTGGGCAGCGGCCAACTGATCGACATCCGCTTCGGTGTCGGGGTGGTGGGGGACGACACCCGGCGTCCCTTCCTTGTTGATCACGAGTTCGGCGAGTTCATTGAACTGGTCGGCGGGGGCGCCGAGTCCATTACGTTCCAACCAACCGGCCAGGCCTTCGAGGAGCCCGACGACCCGGACGACGATCTGGCTCAGGTAGCGGGGCAGATCGAGAATCCCACGGAGCAGGCGGCATCCGGCGGATCCGGGTCGACGCCGCTGTGCGGGGCCCTGGGCAAGCTGATCCCCGTCGTGCTGGGCCTGCTGGTCCTGCTCGGCTGGCGCCGCCGCTGACCGGCAACTGTCGGACCTCTGCGTGGGGCCGTCCTGCGGGGCGTGCGATCCGCCGGTCTGCTTGGGCGGGTCTTCAGGCTCCGTCCCACAGGATCGGCGCGGCGGCGCGGGGGCGGTGCCGGGCCAGGAGGGCCATGGTCTCGGGGATGTCCGGGGCGACCTGGAAGAGGTCCAGAAACGGCCGGGCCACCAGGCTTGCATCCACGAAGCGCTCGAGCTGGGCGACGAGCGGATCGAAGAAGCCGTCCGCGTTGACGATGCAGATCGGCTGAGCGAGGAGCCCCAGACGCTTCCAGGTGATGGTCTCCACCAGTTCGTCGAGCGTGCCGATCGCCCCGGGCAGGGCGACGAAGGCGTCGGCCCGTTCAAAAAAGATGGCCTTGCGCTCGTGCATGGTCTCGGTGAAGCACATGTCGGCCACTCGGCTGTGCGGGGCTTCGATCCGGGAGATGAACGCCGGGCGGACGCCGACGACCTCCCCTCCGGCCGCCAGGGCCGCGTCGGCCAGGGCGCCCATCAGGCCCGCCGCACCTCCGCCGTAGAGCAGCGTCCAGCCCCGCCGGGCGATGGCCTCGCCCAACATCGCGGCGAGGCTCAGGTACCTGTCGGGGGCTCCGGGGCTGGAAGCGCAATACACGCAGACCGTCCGCACGTCGGTCACCGCCGTTCTCCTCTCTGGGGTGCCGGCTCATGCCGGCCGGTCGGACTCATAGGCTTGTGAAATCCGGGGCAGCGCCCGGAAGAGCTTCTCTTCCGCCTCGCTGCAGGTGACCCTCCGGCGCTCCATCACCCGCACGGCGGTCTTGAGGAGGCGCTCCGGGTCGCCGGGCACCGTTCCCTCGTCGGTCAGCCAGGAGAACGAGGGCAGGAAGCGGGGCAGGATCCGGCTGCACGAAGCCATCGCCGCGAAGCCCAGCACCGTCCCGGTGGCCAGGGTCTGCTGGATGCCGGTCTTGACGTGGTCTCCGATGACGGCGCCGAAGAAGGTGAGGTTGGTGTCGGTTTCCCGTCCGTTGAGGGGGATCCGGACGGGGCCGTAGGTGTTCTTAAGGTCGCTGTTGACCGTGCCGGCCCCCAGGTTCACCCAGCTCCCGACGTAGGAGTGGCCCAGGAAGCCCTCGTGCTGCTTGTTGGTGTACCCGGAGATGATGCAGGCATCGATCTCGCCGGCCACCTTGCACATCGGGCCGATGGTCGTGCCGCCGTGGATGTAGCTGTGCGGCTTGATCACCGAGCCGGGGCCGATGTACGCCGGACCGACGATCAGCGTGTGGGGGCTGATGCGGGCGCCTTCGTCGATGTAGATGGGGCCCTGGCGGGCGTCGATCACGGCGGTGGGATCCACCACCGCCTGCGGACCGATACGCACGAAGTCGGGCTCGAGCACCACCGCGGAACTGCTTACCTGCCCCTCGATGGAGCGGTCTCCGCCGGACCAGTCGGCCAGCAGCGCATCGGCGTTGCGGTCCACCAGCGTCCAGAGGTAGTCCAGCATCACCGCCTCGATGGGGGCGCACTCGACGGAGTCGAGCAGGCGTGCCCGGCGGTCCGGCTCCAGCAGGTCCGCCGGCTCCAGGCGTGCCGCCAGGGTGGCGTCGCAGGAGAGGTACACGATCTGGGAATCTTGGGTGGCGGCGAATGGCGGCGGGGGGAAGTCCACCGGTGCGTCCATCAGCCAGCGGCCGTTGACCAGCACCGCACCCGGCTCGAGGGCGGCGTTGACGGGCATCATGAACCGCTGCCTGGCAACGTCCGCGATCCAGTCCCGCGTCCACAAGCCGCTCACGGCGAGGCCCAGGCGGTTGGCCGCACGGTCCAGCAGTGTCTTGCGCCCGGAGCGCAGCTCGAAGACGCTTCGCCAGTACGTCAGCGGAGCGAGCCGCACGAATCCATCGTCCTCGAAGAGGTGAACCGACCGCATGATTCGCAGTATAGCAGGAAGCTGCACGGGGCGTCCAAGACGCCGGCCCGCGATTCTCCACCGCCCCGCCGCTCCGCGCTGGACCCCGCAGTTTACAGGGCCTTCATGTTCTCCGCTGGAGCTGTATATCACGGCCAGAGCCTTGATACCGGCCGTGGGCCTGCGAATACTCTGGATGGATGCGAAGAGGAGTGGGCCCCGCACGCGTTCTTCGTTCAGACCAGTGCAGCCGGTTTCTTGCCGGGAACAGCAGGGGTAGGGAGTGACAGCATGCGCGGAGAGCAGCGTGGACACGGCGTGGGCTGCCGGGCACTGGCCGCCCTGGCGGTCCTCTGGGCGACCACCGGAACTCGGGCGGAAGAGGTCGTCGTCCAGAACGACTCGGTCACCGACGAGAGTCAGGCGGTGATTGTGGGGGACTTCATCGGCGGTGAAGAGGCCGGTGCCCGCCTGACGGCACCCTGCGACGGCGCCATCGTCGCCGTCCAGATTCTGTGGCTGGAGGGGCTCCCCGGCAGCCTGCCCAGCCTCGAAGAGGCCATCCGCATCTACGACGGAACGACCTTCCCCCAGCCGGGCGAGACGCTCGCCCTGCTGGAGGGGCCGGTTCTCACCCCCGGCGGGCTCAACGAGTTCCGGTATCTCGACGAGGCGGGAACCATCCCGCTGGACGTCCCGGTGTCCTTCAAACAGAACTTCACCGTGGCCCTGGAGTTCTACAACCCCACCGATGTGGGGGGCGGGGGCCCGAGTGTCGTGCGGGATCTCGACGGGTGTAAGCCCGGGCGCAACGTGCTCTACGCCATACCGGGTGGTTGGCTCGATTTCTGTCTGCTCCTGGAAGGGGACCTGGTCATTCGGGCGGTCGTGGACTGCCAGGATCCGTCCGGGGCGTGCTGCGACGCCGAGGCCCAGTGCTTTGACGACATCGAGCAGGACCTCTGCCAGGGCTCCGGCCAGACCTTCTTCGAGGGACAGAGCTGCGCCGAGGTGACCTGCCCGCCGCCGACCGGGGCGTGCTGCAGCGGTTCGGGCGGCTGCCTGGACGGCATCGAACAGGCCTTCTGCGAGGACACGCTCGGCGGGGTCTACGCCGGCAACGGCAGCCTGTGTGACGATGACGTCTGCGACCCGGGCGCCTGCTGTCTGCCGGACGGCAGTTGTGAGGAAGTGATCGAGATCACCTGCGGCGTGGACGGCGGTGCGTTCCAGGGAGTGGGTTCGAGCTGCGTTAGCGTGGATTGTCCGCAGCCGCTGGGAGCCTGCTGCATCGGGGAGGTCTGCGTTCCGGAGCAGACCGAGGAGAACTGCATCTCCTTCGAGGGCCAGTGGCTGGGTATGCTGACGGACTGCGGGCCTCCGAATCCCTGCGTCCAGAGTCCGGCCATCGTCACGGTGGAGAGCTGCCTGCCGCACGACGGCGTGGAGTACTGCCTGGATCTGGGCACGGGGCAGGTGGCGGGTGACAACGTCGAGCCGCGGCTGGGCCGCATCGGCAAGCTGGTGGCGACACTGGACGGGGCCGCCCCCGCGTCGCCGGTGGCGCACCTCGACTGCGGATCCGGCGAGCTTGCCGGGGTGTCGGCCTCGGCGGACGGGCAGGCCGTGGTGGTGACCGTCGACCCGGCGTTGCCGAACGCCCAGTGCTGCACGCTGACCATCGACGAGGTCGAGGGCGCCTGGTCCGTGGTGAGTCTCCAGGGCGATCTGACCCGCGACGGGCTGGTGAACTCCGTGGACGCCTCGGCGATCAAGCCGCACTTCGGGGCGGCCGCGGCCGCCGGCAACTTCATCCTGGACGTGGATGGAAGCGGCCTGGTCAACTCCGTGGACAGCTCGGCGGTCAAGCCCCACTTCGGCACGACGTCGCCGGACTGCCCGTAGCCGCCCGCTGATCCGAGCAACCAGAGCCCCACACCCCGGCCGAGCGCCCGGTCTCGGCCGGTTCCCTTGGGGGACGGGCGGCACCGCACCGCAAGCCCCGTTGATCGGTCGGCCGCGGGATGCCTGGGAGCCCGTTGAAAAAGGGGGCTGGCTCCCAGCGGCGGCGCTCCCAGGGCACCGCAAAGGCCGAATTGCGAGGTGCCTGTCCCCTTTTTCAACAGACAGCTAGTGTAGTGTCTCAGAAAAACGTTACGTTTCTCGATCGTGGCGAACGAGCGGTTCTCTGGCCATTTGGGCTCCGCGCGAACTCCCGA
>Ga0180432_10010839_pt1 | contig 10836 bp, 3 predicted proteins | sample SS_ome_10_FD_132414 | JGI IMG/M metagenome (GOLD analysis project Ga0180432, IMG submission 132414) | Hypersaline lake sediment archaeal communities from the Salton Sea, California, USA - SS_1_MS_2 metaG | ecosystem: Environmental > Aquatic > Non-marine Saline and Alkaline > Hypersaline >...
CCAAAGCGACACCCACGAAAGTTGATAGTTGATAGTTGACCGAGGTGAGAGGATGGTATCACCCCTGTCTAGACTCTCGTCTTGTCAACTTTCAACTTTCCACTCTCACCTCTCCGGCGACACACGACAAGGCCCGGGTTTCCCCTGGGCCCCGCGGCGTGTCGCCTCCCACTCGAACCTGACTTGGAACCACTTCTCGGAATGGTTACAGGCTATGGACTCCCTGCGAAAGGCAGGATTCTCGGCCCCAGACGGCGATCCCTGGGACTCCATCGAAGAAGCTGCGGAAGGCGGCAAATAGTGTAACTCCGGACCCTTTTCCTAACTCCCGAAGGGGAATGGAACCGATGAGAGGGCATAGATCGGGAAGACGTGGAACCAGTGTAACGAGTGTAATGGTCCCAGGGAAGTGTAATGAACAATCAGAGCGGTATTCTGCGGGGCTACGACTGGCATCCATGGAGTGTAAGATCGAAGGAGCGCTGTCGGTTACCCAGGATACGGACGACACACAGCTACCGCCTAGGGCATGTATATCCACCAGGTCGCTTCCCTGGCGGACTCTGTGACATCTGCAATGCAAGCACAAGTAGTAGCAGTCGGACGGCCGATGCGTCGGAAGACTGGCGCGGGGTGCGGATGAAACCCTACGTCGAGGTACTTCTCCGGCAGATGGTCAGTGACCCTGAGAGCATGTGGGAAGATCCGGACCTGGCAGAACTCGCCGCTTAGGAGGTCAACATGCGGAGGCTACACCCCAAACACTTTTGCAGGAAATTCCGGAGTTGACCGGTTCATGAGCGAGCCGCTAATTGAGCGAGCCAGCCCTTTAGGGCTTCGTAGTCATGGAGGGACAACCGCCAGCAGTTTCTTTCCTCGACGCGTCTCGCCTCGCGTGTGAAGTAAGACGTCGTCGCGATCAGAGCCCTGGTTCCGCCTTCGTCTGTGAGCACGCCGAGCATCCGCTGGACCTCTGCGATTCCAATCCGACGATTGGGCGCGAACCTCTTGCACTGAACAAGCACACGTTCATTCATGCCGAGGTTCTTATTGGCAATGGCGATGATGTCAACACCATGATCGTGAGATGGGGGTGTGAGTTCAACGTCGTAACCTGAGCGAAGAAGAATCTCAGCGACAAACTCCTCGAATTTCCGTGGAGGAAGGTCCCGGAGCTTCTCTGGCTTCTGACGGAAATAGTTGAGGAGAGCGGAATTCACCTCTTGGAGTATGGAAGTGCACGAGACCACCCGGGTCCAAATTTCTTCGCTCGCCAGATTTCTGGCAACGGCGAGACAAGCCGGGCAAGTGTAGCTCTTGCTTCTGCGGGCGAAGCCCACCCAGTCATCGGCATTGACGCGGACAAGTAAGTTCCCGCCGCAAGTCCGACATGAGACATCGTAGAAGTCGAATACTGCCATGTGGTCGTCTCCGGGTGGCCTGCCCCCTTCCCTTGTACCATTTCTAGGGCGACATGGCAAGGGCCGGAATCCGATCAAACCGGCGATGATGACGACGTCGCTCATGAGCCTGATCAGAAGTGCCTTCCCCGATCTCTCCGAGGGGATGATCACCGCAGCCGTCAGCAGCCTTGACAGCCGTGGCATTCTCGGGGGCGTGGCTGGAGCACTGAAATCTATGATGGGCGCTGGTGGTGCCGAGCTTCTGGGTGGACGGCTGGCCCCATTTGGGAAGGCCCTTGTGAAATTCGTTACAATGCCTGAGTGAGAGTGGGACACATTAGGTGTAACATCACAGCGTGTCGGACAGATGCAGTCTCTTCTGGCAGCTTCGTGCTCTTTCTAAGATGTACATCCGCATCGAGAGTATGATCCAGGGATCCGGCAATCCAGCTCTGCCGCAGCACCTACCTTAGCAGGTCAGTGGCGCACGTCTCTTAGTGTTAGAGAGGCAGAGGCAGCTGCTCCTCACCGTCTGTCGAGCCCCCTGGACTCCATCGCAATCTTGGAAACATTCTGGAGGTGGTGGAGACTCGGACGTCAAGTGCCGATCGCGGCTGCGGCCAGTCCCCGTCATTAGCGTCTTCCTAGGTTCTGCCCCCTGAAGGTCACTGCGTCTGGAGGTATTGCGAACGAGCAGCTGCCGGAAGCTCTTCCGGGGACAGTTGCCTTCAAGGGCTATGAGCAGACGTTCGATCGAGAGGGATTCTGCCCCCACTGGGCGGAATGGGCATCCACGTGGTGATTCAGCACTCCTTGGCCAGCTCGCATTCAAGTACGTGGAAAATGGAAAGTTCTTGCCTAAGAACAACTCCTGTGATAGAATCTCTTCGCATGTGAAGTCACACAATTGGTTGAATAGTCACCTCTACTAGAATGAATCGTCCCTTGAGGAGGTGCCCGATGCGTAAGCTCCGTGCGTTCGGCATGGCCCTCGGCCTGTCTCCCCTCTGCCTCCTGACCCTTGCATCCATTTGTTCCCAGGCAGCCACGATCCATGTTCCAACTGACCAGGGCACTATACAAGCGGGCATCGACGCCGCCTCCGCCGGGGACACAGTCCTTGTCGCCTGTGGGACCTACTACGAATTCAACATCACGATGAAATCAGGCGTATGCTTGCGCAGTGAAACGGGCCAGGCTGACTGCGTGACCATTGATGCTCAAGGGACCAGCAGAGTCTTGTACTGCAGTAGCGTAGACAACACTGCAACCATCGAGGGGTTCACAATCACCGGTGGTTCAGTCAATAGCCATGGTGGTGGAGCATACCTGTACTACTCTTCACCTGCCATCGTCCGTTGTGTCATAGCGAACAACGAGGCCATCGGCACGGATCACGACGGTGGGGGGATGTTCTGCACACATTCCTCTCCGACTCTCACCGACTGCGTGATTTCAAACAACTATGCTCAAGATAAGGCGGGCGGGATCTACTTCCGGGACTCTTCTTCCGGTCACCTGGAAACGTGCATTATCATTAACAACGAAGCCGGCGCTTGGGGTGGGGGGCTGATGTGCTGGAGCCAAGGGACCTCCACTGTCTCTCACTGCACCTTCTACGGGAACTCCGGGGGGTATGCCGGTGGAATTCTGACGGGTGAGAGCGCTCACGTTGTAGTGGAGAGCTCCATCCTCGCCTTCAACGTGCGCGGGTACGGCATCCACTGTCTCTCAGGCGGCACCGCAACACTGACTTGTTGCGATGTCTTCAGGAATGTCAGCGGCGACTGGGTTGGATGCATAGCCAGTCAGTACGGCGTCAACGGGAACTTCTGGGCGGATCCCTTCTTCTGCGATGCGGGTGCGGGAGACTTCCACCTGCGCCCTTGTTCACCGTGTCTGGACGCTCCGGGATGTGGGCTGGTTGGGGCACTCGGGGAAGCAGGCTCCATTCGGGTCTGGCATGTTCCCGTCGATGCGCCGACGATCAAGGCGGGCGTGGATTCGGCGGCATACTGCGATACGATTGTGGTGGCTGCTGGCGCGTACTATGAACATGACATCACCATGAAGTCAGGCATCACTCTGCGGAGCGAGACCGGCGAGGCCGACTGCGTAACCATCAACGCGCAACAGCTGGGCAGGGTCTTCTACTTCCCATACGTCACCAACACCACAGTTGAGGGTTTCACCATCACGGGCGGCTCCGTCAGCAGCTCGCATGGCGGAGGCATGTTGCTCTCGTACTCTTCACCGACGTTCAAGCGGTGCATCGTATCGGACAATTCGGTTACGGGATCGACTGACGACGGTGGCGGTGTCTATTGCAGCCATTCTTCGCCGATCCTCATCGACTGCGTAATCTCTGGAAACACGGCCGAAGACAAAGCCGGTGGATTCTACTGTAGGGACGGGTCTCCCGCCACATTCGAGGACTGCCTCTTCGCGAACAACTCCGCAGACGCCTGGGCGGGGGGATTGCTCTGCTACAACAACTCCAATCCTACGCTCACCCGCTGTACGTTCTACGGCAATTCATGTCCCGATGCCGGGGGAATCTCGAGCACGGACAATTCGCACATCACCATCGAGAACACGATTGTCTCCTTCAGCACTATGGGTTACGGGGTCACTTGTGATGGAACGAGCGGCGTCACGCTCACCTGCTGTGATGTTTATGGAAATGCTGGGGGCGATTGGGTCGCGTGTATCGCCGCCCAGGAAGGAGTCAACGGCAACTTTGGCCAGGATCCTCGTCTCTGCGACCCGGACAACGGGGACTTTGGCCTGGCCGAGGACTCGCCTTGCGCCGCGGGTAACCATCCTGCTGGAGACAATTGCGGATTGATCGGAGCCCGGGAAGTTGGGTGCAGTCCGGGCTATTTCGAATTGACGGACTTCTTGGATCCGCTCACGGCCGGGGGGCTCTCCGATCTCCGTGTGACGGCATATACGATTGGCGGATCCGTGGATGCCGAGTACGAAGGCACCGTCCTCTTCTCCTCTTCTGATGGCTTGGCCGCTCTTCCGGAGAGCTACACCTTCTTGCCGGCGGACAACGGCACGCATCTGATTGTGAGCGGGGTTTCGCTGGTCACGGCAGGGGTGCAGTCAATCAGCGTTGCCGATAGTCTGCAGGAGCTCATGTCGGGAACCGCCGAGATCACCGTCCTGCCTGCGGCACTTGATCCTGACAGTTCTCTCGTTTTGGCCGATCCTGAGGAAATCCTGAGTGACGGAGTTTCGATATCACTCCTGACTGTGATCCCATGCGATCAGTACTGCAACCGCATAGGCCCTGGGCAGTTCGTGGCAATAGCCGCGACCGGCGGGACGCTTCTCGGGGCAGTCTCCGACGAGGGAGATGGAACGTACATCCAGAATCTGCAAGCTGCGGCCTTGCCTGGATCGTCAATCGTCTCGGCCTCCGTCAATTCTGCTCCTCTAACACGCTCGGCAATCGTGGACTTCGTTGACGACATTCCACCCGAGCCCTTCTTCACATACAGCCCGCCCGAGAATGCGCACCTTCCAGTCGACTCGGTCTCCTTTGCATGGGACGCGACGGACATCGGGACTCCTAATGATAGCCTGCGATATTCCTACGCGTTGGACGGAGGCAAGAAGCAGTGGAGTCACGATACGACGGCCTCTTACCAGGACTTGGCTGAGGGGTTGCACACCTTTGAGGTGTCGGCTAGAGATCTCGGGGAGAACATTGGAGCGATCGCACGCCACTTCGCCACGGACTTCACGGCGCCCACCTCGGTGATTGTGCAAGGACCTTCCGATGGCGAATGGGCGAATTCGACGACGGTCACCTTCTGCTGGGTAGGTGAGGACGCTATCGCGTCGCCCGAGAGTCTGGTCTTCTCCTGCCGAATGTCCCCGGATACGACATGGAGCCCCTTCGCACCACAGACTTGCAGCACGTTCGTCGGCCTGGCGATCGGAGACCACACCTTCGAGGTGCGAGCACGAGATGTAGCTGGAAATACTCAGTGGCCGCCGACAATAAGTACGTTTGGATTTGACTTCCAGCCCCCCGAGACCTGGTTCACCTCCGGCCCTCCCGAGGGACAGATTCTGCGGGCGAATTACTTCACAGTATGTGCGGGCGGGGAGGATGATCTCGCACCGACTGGTTCGCTTCGTTACTCTTTCAAACTGGACGGGGGCAGCTTCTCGGAAGCCTCAGAGGATTCCTGTTTACAGTTCAGTGTTGTGCCCGACGGCCATCATACTGTGTACGTCAAGGCGAGGGACGTTGCTGGAAATGACGATCCGACTCCGGATTCACTAACGTTCTTCACCGATGTGACTCCTCCATCGGCCGAATTCACGACCGGGCCAGACGCGGGCGAGCATCTGGCCGTAGACTCCACGGTCTTCTGCTGGCAGGGCTCTGACGCGCTCTCCCCGCCGGAAAGTCTGCTGTTCGCCTACCGTCTCGATGATGAGGCGGAGAGTCCTTGGGATACGCTATCGTGCGTAGCGCTTCACGGAATGTCGGAGGGCCATCACACCTTCCGCGTTCGGGTGAAGGATGAGGCTGGGAATATTGGATCGGCCACCCGGGCTTTCGGAGTCGATTTCACGCCTCCCGAGACATTCGTGACATCCGGCCCGGATGACGGTGGCTGGTGGCCAACTTCAGAGGTCACATTCACTTGGTCCGGTGATGATAGCCTGACTCCGATAGCGGATCTTCAGTATTCGTACAAGCTTGATTCGGATGATTTCACCGCGTTCACTGGGACAACAGCCGAAACCTACGATGGCCTTGCTGGTGGGCTCCACACTTTTGCTGTGAAGTCAAGGGACTTGGCAGGCCATGAGGATCTCTCACCGGACACTCTGAACTTCAGTGTCGGATTCGTCGATCTCGTTGTCACTGACCTCAGCGTACCGGACAACGCATTCTATGACACCTCCATCGAGGTCATCTGGACTGTCGCGAACAACGGAAGCGGTCCGGCAATAGGGACATGGAGCGATCAGGTGTTCGTGTCTTGGGATGGAATCATCGGAGACGACGAGCTGCGGAGCGCTGCGATCAGGACGGACAGTCTCAATAGCGGAGAGTCCTACACCGATACGGCCTTCGTTGAGATCTCCTTTGGAGAGAATGACGAGGCTTGGATTGTCCTTGGGGCTGATGGCCTGGACTCAATTCCTGAAGAAGGCGCGGAATCGAACAACTGGCTGATCAGCGACCAGCCGATTGCGGTTGCGGTTCCACCCCACGCGAATCTGGTCGTTGACTCGGTCATAACGCCACCACAAGGGTTGTCCGGCCAGGGAGTTGAAGTCAGCTGGATTGTGACAAACGGGGGGGATGGCGCCGCGACTGGGTCCTGGTATGACGAGGTGTGTCTGTCGGCTGATTCGTTGGTCGGAGACGACCAGGTGCTCGGTTCAGCGCTGTATCCCGACGGTGTTGAGCCGGGCGAAAGCTACGTGCGCACGATGCCTGTGGAGCTTCCAGAAGATATCTCAGGTGATTACTGGATCGTCCTGACAACCGACGTTCTTGATGAGCTCGAGGAGTATCTGGACGAGGACAACAACACGCGCATTTCCACGGTTTCGTTCCCGATCCAGATTACACCCTTCCCGGATCTGCTGGTGACCGCCGTTGGTGGACCCGATGAGGCTGTTGCCGGCGGGAGCATCGATGTTGAATGGACTGTCGAGAACGAGGGAGAAGCCTCTACGAATGTTCCTGTGTGGTACGATCGCATCTACTTATCCCCTGAGCCGTATCTGACGGCAACCGCGTTCGACTTGGGCCAGTTCGCGAATCCTGCCTACCTGCCGCCCGGCGAGGGGTACACGGGTTCTGCGTCAGTGACTATCCCTGCCGGCATTGCGGGCATCTACCACCTGGTGACCTGCACAGACTGGGACAACCGAGTGGATGAGCATGGAGAAGAAGGCGACAACAGTGCCGCTAGCGAAGAAGTGCTGGTCCGCTATCTTTCGCCCTTGCTGGACGTGACGTACCTGCGAGTGCCTCCATCTCATTCGGCATGGTCGGGCGAATTCATCGACGTGGAGTGGGCGGTAACCAACATAGGGGACGCAACCTTTACGAGCAGTCATTGGAATGATGCTGTGGCGCTGTCTCAAGACCAGTCTCTTGGCGCAGGTGACCGCTATCTAGGAGAAAGTCCTTATCACGAAACGCCGTTGGCTCCGGGTGAGAGTGACACCGTTGGGACCTCAGTGAGGATTCCGGTTGATGTATCGGGAGTCTGGCATCTGTTCGCGATTCCGAATGCGGGGAATGTCGACGAAGTCCCGGGTATACCAAGATCCGACTCTCTGACGATCACTCTCTCGCCTCCCCCTGACCTGGTGGTGTCTAGCGTGAGTACCAGCTCCGACACCGTAGACTGTGGCGATCCTCTCCTTGTCAACTGGACAGTGACAAACGAAGCAACCGGCGTCACGAGCCAGCCTGAGTGGGTGGACGCAGTTTATCTCTCCGAGGATGAAGCACTTGATATCGAGTCCGATCAGAGCCTCCTAGTGTTGGATATAAGCGAATACCTCGAAGCGGGGGACAGCTACAATCGCAGCCAGGCAATTGTGGCTCCAAGTAGCCAATGGGGAACCTACCATCTGTTCGTGCTGACCGACCGCGATGATGCCATTTTCGAAGGACCTTGGGAAGACAACAACTCCACCGTGTATGGTCCTGTCGAAATCGTCCTTACTCCTCCAGACTTGCAGGTCTCCTCCGTCCAGACACTGGGTGACGCGTGGTCTGGCCAGGTTCTCAATGTCGAGTGGTCTGTTTTCAACGCTGGCACTGGGACCACAGAGCCAGGTTCTTGGATGGACCGTGTTTATCTGTCGCTCGATGACACTCTCGACACAGACACGGATGTCATGCTCGGTGCTAGCCTTCATACTGGAGTGCTAGACCCAGATGAGAGTGTGGTTGACACATTGGGGGTCACGCTGCCCCATGGTGTTTCGGGGCAGTACTTCATAGTCCTTCACGCGGATGCCGACAGCGCGGTGGCTGAGTTCGCTGCGGAAGAGAACAACACTGGGGCAGCACCTGTCGATATCCAGCTGACCTCGCCCCCAGACTTGCAGGTTGTTGGGATCAGCGTTCCTTCGCAGGCCTGGTCGGGTCAGCCGCTGCCGGTCGAGTGGACGGTTCAGAATCTAGGGTCGGGATCCACACGAGACTCGTTGTGGGTGGACGCCGTTTACCTTTCGCCGGACAGCGTGTGGGCAGGAAAGGCAGTAGCCTATCTTGGGTCGATCGAACATGATGGTGCACTTGAGCCAGACAGCAGCTACCTCGAGACAGGCGAATTCCGCGTACCGGACGGGCTTTCGGGAATACAGTACGTTCATGTACTGACAGACAGCGCCGACCAGGTTTACGAACACAGTGGCGAGGGGAATAACATCGCCCATGCCGTGGTCGACATCCAACTCACTCCTCCCCCAGACTTCCAAGTAGTGCACGTCACGGTGGCGGATACGGTGTTCGAGGGTAGATCCACAAGCGTCCAGTGGCTCGTTCAGAACTTGGGGTCCGGGCCGACGCCCGAGGGCTCTGTCTGGACCGACGCAGTCTACTATTCACTCGATGATGTGCTGGACACCGCAGCAGATGTGTCTCTGGTTGTCTCATCACACAGCGGATCGGAAGCGGACGATAGTTACCTCGAAGACGCGAACGCAGTGATTCCCGCCGGTGATCTTGGAACGCGATACCTATTTGTGGTCACCGATGCGAGCGATGACGTATACGAGCATGAACACGAGGACAACAACATCCGTGCCGCATCCATAGTCGTCGTTCAGGTGCCACCACAACTTCCGGACCTTGCGCTGACAGATCTCGTACTCCCCGATTCCCTCGAGGGCGGGAGCTACGCTCAGGCCGAAATCACCTGGACCGTTGAGAACGTTGGGGATTACCCCCCGCCGGTGCAGCAGTCCTACTGGAGGGACGCGCTGTATCTCTCTGAGAATGCCACTCTGGATGCGAGCGACGTGTTCATGGGATCCTTCACCCACAGAGGAGGTCTCGGGGCCGGTGCAGCGTACGGCCAGGAGGCAAGCATCAGGTTCTCGGATGGTACCGCCGGCGATTTCTTCTTGATCGCCAGGGCCAACTACCAGAACCGAGTGGATGAGACTAACCTTGGGAACAATGTGCTGGCCGTTCCGCTGCACATCGCCTTGCAGCCGGTCGATCTCGTTGTCTCGGGTGTCGATGCTCCTGACTCGGCGATTTCGGGACAGCGCATGACGGTGCGCTGGACCGTGTCCAATGATGGTGAAGGTACTGTTCTTTCCCAGACTTGGTCTGATTTCATTTACCTGTCACGAGACTTCGTGATTGACGCAGCAGATGCCGTGCTCGGTTCGAGGGTGCGCTCTGACAGTCTTGCCGGGGGCGATAGCTATGCAGATAGCGTCGCAGTAACGATCCCTCTGGGAATGTCCGGAAACTACTACGTGTTTTTGAGAACGGACAGAAACAACCAAGTTTTTGAAGATGGTGGAGAAAGGAACAACCAGAGGTATGATTCTGGTCCGGTCAGCGTAGTACTGGCGCAGCCTGCTGACCTCGCTGTCCAGAGCGTGGCCGTGCCTACCAGTGGGACGGCTGGGGAGCCCATTCATGTGACGTGGGAAGTGGAGAATGTGGGTGCGAATGATGCTCCCGGTCAGTGGGAGGACGCGGTCTACATCTCGGCTGACACACTGTGGGATCTTGCAGATCCCAGATTGGGGAGCGTTGAGCACACGGGGGGACTGGCGCCGGGAAAGAGATACAAGGCATCTTACGAAGGAGTGCTGGACAATGACCTCCCCGGCATTCCACTGGGCGAGTACCAGGTCATCGTCCGGACGGATACTCGAAACAACGTCAACGAGGCGACCGAGGCGAACAACGAGAAGTTGTCGGAGGATTCTCTGGCCGTTTCGGTCATCGAACTCACCCCGGGCATTGTTCACGACACTCAGATCTCGACCGCTGAAGAGCAGTACTATCATGTCCAGGTGGAAGAGAATGAGGATCTGAAGCTCACGGTAGAGTGCGACTACGCCTACGATGACCTGGAACTATACGTCGGATATGGAGACGTTCCGGACCGGGTGCATTACGAGTCGGCCTTCAACATTGCACCGGAAGCAGAAGTGATCGTGCCTGGTGGAGGAGAAGAAGGCTGCTACTTGATGCTGTTTGGAGACTACGTGCCAAGCACCGGCTTGGCAAGCATCCTTGCAGAATCCATTCCCTTCGGCCTTCAGTCGGTTTCCCCAACAACCATTGGCGACAACGGCAGGGTCACGCTTCGGCTGTATGGTGGCGGCTTTCGGGATGTTGCCTCAGTTTTCCTCCGCGGTACTGAGACACACAGCGCCAGCCGCATAGAGCTCTTGAGCTCAA
>Ga0180432_10010840_pt1 | contig 10836 bp, 9 predicted proteins | sample SS_ome_10_FD_132414 | JGI IMG/M metagenome (GOLD analysis project Ga0180432, IMG submission 132414) | Hypersaline lake sediment archaeal communities from the Salton Sea, California, USA - SS_1_MS_2 metaG | ecosystem: Environmental > Aquatic > Non-marine Saline and Alkaline > Hypersaline >...
GTGGAAGCGGTCGCTTTCCAGATGATGTTCGATGTTGCTGACTTTGCCGACAGAGAGGTTGTCTATGACGGTGACATCATGTCCCCGCTCCATCAGGGCGTCTACTAAGTTGGAACCGATGAAGCCCGCCCCGCCGGTGACCAGGATTCTCATGGCTTCCCCTCTTCCTAGAGTAGGTTCATAGATCGTTTGTCCTTACGTCGCTCCTTGTCACGACGTATCTTACCGCAAACGTCTGAAAAATCAAGTGCTCAACGCTTTCTCATATACCGTTTGTACCTGGTCGATCATCCGCCTGAGGGTGAATCTTGTCTCCACCCGGGCGCGAGCGGCCTGGCCCATGGCCGCCCGGCGCTTGGGAGCGCTCAACATGCTTTGAATGCCCTCGGCCAGTGCTGGTGGGTCCTGGGGAGGGACTACCAGGCCCGTGACCCCATCCTCTACCACCCAGGATGTGCCGGTTCCTACCTCCGTGGTGATGCACGGCAGTCCTGACGCCATCGCCTCCAGCAGGACGGTGCCGAAGGCCTCGGCGCGGGCGTTGGCGGGAAGGACGAATATGTGTGCGTTGTGGTACTGGTGGGGCAGATCGGCGTCGTCTACCTCGCCGAGGAATCGGACGCGGGTGGCAATTTCCAATTCCTTCGCTAGCATCTCCAGAGAGGGGCGCATCGGTCCGTCGCCCACGACGTTGAGGTACACTTGGGGCAGATCTGCCAGCGCGCGCAGGAGGGTGTCCAGTCCTTTGTAGTAGCGCAGCTTGCCCACGAAGAGCAGCGTCGGTGGGCCTTCGAAGGGAGCGGGAGGGGGCATGAAGCGGCGGTGGTCTATCCCCAAGGGCACCACGACACATTTATCCCGCACCGGTCGGAGCCAGGGGGAGGTCTCAATGTAGCGGGGGCTGCTGGCGATGATGATGGTAGAGGCCTGGAGAACGCGGCGCAGGATCGGTCCGTAGAGATGAAGCAGTCTCTTCTGGCGAACGACGTCGCTTTGATAGGAGATGATGGTGGCCTTTGCTCGACCCAGCACCCAGTTGGCCGCCTCCCCCAGGGGATAGGGAGATTGTACGTGGACGATGTCCGGCCGGAGGCGCGTCAGGGCGATCGGTTGGGTTAGACTAAGGGGCATGGAGGCGACGGTGGCCAGGCGGCCGGCCTTGATGACCCGGACGCCGTTCACGACCTGTATTCGTGTTCGAGGGCTGGGATCACAGACCAGCACGACGACTCGGTGTCCGGCGGCCGCCTGGGCTTCGGCCAAGACTTTGACGTGGTTCTCAATGCCACCCAGTACGGGGAAGTAGTCCTTGTAGATGTGTAGGATCTTCATCGGGATAACACCTTGTGATAGACGGCGCGCGTCTCTCGGGCTGCCCGTTCCCACGAGAACTGGGCGGCCCGTTTCAATCCTTGTGTTTGCATCAGCGTTCGCCGATCAGCCTGTTGCAGGATGCAGCGGATTGCCTCAGTTATTCCCGGTACGTCAGTGGGGTCGAAATACAGGGCTGCATCCCCTCCCACTGCAGGAATGCTGGACGCGTTGGATGCCGCAACCGGGGTCCCGCAGGCCATCGCTTCCAACACCGGCAGGCCGAACCCTTCGTAGAGACTAGGGAAGACCAGGGCCTGTGCGCCGGTGTAGAATGCTGGCAGATCCTCGTCCGGGACGCGACCGGGGAGGATGACGGCCTGTCGGACCGGGGATGACTCCAGGCGGCGGAAGAATCCCTCGTACAGCCAGCCCCGTTGCCCCACGATCACCAACCCCTCCGTCAGCCCTTCGGTATGGATCACTTCGAAGGCCTGCAGGAGCCGACTCAGGTTCTTGCGTGGCTCGATGGTGCCGACGAAGAGCAGGTAGCGGCCGGGCAGGCCGTACCGTTTCCGGACGGCGGTCACCGCCTCGGCCGATTGCGGACGAAAGTGGGGGGCAGCGGCTTCAGGTACGACCGTGATCTTCTGCGGCGGCAGATCGTAGGCGGCGATCAGGTCGCGGCGGGTGGTCTCAGAAATGGCGATGATGTGGGTGGCCCGGTGGCAGTAGAGGGGCATGGCCAAGTTCAGGTACCAGCGGTTGAGGGGTTTGTGGTGCGTCGGCAGGTGTCGGAAGATCAAGTCGTGGGCGGTGAGGACGGTGGGGATGGACCGCAACGGCAGGAGCAGGTGTTCGGTGGCGTGAAAAAGGTCGGCGTCGGGTAGCAGCCGGTCGAGGCCGATGTGGGCCAATTGTCCCATCCACACCAACATGCGCCAGGGCTTGTAGCCCAAGGCGACGGTGCGCTGGGGAAGGTGGGCCAGGCGTCGATCTGCCGGTGCGTTTCGCTCCAGCCCCCCCTCTCTCTCCCCCCCGCAAGCGGGGGGGACTGAGGGGGGGGGCCCGCCTGCGAGAGGGAGAGAGGGGAGGCCTTGCTCACGGTTGTAGAACAGGGCGTAGGTTCCTGAGCTTCCCCTCGATGCCTGGGGAGGGGGGCTGTGCGCTTCGTCCGTGGTCGCTTCCGCAGAGGCTACCAGGGCACAGGCCAGGCTTTCGGCATAGCGGCCCAGGCCGGCCCGTTTGTGGACGGCAGCGGAGATGTCGAGGTAAATCATATCTGGGGCTCATTATACGCTGCGGTGATGGGGTTGACAAGCTGCTCAGCTGACTGTTTGCCGATATACAGCGAGTGTGTCTCTCGCCGTCCGTTCCCACGAGAACTGTGCTGCCCGACGTAGCCCTCGCTCCCGCAGGTCGGCCCGCAAGCCCGGTTCGTGCAGCAGATGCGTTAAGGCATCTGCGATGTCGGCCACATCGGTGGGGTCGAACAGGAGCGCCGCGTCCCCTGCCACCTCCGCCAGGGAGGAGGTGCTAGAGCAGGCGACTGGGGTTCCGCAGGCCATGGCCTCAAGCACCGGAAGGCCGAAACCTTCATATTCCGAGGGAAAGACGAACGCCACTGCGCCACTGTAGAGAGTGGGCAGATCCTCTTCCGCTATCGGCCCTAGGAAGTGGACAGCCTCTTCCAAGGCCAGCGCCTTCGCTCGTTGCCGGCTCTCGGGGTAGCGCGGGTCCCACGCCCCGGCGATGACCAAAGGAACTGGCCGGGTTGGTATCTCCCCTGCTCTCTCCCCCTCTGTCCCCCTCACAATTCGCCTCCCGCCCGCATGCGGGGGGGACAGAGGGGGGGAGAAATGAAGTTGTTTCCAGGCTTCCACCAAGCGGGTCAGATTCTTGTGTGGTTTGTTGGAGCCCAGGTATAGGCTATATCGCTCCGGGAGATTCAAGCGCGCCCGGAGGGCGGCGATGGCCTCCACGGACTGAGGATGGAAGGCCGGATCGGCGGCCTCGGGTATGACGGAGATATACCGCGCTGGCAACCGCAGGAAGCGCTGGAGGTCGCGGGCTGTGGCGTGGGAGACGGCGATGACGCGTCTGGCCGCACGGGCGGCCAGGTGGATCGTCACGGCGAAGATCAACCGCTGGACCGGGCTGAAGTGCTGGGGATAAAGCAGCGGAATCAGGTCGTGGATAGTCACCAGGGTAGGTGCGCCGGGTCGGTAGGGCATCAGATAATAGGGACTATGGTACAGGTCGCATCTCAGGGAATGCAAGGTACGGGGGATGCCCCACTGTTGGCGCAGTGAGAAGGGAGAAACAGGCGTCTCTACCACCTGTGTTCGTTCGTTCACCAGCGCCGCCGGGTTCCAGCGCAAGGAGCCGCTGCGGCTTCCGGGTGAACAGAGTTCACACTTACAGGAGGAGGGCGAGGTGGAATCAGGCGGGGTGACTCGCTGAACGCACAGGATCAGGCGTTCTTCTTGCTCCAGGAGCGAGGCCATCGCCCGGGCCAGGTTGATCACGTAGCGCCCGATTCCTGGGAAGCGGTCCGTGGCGGTGCGGGCGTCAAGCGCGTACCGTTTCTGTCTCTCGGCGGTCATTTGAACTCCCTCCCTCCCCCCCGCAAGCGGGGGGAAGCCCCCCCTCAGCCCCCCCCCCACAAGGGGGGGGAAGCCTCTCCCCTCGGTCCCCCCTGCTGGCGGGGGGGATAGAGGGGGGGCGAGGGGGCGACCTCTCGAAGCTGTCGCATGTCTCATGGGCATGATGCAGGTGTCCGAAAATATGCCATGTACGTGCCCAGAACCAGGCGATCAGGGTAGCAGCGGTCGAGCAGTGCGATGACCTGTGGGTCACGTGTGACCTGGGTGTATCGTCCATCCTCTTTGGTGGTCAGCACGTAGGCGGCCGGCGGTTGTGACTCGAATGACCTCAGCCATTCCTGGGCATCGCGGCCAGGGCCGACGTAACTCAGGACGTTGTGTCCGTTGCGCCCTGAGGCGAAGATCACTTCCGAGGGAGCGACGATGGTATCTGTGGCGTCTGTCTGCTGGTGCACGATCGTGCTGATGGCTGTGGTGCCTTGGCGGCCGTACTCGTAGGTGGTGGCGTATTCGGCACGAGACTGAGTGACCGTGAGGACGCTCCACGAGGCCAGGGAGAACGCGATGCAAGCGCCCAGAAAGGCGCGGGCGCTGTTGCGCGTGGCTGCCCAAAGGACGGAATACAGCGCCAGAAACGGTGCGGCGAAGGCGATTGCCTGCGAGCGTAACCCAAACAACAGCCGCTGCCACAGGTTGTTGGTTTCAAAGGTAAGCTGGTATTGGGGCAGAAGGGGATCAGGGACGACGAGCGCCAGATATACTGCACAGGCCACACTTGCCCCAAGCAGCGCGATGCAAGCATGCGCGTGGCCGAGATGCTGGTCGCGTCGGTCGCGCTCATTGACCAGTTTGAGGTCTGCCAGGGTCCACTTCGCCTGGGATCGCGCAGCGGCCACGTAATTGCTCACCAGCAAGACCATCATCAGGAATATGGGAGTATGGTAGCGTGGAAAGCCCATCGGCAGCTCGTTGCCGGCCGAGTATAGGAGCAGGCCTGTCAGCGAGCACACGGTCACAACGTCGAGGGGTGTGGGACGCAGGCCTCGCATGAACCTCCATATGCGGCGCGCAACGGCAACCAGGTAGACGATTGCGAATGGGAAGCCCAGCCATACCATCGTGATGCCGCCGCCCATAAGCGCACGGGAGAGCAGCTTTTGCGCCCCGCCGGAGGCAGGCCTGCCCATCCGCTGGAAGGTGGGGCCGAAGATGTCGGGCGGGAAGTCGACCAGTTCCACGAAGGCGATGAAGCTCATGCCGAACAGAAGCGCGCCCAGCGCGATGCCAAGCGTGGTATTGACGAGCAACCTGCGCCGCAGCGCGTAGATCAGTAGCGTTGATATCGTGATCAACAGGGGTGTAGGGAGCAGTTTCGTCCATAGCATCAGGGCGAAAGACAGTCCCACGGCGACGATTCGCTTGTGGGATGGCCAGTCCTCGGTGCACGACAAGGCGATCACGAACACAAGCATCGCGGGAGTGAAGATGGTGTTGTCGATGTCGAGCAACAGGCTGCCTTGTAAGGCCAGGGGATGTATGGCGTAGATGAGGAGTCCGATGACCGCAGTGCGCGACGCGTGTGTTGGATCTGGGGTCAGGCTATAGCAAGCCAGTGGAATCAGCCATAACGTTGCAACAAAAGACAGCCCGCCGGGTATGCGCATGGCCGCTGGGGTATACCCGAATATCTGTGTGAACAGGCTTCCCAGTGACGTGTAGAGGGGTGGGTGGGGGATGAACAGTCTGGTCCATTCTCCACGTGTGATCTGGGCGAAATTCTTGGCGAACGCCGTCTCGTCGGCGTAAATGGCCTTGTCCCGTGAGGCTGCCCAGACGATGGCATAGAAAGCGGTGGCACAGGCCAGGATGATGAGGATGACGCGCGAGTACATCGTGCTAATGGATTTCCGCTCCGACTTTTTTGCACTCACTTGACGCCTCTCTTGAACTTGTAGCTGATGATCAGTCCGATCATGTGCAGGCCTGTATGCAGGGTTCCCTTCAGGTTGCCCGTGATCTTCGACTTGCCCACGCGGCCGCGGTAGTTCACGGGAATCTCGATCAACGCGACTTGTTTCCTCAGAGCCAGGATGACCATCTCGGGGAGGAAGTGAGAGCCGCCGACGGTCAATTCTGACTGGAACTTGTCCAACGCGGACCGTTTTACCAGCCGCAGTGTGCAGCCGCAGTCGCTCAGTGAGGGGCCATTGTATGTGAATTGCAGCAGTTTGGCCACCACCCAGTTGCCCATCCGCAGAAACCAGCCCATATTGGCCTCATCCCAGATCAGTTCACGGGTCGTGCGTGTGCCGCATACCATGTCAAAATCATCGGCGTAGGCCAGCAGCTTCAAGATGTCCTGGCCGACGAAGGTGCCGTCGGGTTCGGCGGTGATGATGATGTCACCGCTGGCCTCGCGCAGCCCGCGCCGCAAGGCATAGCCGTATCCTTGCCGGGTCTCCGACACGACGCGTGCCCCAGCCTTTTTGGCTTCCTCGACGGTTCGGTCGCGGGAGTTGTTGTTCACGACGATGATTTCGTCCACCACGCCTGGGATGGAGAAGTCTCGGATGGCCTGGCCAATGTACTTCTCCTCATTGTAGGCTGGGAAGACGACGCTGATGGTCTGAGATGTATGCATGGATGTGTTCCTTTCAGCGCCTTGCATCCAGGCACGCTGCGTAGACTTCCGCCAGTTCCTCGACCACGCGATCCCTGCTGTGCTCGAAGAGGGGATAGGAGGGTGCCTGGTTGAGATGCCAAACGGCGTTCAGTTTCTCAAGGATCGCCCCCTCGCTCACCGTGGGCAGCACGAACTGAGGGAGGTGTCGCTCGAACTCCGGTATCCCCGGCGGACAGACCACCTTGGTGCCCAGGGCCACTGCCTCCAGAATCACCGTCGGCAGTCCCTCGGAGCGGGAGGGCAGGAGCAAGATTTCGGCGCTGCGTATCAGGCTCAGCACGTCCCGGCGTGGTATGTGGCCCAGGTAGGTCACGCCCGGAGCCCGCTCTATTCGGCTCAGAAAGCGGGTTCCCTCGCGGTTGGTGCCCGCGTAGACCAGTTGGACCTGAGGATGTTCGACCTTCCAGTGTTCGTAAGCTTCCACCAGGTCGTAAACTCCCTTGTTATAGGTGATGTCGCCGACGAAGAGCAGATACGGTTCTGTGAGCCCGTACTGCCGGCAGGTCTCGGATACTTGCGCTGGCGAGGGAATATCCGGGGGGTCGAAGGCGTTGGGGATCAGGACGGCGCGGTCCGCCGGAAAGCCCCCCTCGGTGGCGAAGCGCTGCACGCCCTCGCCGCAGCACAGCAGCCGGTCCGCCGTGTCCGCCAGGTGCGCTGGCGTGGTCATCTTGTCGCGCAGGTCGGCCAGCACCGGCACGCCGCTGCGGCGCAGTGAGGCATAGAACAACCGACCCCGATAACGGGTGTGGAAGTGGATCAGATCGATTCGTTCATGCTGTACCAAGCCTGGCAGGCGCGTCGCAAACCAGAGCTGGGTCCATACGTAGGTTGCCGCGTGGAGCGCCCAGCGGCGCTGTTGCAAACTGATGCGGTTTGGCAAGTAGCGCAGCATCTGCAGCTTGCCCTCGGTCCATTGGCGGGGCTGGCCTGGCATGCGCTCGGTCAGCACGGTCAACCGCTCGATCTCGTCTCGATATCCCAGGCGTCGGGCTAACTCTGGGACGACGCTGCCGAAGTACGTAGCTGCCCCGCCGACGGCGGGGGGATACAGCGCGGTGATGATCAAGGGTCGCATAGCCGTCGCCCCCCCTCAATCCCCCCCGCAAGCAGGGGGGACTCACTCCGGTAGAGGACGAATTCCAGCGAGTGGCAGAGCCAGTTGAGCACCGGGACCCCGGTCAGTACACCCTCTATGGCCATCACGTGCCGGCTGAGGCGGTTGTAGGCATCGCGCGCCTGCGAGGGCAGGCCGGTGAGGTTCTTGGGGAATAGATTCGACCGCCGGCAGGTTGCGACGTCAAAACCGGCTTCTCTGAACAAGTTCACCGCACTCCTGACCGTGTACCTGCGTCGGTGGTACCAGAGCCCGCGCATCCGATTGATGAACTCGGTGTAGGCGTACGCCTGGGGCAGGTGGTAGATGAACAGGCACCCGCCGGGTCTCAAGATGCGCCAGATCTCGGCGAGGGAGTATCTTTCGTCGGGCACGTGCTCCAGCACGCCGCAGGAAAGCACCCCGTCGAACGAGGCATCGGGGAAGGGCAAATCGCGATCGTTCGGTGCGCGGTGGAAGGGAATATCGGGCCGGATGAATTTCTCCAGGCGCTTGTCCTCCAGGTCGTAGCTGACGACCTCCAGCCCGCGCCGGTCCAGCAGCCAGCTCATATGACCACTGCCACATCCCCAGTCGAGTACCCTACCCGATACGACCCAGGATTTCACCTCGTCTGCGAAACGCACGTAGTTGGCGATGGTGCACTTGCTGCTCAAGTGTAACAATGTACCTTTCGCCCGGTCGGTTTTGCCAGGGTCTTCGAGGAGATATGAACGCTCCTCCTCCCGACCTGGGCGTGGCTGCTTGCTATGGTTCATATTAGTTTATCAAAAACAGGCAGGTATTGGCATGAACTGCGGAAAAGTGGTATTGATCCGTTTGTTTCAGAGCATACCTAGCCTCTTCTAACATTCTCAGGCAACGAATTACCTCATCTTCGCCGACGAAGCTGGGATGGACCTCAAAGAACAACGCGGGACGCAAATCCATCTGTACCAATTGCTTAATGACGAAAAGTTCCGCTCCTTCAATATCCATTACAATGAAATCTGGGTGGAAGCCCCGTGTTGATAGCAACTTTGGTAGTGTTAGAGCAGGCACTTTTATGATCTCGGTAGCCGGCTCGGGTGACGCTGGTATATCGGCTTCCAGATCTTTTTTTTGAGGGTTCACGTTCTTCAGCCCTGAGTAGGGGTTGGGGTCCCTCACTCCAAATTCAGCGAATGTTGTGGATGAGTCACCAATGGCGACATTGAGCAAAGTGATGTTTTGAATGGCATTGCTATCCTTGAGCCGGACCAGGTTTTTGTAGTAACGAGGGAACGGTTCGACGGCAAGCACTGCGCCGGTCGGCCCCACTCGGTTACTTAACAATAGAGTGAAATATCCATACGCGCTTCCCAGCTCCAAGACCCTTGCCCCTGGATAAACTTGCTTCATCATAGACCGACGATAGCGGGGTTCCCAGAGATCAGCGTAGCGCAAGAAGTGGGATAGACTTTTGCCGTTTAGAGTCAGCCTGTAGGGTCCTATTGGCTTGATCAGTGTATCAGGCATGAAAACCTTCATCACCGGCCATATGAACCGCGAAAAAGAGTAGCGAGGAATGAGCCCAAGCTTGTCCCCAAGACCTGACTTGCTGTAGATTTTTGTGTGGACAGCTCTCATTTTATTCTGTAGCTCCCTGGTTCAACGGCACGTTTGCCTCTGGTGAGTTTTGCACATCACGTGTAGGAATGCATCGCGACCGGACGTCACTGTATAGGCAGAGATGATTTGCCTCGAACGTAGTCCCATCTGGCGACGCAGTAGCTTGTCCCCTAGTAATCGCATCAGGGCGGCGGCCAGTTCGTCGGCGTTGCCGGCGGGGACGACCAGCCCATTGTCTTGTATCAGGTCCGTGCAACCGGCCGCGTCTGTCACGATGACCGGCAGGCCGAACGCCATCGCTTCGTTGACCACCAGTCCCCAGGGATCGTGTAGCGTGGGTAAGACAAAGACATCGGCGGCCGCGTACCAGCTCGTCTTCTCTGACCCCTCGCAGTAACCGGGGAAGATGATCCGTGGATCGCTGCCACTTCGCGCTCGCAGGCGCTTCTCCTCCGGTCCGCTGCCGATCAAGGCGAGGACGTCGTTTGCGCCAGCCACGGCCCGAAAGGCCTGGATCAGATGATCCAATCCTTTGCGGGCCACGAAATAGCCCACGTACAAGACCACCGTCTTGCCTGCCAGCCCCAGCTCCGCTTTGTCTGTAGCGGGGGGGGGGAGGTGCTCTTGTGGAACCACTTGGAAGCCAACGACGATTCGATCAGGTGATGCCCCTCGCCGCATCAGGTACGCCTTTGCTCGCTCTCCATAGGCGATGAAGGCGTCTGTCCTTCGATATAGCCAGCGACGGTATGCATTGCTCAGAATATGGCCCGATGCATAGGGGGTGTCTATGGCTTCGGACCACAGGATAAATGGCTTGTTCCCCCGCCGGGCCGCTCTCAACACGCTCAAGACTGCTGGAAAGGTGGTGAAGTTCTCGCCAGCGATATATACGTCGAAGGGCGTGCGGTGCAGGTGTCTTCCAAGTCCGGGATTCCAGATGAGCTCGGAGCCGCCCGGCAGACGCCATCTCTGCTCCGAGAGTATCTCATATTGGACGCGTTCTGAGCACAGGTCCGCCTGCCATAACCGGGCGGGGTCCTGACCGCGGCAGAAGTACACGGTCAGGTCCACGTGCTCCGCCAATGCCTCGAAAACAGGCAGTCGGTACGGTGCGGGTATGTTGGTCAGAAGCGAAACTCGGAAACGGCGATCCAATTTTCTCCTCTTGCTTACGGAACTGGGCCCGGGTTGTCTACAACACGGTTGTCTACAACACGGTTGCCTGCAACACGGTTGCCTACAACACGGGTGCCTGCAACACAGTTGCCCGGCACGCCCTTCCCTTCACGCCCTTTATGTGGGAATGAGAGTTGCATCACGCGACGCAGCGCCTGTTCCCCGTCGGAACGCCAGGGCAGGCGCTCGCGCAGCACCTGCGTGGAACCGGTTGGGGAGACACCCGAAATGGTCTCGATCTGTCCCTCTATCCCTTGTACACGCAGAGCTAAGCCCGGCACATCTGGATGTATCCTATAACTGCCGTCCGCCTGTCTGTCTAACCAGAATGCGGAGAAGACCAGCGGGAA
>Ga0180432_10010844_pt1 | contig 10834 bp, 8 predicted proteins | sample SS_ome_10_FD_132414 | JGI IMG/M metagenome (GOLD analysis project Ga0180432, IMG submission 132414) | Hypersaline lake sediment archaeal communities from the Salton Sea, California, USA - SS_1_MS_2 metaG | ecosystem: Environmental > Aquatic > Non-marine Saline and Alkaline > Hypersaline >...
CAAATTGTCTCGACAACGCCAGAATTCTTGGCGATCGCGAGCGTTTCCTTCAATCTTCAGCCCGTTCCAACCAAGCTTTCGCCCGCTTCCTGACGCCAAATCAGCCTTTTTCCGACTGGCACTTGCTACGGGCGGCGGCCGGCTAATAGCCAATGTCGCAGTTTGGTAATACCTGCCGGAGTTTCTCGATACCATCGTCGGTGACTTGCGTGTCTTTGAGCCACAGCACTTCGAGTTTGGTGAGCCTCTTGAGATGCTCCAGCCCGGCGTCGTTAACTTGGGTGCGACTAAGTCCCAACTGTTCGATTCTGGTCAGGCTGTGGAGAGGTACAAGTCCGGCGTCGGTGATTTGGGGGCCATTAAGGCGTACCACAACAACATCCGTCAAGAAATCCACACCGACCAAATTACGAAACCATGCCGGGCCAGGCGGTTTTGCGCCGTACATGACCACCCCGTCCAATTGCTGAATCGCCGCCACTGCTTCCTTCTGCCGCTCGGCCGCCACCATCTTGCACCTGAACCAAGCACAGGCAAACGCAACCACGGTCATCAGCACGAACAGATGCCACAGGTAGAACTGATACCAGCAGCGTTGCCGGGGCGCAGCGATACGGCACACCCACTTAGCACCCTGCCATATCCACTTAGCGCCACTGTACACCCACTTAGCGCCACGGCATTGGGATAGCCACTTAGCGCCACGGCATTGGGATAGCCACTTAGCGCCATAATGCACCCATGTGACGCCATCAAGTTGGGACGCAAATATTACAAGGGTGCCTAGCCCCGCAATGTATACAGCAATACTTAACGAGGTATATGGAAGGCTCAACAAGAAGAACAGCATGAAGAGTACGACCAGCGAGGCAGTCACGTAAATTACCGCATCAACCGTAGGACTCCCCCAGCGTTTGGGTTTCGGCTCGGGTTGAGGCTTCTCACTCATAACCGGATTCTACCACGGCGGGGCGGGCGGCGCAAACCGATCACGTTCCCCATAAGGCTTCTGGGGATTCCCCGGGCAAGAAGAGCGGGGCGATCGACCTTCCCCGCCATCATTTCTACTACGTCGCCTGTCGTGCCGGACGCCGGACGCCGTTATCTACAACCGCTATCCTCCTTCCCCCTTGACCGGATTGCAGAGCATTCCGATCCTCTCGACTCGCACCTCGACGGTATCGCCGGGCTGGAGCCAGACGGGCGGTTTTCGGGCCATGCCGACGCCGCCGGGGGTGCCGGTGAAGATCAAGTCGCCCGGCGAAAGCGTACATATCCCGGAAATGTAAGCAATCAAATACTCGACGGAGAAGATCAACTGGGCCGTCGTGGAACTCTGCATAATCTGACCGTTCAGCAACAGTTGGACTTGCAGGTTGTCCGGGTCGGGGATGTCGTCGGGGGTAACCAGCGCGGGGCCGATTGGGGCAAAGGTGTCGAACGACTTGCCCATCAGCCACTGGCCGCCCGGCTTGTGGAGCTGCCAGTCGCGGGCGGAAACGTCGTTGCCGCAGGTGTACCCGCCGATGTGCTGCCTGGCCCGTTCTCGGGGGATGTAGCGTCCGCCCCGGCCGATCACCGCAACCAACTCGGCCTCGTAGTCGACTTGTTCGCTCCAGCTCGGCAGGACGATCGGGCACCAGTCACCGCTGATGGCCGAGGGAAGCTTGTTGAAGAGCACCGGCTCAGGCGGCTTTTCCGCACCCGTTTCCTTCGCGTGATCGGCGTAGTTGAGCCCGACGCAGATGATCTTCTCGGGATCGGGCACCGGCGGCAACTGGTCGACGTTGGTCAGTGGCATGCGTTTTCCGGCGGCCATGGCCTGCGGGGCCCGGGTTGCCACCCCCGGCATCAGGGCCATGATGCCCTTCATATCGGCTGGAATGGACGAATCGGCGTCGTTAAGATCGACACAGACGGAACCTTCCACGCCGGCAACACGAGGTCCGCGGCTGCTCCTGTAGGTAATCAGCTTCATGCGGGTCTCCTCGTCGGACGGCCTGAAGAATATCCCCAACGGCCACGATAACGAATCCGGCCGGAAAGGGCAAGTGTGCCGGTTGTAGAGGCGGTGTTTTGTCCCCGGTCCCGACGTGACCTAGGCTTTCACTAGCAGGGCAGTCTCCTGACAGGATAGGTCTTCCCGCAACGGTGGATGTGCGCCTATGACGAAGCCCCCGGATTCTACCGCTGTCGACGCGCCCGACACCCGTTCCTCCGGGGAACCGGCTGCTGCCGGAAGCGGCTTCCTGACGAACCGCTGGTCGTTGGAATTGAGTTCGCTGCTCCGGGAGCTGGACGGCGTCTCATCGGCGGATGTTTCCGCGTCGCCGGTGATCAGCAAAGAGATCGACAGCCGGTTGGCCCTCGCGCGGTTGGGAACGGCAAGCAGCCTGTTTGCCGCCCTGCGGTGCAAACACGCGGCGACCGCGGCACACGCCTTGCGAGTGGCGTTGAGTTGCTCCGCTTGGGCATCGGAAATGGGGCTTGCCAAGGACCGGCGCGACGTCATCGAAGTGGCTGCCCTGCTGCACGACATCGGGGTAATCGGTCTTCCGGATCATATTCTCTTGAAGCCGGGTGTCCTCGATTCCGACGAAACGGCCGTCGTAACTCGTTCGCGGTACAAGGGCCCGGAGATCCTTTGCCACAGTTGTTCGTCTCCGGAAATCCTCGAGATCATCGAACACGTTCCGGCGTGGTATAACGGGATCCGGCCGGGATTCCGGCTCCAAGGCGAGCGAATCCCCTTGGGCGCCCGAATGATCGCCATCGCGGAGACATTCGACGCGATGACCACCGACCACGCTTACCGGCCGGCCATATCGCACGAACGGGCGACGGCCGAGTTGTTCGATTGTGCCGGTGCCCAGTTCGACCCTGCTCTGGTCAGGCAATTCGTCGAGTTGCACCAATACGATCAGCCGGAGGTGCACCGGGCAGTGGCCGGTCGCTGGCTCAGCTCGCTCGACCCCGACGCGGCCGATTCCTATTGGCAACTCAACCGTACTGCGCCGGTACCCGGGTTGAAGGAAAGGGGCCTGCCGTTCGAAACCAGCCTGCTGGAAAACATGCATGACGCAGTCGTGTTCATCGACGTTGCATGGGAGATAACTTTGTGGAATCGCGGCGCCGAACGACTGACGGGTATCGCGGGCCAGACTATGCTTCAGCAGCAGTGGAACCCTGCCTTGCTGAACATGTCCGACGAAAAAGGAGTGGACATAGGCAACGAGGATTGTCCGGTCAGTGTTGCGATTCGTTGTGGGACACAGTCGCTGCGGCGGCTGACGATCTGGGGACGTGGCGAGAGGCCCGTTGCGGTCGATGCTCATGCCATTCCCGTTGTTTCTGAAAACGGCGCCACGCTGGGCGCGATCCTGCTGTTTCACGATGCCTCCCCTGAAACCTCACTGGAGAAACGATGTCAAAGCCTGCACAAGAAAGCCACCATAGACCCCCTCACGAAAGTGGCAAATCGTGCGGAATTCGATCGGGTGCTGTCCTTGTTCGTTGAGGCCCACAAACAGCAGCGCGTGCCTTGCGGCTTGATCATCGGCGACCTCGACTTGTTCAAGCAGGTAAACGACATCTGGGGGCACCAGGCCGGCGATGACGTGCTCAAGTGTGTCGCATCGTTGATCAGGGGATTTTGTCGCCCCGGCGATCTGGTTGCCCGATACGGAGGAGAGGAGTTCGTCATGCTCTGTGCCGATTGCGGCAGCGCGGTCTGCACCGGGCGCGCCGAACGTATCCGCAGGAAGCTCAGCGAGATTCCCCAACCGAAAATGGAAGGTCACTCGACAACGATCAGCTTCGGTGTCACTGAAATCCAACCCGGCGACACGCCTGATACGATGCTGCGCCGCGCCGACCGGGCACTGCTGATGGCCAAGGCTCGGGGCCGGAACAATGTTGTCCAGTTGGGAACGGGGTCCCCTCCAGCCCCGGTGGAATTGAGACGGAAACCGGGAACGGGAAAGCCGGGCTGCGCCGACCATCTCATCGAACGAGTCCTGGTCACGCCCGTCCCTCTTAATATGGCCGTCGAGAAGCTTCGGGGGTTCGTGGCCGATCATCAGGCCAGAATCATCAGTATTCACGGGAACCATGTGGTACTACAGATTACCGACCGGACCCCCGGCCGGTTGCGGCGTTTCACCGACCGGCCAGTCACTTTTCGCCTGGACCTTCGATTCAAAGAGAAAAGATACCGGAAGTCCGAAAATAATCCCTCGTCCGAGATACTGCGAACCAAGATCCATCTGAGCATCGCTCCGGCCAGGAATCGTGACCGCCGCCGAGGCGCAGCCGTCAACCGTGCCCGGGAAATGCTCATCAGCTTGCAGTCCTACCTGATCGCTGCGGAAGAAGACGCCCTCAATCCGTTGAGCCGGAGTCCATGATCCCATGCTTCTTCTCTTCTTCGAATGCCTTGATTTTGTGCGTTCCGTGGCAATCCGTGCATACTACCGGCGAAAAGGCCGGCCTTCGCTCGACGAAACGCAGGATGACTTTCACCGCGGACACATCGTGGTCCTCGTGGCACTTGCCACACATGGCATCCACCTGGTTGCGCTCGTACATGACGTCCGGTTTCGTCGCGCCCACGTCTTCGTCGTTGGCATGCGCGGCGCTTAGACCGTGGCACTTGATGCAAGTGACTTCCTCCTTGAAGTGTACCCTGCTAATCTCTTCCCGGACGAAGGTCATGTGGCAGACGTAGCAGGTAGCATTGACGCTCAGCGGGTTGATCTTCTCAGCGGCCCCCGTTTCCTTGCCGGGATCCTCCTTCTTTTCGGCAGGCGATATCCCCTTGTTGTCGGGGTTGTCCGCTCCGGCCGTGGGCAAACCGTGCAGCCACCAGAAAGCCGCCGCCGCCATAAGGCCGGCGCCGGCCAGCGACGCTGCCCCGGGCATTAGTCGTCGCATCACACCTTTTCCCACTTGTGCAGCCAGCGGTAGTCGGGCGTGAGATGGGCGTAGTAGTTTCTCTTGCATTCCAGTAGGGCCTTTTTGTCCTCGGGCGTCTTCGGCTTGTCCTTGTCGTACGCTCCCTGGACGTTCATTTCGAGTTGATCGGGGATGTTCACGCCGGGAATGATGGCCGAAAGGCGTTTCTCTTGGAGCATTTCCTTGACCAGCGACACAGCCCGCTTGTCGACTTTTCCCTTGATTTGCTGCGGCTTCAGCCCGAAGGTGGTTCCCGCCCCGAACGGTTTCAGCCCGATCACGCCGACGTTCTTTTCCCGGGCGAGCTTCAACAGACTGTCGCCACCGAACTCTTCGGTCAGGAAGAGATAGGGGAAAATGATGACGGAGAACTGCGGGTAGTTTTCCAACACGCGGTGAAAGACCTTGGGGTTGTGGGCCGAGACGCCCAGGTGGCGGACCTTGCCCTGTTTCTTTGCCTTCTCGAAGACATCGACGACCAGATCGAGCGTTTTTTCGCTGACCATGAGCATGGTCGCCATCTTCGTTTGCCCTTTCCCCCAGGTTGCCCCGACGGGGCGCCACATGTCGAGCACATCGGTCCGGTAGGACTTCAGCCGTTCGTCGATCGTTTTCATCATGCCGTCGGCCGAGAGGTTGGCTTCGTATTCGGTGGTGATCTTCTGCGGCCAGGAGGCAAAGCCGATGAACCACTTGTCGCGCCCGGCCGATTTCGTCTTGGCCATTGCCTCGCCGTACAGGTTGCACTCGTCGGCGATGTTGTTGTCGACGTAGTTCATGCCGAGTTCGACGGCTTTTTCGAGCACGGGCACCCTGTCGGCGGCGGTCTTTCCGCCGTGGCCGCCCAGTGCAATCTCGGAGATCATGAAGCCCGTTTTCCCGAGCGGGCGATAGGTCATTTTGGCGTTGTAGTTGAGGATTTTCGAGGCGTCGACCGTATCGGCCGAAGCCATCGAAGCGATCCCGGCGCCGGCCACTGCGGCTGAAGTAGCCTTGAGGAAATCGCGCCGCGTGTTCCCTTGATTTGTCATGGCTGGGCTCTTAATCTGTTGCTCCCTGTTTGGCCTGCCTGCCGCCCATACTATGTGACTGCCGATAGAGAGCAGTAACAGGCCGCGGTGGAGTATAGGGGGTGCAGGGGAATAGGGGGGTTGGTAGTATCAGACCATTCTATGACATATTCAGTGGGTCGTCAAACTTCAGCGCCCCATACCAAGAGGGGGGCAACGCGGCACGGCATTGCGCATGTTGCGCCGTCTTCCCAGTTTCTCGCGCGTAATGAGAATCTGACATTGACCCGCCCAAGTTTGCGACTATAATCCCCCCACTCATCTGTCGGGAATTGGTGCAGACTCGCCCGATTAACATTCCTGCAGGCAAAAATGCTCTAAATTGCCGACTTTACGAAAAAGGAATCATCAATCGGGTCCTGTTGTTCGATCTATTCTTACAGCGCCCGGCCTATCCCATGACAATGAGCCCTCATGGACGAGGGCGCCCCGGGTGGGAGCAAAACACGGAAGTTAACGGCCTTTCGGCCACTTTTCTTTGTCCATTTCTAAGGGACATGTCAAGCCATGCGAATCCATTTACTACGTTCTGCGTTCGTCCTGTTGACAGTCGTTGGTCTTTCCGGTTGCTACAGCGGCGGCCAATGGAAGATGCCGAATCTGGCGTTTTGGAAGAGCAGCCCTTTCTCAAGCTCATCCAGTGTGACGACGCCGGCAGAGGCAGCAACGAGTTTGGCTGCGTCGAACCCGGCATCCGGAACAGCTTATCAGTCGACCTCGACCCCGACCGCGATTCCGGCCGGTTCATATCCATACACGGGCATGAATCGTACAAGTACGCAGCAGCCGTATTCACCGAGCTACACAGCGTCGTCAACCAACGGAGTGTCTGTTGCCCCGCAACGAGGCTACTACAACGCAGGAGTTTCAAGTTCGACGGCTTCGCCTTCACCTTACCGGAGCACAACCACCCCGGGTTACAGCTTACCGAACAATGGGAGCAGGTATACGACTGCAACAGCAACCTCGCCCTATGCCAACCCCGTTCGCCGCGCGGCGCCGCTTAGTAGCGGATCAATCCCACAAGGGACCGGGTCGTCGGCAGGTTCCAGCTACGGACTTGATTCCTCACCAGGCCAGATGCCGGCGGCGGGCTCGCGGTATGGTACCGGCGCCACTGCCTCCGGTACTTCGGGTCGCTATGATACGAGCGGCCCTGCCTACGGCAGCAGGACGACCATCAGCCCCTATTCGACGGGAGGCTACGGTTCCAATCCATCGGTGAGCAACACGTATACGCCGACTACGCCGCCAGCAGGGGCCTACCAACCGGCGAACACGGACTACAACCCATATCCGGCACCGTACGAGTCACCGGCCACACCTTACACTGTTCCAGCCGCGCCAACTGCGCCAACCACGGCACCAACCACGGCGCCAACCACGCCGTACACATCGCCGGCGAGCCAGCCTTACTCTCCGCCCTACGGCAACTCCTATGTGCCCGCCGACGCCGACACTTCCCAACCTTATTTCCCGGGAAGCACGAAACCTTATACGCCGAAGACCGGTTCGTGTTGTCCGAGCACCAAGTCGCTGGCGTATCCGGGGCTGGGGGCATCCGGCACGGAACCGCCCAATCCGAGTATCGCAGGAGGCTTGCCGACCGCCGAGAATCCGGCGCCGGGTTCGCCGAGCACGGGGACGCCGAACCAGAACGTCTTGCCGGCAACCTACTCGCCTCCACCGACCGGAACGCTTTACCGGTAGGGCAAGCCGGCCTGTAGCCGGTTCTCGGCTATCCGCAGGACGCGGCGCCTGTTTTCTCGGCTGTTTGTAGAATTGCAGGCGGGCGGAACCGCCATATTCTTCTGGGGAAGTTGTTCGCCCTGCTACAGACGGCTTCGACAGCCGGGCCGCGTATGGTAGAATAGGTCTGGCGAACGCTTCAAATTCACCTTGTTTAGGGGAGCCAGGCAGTTGTTCATCGGTCCCGTTTTCACCCGGGAAGTCGTTACTGCTCCGCGTCGGGCAAAGTTTTTCGCGGGGCGGACGGCGTACGGCCTGGCGCTGCTGTTGCTGATTCTCACCGCGTGGATGGTGCTGACCGGCACGCAGTTGGTTCGCAACGTGGGCGATTTGGCCCGATTCGGGACGATCCTGTTTCAAATCCTGGCGCCGTTGCAGTTGGGCCTTGCGGTCTTCTTTTCCGCAATGCTGGCGGCCAGCGCAGTGGCACAGGAGAAGGACCGAAAAACGCTTATCCTCTTGCTGCTGACGCGCCTGACCAACAGCGAACTGGTGCTCGGAAAGTTGCTCGCCAGCGTGCTCAATGTGCTGGTGATGCTGGCGGTGGCACTGCCGGTGTTCATGATGACGGCCCTGCTCGGCGGAGTCTCGTTCGGGCAGATCGGCCGGGTGTTTGCCGTCACGCTGGCCAGCGTGCTGATGTGCGGTTCGCTCGGGTCGATCCTGGCGCTGTGGCGAGAGAAGACCTTTCAGGCACTGGCGATGACCGTGTTGGTGCTCGTGTTGTGGCTGGCCGTATGGGAGATCGTAGCCCGCGGAACCGGCTGGTGGGGTATCACATGTGAGTCCTGGGCCGCCGGGTTCAGTCCGTGGCGGGCGATCCTCGCGGCCACCCGACCCGACGGCCATCACGATCCGGCCCTCGGGCTCCTGCACACGCCGGTCAACCTCTTTCTGCTCGTGGCCGTGACGATCTCCGTCTTGCTCAACGGCCTGGCGATTGCGATGGTCCGCGTCTGGAATCCTTCACGCGAAGCGCGACCCGTACAACAGGAAGACGCCCCCGACCGGGAGACCATTTGGGGCGCCGAGCACGACGCCGAAGCGGCCGGGAAAAGCGCGGCCGCCGCGGAACAACTTCAGAAATCGCCGGCCGCGGCTGCGATAGCCGGGCAGCCGGCCCGCACCCGCCAGGTCTGGGACAATCCGATCCTTTGGCGCGAAATTCGCACCTGGGCTTACGGGCGGAAGATCCTCATAATCAAGCTCGCCTACTTGGTGCTGTTCGCACTGGCGGCGGCGAGCCTGGTCTGGATGGTCCATAACGGCCGGCTTGCCGAGTATGCCAACGGAACGATTGCCGTGGTCCCGCTGCTGCTGTTGAGCCTGGTGCTGGTCAATGCCCAGGCGGTTACCTCGATGACCAGCGAGCGCGACGGCAAAGCGATCGACCTGCTGTTGGTCACCGATCTGACGCCCAAGGAGATCGTCTTCGGCAAACTCGGCGGGGTGTTCTACAACACCAAAGAGATGATCGCGCTGCCGATGCTCTTGTGTATTTATCTCTATTTCGCCGGCATATTGAGTGCGGAAAGCCTGATCTATCTGCTCCTTGGGCTTGCCGTCTTGTATGTCTTTGCGGCGATGCTGGGAGTCCATGCGGGAATGACCTATGCCAATTCACAGGCGGCAATCGCCACGAGCCTGGGGACCATCTTCTTCCTCTTCGTCGGCGTGGCCACGACCATGCGGATGATGATTGCATTCAGCGGATCGTTCCAGGGCCAATTGCAGTCGTTTCTGGCGGTGATGATCGGCGGCGGCGTCGGGCTCTACGTGGCTTTGGGCGTGCGGAATCCCTCGAATGCCATCGCCTTGGCATCGTTTCTGTGCCCTTTCGCAACGTTCTATGCCATCACCAGCTTTCTGCTGGGGCAACCGCTCGGCGTGTTCCTCGTTACGGCGGGCGCCTACGGCTTCACCACGGCGGCAATGATGGTTCCGGCAATCTGTGAGTTTGACGTTGCCACCGGAAGAACAACGGTTGACGAGCCCTGAGGACGTGTTTTGAAATCAGTGTACGATGGCCCTCCGTGGCCGTCGATTGCCGGCGGCTCGACACACGCGACGGTCTCGGAGAACCATCGCACCCTATTTTCTAACTTCGACCAGCCTTGCTCGCCTATCAGCGGCACAAACCGGCAAGCGGAAAGGTTTCTCACGCGGGGCCGGCCACCGCTCTTCCGGATCGCCTGAAGGGTTTGGCTATTGCGGTCGCCCGTCGGAGCGACGAGAATTCCACCCTCGTCGAGTTGTTCAAACAATGACGGGGGGACTTCAGATACGGCTGCCGTGACGATGATTCGATCGTACGGCGATTCGTCGGAATAGCCGAGCGAGCCGTCGCCGATCACCAAGACCACATTCCGGTATCCCAGTTCTGCGAGGACCTTTTCTGCTTGCCGAGAAAGGGATTCGTGGCGTTCGATGCTGATTACCCGGGGGACGAGTTCCGCCAGCACGGCTGCCTGGTAGCCGCTGCCGGTACCGATTTCGAGTACCGTCTCGCCGCCGGTCAGTTGTAGTGCCTGGGTCATCAGGGCGACGATATAGGGCTGGCTGATCGTCTGACCGCATTCGATCGGCAGGGCCTGATCGGCATAGGCCTGGTTGCGGAGTTCGGGGGGCAGGAACCGTTCGCGAGGGACCTTACCCATCACGGCGAGCACGTTGGGGTCACGGATGCCCCGCCGCTGCAATTGCTTGTGAAGCATTAACTGTCGGGCGGATTGGAGATCAGTCTGGTCCATCAAGCGTATTGTGGAGAATAATGCCGCTTCGTGCAAGGCGGTTTGGACAAACTGCGTCGCGATATCTTTCGGATTGCCGGCGAAGACAATCCCTCCGGCTCCCAACGACGCTCCGCTTCCCCCTCCAAGTGCGGAGCTTCCCTGTCTCCCGTTTTCCGGGACTATCGCGGCCGGCGCCCTTCCCCTAGACCTCAAACAAGCGAAGCCAAATCGCGTTTCTTGCGCTGAAGTTGCCGAGACGCACAAACATACGCCAACCGGGCGGCTTGAGGCCAAGCCGTTTGAGGATTGTTCGCGTTGTCGTGTCGCATA
>Ga0180432_10010845_pt1 | contig 10834 bp, 11 predicted proteins | sample SS_ome_10_FD_132414 | JGI IMG/M metagenome (GOLD analysis project Ga0180432, IMG submission 132414) | Hypersaline lake sediment archaeal communities from the Salton Sea, California, USA - SS_1_MS_2 metaG | ecosystem: Environmental > Aquatic > Non-marine Saline and Alkaline > Hypersaline >...
TAGGATAAGCAACGTTTGTAATAGCTATGAAGAATGTGATGTATCCTGTGATTGTCGCATATGCTTTTCTTCCAAAGTAGTTAGCTCTTAGACTCGTCTGTGCTGGGATCGTAATCCCGTAACCTACACCAAAGAGCAGCGCAAATACCATTATCATTGGTATCGATCTCGCGTAGATAAAAACTACCAAACCGAGTGTACGAAGCAAGTACCCGAACATGATATACTGACGCTCAGTGAACTTGCTGCCGAAAGTTGCTGTTAGGAATCTGCCTCCTAGACTGATTGTTGCCATCATGCCCAGTATTCCCGCTGCGGCGAGGGCGTCTATTCCTAGGCTCTGGTGGTACGCCATCTGGTGCATTGTTACCATGGCTAGTGTTCCGCCGTTAAGCATGAACGCGATCAAGACCATCCAGAAGCTTCTCGTTTTCATTGCCTCCTGTGGTGTGAAATCGTATCCATAGTCTAGTGTTACTACTGAGTCCTCATCGCCTTCACCATTTGTTGGTTTATCTCCATCAGGTAGCATTCCATAGTATTCTGGTGGATGATCCTTCATCCAGAAATATGCTAAGGGTAATGCGATTGCTGCTGTGGATATTACTATGAATATCAGAGCTGTTCTCCAGCTATAATTTTCAATGATCCATGTCATAATAGGTACGATAACTGGTGCACCCAAGCCACCTCCAATTGTTACTATACCAATTGCTCTGCTGCGGTCTCTGTGGAACCATTTCGCGACTGCGCTGTTTACTGTGTCGTAGAGTCCTAGGTTGAAACCGAGGCTTACGATGAATCCCCAGACTATGATAAACTGCCATAAGGTCTTTACGAACAGAACCGCGATCAAACCACAGCAAGCGATAATCGTGCTTATGATAGTAATCTTACGTTCACCGTACTTGTCGATAGCCATTCCGCCAAAAGGACCTTCTAGGCCTCCCTGTACGCTTCTCATGCTAAAAGCGAGACTCAGCTGGGTTCTTGTCCATCCGAATTCTGATGTTAATGGAAGCAGTAAAGCGCCCATGCCATAGTACCAGCTTCCGTACCCCCAGCATGCGATGATTGCTCCAGCGAGAACTGTCTTCCACCCGAAAAACATGTTATCCCAGCGTTCTTTGATTGATGAATTATGGGTCATACCCCCGTACCGGTCGGACAATCATTTATAAAATATAGCTTTAAAATCAGCGGATTTCACAGGTTTTTTTGTTGAACCTAAAATTACATAGTATAAACTGGGTCCTCGGTGTGTTCAAATACATTATGTTATTATAGATATCCATGAAACCTAAGGTCCTGATTTCTCCTGACACTAACAACGTTCCAGTTGATGTATCTGACACACTAAAAGAGTACGCGGAAGTCGAGTACGTAAAACGACCATACGATGAGAAACTAAAGGAGGCAATGGCTGTTCTTGTTGGCACAGAGCGTATCGATGCAGCGTATCTTGATAACGCCCCTAATCTCAAACTAGTAGCGCGTTTTGGCGTAGGATACGATTCAGTAGACGTGGAGGAATGCACCAAACGCGGAATCCTTGTTACACATACCCCTGATGTGCTCAGTGGAGGTGTCGCAGACCATACATGGGCGCTGATTCTCGGCTACAACAGGCATATTCCATTAGTCGATGAGTTCACAAAGACTCGTTGGGCTAAACGTGAAGGCTATATACCCTTTGGTCATGACACAGAGGGTAAGACTCTGGGTATTCTTGGTTTGGGTAGGATCGGTTTAGAGGTTTTGAAGAGGGCTCAGGGCTTCCCCGTTGAAACAATCTATCATGATATCTATCGCAGGGAGGACCTTGAGAAAGAATATGGCGTTGAATATGTTTCATTCGATGAGCTTCTAAATCGCAGTGATATACTCAGCATCCATGTGGCATTAACAGACTCGACAAAGGGAATAATCAATGAAGCCGCCTTCAACAAGATGAAGCCAACAGCGCTTATTGTCAACACTAGCCGTGGACCAGTAATAGATGAGAAAGCGCTAATCAAGGCGCTTGAAGAGAAGAAGATCGGTGGAGCTGCGCTGGATGTCTTCGAACAAGAGCCTACACCACTTGATAACCCATTACTACGGTTTGATAACGTTGTGTTGTCTCCTCACTGTGCCTCTGCTACTTGGGAGACCCGTAGAAAGATGGCTGTACGCTCCGTGGGTAACGTGAAAGCATTCCTTGAGGGAAAGCGTCCACCTCACGTGGTTCCCGAGCAGCGAGATGTTAGCTTCTAGGGTCTATTTCTTTAAATTTCCATAATGTAGCCTTAGTTTGATATGACTGGTCTGCAGGCTAACCTCGTTGTCATGGGTGCTTGCTACCTGTATATTGTCTTGGTTATTGTTGTGGCTAGTTACCTGAAACACGGTATTCTGAGCCCAAAGGCTAGTAGAAAGTTTCTCCACTCAATGATAGGCAACTTGCCTTTGATCATGCCCTACTTTACAAACAGCATCTTTCCTTTTCTTGTAGCCAGTCCATTTATTCTAGTGACTTTTCTTGTCACACCGTACAGTCCATTTAAGTGGCTCAGTGGGAAACTTAGTGGTCTTACTGATATTACAGAGGAAGGTCATCACACCGGTCTCGTATTGTACGCTATCAGTTATAGTGCCTTGGCTTTTCTCTACGGAAACACTCCATACATTGTGGCTGCGGGAATATTTCCTATGGCTTATGGGGATAGTACCGCTGCATTGATTGGTATGAAATATGGGCGTCATAAGGTTGGGAAGAAGAGCCTTGAAGGTTCGGTTGGAATGTTTCTCGGGAGCTTTTTCAGCTTGGTTCTTGGAATGGTTTACTTTGCATCCATCTACGGGTTCAGTGCATCAACCCAAATATTACCCGTATTTCTCGTCTCACTAGTTGTAACCATCGTAGAGTTTGTAAGCCCCAGTGGGTTTGATAATATCGCGGTTCCTCTTCTCGGCGCATTTACCTTCATGTATACTGGAGGTGGCGTCTGATCTTCATCGTTTTTGATGGCTTGGATGGCTCAGGTAAGAGCACACAAGCAGAGTATCTATGCAAACACCTAGATGCGTTAGAGAAAAGCTATATCCTTAGGGCTCATCCCGCAGAAGATAATTACTTTGGACAAAACAGCCGAGAATATCTTCTCAAGAAGGGTAAGACTGCACATGTTTTTGCTAGCATCTTCTATCTTCTTGATGTGATTCGATCTTTAGTTTTGTATCATGGAAAACCTGTCGATTATGTTGTCTTCGTCAGGTACCTGATGGGCACAGCTTACCTACCAGAGTCCCTATACATGATAGGCTACAGGTTTTTCCACTGGCTTGTACCCAAAAGCCCCTATATGTTCTTCATAGACACCAGCCCCGCTGAGGCGCATCAACGAATCGAGTCCAACCGTCAAGAGAAAGAGATGTTTGAAAGCCTTGAGAAACTTGAAAAGGTACATAAGAAGGTCTCGACGATAGCGTCTCGCCCTGAATGGATCATTTTGAACGGTGACCAGCCTGAAGAGTTGATCTTTGAAGAGATTAAACAGGTTCTGGCTCTTTGATCCCCATCACAAGGAACGTGATCCCGAGGCATACCACTATCTGGACATACATTGGGGCATAGAAACCCACATTCTCGTAGAGTAGTCCCGCCACCCAAGGGGCTGGTAGGCTCGCGAGTTTACCGTATGCATCCATTTTGCCGAACACTGTGCTTCTTTTGCTTGAGTCCACGGTCTCTGTGATGTAGCTGGTGTATGATGGCATCCAGAAACCAATGTCCAGCGCAGAGAAACCGTAGAAGAAGATGAAATGCTCTATTCTGCTGGAGAACAGGAACCCAATTGGAGTAACCAACGCCATAGCCATGCTCATCAACAGCCCCTTCTTTCGTCCAATCCTATCTACAAGCTTACCTAACGGTACAGAGTCCACTGCCCAAACTAAGTTAAAGGCAGTGCTCATCAAACCAAGTTGTACGGTTGTGAAGCCAAATGTTTCCGTGAGGGCACCATATAGCAAGCTATAGGCTACTCCATAGCTGAACCCCATTGCGATTAAGGAGATGTATAACCTGATTAGCTCGTTTTCTGGTGCCAGTGAGTGTCGTAGGGTTTCGAGTAAGTTTTTCTTTTCCTTGTTTTCTTTTGGTTCAAGGGTCTCTTTGAGGTATCTTATGCATACTAATGCTCCGAGGGTGTCTCCTATCACCAATAAGTAGAATATCGGTGTATACCCCATTCTTAGTGCAATCCAACCGCCGAGAGTCGCTACAACTGTACTGATAGCTTGTCCTATCATTATTATGGTACTCAACGCGGTGGCCCTCTGAGTGCTGTCAACTGACTCTGTGATTATCGCGTTTCTCGCCGGGTTTCCCATATTGAACATGGCTGTGAGACCCATAAACAACGCGAACCCAATAAACGCCCAGAAACTATCAGAGATTAGGAGGAAGCCAATGGCGATGACTCTGCTTATCAAACAGGCGATGATGACTGGTTTCCTTCCGTAAGTGTCGCTGATGTAGCCCCAGATAAATAACCCGAGACCAGTGCTCACGCTGATTGTCATCTGCACAACGCCAAGCTGACTCAGTGTTATCCCTGTGCTCAATAGGTAGGGTTGCCAAATAACGTAAAACATGCCGAGTCCTATCTGACCTAACAGTGTCTGCACTGCTAGGACACGTATGTTACCCTCTAGGGCTAGGAATCGGCTGATTTTCTCCATGGCAGAAACCAAGGAGGCTAAATGTTGAACAAAGATAAAAGAGAAGCGAATTTAGAGATGCTTTTTGAATAACTCGATGTTGTGTTTTACCTGTGGTACATCATACATGCCAATGTTCCAAGCATCAACGAAATCCTTCCACTGAAGACACCACTCAATCGCTTCATCGCCGCGATCTCTGAGTCGACCTGCATTCAACAATTTAATGACGTAGACACCTCTTCCATCATCCTTCAGTGCTCTGATAGCGTCAAGCCTCTCATTCAATGTTCCATCCTCCATTACTGCTCCCATCATATTCAGAGTAGTGCAGATAACATCGATTTCAGGGTAATCAAGAACCTGTTCGAGTACCTTGGTGCTGTGAGTGCTCATTGCGGTTGCTCTGATTATTCCTGATTCCTTTGCTTCGAGCCACGACTTTAATGTGCCTTTTCGCTCCTCAAGGGTTCCTGAGTGGTATGGGTTTCCCACCGAGTCCTTTCTGTCAATGGGATCAGGTGGTACGATATGCATGAACATAATGTCAACATAGTCTGTGCCAAGTGATTTCCGGCTATAATCCAATGCTTTCCAGCCATCCTCCTCACTCAAAGCATTAGACTTGTCCGCGATAACAACCTCTTTACGTTCTACAAGCTTCAAAGCTTCAGCAACATGAGGATGGGTGCCGTAATCATCGCTTGTATCCCAAGTGTTAACCCCAAGCTCCAATGCTCCCTTGAGAATCTGTCCACCTTCCTTTGGTGTCTTATCTCCCTGTGTGCGTTTTCCATCTGGTCCTTTCTTGAAATTGAAGGGTTCTGTACCGTAGATGAGTCTTGATACCTCTACATCTGTACTCCCTAGCTTGATTCTCTTCATACACCAAACAAGTGTTTGGTTAGTTAAGATTCTTCACTTTCAGTCAGAGCTTGTTCAAAACTCTTTATCCCCGGAGAAAACAAACCAAACAACGCACCGGCAACAATTACAAATCCAGATACTAAAAACCATGAACGCACCCCAAGCCTTTCCGCTACTGGTCCCGCGATAGTCAATCCAAGTGGAGCCACTGCTATACTTGTTGCCATAACCAATGTGAACACTCTTCCCTGCATCTCGTGAGGTATCATCGTCTGGAGCACCGTCATGAAGCTACTGTTACCAATAGAGTTCATGAAACCGAAGATGAAAACAAAACAGATACCTAGCCAAAGCAATTTACTTGGAGTCTGACTGAAGCCAAGAAGCCCTAACCCGGCAACAGTGATAGCCGAGAAGGCTGTCTTGCTCTTACTCTTGAACCCTCCCCAGACCCCAAGCGCTAAACCACCTAGAATCATTCCAAGCCCATTTGCTGACTGTATCCAAGCTAACTCGATGGCACCTCCGTTAAAATAATCTGTCACAAGCAAGGGCAATAAAGAGAAAGCAGGGTTGGTGACCATGTTGATTGCCAGCGAGATCATCATTATTTGAACCAGAGGCTTCTTTGACCATATCCAACTGAAACCCTCACGCATATCCGACAACACCCCTCTTGCACTCAAGTCCTTCCGCTCCGGCTGGGGAACCGCGATAAACACGAGAGGCCCCACTGCCATTATAGCAGTCAATACATCAACCGCGATCACATACTCAATGGGAAAAATCTCCAATAGAACTGCACCCAGAGGGGGAGCAACGATAGAAACCAAGCCTTGTAAACTTTGATTCAGACCAGCTACCCTTGGAAGTTGTTCTCGTGGCACCATCATGCTTGTTGATGCCTGCATGGCTGGCCACTGGAATGCGCTGCCCGTTGATCTGATGAGCATCACCGCGTAGATGTGCCAAACCTCAACACGGTTCAATGTGAATAACCCGGCGAGCACCAGCACAGTAGCCGCGATCATGCTATCAGAGACCATCATCACCTGTTTCCTATTCCAGCGGTCAACAAGGGCACCAGCAAAAGGCGCAAGCACAACCTGTGGGATTATCGCTGCGATACTGGCTGTAGCTAATACCTGCGCTGAGCCTGTCTGGGTTGTCAGATACCAGACTAGTGCGAACTGGACAAGTCGGCTTCCGAATAGGCTGAAGGCTTGTCCGCTGAATATCACTAGGTATGGACGCATTTGTTTTGAGAGGAATCCAGTGTCTTCACTCATGCTTGTTCAATCCATACCTTGGGGTGATCAATGGGTTTAGTGGGTCAGGGAAATGTTGATCACTTTCTGGATAAACGAGGGAATATGATAAAAAGAGTCCTAATAGTTGCTGAAATGAGCGTGAGCGATCCTGTAATCATCCTCTTTTACGTAAGCGATGGTTACTGGTCCACGCTGCTGCTTATCTGAGCCCTTCCGCTGGAATATCCAGTCAGCCTTCACCAACACCATATCACCAAACTCCTCGACCTCCACATCCTCAAGCCAGAGCTTGTTACCAGTATCTTTTCCGCTTTCAATGAAACCGAACTCGCGGTGATGCTCTACAAGATTATCAAATCCCTTGATGAGACCCTGTTTCTCGCTGCTGAAGTATGTCACCCTGTCATCGGTTAGGAACAAGTCCTTTACATGGTCTAGGTTGTAGTTGTTCCATATCTCGACCCATTTATCCACTATATCTGTGTTGAAAACCAATCTAATCCAAGAAAAATACGGTGCCTTATGATATGAATTTATTCAATAAAAAAGGGGCTTAAAGGGGAGCTCCAAAGCCATAACCCGCTCCGATACCGATGCCGATCATAGCAAGACCCATCATGACCACCACTAGAATGACTACAGCCAAGATGGATACGATAAAAGCCTTCACCCAACCAGTCTCATAGTATTTCTTCACTAAATACAGGTAAGCTACGAGCTGAACTAACCCAGCCAGCTCCCCTCCCACGAACATGGCTATAGCTGCGTTTAACACCGAACCGAGGACCGTAATCCACACAGCGTCCATGAACTTTGCCCGTTCAGAGCCTACGATGAATCTACCTGCAAGCCATAGAGCAGGTGCCTGTACAATGATGCCTACTATGATTGTTCCGATAAGATCCGTGTACTGCATAGAATTAACCCCGATGGGGGAAGTTATGAAGCTTATCCCAAAAACAATATACTCTATGCAATGACTAACACCCAACATTGAAAGGCACTATTCTACTCACAGGCTACGAGCCATTTCTCGACTTTAAACGAAACCCCAGCTTAGAAGCATGTAAACTACTTGAAGGCATGGAGTACAATGGCTACGAAGTAGCAGTAGAAGAACTCCCAATGCGATACAAAGAGATACCGGATATTATCAGACGACTAGTAGACAAACATAAACCAGCCGCAGTCATAGCGACAGGAGTATCCAGTAAGGCACCTGATATCTGCGTTGAACGCGTCGCAATAAATATGGGTAGCGCGGATGGTGGACCAAATTTTGGATTCGACAGCCTTGATCAGGTTCTGAACCCTGATGGTCCAGCAGCCTACTGGTCTACACTACCCGTCAGGGATATAGTTGAAGCGATCAAATCAAAGAGTATACCTGCCAGAATCAGCAACTCAGCTGGGACTCAAGGATGCAATCTGGTTTTTTATCATCTAATGGATTATATAGCCGAGAAACTTATGCGCATCCCCGCGGGGTTCATACATATCCCAAGGCTACCTGAGAACGCAGTTGGTATCAACAATCCCTCTATGAGTCTCTTAACCTCCGCTAGGGCGTTGGAGGAGGCAGTTTGCCTTGTGGCAAACCGACTTTAGGTGCAACTTCTTTTAAAACCATACAGTAAGTTTCTTTTGTGCGAAGGGATTATCTCCGTAACGTCTCAGCTATTCTAGTCTTTAGCTTATTATCATCAGCTTTCATGATGTTTAACTTAAATCTGGATAACATCTGGGCCTATCTCTACCTGAAACTTATCAGCTTTGGAGTCGTACCCGCTACAATATGCTTTAGCTGGCTCTATCTTTGGAGAAACGAGCCTGACCCATTCAGGTTCCTAAGCAACTACAACAGCCTGACACAGGCATTATTCGTCATACTCAACCTCATCAGAGTTCCCATAGGTAGACTGGGCTTCTTCGGAACAGCTTACATTTTGCTTTCAATCGCGTTGATAATTGTCTACCAGACCAACTGGGCTTACAGTAAAACTGGTTTCTTCATCTCAGGCGGTTTGATCCTCCTGAATGTGGTCTTCGCATTCGGTCTCATAATGACCACGTTTGAGCATGTTCATCCATTCTTCTTGGGGGCTGGACAAGGATTAGTGGCTGCAAGTGACTTCATTACTGAGGTTAGCGTCATGGGTTCTTTACTTGTTGCTAGCAGTCAACTTTACTGGCATGAGATTTTAAAGAAGCGTCGTGAACAGGAGATAATTGAGCGTATTTTCGCTGCCTTGGACGCTGAAGACTAGTTTATGGCTGGGATTATAAACCGCTCTGCTAGAGGCAGTAAGTAATCATAAGTCGCATCAGTCCCACCCGTGTAGACCACCACCAAGTCATGCTCAGGGTAGACAAAAATGAACTGCCCCATGTATCCTGTAGCAGCGTAGAAGCCGTCTCCTACCCACCACTGATACCCATATCCTTCTAAGATGTTTGCGTCGATTCGATGTTTGGTAGCTTCCTCCACCCATTCCCTGCTGATTATCTGTTCTCCGTCCCATTCTCCTTCATGCAGGAACAGATACCCTATCTTCACCATATCCTTGGGGGTGATGTATATCCTGTTGTAGCCCCAGTTTCTTCCCTGACCATCAGTATCCCACCTATCAACCGTTATCTCAAGGGGACCAAAGAGGTACTCCTCTCCGTATTCTCTAGCTGATAACCCTGTCGTTTCAGTGATGATACAGCTCAGTAGGTGGCTAACAGCGTTAGTGTACTCGAACCTTGAACCCGGCTCAAACGCCATAGGTAGGTCCAGCGTATACTCAACGGCATCAGGTGCCTCATGAAGATCATTGAGTTTCTTCCATTCATAGAGCCAGCTATCTCTAGCGTCGAAACCCGCTGACATCATCAATAGGTCTTTTAGTGTGATTGATTCTTTCCACTCATCCATATTCGTTGGGCTATAATCTGGGTATATATCAAGCAGTTTGGTGTCGAGACTCGGTATAGCTCCTTTCTCATATGCGATACCAAAGATAGTAGAAACAACGCTCTTCGTGCAGCTATAGATGATATGGGCTGCTGTCTCATTGTAGCCGTTATAGTATTTCTCAAGCACGATATACCCGTCTTTTACCACCAAAACGCTGTCAACTTGAATCGTGGAGGGACGCGACTCAATATCATCAAGCATATCCTGAAGCCCAGAACCCTCAAAACCCATTTCCTCGGGTGCAGCATATCGCCACTCCTCTGTTGGCCAGTAAGTTGTTAGTCCTCTTGGTTTGCTTGGTGGAGTGACCTCGATTCCGCTGATTATCTGTCTTATCCGTTTCTCAGCCAAATCAACTGTACCGGGATACCTCAGATAGTATGGGAGGATAATTCTACCATGGGGGTCTCTGAAAGCAGCGAGAACACCCTGCACATTCATTTCTCCTGGCTCAAGATTCACCACCGAATATAACACCTCATACTCACCAACGCTCATAGACTCAGGCGGCTCAATGGTCAAACCCGAGTTTTCAGATTTACCAAGCTCATAGATATAGTCAATTGCTCGTTCAAGGGTGCTAGCCTTATCGGTAATCCAGTAGATGCCTATTATCTCAAAATCTCCAGAGGTAGGTTCTCCCTCTATTCCACCATCCCAGTAACCTGGAATCCAGCTAGTGGGTGTGCTTGAACTGAACCTGTATCCCTGTGGGTGCCTGAACTTGATACCATACTGTTCTGTACTGGTCCAATTTGCCGGAGGGCTATCCCTATGGAGCCAAATGTTTCCACTTGTCACTATGAGACATACCACCAGAAGGACAATGGTTTCCCGGTTCTCATTAAGGCTCCACATCTCTTTTCACTATATGTATTGTAGTATGGGTTTGGGGTACTTGCGTTTGAGTTTCTCATACTCCCGGCACAGGTACCAGAGAACCACTATCCCTATTCCATAGAACACCAAGGTTGGACCCAACTCTAGATAGAATGGAGGTATCAGATCTGATGGCGCGAAATCAGGCCAA
>Ga0180432_10010847_pt1 | contig 10832 bp, 8 predicted proteins | sample SS_ome_10_FD_132414 | JGI IMG/M metagenome (GOLD analysis project Ga0180432, IMG submission 132414) | Hypersaline lake sediment archaeal communities from the Salton Sea, California, USA - SS_1_MS_2 metaG | ecosystem: Environmental > Aquatic > Non-marine Saline and Alkaline > Hypersaline >...
CCGCACAGCATCATCGAGGGCATGGCCATCGCCGCCTACGCCATCGGGGCCGGCCAGGGCTACGCCTACGTGCGGGCGGAGTACCCCCTGGCCGTCGAGCGCTTCGAGCACGCCCTCGAGCAGGCCCGCGAGTACGGGCTGCTCGGCCGGAACATCATGAGCAGCGGGTTCGATTTCGACATCGAGGTCCGCATGGGCTCCGGGGCCTTCGTCTGCGGCGAGGAAACCGCCCTGATGCGCTCCATCGAGGGCCAGCGCGGCGAGCCCCGGCCCCGGCCCCCCTTCCCCGCCGTCAAGGGCCTCTGGGACAAGCCCAGCTGCCTGAACAACGTCGAGACCTTCGCCAACGTGGCCCCCATCATCCTCAAGGGAGCCGACTGGTTCACCTCCTTCGGCACCGAGAAGAGCCGGGGCACCAAGGTCTTCGCCCTGGCCGGGGCGGTGAACAACACCGGGCTGGTCGAGGTGCCCATCGGCATGCCGCTGGGCGAGATCATCTACGACATCGGCGGGGGCATCCCGGGCGGCAAGAAGTTCAAGGCCGCCCAGATGGGCGGCCCCTCCGGTGGAAGCATCCCCAAAGAGCATCTCAACGTCCCCGTGGACTACGAATCGCTCAACGAGCTGGGCGCCATCATGGGCTCGGGTGGGCTGATCGTCATGGACGAGGACACCTGCATGGTCGACGTGGCCCGCTTCTTCCTGGACTTCGTCCAGGAGGAGTCCTGCGGCAAATGCCCGCCCTGCCGGGTGGGCACCAAGCGGATGCTGGAGATCGTCACCCGCATCTGCGAGGGGCACGGGCAGGAGGGCGACCTCGAGAAGCTCATCGAGCTGGGCAAGGTCATCCAGGACACCTCGCTGTGCGGCCTGGGCCAGACGGCGCCCAACCCGGTGCTCTCCACCATTCGCTACTTCCGCGACGAGTACGAGGCCCACATCCGGGACAAGCACTGCCCGGCGGGCATCTGCCCGGAGCTGGTACGGGCCCCCTGCCAGAGCGCCTGCCCGGCCGGCGTGGACGTGCCCGGGTTCGTCTCCCTGGTCGGCGAGAAGCGTTACGCCGAGGCCCTGGCCCTGCACCGCAACCGCAACCCCTTCGCCTCGGTCTGTGCCCGGGTGTGTTTCCACACCTGCGAGGACAAGTGCCGGCGGGCGACCCTGGACGAGGCGGTGGCCATCCGCGGCGTGAAGCGTTTCATGGCCGAGCAGGAGGTGACCGTCCAGCTCCCGGAGGTCCGCGAGAGCGAGGAGAACACGCGGCGAAAGATCGCCATCATCGGTGCCGGCCCGGCCGGGCTGAGCTGCGGCTACTTCCTGGCCCGACTGGGCTACCGCCCCAGGGTCTTCGAGGCGGAGCTGCGCCCCGGCGGCATGCTGGTGCAGGCCATCCCCGCCTACCGACTGCCGCGCGAGGAGCTGGCCCGCGAGATCCGCATGATCGAGCGGCTGGGCGTGGACATCGAGACCAACATGCGTCTCGGCAAGGACTTCACCCTCCAGAGCCTCCGCGACGAGGGTTACGACGCCGCCTACGTTGCCGTGGGCGCTCCCCGGGGAACAACCCTGGGCATCCCCGGGCAGGACGCCGAGGGGGTGGTGGACGCCCTGGCCTTCCTGCGGGAGTACAACATCCGCGGCTCGGTGCCGGTCGGCAGGAACGTGGTGGTCATCGGCGGCGGCAACGCCGCCATCGACGCCGCCCGCACGGCCATCCGGCTGGGAGCCGAGAACGTCAAGATCCTCTACCGCCGCACCCGGGCCGAAATGCCCGCCTACGCCGAGGAGGTGGACGAGGCCGAGCACGAGGGCATCAGCATCGCCACGCTGATCGCCCCCCTCGAGGTGGTGGCCACCGGCGGCAGGGTCAGCGGCGTGAAGTGCCGCCACATGGTGCTGGGCGAGTTTGACCGGAGCGGGCGGCGGCGCCCGATCGGCAAGGAGGGCGACGAGGACTTCGTCGTTCCGGCCGACCAGGTCATCGCCGCCATCGGCCAGAAGCTGGACACCGACGAGATCTTCGACGGGACGCAGCTCAAGCTCAACCGCGGCGGCTTCATCGAGGCCCACCACACCTCCTGCCAGACGTCGGTGGACTGGATCTTCGCCGGCGGCGACGCCGTCATGGGCCCCTGGTCCGTGGTGGCCGCCATCGGCGCGGGCGAGAAGGCCGCCGTGGCCATCGACCACTACCTCACCGGCCAGGAGCACGCCTTCTGGCGGAAGGAGAAGGCGGTCGATACCTTCTTCGATCCCGACGCCGAGCCCACCCAGTGCGCCCGGGCCCGGATGCGGACCATCCCCGTCAAGAAGCGTACGCACAACTTCCAGGAGGTCGAGCTGCCCTGGTCCGAAGCGGTTGCGGTCCGCGAGGCCCACCGCTGCCTGCGGTGCGACTTCCGGCAGCCGACCGAGCAGGACTAGCCTGGAAAGGAGACTTCTGAGCGATGCCGAAGCTGACCATTGACAACATACCCGTCGAGGTGCCCGAGGGTGCCACCGTCCTCGAGGCGGCCCAGCAGGCGGGCATTCACATTCCCACGCTGTGTTACATGAAGGACGTGCAGTCCATCGGGGCCTGCCGCGTCTGCGCGGTCGAGGTGGAGGGGGCCCGCACGCTGGTGGCCTCCTGCTCGCAGCCGGCCACCGAGGGCATGAAGGTGCGGACCAACAGCCGCCGCGTCCGCGAGGCCCGCCGAACGGTGGTCGAGCTGCTGCTCTCCGAGCACGACGGCGACTGCCAGACCTGCGAGCGGAGCGAGGACTGCGAGCTCCAGGCCGTCGCCCGCGAGGTCGGCGTGCTGGACGTTCGCTACGAGGGCGAGCGGAACCGTCGCATCCTGGACTTCAGCACGCCGGCCCTGAACCGCGACACCGGCAAGTGCATCTACTGCCGCCGCTGCGTCACGGTCTGCGGCGAGGTCCAGGGGGTGGCCGCCATCGTTCCGCAGAACCGCGGGTTCGAGACGGTGGTGGGTCCCGCCTTCTGCCACGAGTTGAGCGACGTGGTCTGCGTGCAGTGCGGCCAGTGCGCCGCCGTCTGCCCGGTGGGGGCCATCAGCGAGCGCGACCACATCAACCTGGTCTGGGAAGCGCTGGACGACCCCGACAAGCACGTGGTGGTGCAGACGGCGCCGGCCATCCGGGCCGCCCTGGGCGAGTGCTTCGCCTACCCGGCGGGCACGCTGGTGACCGGCAGGATGGTGGCGGCCCTGCGCCGGCTGGGCTTCGACGCGGTGTTCGACACCAACTTCGCGGCCGACCTGACCATCATGGAGGAGGGCAGCGAGCTGCTCATGCGGCTCAAGCAGGCCCTCCAGCCGGAGAAGAGCGGCAACGGCCACGGGCACACCTTCGGCCCCCTGCCCCAGTTCACCAGTTGCTCGCCCGGCTGGATCAAGTTCCTGGAGCACTACTATCCCGACATGCGCGACAACGTCTCGACCTGCAAGTCGCCGCAGCAGATGTTCGGCGCCGTGGCCAAGACGTACTACGCCGAGAAGATCGGCAAGAAGCCCGAGGACATCTTCGTGGTTTCGGTGATGCCCTGCACGGCCAAGAAGTACGAGGCCGAGCGGCCGGAGATGACCGACAGCGGGGTGCAGGACGTCGACGCCGTGCTGACCACCCGCGAGCTGGGCCGGATGATCAAGCAGGCCGGGATCAACTTCCCCGAGCTGCCCGACGAGGAGATGGACGCTCCCCTGGGTCTGTCCAGCGGCGCGGCCGACATCTTCGCCAACACCGGCGGGGTGATGGAGGCGGCCCTGCGGACCGCCTGGGAGATCGTGACCGGCAAGCCGCTGCCCTTCGACAACCTGCACGTCAAGCCGATCGAGAGCCTGGAGGGTGTCAAGGAGGCGTCGGCCACGGTCACCGGAGCCCTGCCCGAGTGGTCGTTCCTCGAAGGCGTGGAGCTGAAGGTGGCCGTCGCCCACGGCCTGGGCAACGCCCGCAAGGTCATCGAGCGGATCCGCAGCGGTGAGGCGGAGTACCACTTCGTGGAGATCATGACCTGCCCGGGCGGCTGCATCGGCGGTGGCGGGCAGCCCCGCATGACCGACAACAGCGTCCGGGAAGCCCGCATCGCGGCCATCTACCGCGAGGACGAGGGCAAGAAACTGCGCAAGTCGCACGAGAACCCGGCCATCAGGCAGCTTTACGAGGAGTACCTCGGCAAGCCGCTGGGCGAGAAGTCACACCACCTGCTGCACACCGCCTACACCGCCCGCAGCCGCGTGTGAGCCATGGCGCTCCCGCGGCACTGGCCCCGCGGGCGGAAGGCGGTAAGATGACGCATCCCGTGGCGGCCGCCGTCCCGGCGGTCGCCACGCCGGGTGTGTCATCGCCCGCGTCAGGAGCCAGGCACCCATGTCCGAAGAGTCCCCGCTGATCCTGCTGGTCGACGACGACGTCGATTTCCTGGCCATCAACCGCCACCTGTTGGAGCACGCCGGCTACCGCACGGTCTGCTGCACGGACCCGGAGGAGGCCTGGCAGAAGCTGAACACCGAGCGGCCCGGCCTGGTCATCAGCGACCTGATGATGAGCAACCTGGACGCCGGCTTCTCGCTGGCCCGGCGGATCAAGGAGCACCCCGACCTGCGGGGGGTGCCGGTGATCATCGCCACCGCCGCCGGCAGCCAGGCGGGCCTGAACTTCCGGCCTCGCAGGCCCGAGGACCTGGCCGCCATGCACGCCGACGCCTTTTTCGACAAACCCATCCAGCCGAAGCAACTGCTCGCCACGGTAGCCGACCTGATCCAGGACCCCGGCAACGCACGCTGACCGATCGCCCCGCTGCCGCCGCCCCGCCGGCAGAGGTTCCCTTCCAACGGTCAGGCGCAGATTAGCGCGTTTTCACGTCGCTTTCAGAAGGCGTTCACGAGCAGCAGGCAGAATTCAGACAGCCAGGCTGAGCCGACGCCCGATGACGGCGCCGGGCCGCCGTGGCAACCCCGAGGCACATGGGAGGCTCCGTCCGGGCGACCCAGCGCTCGGAGGAGTCCGTTCGGAAGGACACTGATGGGCAAGAACGCGCCTCCCGTCGCGAACCAGCCGGCTCCCGGCGGAGGCTCCCCGGCAGCGGGCGGGATTCTGCCGGCCGAACCGACACGGGATCGCCCGCTGCCCGGCACTCCGCCTGCGGGCCGGATTCCCGCCGCGGCAGGCCGTCGGCGGATCGACAGGCCGCGCCCCCGGCAGATCGAGGCGTTGGGCGCTCTGCGTGCCGACCTGCTGGCCGAATGGGAGATGTGCCTGGCGGAGTTGCGAAACGACCAACGCTCCCGGACCGAGGGCGACCAAGCCAGCAACCGGGAGAGCGGAATGTCCACCGTCCACACGCTCGAGCACCTCGGTCACCGCCTCCGCGAGGTGGATCAGGCGCTCGCCAGATTGGGCGACGGCACCTACGGCATATGTGTGGCCTGCGGGCGGGAGATCTCCAGCGCTCGCCTCCAGGCGAATCCGCTGGCATGCCGTTGCATCGGCTGTCAGGAAAACACCGAGAAGGGCAGGTGGCGACGTGCCGTATGAGCCGTGCCGCTTCCCCGCATTCCTTTCAAGGAGATGATGCCATGCCTCGAAAGAGCAAAGCCACCCCCAAGCCGGAGAAGGGTAAGGACACCCAGCAGAAGAGCGCCAGGGGCAGGAAGCGCCCCCCGGGACGCGGCTCCGGCGCCTCCTGACGACGATTCAGTCACCGGCCGGAGGGCCAACATCGCCAGCGGCGGGCGCTCGGGCCTGCCGCTGGGCTCGCGGGAGGGTCGCGACCGGCGTTGCGGCTCGTGGCCGAGGCGGAGTTCTGCCGCGGGACATCCCGGCCGCGCCGGGACTGGCCCCCTATGGAATGTCCGAGCCGGTCCTGCCCGGGGCGTGCCAAAGAAGGGCCGTAGCCCGAGTGTTCCCCGCGGTGAAACGGCCGATATCTCCTTGCCAGCAGGCCCGCAGGCTGCATAATCGGCGGTCCGCGCCGAACGCGGCTTCAGCGGGCGACCCAGCCGGACCCGCCCCGCTGCCCCGCAATCGGCCGGCTGCCGGTGTGCCGAGCCATGAGACTGCTGGTCGTCGAAGACAACCCCAAGATGGCCGAGTTCCTGCGGCGCGGCCTGGCGGAACACGGGCACGTCGTGGATGTCGTCCACCAGGGGCACGACGGGGAAGACCTCGCCGCCCGCACCTCCTACGATGCCGTCATCCTCGACGTGATGCTGCCCGACGAAGACGGGCTTCGCGTTTGCCGGAATCTTCGCCGCCGCGGGGTGACCGCCCCCGTCCTGCTGCTGACGGCCCTGTCCACCACCGCGGACAAGGTGGCCGGCCTGGATGCCGGGGCCGACGACTACCTCACCAAACCCTTCGAATTCGAGGAGCTGGCCGCCCGCATCCGGGCCCTGGGGCGACGACCCCAGGGCCGTAGTCCCGGTGTCCTGCGCTTCGAGGACCTCGAGGTGGATCTCGCCACACGGCGGGTCACCCGGGCGGGCCAGACCATACGCCTGACCGCCAAGGAATTCGCCCTGCTGGAGTGCTTCCTCCGCCATCCCCACCGGGTGCTCAGCCGGGCGGCCATCGGACAGCAGGTCTGGGACATGAACTTCGACAGCGACAGCAACGTCATCGATGTCTACGTGAGCATGCTCCGCCGCAAGATCGACCGTGACTTCGACAAACCACTCATCCACACCGTGGTCCGTGCCGGTTACGTGCTCAGCCTCGATCCCCCCTGACCCGACCCCGGCCCGGCCGAGAGCGCTCATGCACGCCGTCGTGGGCACACTACGCTTCAAGCTCGCCGCCCTGAACCTCCTGGTGTTCGGGATCATCCTCAGCCTGCTGGGCGTAACCGCCCTGGCCATCCGCGAGGACTACCTGCGCCAGGATTTCGACGAGCGGCTGGTCGACCGGGCCGAGGCCATTCTCGACGGGCTGCGGCTCTCGGAGGAGCGGGCCCACCCTGCGCCGGAGCGTCGGGGTGCCGATCCGCTCCGCTTTCCCGGTTACTTCTGGCAGACCCGGGCTGCGGATGGAACCGTCCTGCAGAAATCCGCGACGCTCGGCGACGCCGCGCTTCCGCCCAGCGCCGGGGTGGGCGGGCCCGGCGTCACCACAGATCCGGTGCTGGAGACCTGCCGCGGCCCCACGGCTGCGGCCCTGTTGGGCCCGGGGGCTGAGCTGAGAATGCTGACCTGGCACCGCAGCGACGAAACCGAACCTGCGCTGTGCCTGCAAGTGGCATCCAGCCTCGGCCGAATCAACGCCTCGGTTGCGGACCTTCGCCGGTTGTTCCTGCTGCTGCTGCCGGGTGGCCTGCTCGCGGTCGGCCTGGCCTCCTGGTTTCTGGCCGGTCGCTCGCTCACGCCCATCCGCCGGATCGCCCGGGAAGCCCGGCACTACACGGCCGCCCACCTGGACCGCCGGATCGACGTACCTCCCGGCCACGACGAAGTCGCCGAGATGGCCATCACGCTCAACCGGATGCTGGACCGTCTCGAGGCGGCCTTCCGCGCCCAGGAGCGGTTCGTGGCCGACGCCTCTCACGAGTTCAGGACGCCCATCGCCGTCATGCTCGCCGAGGGCCGCCTGCTGAGCCAGCGAGCCCCCGCGGCGGAGGACTACGACCGCTTCCTCGGCAGCGTGATGGACGAACTGCGACGCCTGGCCGACCTGATCGACAGCCTGCTGATCCTGGCCCGGGCGGACGCCGGCTTTGCACTCGAACCCGCCGCCCTCGTGCCCATCCACGATGTGGTCACCGACGCCGTGCAGAGGTGTGAGCCCCACGCCCGCCAGCGCGAGGTCCGGCTGGTGCCTCGCCTGGCCCTGCCCCCTGCCGATCGGCCCGACGTGACCGTCCGCGGGGACGCCGGCCTCCTGCGGGCCATGTGCGACAATCTGCTCCGCAACGCCGTCCGCCACTCCCCGCCGGGGGAGGTCGCCGAGGTGGAGGTGGCCCTCACCTCCAGCGAGGCAACCATCGCCGTGCGAGACCGAGGACCGGGGCTCCCGCCCGAGGACCTCCACCGGGTCTTCGAACGCTTCTACCGCGTAGCCCGTGAGGGCCAACCCGTCTCCGGGACCGGGCTGGGCCTGGCCATCGCCCGGGCCGTCGCCCAGTTGCATCACGGTGCCATCCGGGCCGCCAACCGCGAAGGCGGCGGCTGCGAGTTCACGGTCCGTCTCCCGCTCGCCCCGTCGACCCCTGCGGAGCCGGATTAGGCGCCTTTAATCCGCGTTTCATCGGGTTTTCAGCGTCGTGGTGCACACTCCAGTTCAGAGCGGCGCTCGCGGGCGCCGAGGCCTGGAGCACCACGATGCAGCCCCTGCGAATGACCCTGGGTCATGTCAGTCTTCGGGTGCGTAACCTGGAGGCAAGCCGGCAGTTCTACTGCGGCCTGTTGGGCCTGCGGCATATCGCCAGCGGCGTGTGCAGCGACACCAGCCTGCTCGCCCTGGCCCACAGCAAGCCCGAGCAACAGCGCGTGGTGCTCACGCTGACCTCCGGGCTGCCGGGCGGCACACCCCTGACCGGGCTCGACCACTTCGCTTTCGAGGTCCCCAGTGCGGTCGACGTCCGCGAGGCCTACGCTCGGGCGAAGGCCCTCGGCGCCCAGGCCACCGCACCGCGCGTCTACGACGGCCACCGGCAGACCTTCCTCTTCGACCCCGATGGTTACAAGGTCGAGGTCTACACGCTCGACGCCGCCGGGGCCCGAGGCCCGGAGGCCGGCACCGACACCACGAAAGAAGCGGGGCGACCAGACCCCGAGCCATCCCCCGCGGAGCGGGAGCGCTGCCATCCGGGGCAGCCGGTTCCAAACCGCGGAAGATCCCGAATCAGACTGAATCCTCAGGATTCACCAGGAGAGACAGAACCATGACATCTCGAAGCTACCTGCTGGGTGCCGCAGCCCTCGGTGTTGCGGCGATCGTGCTGACCGGCTCGCTGGTGGCGGGCGAGGAGAAGAACACCACCGCCCGGCCCCGGGAGGCTGTGCTCACCGGGACCGTCACCGACCTGCACAGCTTCATGAGTGGGGAGATCCCGAAACTGGAGAGCTCGCGGCAGCGGATCTACCTGGGCGGCCCGGCCGTCCTGATGACCGAGACCGGACCTGTCCTGCTGGGCCGGGACAAGGGCACCCCGAAACCCCTGATCCTGGAAGCCCTGCTCCAGCCGGCAGAGGTCAGGGGCCTGCTCCACGAGCGCGAGGGGTTGCGCTACCTCGATCTGACGGCGCTGCGGCCCACCAAGCCGGTGCGGCGCTCCTTCGAGCAGGACGACGAGTGGCCGGATGACCACGAGGCGGACGAAGGCGATATCGACGAGGACGAAGAGGAAGACGAGGACGAGGGCAACGACGAGGAAGATCCCTACTGAGCGTGCCGCTGGCGCCCTGACCACCGCTGAGGCGGGACCCGGGCTGCCGCACCGCTGATCGACCGAAGTCCGGAAGGGGCGGCCGCCAGGCTGCTCCTTCCGCCCCGGGCTGCCTCCGCACGGCAAGGGAATCCAGACGCCCGCGATGACTGCAGACAACACAAGCGTTCGCCCCGCACGACCGGGGCCGCTGACTTTCTCCGTTGGCGCCCTCCTGCTGCACGCCCTCCTCCTGGCGGCGAGCGCCCTCCCCCAGCAGCACCGCACCGCCGAGGGCATCATCCCCGACACGCAGGGCGCCATCGCTCGCATCCTGCTGCACTACGACCCCGACCTGCGCGAAGGTCTGGCCCCCCTGTACCGGGATCTGTTTGCCGTTCTGCCCACGGACATCCAGGTGACCGTGGCCTGCCCCTCCCTCGAAGCCGCGGGGGAGTTCGTGGTCCGCTGGGGCACCCTGGCCGCCGGCGCGGAGCGCGGTGTCGATGTGGTCAATGTGGGCATGCCCATCAGCGTCTGGGCCCGGGACCGCTGCATCGCCCGCCAGCCCGCGGATCTGGCCGGGCGGGCGCCGAGCTTCGTGCCCGCCCCGGATCCCTTCTACGACCAGGACCGGATCAACGACCTTTACGTTCAGGAGCTCCTGAGTCAGGCCGGACACGGGCCTGAGGTCCTCGATACCTGGGTGCACCTCGAAGGCGGCAACATCGTGGCCAACACCCGGCATGCCTTCGTGGGCATCAACGCGGTGGGGGAGAACGGGGGCTGCGACCTCAGCACCTCGCTCGCCGACGAGATCGAGCGGGTCTTCGGTCGCGGGCACGTCTTCCTGACCGACGGCGAGGATGACGTCCCCTGGCCGCACGCGGACATGTACTTCACGCCCCTCAACGAGAACACCGCGGCGGTCGCCAGCCAGCGGCTGGGGCAGCAGCTCCTGGCCGTCGCGGCTCGCCTGGGGCTCATCGAGACCGCCGCCGCCCTGCCCGCCAGCGAATCCGGCAGCGACCGCTGGTTCGACACCGCCCTGGACCACGTGGCCGCCACGACCTCCGAGCTGGGATACCGCGTGCACCGTCTGCCCGCCCTGGCCAGCCAGGAGCAGGAGTGGCTCATCACCTACAACAACGTGATCATGGACCACCGCGACGGACGCCACATCGTGTATATGCCCACCTACCGCCGGCCTGTCCTCGACAGTGCGGCCCGGCTCATCTACCAGGCCCTGGGCTTTGAGGTCCGACCCGTGGATGTCTCCGGCATCTACGTTCACGGCGGCGCCCTGCGCTGCGTGGTGAATGTCACCGAACGGCGGGCACCCGGGTACCGCCTGTCCCGAACGCCTCCCCATCCTGCGAAGCGTCTCCGCGTCATCGATCTGTCCGGGGACTGCGAGGTGGAGTGCCCGCACGGTGGCACAGTACGGGGGCGTTCCCAGCCGGAGGCCCGG
>Ga0180432_10010849_pt1 | contig 10831 bp, 12 predicted proteins | sample SS_ome_10_FD_132414 | JGI IMG/M metagenome (GOLD analysis project Ga0180432, IMG submission 132414) | Hypersaline lake sediment archaeal communities from the Salton Sea, California, USA - SS_1_MS_2 metaG | ecosystem: Environmental > Aquatic > Non-marine Saline and Alkaline > Hypersaline >...
GACCGACTTCTTCGCGATCGGTTCGTAGACAGCGAGAAGCCCTCGAGCCGCAGGATTGGCGTTGATCAGACCATCGAGGATACCAAAGAGAGCCCCGCTAGCGACGCTGACGATCACGTACCCGGTCATGACTCCCTCCTGTGGCCGGCAATCATGGGTCGTGAGCAATCCTGTGACGGGCACTCATCCCCCCACCGATCCGCAGGGGCACACGGTCGGGGAGCGCCGGACCGGCACGGGGCTTCGTTACACTGCCCTACTTGTACCACTTGGGATCGACCCACTGTACCTCGTGGATGGTCTCGATAGGAAGGACATTCCCGGCGGAGCCGAGAGAGGCGCTTATGGCATCCGTGTCGGGGGCTTCCCACTCGCAGATGACCTTCTCCGTTGCCGGAACCCACCAGGAGTTCAGCCACTCTGCCCCGGGGGCCAGCGAGGCCATGACCGCCTTGGCGGACTCGATGATCTGCTCCTGCGTGGCCTGGGTGACACCGTGAATAACGATGAATCTGGCCATTCGCCTACCTCCCTCGAGTAGTGTGTTACGGTGGGCTGACAACTCGGTCGCAGGCACTCCTGCCACAAGCAGAGCCATCTGCGCACTCATCGGATAGACCTGGACATCAGTATACACGACTCATCCGCCCAGCGCAATAGCTAGAGCTTGGCAGTGGGGGATATTGCAGGCGTGTGGTAGTCCGGCATACTGATGACGATGCGCGCGTCCTGGCGGCGCGTCATTCTAACGGGCGAAGCGAAAAAGAATCTGGTAATGGGTAAGTGAGCGTGTGCAGGACCGCGCCGGATGAATCCGGCTTGATGCCCCCGGCATAGGCCATTTCATGGGGGACTGCTGAGCAGCCCTTCGGCCCGACCAGGCTAGACGGCGCGAATCCATTTGCCGCGGCCCAGTCGTCATTCTGAGCCGGAGCGCAGCGCAGGCGAAGAGTCTGTTACCCGTCGCCGTGGCCCCGTCGTCATTCTGAGCCGGAGCACAGCGAAGGCGAAGAATCTGCTACGCATCGCCGTGGCCCAACCGTCATTCTGAGCCGGAGCGCAGCGCAGGCGAAGAGTCTACATGATGACGGGGGCCTTGAGACTCTTCGCTGCGCTCAGAGTGACGCGAGCCGACGGTGTTCTTCGCTGCACAGTGACCTGCCCACACGCGGCGCCTCCACGACAGGACGATGCCCCCGGCGTTTACCGATTCGCTCAGGGGCATCGATGGGTTCGCTCCATTCGGTTCTCCGCGTAGGGCGGTCCTATGGTACCGTCCGGCTACTTGACCGTCACCTGTATGCTGAAGGTGCCCAGGGGTTCCACGTCCTTCTCCCAGGACCTGTGGTGCACCAGCTTCAGCTCCATGCTGCCGGTCTCGGAGGCCTTCAGCCGGATCGTCTGCACGCCACCGGAGCCCATGGCCTCGGACTGCGGCTCGAAATCCCAATCCCCGACCTGCCGCAACACGCCCCCCTCGAGATCGACCGCTTCCCAGGCGTAACCGGTGGTGGGGTTGGACTCGAGGCTCACCAACAGCTCCTGGCCCACCTTGAGCTCAACGCTCTTGCCGTCGTCGTCGGCACCCAGCTTGATCTCCTTGGACGAGCTGCAGCCCGCAGCAAGTACCAGGAAAGCCGACAGAACGATGATTGCACCGATGGAGAGACTCTTCCTGTTCTCGAACATCTCTGACCTCCTGATTCGCTCTTGATGCGTTCGGATCTATAGACGACACCAAAGGGAGGTTTGTTCCCCTGGCCCGAATGCCCGGCCAGATTCCTTCGACCACGCTGCGAAGCTATTCCTCGCCGTTGGCCGTTCCACCTCCCGATGACGGCCGAGACCATGCCTCTCTCACACGATCCAGGTACTTGCCCACCTCGTCGCCGGGCAAGAAGGAGTACCTGAACCCATTCTCGATCATCGTGAGGATGCCCTCCTCGGGAACGCCGAGAGCGTGGACGTGAGCGTATTCCTCGGCCAGGGTCGTGCGGAAGAAGGTGGGGTCATCCGTGTTGATGGTCACGGGGACTCCGGCCTCGTACAGCGCCTTGACCGGATGGGCCTCCAGCGATGGGTAGATGCCCGTGCAGACGTTGCTGGTGGGGGATACCTCCAGAGCGATGTCCCGGTCGGCGATGTGCCGCACCAGGGCCGGGTCCTCGATCGCTCGCACCCCGTGGCCCAGCCGCTCGGCGCCCAGAACTCGCAGGGCGTCCCAAACGCTCTCCGGCCCCAGGGCCTCGCCCGCGTGGATGCTCAGCCGCAGCCCGTGCTCGCGGGCCAGATCGTACACGGGCTCGAATTGAGCGGGCGGGTAACGATGCTCCGCGCCGCCCAGCGTGAGCCCCACGATGCTGGGGGTCCGAAGATCGATGACGCGCCCGAGCAGATCCAGACCTTCCTCCACGCCGTTGTTCCTGACCAGGTCGATGATCCACTGCACGCGGATTCCGGGCAAGCGGGCGCCTTCCTCCAGGCAAGCGATCAGATCCTCCAAAGGGATCCCGCGCTGCAGATACTCCGGCGGAGCGACGGTGATCTCCGCGTAGGCCACATTCTGCGACCGAAGGCTCTCGACGACTCCGGTCACCAATCTGCCGAAGTCTGACGCCGTCCGGAAGAAATGCCCCGTGAAGACCCAGGTGTAGAGGAAGTTGTCGAAATCAGCGTAGCTGAACAGACGCTCAACTTCCTCCACCGACCAACTCCGCGGCGACAGGAATGGGCGGACGTTCTCACATTGCTGGAAGAGGGCCATGTGATCCGCCGGGATGGTCTCCAGGATCCCCTGAGCCAGGTACTCGTTGAGCAGACCGGTGAAGACCTCCACCGGCATGGCGCCCTTGAGATGCACGTGCAGTTCGGCCTTGGGTATCTCTTTCAGTACTCCGCTCAGATTGGACAACTTTCAACCTCCGCGTCTATGTAGTACCTCATGATGGGCCGCTTCTCCGACCGGCGAAGACACTCGACGAACCCGGCCTTCTCGAAAACCGAGGTCAGGCCCATGAACGCGCTGGCGGGGGCCACGCGCCCCTCCGGCGGCTCGACGGGATAGCCCTCCAGGACCTTGCCGCCCTGCTGCTTCACGTACTCGATCGCCGCACGCAGAAGCTTGAGGCTCAGGCCCTGCCCTTGATAGTCCTGGGCCACGAAGAAGCACACCATGGACCAGACCGGCGTGTCGTCGATGGGCTTCAGGGTCCGGGAGCGTCCCAGCACCGGGAAGTCCTCTCGGGGCGCGACGGAGCACCAGCCCACGGGCTCGTTGCCCGCGTAGGCCAGCAGCCCCGGAACTTGCCCGCTCTCCACGATGGCCTGCATGGCCAAGCGGTTGCCCTCGCCCTGCTGGCGCTCGAACTCGGAGCGCTTGATCCTCCACCACATGCACCAGCAGCCGCCGTAGGCCCCGTGCTCGCCAAACAGCTTCTCGAAGTCCCCCCAGCGATCGATGGCCAGGGGGTGGAACTCGAGGTCGGCCAGGGTTCTCTCATTGGCAGCCACGGCTCTCTCCTTCCCACACGCCCAAATGCGAGCAAGATCGCACCGGCCTGAAGACCGGTGCTGGGTCATGGCCCTCCACCACGGGCCCAGATCGCGAGCCCCTGCATGTAGCCCCAGCACCGCCTGTTCACGGCGGTGCGGTCTCGACGAAACTGGCCCCCTGACAGTCCCTATGTCCACCGCGCCTATCGGTCTAGCCCAGTCCACCAGATCCTCGTGGGGTCTCAGTGTCCCTTCGCCACCAGGGGCAAGTCCGCGGCGTGGAAGTGCATCACGTAGGGGCTCACGCCCCCGTCGGCGGCGACACCGCGCACCATGTCGTCCTCTGTCATATCGGTCATCCAGACAGCCGCATCGGATGTCGGCAGAGATGAGCCCGGGCAGCGATCCGACCTCGAGGTAGCATGCACGGTCTACGCCGTCTCGACCCGCGCCTCCCGGTAGTCACTGTACCCACCCACGTACTCGGTCAGAGACGAACCGTCCAGCTCGGCGATGCGAGTCACCACCCGGTCGAGGAAGTAGCGATCGTGGGAGATGACCAGCACCGTCCCTTCGAACTCGGCCAGGGCGTCCTCCAGGACCTCGGCCGAGGGGATATCCAGGTTGTTGGTCGGCTCGTCCAGGAGCAGGAAGTTAGCGCGGGAGAGCATGAGCAGGGCCATCTGCAAGCGGCTGCGTTCGCCGCCCGAGAGGTCGCCCACCAGTTCGCGCGCCTGCTCGTAGGAGAAGATGAAGCGTCGCAGGAAGGCGATCGCCGCCTGCTCGGAGAGAGCGGCGGCCTGACGCACCGAGTCGATCAGGGTACGATCGTAGTCCAGCGTCTCGTGTTCCTGGGCGTAATAGCCGATCTCGACGCTGGGCCCCACCTTGATCACCCCACTGCTGGGCTCCTCCTGTCCAAGTATGAGCCGGAAGAGGAGCGATTTGCCCGCCCCGTTCGGGCCCACGATGCCTACCCGCTCGCCGCGCCAGATCAGAAGATCGAGGCCCTTCAGGATCGTCATCTGGCCATCCTCGTCCGGGAAGGCCTTGCCCAGGCCCTCGATCTCCAGAACCTTGTTGCTGCCCCGCCACCCCTCCAGTTCGAGGCCCATGCGGCGACGGACCAACACGGGACGATCGATCTTGTCCATCCTCTCGATGCGCTTCATGATGTTCTGCGCCCGCCGGACGAACTTCGAGTTCTTGATGCCCCAGACCATCAGGCGCTGGGCCGATTGCTCGAGTCTGGTGATCTCGCGCCGCTGGATCTGGTAGAGTTGCTGCTGGCGCAGCAGGCGCATGCGCTTCTCGAAGGCGTACTCGGAGTAGTTGCCCGGATAGTGAGTGAGCCGCCCGTCCTCCAGCTCCACGATCTCATCCACGATCAGATCCAGCATGTAGCGATCGTGCGAGACGATGACGACGCTTCCCTCGTAGCCGCGGATGAAGCGCTCCAGGAAGGCCTTGCCCTCCAGGTCAAGGTGATTGTCGGGCTCATCCAGCAGCAGAAGATTGGGTTCGGTGACCAGGAGCTTGGCCAGGCCGGCCAACTTCTTCTGGCCGCCGCTGAGCGCCTCCACCGGCAGGCGAAGGTCAGACTCGCCGAAGCCCAGGCTGTGCAACACCGAGCGCACGCGCCCTTCGTACCCCGGTCCGCCCAGCTCCTCGTACTCCTCGACAAGACGTTGCTGTCGGGCCAGGGTACGGGTCAGGGTCTTCTCGTTGCCGTAGATCTCCGGGTCGGCCAATTGAGCCTCGACGCGAGCCAGTTCCCCTTCGATGCGGGCGAGTTCGGTCGAGGCTGAGAGGATCTCTTGCCACAGAGTATGTCCTGGCCCCAGGAGAGGGTCCTGGGGCAGGTAGCCGATGGTCAGACCCTTGCGCCGGGAGACGAAGCCCGTGTCGCTTTTCAGTTCTCCCTGGATCAGGCGCAACAGCGTACTCTTGCCGCAGCCGTTGGGGCCAACCAGCCCCACGCAACGGTCGTCGTGGATCTCCCAAGCAAGATCCTCGAAAACCGGCTCCGTTACGTATGTGACACTGACGCGGTCGAGATTGACGGCGATTATGGTGGGCCTCCTGAGAGAGGATTGACTCCGCGCGCCGGAGCTGTGACACCGCCGTGAAGGCGCCGCAATCGGAAGGCTCCGAGGCTCACGTGCGTCAGACGGACCTCCCCGAGAGGAACAGGATGAACACACCCCTCCCGAAACAGGCTATCTGCCGCGGCGACCATCTCGCCGGCGAGGCCTCTTCTTGCGGCTGCGCGACTGGGGACGTGAATCGCGCTTGCGCGTCTCGACCACGGACGGAGGAGCCACCGGTGCGTTGAGCGTCCCGTCGTAGAAGTCATCCATCAACATCGCGACCAGGTCCAGCTCGTCTCCTTCCTCGGCCAGTTGCCGGGCCAGGGGAACGAAGCGCTGCATGCGCTCGACCTTCAGCCGATCCCGCTTGCGCAGACGAGCTTCCAACCTGGCCATGACCCTTTCGGAGACTATGGCCTGGACGTCCTCGTCGGTAGGCAGAGGGCGCTCGAGCATGTCGATCCCGTAGCGTGTAGCGACGCGCTTCAGGTCGAGGCCCTCCATGACGGACACCAACGAGATGGCCTCCCCGCTGCCCCCCGCGCGACCGGTGCGCCCGGCCCGATGGATGTAGATCTCGGGATCCTCGGACGGCTCGTAGATTATCGCGTGCGAGAGGTCCGGGAGATCGATCCCCCGTGCGGCCACGTCGGTGGCCACCAGGAAACGCAGGACTCCCTTCCGTATCCGCTTCATGACTCGCTCTCGAGCACTCTGGGAGAGGTCGGAGCTCATCTCGTCGGCATCGTAGCCGAAACGCTGTAGCACGACCGCCACGTAGTGAACCTTGGCCTTGGTGTTGCAGAAGATGAGGGCCGAGGTCGGGTTCTCGATCTCGATGATGCGCACCAGGGCCCGATCCTTCTCCATGGGCGGAACCACGTAGTAGACGTGTTCAACCTCAGTCACGTGAACGTGGTCGCGGCTCAGGCTCAGGAACTCGGCCTCGTGCAAGAACTGGTCAGCCAGGCGCATCACGTGAGGCGGGAACGTCGCCGAGAACATGTACCCGTTCACGGAATGGCCGGGCAGGTAGCTCTGAACCTCCTTCATGTCGGGATAGAATCCCATCGACAGCATCCGGTCAGCCTCGTCTAAGACCAGAATGCGTAGGCTCTTGAGCAGCAGCGAGCCCCTGAGAAGGTGATCCAGCACTCGGCCTGGCGTTCCCACAACCAGATGAGCGCCTTTGCGGAAAGCCTCGAACTGGGGCTGATAGCTCGTGCCACCGTAGACCGCCACCGTGCGCACGCCCATGGCCTCACCCATCGTCTCGGCCTCGTGCGCCACCTGCTTGGCCAGCTCGCGGGTGGGAACCAAGACCAGTACCTGGCACGCCGGGCGCTTCGGATCGATCCTCTTCAATGCGGGTAGAAGGTAGGCCCCGGTCTTGCCGCTGCCGGTGCGGGACTGGACCATCAGGTCCCGTTTGGCCAGTACGTACGGTATTGCCTTGGCCTGTACCGGCATCAGCGCGGTCCATTTGGCCCTCGCCGCCGCTTTGCGCAGGTCCTCGGGAAGACTGCCCATGGTCACCGGCGGTAGAGCGTGTTCCGGCTCGACCACGTCCGGGTCCGTACTGCCTGTCTGGTTATCCTTAGGCGCCGTTTCGTCGAACTTACCGGCGCTCTCTCTTCTCTGATCTTTCACCATTATCTCCTCTTATCACTCGCACGCCGGCCGCATCGCCCGCGTATCAGAGCGACTCATCCCAGCCAATGCCGGCGACCTTCGGTCGCCAGCCAAATGATACATCCATCGGTGTCCCGACCGCTACCAGGTACAGCGGCAACTCCGCAGGCCTAGGCAGCGAGGCATTCTTGCGATCCGTCATACCCGCCGGCATCGCATCCAGCCACCGCACCTGGAAGGGTACAACTCCAGGCGGGGCAATGCTGAGTTGCAGGACTAGCTACGAGACCCCTACATTATACTAGATTCACCTGGTCTCCACAACAGACCGGTTCCTCGCTGCCTTGCCGCCACACCACGGTCTGGGGGCCCGAAAGGCCTCATCCACCTCCGAGGACGCCGGCTCAAGAGCCACGATCCGCCACTCTGGGCGCAGCGATTGTGGCCGGCCTCTCCTGCGTGACCCCGAGGCCGAGAGATGAGAGAGACATCCGCAGTGGAGAACGTGCGAGCCAGGTCGGATTGCCGGGGTGTTCTTGACCGAGCGTATCGCTCGACAAGCTCCGTATCCTTCGGCAGGCCTGTATACTGGCTCTACACTTTGCCATGCCTGCATAGCAGTTGACACCGCCGGATTGCTGCGCATTGTGCTTCCTGGGAGGGCAGGAGTTGACTATCGACAGGGTGGAGCGCCTGCCGGCCCCTGGACTGAGATTGTCTACTTTCCGCCCGGAGAGCCCCTCTTTGGGACATTGGGGTGCGATGGAGCGCACAGTCCCCTGTTGAGGGCATGGGATTGCGATGCCTGATGGGACCGGGCTCGACTCCACGGCCCCCCTGTGGCTCGTCGGCTTGGAGCGCCAATGGACACGGAGGGGAAGAATGATCACCATAGGTGTAGCTCTCAGCGTTGCTGGGAAGCACCGGGCTGCTGTCCAGGCTGATTGCGCATAGCCATTGGGCTCTCATAGAAAAGTATCAAGGTGTACCCGACTGGCACCCAACAGATGGTCATCTTGCACCGCTCCTACAGCCGATATGCGAGGAGCGACAGAGCAGGCACCAGGCTACCGGCCCGCATGTCAGGGACAATAGCCGATACCCTGTATGAACTGCACCCAACCAGTTTGGCCGTTCTCCTCACCAGTACCGGCGCCCGAGTCGAGGATGTCAGTCGCTCAGCGCACCTGGAGCCTCTACGCTACCCCGGAGGGCGAACGGTCTCCCCACTTAGGCTATGTGGCCTTCCAGGATCAGGTGCTCCGAGAACCCCGCTTGCTGCCAGGCCTACCTGGCACAGCACAGGGAAGTGCGGCGCTGCGCTCCGGCTCAGAATGAGCCTACTCGCGTCGTGGGGACTCGTCATTCTGACGAGCGAAGCGAGGAAGAATCTCATTGATAGGTAGGCAAGCGCTGCGCAGAGCAAAGAAAGAGATTCTTCCCTTCGGCGGAGTCTACGGGCTCAGGGCATGCGCCGCTGCGCTTCCGCTCATACTAATGACGACACATCGCGCGCGGGCTGCATTCTGTCGTGCCGAAGGCGTGGGCCACCGCCAGCCGCAGGCGCCGGCTACTCAGCGGTAGATATCGCGCCGATGGCCTATGTGCAGGACACTCACTTGCCGGAGTCTGTCATCTATCTCGTAGATCACACGGTAGTCGCCTACTCGCAAGCGCCAACCTTCGCGTCCTCTCAGCTTGGAGCATCCACGAGGTCTTGGGTCGCGAGCTAGGGCGCGAATGGCATCACGGACTCGCGTGTAAGCGTCGGGGGGTAACTGAGCTAGCTCCTTCTGGGCCCGTCTCAGAATGTAGAGGGCGTGGCTCATCAGTCGTCGCTCTCGATTTCTGCAGCGGCTTGCTCAAACGGAATGCTCTCGCTGCCAGAAGCCTTAGCGGCGTCGTAGGCGCGAAGGGACTCCAGTTCCTCCAGCTCCTCAAGCAGTTTGCGGTAGTCCTCCATATCAAGGAGCACACCGATGCGATGCCCTTTGTCATCCACGATGTAGCGCTCTGTTAGCGTGGCCATTTCGCCTGACATCCTCCTTCCCACGTCTTCCGTGCCGCTCTGCTGATCATTGTACCATGATCCCAGAGCAAACGGAAACGGCGCTACACTGCGCGCGAGCCAACGTGGCGACTCCATTAGGGATCGGAGTGGGGGTATCCTGTTTCGTCGGCTGGCTCGAGTCCATTCTGAGCAGCCAGGACCCCAGCATGACCCCATGGTGTCATCGTGCGGATCAACCTCGTGTGATTCCCTGCAGTGGCTTGGCCGGTGCGGGTGAGGACAGGCGGGCTGAGGTAACCGTCCACCGGTCATCCCAGATCCGGGAAGGCCACAACCTCCTTCTCCACCTGGGGGTACAGTGCATCGATCTCTTCCTGAAGACCGATGGTCCGTTGGATCGCGGTCACGATTCGGCGGTAGGTCTCGATCTCCTTCAGAGAGAGCTTCCGGCCCCAGCGGTCCTTCAGCCACTTGTTCAGCACCTGGTAGCCACCGATCTGGTACTCTCACAGCTCCAGAGGGACCGGCGCGAAGTACTGGGCCTCGTTGATATGCACCCGCTCCCCTGGTTGTTCGTAGCGAAAGCCCTGGCTCTTCGTGCGAGCCACCCGGTTGTCACCGTCGCCTTCGAACCTGGCCGCGGGCGGGTCGAGCTCTTCCGAACGCAGGAGATGGAGGTCCACCAGGCGCTTGCCCAATCCCGCTAGAGCCTGGAAGAGGTCGAAATCAGCGGTGAACGGCACGCGCGGGAAGTCGATCTTGAGCAAGTCGGCACATTTCCCGCGATACGTGTCCGCGTACAGCACGGCGTAGACGTAGTGGAAGACGTCCTCCGGGGTGAAGGTGCGGGTCTGTTCCACCAATGCGGCCGCGATCCTCTCTGTCACTCCATCGATGTCGCGATCCACCTCGTCGTTGATGAAGCGCAGGACGCGGAAGCCCAGACTGTCGAGGAATTCGCGCCGGAGGGTGTCCTGTTCCTGGGTGTATTGGTGGATGGATCCCTCGACCTCCACGATCAGGCGCGCCTTGGCGCAGTAGAAGTCTACTATGAAGCGATCAATGGAGTGCTGACGTCGAAACTTGAAGCCCAGCACCTTGTGTCCCCGCACGCGCTGCCACAGCCTGTTCTCCGAGGGAGTAGGTTCGCGGCGCATCTCGCGAGCCAGGGGTTTCAGCTTGGCCCAGAGTTCGGCTGGAGTGTGCCATCTGACCCCACCCCTCGTTCCCCTCCCCGCAAGCGGGGAGGGGATGGCCGACCCGTGATGATCAGCGACTCGGTGGTCGTTTCTCCTCACTTGCGGGGATGGGGTGGCCGGCCCTCGATCATTGGCAAGTCCGTAGTTCTCCCTCCCCGCAAGCGGGGAGGGTACGGCCGCAGGCCGGGGGTGGGGTCTGAACCGCGCCATCCACCGCGCTTCCAAAGCTACCACCACCTTGGGATGCAGGTTCGGCGTCCTGTCCTCGCTTGCGGGAAGTTCGCTGAAGAGATCCTCTTTGGAGCTGTCAGGACAGAGAAGGAGAGGAAAGACGAACACATGGTTTGATGTTTTCGGCGACACGTAGACGACCTCTGAAATGCACTACGTCACTCGTAGTGCTCGAA
>Ga0180432_10010850_pt1 | contig 10830 bp, 11 predicted proteins | sample SS_ome_10_FD_132414 | JGI IMG/M metagenome (GOLD analysis project Ga0180432, IMG submission 132414) | Hypersaline lake sediment archaeal communities from the Salton Sea, California, USA - SS_1_MS_2 metaG | ecosystem: Environmental > Aquatic > Non-marine Saline and Alkaline > Hypersaline >...
TTTATAAATAATTTGATCCCTAATTTAGATATACCCCCAAAATATCTAAGTTAGGCTCAATAGTGTAGTAGTTTTGTGCTATGTTAAGGTCCATACACATGAACCTTAGCATCGTAAAATCTTATTGGGTTTCATTTTTAATTTCATCTAATATATCATGAATATTACTTTGTAGCATTCTTCCGATCTCTTTATATTTTTTATATTTCAATTTCTCATTCTTATATTCCTCTTTACTAATTCCTTTATATTTCTTTCGCAAGATTGAAAATTTTCTTGACTCAATTCTATGGTTTATCTCATAATCAAGATCTTTACAAATTGAATCACATATTATTTCAATATCGAATTTTTCCATTATATATTATTAGATTAGAAATTAATTTTCTAATTCTTCCTCAATTTTATGTATGTCATGATCTTTAATTTGATTTATTACAAATACACTATTATCCATTATAACCTGTCTAATACACTTGTAAATTTTATAATATTCTTTATCCAATTGATAAAGCTCATTTGTTTCATAATCATCATTATATTTCCTTTTAGTTATCTCCTGTTTTAGATTACCTATTTGAAATTTTAAATTATGAGTTAATTCATTACATAATTCATCACATACAAAATTCTTTAAATCATCTCCTGTTCGTTTCTCTAAATTTAAATAAGTTGTCATCTATATAATTACTATAGATAATATTTTAAGTAAAATAAAACGTGTTATATTATACTGGTTAAAATCTCAAGTTCTTTTTTAAGTGGGTTTTTAGGTTTATTCTTTTTAGATGCTTTTCTATGTGAGTCAGCAGTTGCAACTGCATCCACAGACATCTCTTTACTGATTTCTTCTACAATATTTTTAAATCTTTTAATACCATCCATATCTTGATCGCTAACCATACCTGCACCACGTTGTTTTAATTTTTCTTTCATATCTTTTCTCGCAGGCTTAACTAATGGCACACGTTTACGTGCAGGATCTGCTCTAAAACCATCTACAATTATATAACTTCCACCTACTTGCACTTTCCCATCCATTTTATATTCTTTCCATAATTTAGCAATCTGTTTAATTAAATTTGCATCAGGATTTATGTTATACTTTTGTCTATTTGCAGACACATGTTTAACAAAATCTTTATACTTCATTTGGTTTTTAGATTTTTTAACTCTTTTTTTAACTTTACCTCCTTTCTTCTTTTTAGGTACATAATCATCTCCTAAACTCTCTTTATATTGTCTCCATAATTTAGCAACTTGTTTAATGAAGCTTTTATCTTGATCAATACCATACTGTACTTTGTTCTTAGATACATGTTTAATAAAATCTTGATAATCAGTAAACTCTAATAATGGGGATTCTTCTTTTTTGATCTCTTCTTCAACTAATTCTTTAATATTAGGAGTTTCAATCATCATATCTGCATTACGGTCATATCCATTACCTCTTCTAAATGTATAGTTATTGTTAAAAGGGACGAATTGTTCTATAGTTTTTCTATATTGATCGTCAAATTTAGCATCATCTACTTTTTGATATATGTTAAATTGATTTGTACCATAATTTAATTCATCTTTGATTCTATTCATCGTACGAGCGTCTCGAGCATTATTATCCTGTTCATTCGCAATTTTATGTAATCTTGACCTAATCTTATCTTGAGTAGATAATCCAAGATCTTCCATAAATTCTTTTCTCTGTAATAACCCAACATCTTTAGGTTCTTGTCTCTGTCTATTTAATAAATACATATGTATATATATGTTTTATATAATAATTATATACCAGCTTAATTCATATTTTTAAAAATTTTAAAACAAACACACATTTTTTTTATATGTTAGTTATATATAATCAGTATGTTTAGTTTAAATAGTGGTACACCCATAGCTATTATAAGAGGTAAAGGAGCAGGTAAGAAAGGTAAGAAGAAAACCCTATATTTAAAAAATGATGATATAAATAATTTCAAAAAAGATGAAGAAGATTGGGATTCAGATAATGAAGAAGAAGAAGATAAATTATTTAATAATTTAGAAATAAATTATGGTTTGATGCAACAGTACCCTAATACTAAAGCGGATCGTGAATGTTTATATATTACAGGTCCATCAGGTTCAGGTAAGTCCACATATGCTTCAGAGTATATAAAGCAATATAAGAAAGCTTTCCCAAATAATGATTTTATATTATTATCAAGAAAGCCAGAAGATCCTGTTTTAGATCAATTAAAACCTATTAGGATTAAAATAGATGAATCACTATTAGATGATCCAATAGATTTCAAAGAACTTGAAAACTCTTGCGTATTATTTGATGATATTGATACAATCAGTAATATAAAATTAAGAGATTATGTTCAACATCTTAGAGATGATATTCTTGAAGTAGGTAGATCATCACGTATAACATGTATATGTACATCACATCTTGCTTGTAATTATAAACAAACACGTACACTTCTTAACGAAGCTACCAGTTTAGTTATATTTCCTCGTAGTGGAAGCTCTTATCAATACAAACGTATGTTAAAAGTATACTGTGGACTTGATAAGAAACAGGTGCAAAAGATATTAAACCTCCCTTCAAGATGGGTATGTCTACATAAGTCTTATCCTAACTATGTCTTATACGCCTTAGGAGCTTATGCTATTCAGTAAACTATCTAATAGGATATCCAGCGAGTTTATCAGTTAACTTAACTATCAATTCATCAAGATCATATATGTCTTTATACCCCATCAAACATTCACCAAAAGCATCTATATCTTTAAAGTCTTTAAAGTACTTTAAATATACAGCACACCATCTTCCACATGTAGCACTTCCATTATCAAAGCTCTGTAATGGAAAAGGATTATAATGAATCTTATAAGGACTATGACCGAGTAGTTTACTTAATATTGGATAATCCTGATTTATTCTTTGGTTATAACTTTCATCAATATTATCAAGTTGATTGTCAATATACTGCCCATATGGATCAAAGAAATTAATATTATTCTTATCACGGGTTAATATACACCAATGTCCCATAACAGAATTATTATCATGACCTGTTTGATAATGAATAAGACATCCATCAGTATATTTATTAAATAATTTATCAATATTTTTTATTTTTGTTAATTTATTGTAAGATATTACATTAACCGGTTTCCCAGATATTTGTTCAATCTGTTTTTTACTCAAGGGTACATTCATATTTTTTATATATAATATTAGTATATAATAAATGAGAAGAAATCAATTAATTCAACATCATACTTTATGGTATGATCATCTTGAAAATGTCTATTATAATGCTGAGATACATAACCCTAAAGATAACACAACTGATATAAAATCAAGATACTCAGAAACAAGAAACCAACCAATTATAAGCGGGAAAGCCAGCGACTATGTGTTATCTGTTGAACGGTTCCAAATACCATTTTCAGATATCCCTATTTTCGAATTTAAAGATAATACTTATAGTGTTTCATTATCTTTTGGTGGTAATGATGAACAAACATTCCTTATTTATCAAAATAGAGATGTTAACCCTAATGCAAGAGCAATATTCGAATATCAGCACTTTTTAGACATCATTAATACAGGATTCACAACATGTTTCAATGATTTCGTAACAGCACATGGTGCTTTTCCATCCGCCACTCAAGCACCATATATCACCTATGACTCAGTAACAAAGTTATTCACATTACACGTTGAGAAAGCTTATGAAGCTGATGGAATACAAGTTTTTATGAACTGGCCATTATATACATTTTTTCAATCTTGGGAGATTAATTTTAATTCATATGGAACATCACCTTTTGGTGAGGATATTGAAATATTAATCAAAGATAATAATAACAATACCGATCCATTAGATGCCACATTATATATATTTCCTCAACAATTAAGTGCCTTATACCTATGGTTTGATATCCAGAAGATAGTATTTTTAACAAGACAGATACCTGTACAAAAAGAATATATATCAGACAGAGAAGAAACAGGTATTAATAAATTTACAACCAGATTAATTGATTATACTCCACTAATAAACGGGCTTGAAAGACCATCGGAATTAACATTCTTTTTACAAGGTCCTCGAAGATTGATAGATTTGAAAGGAGATGATGACATAAGAAATTTAGATTTTGAAGTATACTGGGAAGATAAAGAAGGTCGATTAAGAGAGATATTTCTCAATCCAAATGATACATTAAGTATCAAACTTTTATTCATGAGAAAATAATCTAATAGTAATATATAAATGAGTCAAATCTTTCAACATCATACAATGTTTCATGATCATGTTGATAATGTGTATTATAATGCTGAATTATATAACCCAATTAATTCGACAGAATTACTTCCTGCCGAATACTCTGAAACACGTAACCAACCAATAATTCAAGGAGTAGGATCAGATTACTATGTTTCAGTTATTAGATTTAATATTCCATCTACAGTTATCCCTATATTCTCATTTCAACCTGTATCTGCAGGTTCAGCAACAGGTATATATACCGTAACATTGAGACATGGAGGAGTAGACTATCAAACAAATGTTATTTTCACACCAAGAGGAGCCGGAATAGATTATCAAGTTTATGCATTCCAACATTTCTTAGACATGATTAATACAGCATTAGCAACATCCTTCGCTTCAATAGCCCCTCCTCCTGCTACTGCCACAGAAGCCCCTTATCTAACATATGATGCAGTAACCTCTCTAATATCATTACATGTTCAAAAAGCATATATAACAGATAATATACAGTTATTTATGAATTGGTCACTATTCTCCTTTTTTCAATCTTGGCCTATTATTTTTAATGGATATAATAATCAACCTAATGGTAAGGATGCAGAGATAATAATCGCAGATTATAACAACAACACAGATCCAGCTGATCCTACATATTTCATATTCCAACAAGAAGAGGTATCTCTCAATCTTTGGTATGATATAAGAAAAATTGTAATAACAACAAATTCATTACAAGTTCAACGGGAATATATAGCAAGTCAAGACGAAAATGGTAATCCTATCTTTTTACCTATACTAACTGACTTCACCCCAACATTTGATAAGAATAATGCATTAACCCAGTTTCAATATTTCCCTTCAGGTCCATATAGATTGACAGATATAAATTCTAACGAACCTATAAGGAAAATCGATTTTCAAGTATTTTGGGAAGATAAATTTAGAAATTTACATAAGATTGCATTAGAACCAAGTCAAACATTAAATATAAAACTATTATTTATGAGAAAAACAGAATTAAATTTATATAATGCTCTTTAATTTATAAATTTTTTTATATAGCAGATATATATAAAAATGTCTTTAGGATTCGAAAAAATGAAAAGCGCTGTTCTTCAAGATCCACGTTGTGACTTCGACGAAGCTGATCAAAAATATATTATTCAAAAACCTGGCGAGGATGTAACATATAGAAATGTTACAAGTACTTCTTTTAGTACCTCTTCAGTCAATTTCTCAGCTCCACCACCTTCTCCAGCTACTATTGTCGACAGAAGAATTGAAATGAGATGTAAATTTAGAATGACATTTACAGGTACTTCATTAGGTGCTACCTTACTTCAAATAGGAGCAAATGATGCACCAAGATCCTTCCCATTATCTCAAGCTATCAATACATTAAGAATTTCAGTAAACAATATTAGTATCTCAACAGAATTATCTGACTATCATAATGCTTTAATTCACTATAATACAGGAAGAGATGCAAAAGAATATGACTATTCTACTTCTCCTGCGATGTTAGATCAATATCAAGTTTATAATGACTACTTATTATACGGATCAGCTAAAAATTGTTTAGGATCATACGGTGAAAATGGGTATAAAGGACCAAGGGGTGGATACCCAAGAGTTAATGTTATTTCCGACGATGGTACTACTGCCGTTGTTGATTTAGAAGTAACTGAAATGTTATTCTTAAACCCACTTTTATGGGGAAGAGAAGCAAACGAAAAAGGATTTATTGGTGTTCAAACATTCGACGTAGTCGCAAACTTCAATAACAATCTTGAAAGATACTTATGGTCTCATAATGCTACTTCAGGAGAAAACATAACAGCTGTAAATGTTGAAATTTTAGAATCACCAGCTTTATTATTCACTTACATTACTCCAGATTTATTAGATATGCCTAATATCAGCGATGATATTGTATATCCATATTATAATATTGATAGATATGTTGATAGAGGACAAGCAGTTAATGCAGGTGCAAGTTTTAGCAGAACCTCAAACAACATTCAATTAAATTCAATTCCAAAACGTATTTACATTTTCGCTAGACGTAAAAATGACGACAAAAGAATAGAACATGCAGATACATATGCCAGATTAGATTCTATTTCATTATCATGGAATAACAGAAATGGTTTATTCTCTGGTGCACAAACAGAAGATCTTTATTTAACATCAGTTAGAAATGGATTAAACATGTCATTTGATCAATGGTATAAATATCAAGGTTCCGTTTTCTGTATTGATTTTGCAAAAGATATCGGTATGTCTTCAATAGAAGCGCCGGGCTTACTTGGAACTTATCAATTCCAATACACAGCTAACTTCACAAATGTTAATGATGTAGATGCATCAGTCGATTTTGACGTTTTTACTGTTGTTGTCAGTGAAGGTACATTCACTATTGCACAAAATCGTGCTATCAGTCAAATTGGGGTCGAAAAAAAAAATTTTTGCTATAAACTACAACGTTTTGTTGTCCCACAAAATATTAATTTTAATATGGCCCAGAAAAATCACATGCTAAGCCCATGCAGACCCTGTGCTTAGATAAACATTTAGAACTCTGTTAACTATTAGAATAGTTATGTTCAGTGGTTAGTCTCTATTTAGAGGCGAGACATCTTATAATGATTCGGGAACTCCCTTAGAGCTTCAACTACCACTTATACAAAGAAATTTGTATAATAGGCAGGGTAATGACCTCGCTCATGGTAATAACGTTGAAGATTGGGTAATCCGCGGGTAAAATACCTAAGTCCATTATGACAGGATATGGTATTCCCTCAACGACCGCACGGGTGTCGGTGTTCTATGAAGGTTTAGTCAACCAGAGAATGCTTAAGATACAGTCTGGCCTATAGTGAAAGCTATAGGATACTAACGCATTAGTAAACAAGATATAATAGATTCTCCTGAATTAGCAAAAGTTATTGCACAATCTGATTTATTAGGTGGTAACTTTTTATCAGGATTAAAAAAAGCAAGTCAATTTTTAGTTAAACACCATCCAAAACTCCAACAAACAGCTAAATTCATTCGTAAAGTAGGACCAGTAGCTACAGATGCTTTAGGTATTGTAGCACCTCGTGCTGCTAACGCATTAAAAGAAGTTGGTCATATTATTGATCCATTAGCTAAACTTGTAGGATTAGGATATTCAGAACAACAAGCTATGGATATGATGGAAGCTATGGGCTACGTGGGGGGTGACTATCTTAATGGTAGAGGCGGCCAACTTGCACCCAAAAAAAAATTAAGAAATAGACAAAGATAAGCTAATTAAATAAATCTCTTATTAGAGATACATTTAATAAAAAAAAAATGTTTTGTAATAATATATAAGAATGTCCTTAAATCAATTATACGACGCAACAAAAAATCCAATAGATGTAAGAGTAAATGATCTTATAGCTGAAGGGGATGTTGAATTACGAAACAATGTAGCCGTAACTGGTGATTTAGTAGTAGCAGGTGATATTACAAATCCTGCGGGACCATTTAATTGGCAATATGAAGAATTTTCAGGTGTATTAAATATGACAGGAGCATGGACAGGTAATATCGCATACAATGCTGTTAAAATAGGTAAATTTGTTAATTTACAATTAGAAGGTATTGTAGATAATTCCACAGCTAATGCAAATTTAACATCTTCAAATTTCCCCGCATCATTAGCACCAGCAGGTGGGGATCTTCTTATTGATTTAATATCAGTGGAAGATAATACAGCGATAGTCTTAGGAGCATGTATTATCGGAAATCAATTAACTCTTGGTATAGATGCCGATGGAGCTCCATTTACAAATGGTGGAACATGTGGATTAGATCAAGATGTAAATATCTGTTATAATCTTTCATAATTTTTTTTATGAAGCAATAATATATAATGTCATTAAATCAAATCTCAACTAATACTAAAAATGCTTTAAATGTCAAATTCAACAATATTGAATTAGAAGGGAATGAATTAGGTCGAGTTGTCGAAGGAAATCTTACTTTTGCCAACGCTATAGTCGCTTCACCTGCATATAGAGCTGAAATATTAGGAAATGTATGTGTTTTAAGAATAGCACAAGCAAATCCAGTAGCAAGTGCATCAGATACTATTGAATCTACAGATTTCCCTGCAGAATTATTACCAGCTTCAAAAGCTGAAGGTTGTATTATGGTAGAAGACAATGCTACACGTGTAGCGGGATGTTACGCTATAGACATAGGTGCATCAGGTCAACTTTTAATCGAAAAACTCGATGCAAATAATAATCCAGCTGATTTTTCAGGCGCTGGTACAACTGGATGGGCTAGACCATTAGTTTTAACATACTTACTTAATTAAAATAAATAATGCTAATTAGCATATTTTATTTTCTACATAATATTATATAAGAAATGCCATTACACCACCTTTATAGAGATATTTTCAAACCATGGTTGGATATAAGAGTAAACAATTTAACAGTTGACTCTCAAGCTACTTTAAATAACGATTTAGTAGTATCAGGTGATATAACAGCAAATGATATAACCGCTAACAATGATTTAACTGTAACAAATGATTTAACTGTAACAAATGACTTAAATGTTAGTGGAATTGCAAGCGGTCCGACGGGTCCATATGTGCAACAGGAAGTTATAGAAGGTACATTACAATGGTCAGGAGCCCTAACTGGAACTTCAGATTATAAAGCAATTATACAAAATGATCAGATGCATTTAAGATTAAATTTTTATTTAGATACTATCGTAAGCGGTCCATCAGCCATGGTTACAACAAATTTCCCCGCATCTTTTATACCCCCTGGAAATGCAAGAGGGTTCCTATTTGTACAACATAATGGGGTTGAATTAGCAGGCCAATGGAAGATAACAGCAGGACAACTTCAAATTAGATACTTAAATTCATCAGGCACACCTACAAATTTTACAACTGGAACTGTTGGAATTGTTGCTCAACAAAATTTAATATATGATCTTACACAATAAGTAAATAATGCTAATAAGCATCTTTTATTTTCTACATAATATTATATAAGAATGTCTTTGAATCAACTTCATAGAGATGAATTAAAACCATGGTTGGATATTAGAACCAATAATCATAAGATAGATGGATATGCTAAGCTTGCACATAAGGATGGAAGTGATATAGTAGATGCAGATTTTGGACATGTGTATACAAAATCAGACAATAAGATATATTACAAAGATGACCAACAAGTAGAACATTTAATAACAGGTGGACCAGCTGGTGGTCCATGGTTAGCCCAAGATTCAAATTTATACCCAAATCAAAAAAGATCAGGTCCAGAAGCTAATAATTCAATAGGTATTAATTCAGATTTAACATCAGTTTCTACAACAGAAACCGGTCCAGCTGGATTAGGTTTAGTTATAGGTAGTGAAACTGCAACTAAATTATCTCAATTCATGGCTGTTAAGCATCAAGATCTTAACGAACAACCTATCTATGCATTAGTCAGAACTCGTGGTACAGCATCAGTACCAACACCACTTCAAGCAGATGATAATATTGGTGGTGTATATGGTATATCACATAATGGTACAGGGTATGAAGTTAATGGTATACTTGAATTCCAAGCTGTCAATAACCAAACACCAACAAATGCAGATGCAAGATTTGTTGTTAGATTAACACCTACAAATGCTATAGTTCCTGATGATGCTTTTATTTTTGACAGAGATGCTACTTTTGCTATGAGAGAATCAGATACTCCTGCTTTATTAGCGGGTTTTGGTAAAATATATGTTAAAAGTAGTGATAATGGATTATACTTTTTAGATTCTAATGGTGTAGAATGGCCTTTAGGCGGTAGTGCTGTAGTTGATACTTTACAAGAGACTTATGATGCTTCAAACCCTGCCAATATTACATTAAATGGGACAAATGGAGGCATAGTTATAGATCCTAATGGTGAATCAGAGCCTATTCAAATAACTGGATGGCTTGAAATGAATAATAGTGGAGCTGATAAAAAGCTTGTTTTGGGATATCAGAACACAACAGGTCAAGAGGCTCATTGTATAGGATGGTTGAATGACATGAGCGGAGGGGAACGTAATTTTTGTTTTGGTCGAAGTAATGATTTATCTTCAGATCATGATGATCGAACTGTATTGGGATATTCAAACATAGTTTCGGGTGATTCTGCCAACTGTTTTGGTTTTTCAAATACTATGGAACGAGGGAATGTGTTAGGTAATGCTAATGTTTTAGGACCAAATACTGCTGGATTATGTGTTTTGGGGAATTCCAATAATACAGAAACTTGGATGACAAATTCAGCAATATTGGGAACAGGGAATACTGTTACAAATCAGCTAATAGATGGGTTAGTATGTGGACGAGGCAATATAATTTCGAATTCACAAGCATCTCACACAATAGGATATTATAATGATATTAGTCAATCTGCAAGAGGTTTATGTGTTGGGTTTAGCAATGATGTAAATGAAGACGATGAAATTTGTCTTGGCCATTCAAATGTTGTAAATGGATTTTATTCTACAACTTTGGGCAGAGAAA
>Ga0180432_10010851_pt1 | contig 10830 bp, 5 predicted proteins | sample SS_ome_10_FD_132414 | JGI IMG/M metagenome (GOLD analysis project Ga0180432, IMG submission 132414) | Hypersaline lake sediment archaeal communities from the Salton Sea, California, USA - SS_1_MS_2 metaG | ecosystem: Environmental > Aquatic > Non-marine Saline and Alkaline > Hypersaline >...
CCCGTAGCCGAGAAGATTCTCTACAACCTGATTCGCTACGCCGGCGAGCCCGCCCAAAGACCCTGAGGACGCACTGGACGGACCCGGCCGGCCCCGGCCAGGAGGGGTAGCCCTACCGCGCGGCGTCGTGCGCGGAAGCCCATAGCGTTCTGCGCGGCGTGTTGCGTGCGGAGATGGGGTTCGCTCGGTCGCGCTTACCGTTTTCCGCGTTTCTGCTTGGCGCGGGGAATGCGGCTTTCATCCCACCCGAAGCGCTGGAAGTACGCCGTCATGGTATCGTAGAGGCGTTTCGCGAGTTCGGGCTTTTGGCCGGCCAGGTCGGGGCTTTCGCCGATGTCCTCTTCCAGGTTGTAGAGGAAGGTCTGCCCCGAGTCGGCGTCCTTGATCACCTTGTACGGGGGCTGCACGATCGCGAGGTCGTGCCGCCCGTGGGGCTTGGTGTACTTGAAGACCAGGAACGGGTCCTTGCGGCGAACGGGCTCCCGGCCGCCGCTCGTCAGGTGGGCCAGGAGGCTGGCGCCCTCGACCGTCGCGGGGACGGCGTCCGCTTTGCCGACGATTTCCATCACGGTGGGGAAGACGTCCGTTCCGACCACGGCCGTCGGTGAGTGCGTGTTCGCGGGGATTCCCGGGCCGCGCACGAGGAACGGCACGCGGATGCCGCCTTCGCTCACGTGGTACTTGTGGCTTCGCTGGGGATGGGCCTTGTAGTACCCGCGAAGGTGGACGGGTTTCCCGAAGTCCTTTTTGTCCTCGTACCCGTTGTCCGCCGTGTAGATGACGTAGGTGTTGTTGCGGATGCCGAGTTTGTCGATCGTATCGAGCACGCGGCCGACGCCGGTGTCGAGGTTCTCGTTCATGGCGGCCCAGAGGGGATTGTGCTGATACGTCGTGGCTTTGCCCGCCCGCTCCGTCTCGTACGCCTCAACCGTCTCCGGCAGCGCCTGGTAGCGCAAATGGTCGGCGTAGTGCGATATCTGAAGAAAGAAGGGCCGGCGGGCCTTGGCCTGTTTCTCGATGAACGCGTTGGCCTTCTCGGTCAGGCTGAAGATGAACTTCGGGTCCTCCGGGTTCTTGGAGTCCGGGTTGTTTCGCGCCACCGGGTTCCTGGCGCGGGGGTCGTGCCCCTCGCCCGTGGCGACGACGTCGTAGCCCAACGTCTGCGGCTCGAAGGCGATGTGCCACTTGCCCATGTGCGCGCAGACGTAATCGGGATCGGCCTGCTTCAGGCGGTTGGCGAGGGCGTCTGCCGGCCTGGCGTCGATGTCCGTCCCGATGTGGTCCGCGCCCCAGATGTGCAGGCTGGCCGGGCTGCGGCCGAACTGGATGGCGTACCGCGTGGGCGAGCACGTCGGCGCCGGCGCGTAAGCCTGCGAGAAGCGCATCCCTTCCTTCGCCAGTTGCGCCAGCCGCGGCGTCCGGTAGTACGTGCTGCCGGAGCCGGCCACGTCCGGGTCGGCACGGGCCGACAGCGCGTTCCACCCCTGGTCGTCCGCCAGGATGAGGATGATGTTCGGCTTCTTCGGCGCGGCTGCCCCGGCGGCCCGCAAGCGGGGAAGCGAGCACGTGGCGGCACACAGGCCGGCGGCCGTACGCAGAAATCGGCGGCGACGCATCATACGCATGGGATCGTCCCGTTCGGTTCTCACGCGCGTTTCGGCGGCACCAGGTACTGCGGGTTCGGGTGCTTGCCGACCGGGCGGCAGTTCGCCGGGTTGCCGAGGTCGGCCTGGCAGCGGGCGAGGAGCCCTTCCAGGCGTTTGACCACCTCGGGGTTCTGGCCGGCCACGTTCTTCCCCTCGCCGATATCCTCGTCCAGGTTGTACAGTTGGCCGTTGGTGTGGAGTTTCCACGGCCCGGAGCGGACGGCCCGCAGGTCGTTCCCCCGGTGGTAGAAGAACGCCTCGTGCGGCGAGGTGGCGCGGGCCGGGTCGCGGAGCAGCGGCGTGATGTCCTTGCCGTCGATCACGCGGTCGTCGGGCACCTTGCCGCCCGCCAGCCGGGCGAACGTGGGCAGGAAGTCCATCGTCGAGGCCACCTCGTCGCACGTCGTCTTGGCGGGAATCGTGCCCGGCCACCAGGCGACGGTCGGCTCGCGCATGCCGCCTTCCCAGGTGGTGCCCTTGCCGCCGCGCAGCGGTTGGTTGACGCACCCGGCCGATCCGCCGTTGTCCGAGGTAAACAGGACCAGCGTGTTCTCGGCCAGGCCGAGGTCGCGCAGCGTGTCCAGGATTTCGCCGGTTGACCAATCGACCTCCTCGATCTGGGCCCGCGCGCGCGCGCGGAGATGGTATTCTCGCTTCCGGATCATCGAGCCTTCGTCCAGTTCGTCGGCATTCGCAATCCCGGCGCGCTGGAGGAACTCCGGCCGCGCGCCCCTCGGGTGATGAATGAACGCGTGCGGAAGGTACACGAAGAACGGCTTGTCCTTGCTCCGCCGGATGAACGCGACCGCCGCGTCCGTGAACCGCTTGCACAATTGGGCCTGGTCGCCCATGGTTTCCACGATGTCGACGACCTCCTCGTCCTGCAGCACCGGTAGGGGGCAGACGCCGTTCTTCCACCGCTTGGCCGTGGGGTGCGGCGGCCACATGTCGTTCGAGTACGGGATGCCGACGTACGTGTCGAACCCGTGGCGCGTTGGCAGAAACGCCGGCTGGTCGCCCAGGTGCCACTTGCCGAAGCAGCCCGTGGCGTAGCCGGCCCGCTTGAGCACCTCCGCCACGGTGATCTCCTCGGCGTTCAGCCCGTGGGGGTCCTTCGGGAACAGGACGCCGCCCCACGAGCCCCGCGCGAGGCCGACCCGCTTCGGGTAGCACCCGGTCATCAGCGCCGCCCGCGACGGCGTGCAGACGGGGGCGGCCACGTAGAACGACGTCAGCGTCAGCCCCTCCTCGGCCATCCGGTCCAGGTGCGGCGTCTGGTTGATCGTGGACCCGAACGGCCCGATGTCGCCGTAGCCCATGTCGTCGATGAAGATCACGACGATGTTCGGCCGGCGCGTCGCCTTGGCGGCGCCGGCCCGAAGCGCCGCGGCCCCCAGCGCGAACGGCGCGAGGGCGGCCCCTGCCAGAAAGCCACGTCGGTTCAGCATGGAATCCCCTCTTCCTGTGGTGTGCGGCATGTCCCGTGCCGGCCGCCGCCCGCGGCGGCGCTCTCCTGTATCCAACCGTGCTCGTCGGCCAGTGTTCCGGCCGCCTCGTCGGACGTGGCCGGGCAGGGGGCCGGCCGCACCGCCGGCTCCAACGGACGCTTGCCACGCCGCACCGATGCCGTAGAATCTTCAGACGACCCGCACCGGCCGTGTCCCCGAACCGATTCCGGAGGTCCCTGTGCCACGCATCGTTCCAGCAGCCGGTATTCCGATTGCCTTCGCCATCCTGGCCGCCTGGGCCCATGCCGAGCCGGTCGCCATCACCGTCGACGCCGCCGACACGCTCGCCCGCCGCCCGGAGCCCCTGCGCTACGGCGTGTGCATGAACTACCTCATCGATTCCGACCGCTACGACCCCGACCGTAAGCATCCCATCCGCGAGGCGCTGCGGAACCTGAAGGTCAAGGCCGTCCGCTGGAACGAGGGCGAGATCGGCGACAAGATGATCTGGTCCATCCCCCCGTTCACGACGCCCGACGTCCACGCCACACACCTCCGCACGCCCGGCACGGCCCACTACACCTGGCGGGTGGACGACCGCGGCAAGATGAAGCGGCCCATGGAACTCGACGAGGCCGTCGCCATCGCCCGCGACCTCGGCCTCGAACTCTTCCTCATCGTCGGCATCGACGCCATCTGGGTCGAGGACCCCGCCGTCCGCGGCCGCGACGGCTCCGGGGTGCTCAACCCCGTCGGCAAGGTGCTGAAGCGCATGACGGATTTCCCGTGGGCCACCCCGGGCCAAAGCGCCCGCGACATGATCGTCGCCGGCACGGCCGGGCTCGCCCGGTACCTCGCCCGCGAGGCGGCGGACGTCACGGTCTTCCTGGAGATCGGCAACGAGAACTACCTCGGCGACGCCGACTGGAACCCCGAGGCCTACGCCCGAATCGTCAACCGCCTGAGCCGGGTCATCAAGGACGTGAGCCCGAAACTCCGTGTCGGCGCCCAACTGAGCCATCAACACAAATGGACGTCCGTTGCCGCCGACGGGCGCTCGTGGAACGAGGTGATGCGGGCGGACCTGGACCTCGACCGCCTCGACCACCTCATCGTGCACCAGTACGGGTACCGCGACACGCGGAACCTGGACGCCGGGCTCGCGCTGCTGGCGTCGCTGCCCTCGGCCCAGCGGCGGCGGCTCGACCTCACGGTGACCGAACTCGGCACGTGGCACACGCCCGGCTCCAGGGACCGGTGGGCGCCCAACGACCTCCGCCGGTCGCTGTACCAGTTCCGCTGGCTCGGCATGATCCAGACCCGCGGCAAGGGCGAGGTGCGGACGCCCCTTTTCTGGGCCACCCGCTGGCTCGACGCCCTGAAGCGGGGCTCCTACGAGAAATCGTTCCACGCGCTCACGCTCGACGGCGACCTGACGCCGTCCGGCCAGGCCATCCGCATCTGGAACACGTTCGTCCGCGACAGCCTCGTCCGCGTGACCGTGGCCGGGGACCCGAAGGACCTGTACGCCTATGCCAGCCGGGACGCCGGGCGGCCGGGCCGGCTGACGGTGTGGCTCGCCAACAACCAGGGCGCCGCCCGCACCGCCGCCTTGACCCTGAAGAACGTTGCCGGAGCGCGCGTCGAGGCGATGCATCGCTATGCGGGCGAGGGGCCCGAGGACCGGCACCCGGAGATAACGCGGGTCCCGAACCCGCCCGGCCTCGCGGGCGGCAGCCCGCCGACCCTCCGCTGCCCCCTGCCGCCGTTTTCAATCACCGTGCTCGAGGTCGCCGGCGGCTGAGCCGATGGACCCCGCGGGGCTACTTCGGGCCTAGGCACCGCACTGTGCCCTCTTCCGTCGCCACGTACAGGCGTCCCCCCGCGGCAATCAGGCCGTCGAACACGGGCAGCACGTCCAGGTGGTGTTCCGCGAGCTTCGTTCCATCCTCGGCGGCGAGGGCCCAGAGAACGCTGCCCTCGCTGCCACTGAAGAGGTCGGCTTGCCGGCGCAGCGTCTCCAGTTGGTTGGGCTTGCGGTCGGCGACCTGGCGCTCGTTCACGATATCGGCCGGACCGCAGACAAAGACGGTGTTGCCGGCCTTGACCATGGCCCGGGCAAGGAGCGGAACGTCCACGCTCCACCGGGTGGCGAAGGCGGCCTGGGCGTTCCGCCGCTTTCCGTTCTTGCCGGCCCCGGGCTGGGGTTTCGGCAGGCTCCGGTCCACCGAGAACAGGCGGTACTCCGTGGGCGTCGTCCACCGCCAGTATTCGGCTTTGCGGCCGAAGACGTACAGGTTGGCCTCGTCCAGGACCATGATCTTGCCACAGGGTGTGCTGCGGCCCGTTGCGTGGTACCTTGGCCCCCCCAGGACGCTTCGTCCGTAAACCCAGAAGGCCCGGTGCCACCAGTTGTCGTCCAGGAAGCCGTTCGGGACGAACAGGTGGGCGTCTTCGCCGCGCTGCTCGTCGAGCGGTAGGTGGCGGACCCGCGAACGCCCGCCCATGAGGTCGAACGGCTGCGACCGCATGAAGAGGGCGTCTCCCTCGCTGCTGAGAATGTCGGGGGACGCGACCGGCATGCACAGTTGATTCCTCGGCCCCGCCACGTACGCGTGAAGGTCCTTCCCCGTGCCGGGGGCTTTGTGGTCCATCCGCACCTTCGAGAGGAGTTCGCCCGTTGTGGGGTCGAGGCGATACAGCGTCAGGCCGCCGTCCAGGAACATGGAGCGGCCCGCCACCACGTAGGCCACGCCCTGGCGGACCAGCACACTGCCGTGGACGGGCCAGACGGATTCCACCTGCTCCCAGGCCATGATGCGGTGGTCAGCGGGGGCGGCCTGGAACCGCCACGCCAGCAGGCCGTCCGAGGCCCGCAGGCCATACACGGACCCGTCCCGGGACCCGAAGATCGCCAGCCCCTTGTACAGCGTGGGTGGCGAATCGACGCGGCCGCCGGCGATGAACCGCCACTGGACGTTGCCCGTCGCCGCATCGAGCGCGGTGACCGTGTGCGCGTCGATGCCCGCCACCAGGAGCCGGCCATCGGCGACCACGGGTGGGCTGAGCCTGCCGCCGATCGGCGTTTGCCACTCCACCGCCACCTTGGCCGGGACGGGCACCGGGGTGGACCCGCTGCGGGCGGGATTGCCCCGGAACGTGGGCCAGTCGCCTTCGCCGCCGCCCGGTGCCGTCGGCGAAGCATACGCGGGACCTTGCTCGAGCCGGTCGGCATCCGCCACGACGGGCGGTTCCGCGGGGCGGGGTCCGGCCAGCGCGTTGAACCCGCTGAGTTTGGTTTCCGGATAGCAGGCGCAGGGATGCGGCGGCGCGTACACGAGCCCGTTGGCCGGCATGATGCCGTACAGGCAGGCGCCGCGCACCCAGTGGTGCAGGTGCCATCGGCCGGTGCGGATGTCGATCATCTCGATGCCGGCCCGGGAGGTCAGGAAGAACCGCTCGGTGGCCTTGGCGCGGTGGCACCGGTGGTGGAACCAGTAACAGTCCGCCCCCCGGGGAATCGTCCGGCCGGGTTTCCCCGTCTCGAGATCGTACGAGATGAACTCGCCGGTGCTGGGCGCAACGTCCGGGTACCGCTTGTCGAACTCACCCGGCTTGGAGTTCAGGCTGCCGCACCAGACGCTGTCGCCAACGACGAAGATGTCCTGGGGCGACTGGTACCCGGAGGGCAGGTGCGGCCGCTGCCACCGGATCGCGCCGGTCCGCGCGTCCAGGCATGTCATCCGTCCTTTGCTGCCGGCGTGCTCGTGCCAGTTCTCGCCCCCGGCGTACAGGATGCCGTTCCCGGCGGCGACCAGGGTCGGCGCGAAATAGGTCGGCATCGTCTTGCGCCACGGCAGTTCTTCGGATTGCCAGACCGGCTCGCCCGTCTCGCGGTCGAAGGCGCGGATGCGCGGCCCGTCGCACAGCACCACGTTCGGGCCGGCCACCGTCAACGTCACCGGCGCGATCCACGGCAGCGTCCGCTGCCAGAGGACGGCGCCGTCGGTTTCCCTGACGGCCATGACCTTCTTGGGCGTCTGGTTCCAGTGCCCGCCGCGCCGGCCGACGTCGATCCTCGGATGCACCACGAGGTACAGGACGCCGTCCGCCAGGAGGATTTCCTCGGTCTTCTCCGTTCCGGCGTACACCTTCAGGGTCTCGCCGGTCGCGGCGTCGAGTTTGCTGACGGGCTGGAGAAGGCCCAGCGTGACGTACACCGCGCTGCCCGCAGCCACCAGGCGGCGGGGCGTCTTGGACGGACCGCTCTTGACCTGCCACAACTGGTCCGTCCACGGGTCGATCTTCCGCTGCCAGAGGACCACGCCGTTGAAGGCGTCGCGGGCCACCAGCCGCCAGTCGGCGTCCCACAGGATCGAGGCCCGCGGGCCCAGATCCACGATGTAGAACAGCCGGCCGCTCCCGCTCACGACGGCGGGAATGCTCGACGACTTATCGTGGTGCCGCGAATAGCGCGGTCCCCCTTTCCACTGAAGGTGCCGGAGCGGGGCCGCGACGGCGGTGTCCCGGCTCACGGCGTTGTTGTCCGGCCCGTGCAGGTAATGCGTCCAGTCGTCCGTCGCCGGCGGGACGGGTTTGACGGTCGTCTTCGCCCAGCCCTCGCCGGTGCGGCGAACCCCCACGCCGCGGGGTGCCAGAACGCGGAGGATCTCCCCCTTCGGTACGTCGGCCGGGTCGTCGACCACGACGAGGTTCACGAGGTTGTCGACGTACGGCAGATGCCGGCCGTCGAACGTGGCGGCCGACACCGCGCCGCCCACGCCCGCTTCCAGGAAGTGTGCCCGGGCCGCCCGCACCCTGGCCGGGTGGGTGTCCAGGCCGTGGACGACACGTCCATCGGCAGCGCCGAGTTCGGCCATCCGGGCCGCGCCCGCTTCGTCGCAGCCGAGGTAAACGATCAGCCCGTCGTGGAGGCCTGCGCGCTCGAGTACGGCCCGGGCGTCGGCTCTCGCATCGGCCGGCGCTTCCGCCGGCAGGCGTTTCAGCCGGATGTCCTTGAATTCGACGCGCATGCCCTGGTCGTGAATCTGCAGGCCGATGGCCCCGCGGTCCAGCCGCCCGCGCGCCGCGTTGTCCGTGAACTCGGACGCGAGTTTGTCGTTGATGAAGAACGTGAAGCGATTCCCGCGGGCGACGACGCGCACGTCGTTCCACCCGTGCGCGCGGATGTCCGCCAAGGTGACGGCCCCGGGGATGACGCCGGCATGCGGCCGTCCGTCCGCGTCGAAGACCAGGTGCGTCCCGCGCGGGCAGGGGGACTCCCGGCGCCGGGCGAAGTGGAAATCCCACGCCCCCAGGATGTGCGGGCCGATGCCGACGTGCCCAAGGTCGGCGTGATACCCCTCGAACGGCCGCTTGCCGGTGGCGTCGGGTTGGGCCCGGACCTCGATGCCGGTGTTGCCTTTGCCCGGCAGCCGATACCGCAGATGCAGTTCGAAGTCGGTCAGATCCGCGTCCTTGTAGACGAGATAGGCGAGTCGTTTGGCGCTGCCGTGGCCGACGATCGCGCCGTCGCGGACGGTCCAGTCCCCCGCGCAGGCTTCCGGCACGGCGTGCCAGCCGGCGAGGGTCTTGCCGTCGAAGAGCCGGACGAACCCGTCCTCCCCGGACGGCCCGGCGGGCGCCGGGGCGGCCGCCCGACTCGTTGCGAGCGCGGCGGTCAGAACGAGGAGCACGGCAAACGATATGCGTCGGATGCGTTTCACGAGCAGGCCTCCGGTCGAATGGGTTCCTGCGCCACATCGCTACAAGCGGTTTCGCGACCCCCGCGTGGTGGCCTTCCCAGGCCATCATGCCCCAGCAGACGGCCGAATCGCGGCGGCCTGGGAAGGCCGCCGCGCGGCAACCCGTTGTGAAACCGGTTCTAGACGCCGCGCGGGCCGGCCCCGGCGCCCCCAGCCGGCGCCTACGGCCCAAACCCGAAGGCATACACCTTCGCTCGGTCGATTGCCAGGCGCACGCGGACGGGTTCGCCTTCCAGGCCGGAGACCTTCAGGACCGCCGCCCGGGTCGCACCGGCGGTCAGGGTCCCCGCGCCTGTCCCGCTGCCGGCCTTGTCCAGCAAGGTGACCTTGACCGACCCGCCGCGGGCCACGTCGGCCGTCAGCCAGAGCGCCTTGCCCGTGCAGCGCACGGGATGGGTGAGGACCACGGCCGGCTTGTTCGGGTCCTCGGGTTCCCAGCCGGCGAAGCCGTCCGGGCGCAGGGTGGCCAGCGCCAGGAACCCGTCACGCCAGCCGTTGTGCGTGCCGTTCGACGCGCCGTAGTACAGGCGGATCTCGTTTTCCAGGACCACCGGACACGCCGCCGCGTACGCGCAGCCCCAGTCGTACGCGCCCTTCTCTTCGGACAGCGGGATGAGCGGCGTGCCCCGGTCGATGCGGCGCCAGGTCGCGGTGTCCGGGCTCCAGGAGAGTTCGCAGTGCACGCGGTTCGGCTGCGGCCGGAAGACCATCACGAGCCCGAGGTAGACGCCCGCGTGGCGGAACACCGGCATGGCGTACGCCTGGTTGGCCTTGTCGCCGCGGAGGACCTCGACGGCCTTGGTCCACGCCAGGAAGTCCGGGCTCTCGGTCCGGCCGACGAGGCGCTGGCCGTCCACCAGGCGCGTGATGCCGACGTACCTCTCCAACTCGGGGCACCAGAAGGCGTTGTTGTGCGTGTCGCCGCGCGCGGCGATGGCCGGGCACCGGACCTCGTCGCCCCAGCGGAGGCCGTCCGGCGAGAAGCGGACGCCCATGCCGCGCCCCTTGTAGAACATCTTGTAGCGGCGGGCGGGATCCGCCTCGCGCGCGTCCTTGAGAACGCCCGCCCCGTGCGGGCCGCGCGCGACCAGGTTGTTCGCCTTGCTGCCCTCAAACGCCACGAGGCCCAACGCGGGCTTCTCCCACGCCAGGCCGTCCGTCGAGGTGGCGTAACAGACGCCCATCTCGCGGCCGCGGGGGCGGTAGGGCACCTTCGCGCGCCGCTCGCGCGGCGTTTCGGCGGCAGCCTTGTCCACGAGGAACGGGCTGTACCAGCACTTATAGATGTGTTCCTCGCGGTCGTACAGGACGTTGGCGTAGAGGTTGTCGAATCGCGGCTCCCAGGGCTTGTCCTCCTTGAACAGCGGATTGGCCGGATGCTTCGTGACCGTGCCGACGGCCAGGCGGGCGTTGTCCGTTCGGTCGACGAGGCGGTCATCGAGCAGGAGGTACGTGGCCCGTGCGGGCGGTGCCGGCGCGTCGGTCGGCTCGGCCGCGGCCGCAACCGCCGGGACGAAGAGCGCGCACCCGATCGTGACGACCGCCAGCCGATGGCCGGTCATGGAGCATCCTCCTGGGCCGGGCGTTCACGTGATTGGAAGCGGTCTCATAACTCCCGCGTGGTGGCCTTCCCAGGCCACCACGCCCAAGCAGACGGCCCGAATCGCGGCGGCCTGGAAAGGCCGCCGCGCGGCAAGTAGCGACGTCGACGCGCACTGGCGGGCAAGCCGCCAGTGGCACCCCCCGGAATCAAGCCTGACGGCACACTACGGCCGCAGGCAGAGCACGGTGCCGTCCTTCATCGCGAGGAACAGGCGGCCGCCGGCCACCGCCAGGCCGTCGAACACGGGTTCCGCCTTCAGGGCGAGTTCCGCCGACCGCTCGCCGTCGTCCGCGCCGCACACCCACAGGACGGACTCGTGCGGGTCCGGGTTGGACGGGTCCTTGGGCCGACCGGACTTCACCGTGACG
>Ga0180432_10010854_pt1 | contig 10825 bp, 5 predicted proteins | sample SS_ome_10_FD_132414 | JGI IMG/M metagenome (GOLD analysis project Ga0180432, IMG submission 132414) | Hypersaline lake sediment archaeal communities from the Salton Sea, California, USA - SS_1_MS_2 metaG | ecosystem: Environmental > Aquatic > Non-marine Saline and Alkaline > Hypersaline >...
CAACGCGCGCCGAAGGTGTCGGAGCCGGTCTGGGGATTGCCGATGTAGCCCAGGTTGGTGACCATCACGTGGAGCAATCCGGCGTTGTGATAGAAGAGGTTCGGGCTTCCGACGGCATAGATCGGCACGTCCTTCGGACTCGCCGAGATGGTGGGGGCGCCCAGGGCGCAGGCCAGGCAGAAGAGGGGGAGCATCCAACGCACGCAGGGCGCGCGCCTTCCCACGTCACACCGTTGCCGTCCCCAGGGCATCGGGCCTACCCCCCTCGTCGCACTCGGCTTGGATTCGCCACCGCCCCGGGAGCGGTGGCCCCTTTGGCGAACACGCGGGGGGAGCGCACAGGCTCGGGGCTGCCGGCAGCCAATCGAGACCGCATCTCGAAGGAGTATAGGTAAGTCCGTTCAGATACGCAGCATCGGTGTGCAATGGGGGCGCCTCGGGCCGTACCCCCCGATGGGCGGGGGGTACGGCCACAGGAGACTGAAGATGGGATGGCTGACCGCCACCCTCGCTCAACGCAACACCACGACTCGCGTCTCGCGCGTGCCGGCCGCCGAGGTCGCGCGCAGCCAGTACGAGCCACTCGCCAGGGGCTGCCCGTTGGTCCCGCGCCCATCGAAGCTCAGCGTAAGGGCATCAGACGCGGGCCGGTCGTGGTAGAGCTGCCGTACGATGCGTCCCTGGAAGTCGATGAGATCGAGTCTCAGCGATCCCATGTCCGCGCCGCCGGGCAGGGCCATCCGCACCGTGGCGGACCCGATCCCTCGCGCGTCGACGGCGACCGGATTGGGACTCATCCGAAGTGACCAAACCGATTCCGCTCCTCCGGCAAGTTCCGGCACATCCGTGGACACCTCGGGCAGATGGGCAGCTTGGATGACCTCCAACTCGGCCCCGCTGCTCTGGAGGAACGCCACACCGAACAGGTTCTGCTGATTCCACGACGGATCGATCGGGAAGTCCGCAGTCACCAAGACCTCATCGCCGAGGGAAGCCAGCAGCACCGCTTCGTCGTACCCCGCTCGCGTGATGTGATCGTAGCTCCCCGAAACGTCGTCTTCGAGCACCAGGAGGTAGGCTCGGGTATCCTCCGGAAGCGGCTCGCTCTCGACCAGGGTGAACCGAGCCGCGAGCGTGATCGTCATCGCCTCGGTTCCGAACTCCCCGACGATGCTCACCGGGCTGAGTGAGTTCACCTCGGCGAGACGGGCTTCGATCCGGCTGCGGTAGATGGCCGCCGTCCCCGAGCACCCCCCTGCACCGATCTGGGGATGTCCACCGTCGAAGACCACGTGAGGGATCCCCCCCACGCCGTAGAAGGCCTTCCTCGCCTGCGTCCACGGATTCTCCAGGGCATCTTGAATGTGGTGATCGACCAGGACGATCTGATCGCCGAATTCATCTCTCATCATGGCAAGCGCGCACCGCGCATTGGCACACCCGCCTCACCAGGTCGCCCCGAACTCCTCGACCAGGACGACCTTGTCGGCCGCACCCCAGGCCGCCGTGCCGGCCAACAGAACCAAGGCAGCGGCCAGCAGACCGCTGCGGCGCCGATTCCTCGCCTCTATCATGGGATCCCTCCTGTCGTTGATGGTGATGCAGCTGAATCCACCTGACTGGACATCGGCCGCTAGGAATCAATACTATACTATGTCTATAGATATACTGCAATATGGAGATTGTGACAGGATTTCTCCGAGCGGCTCGATTCCGCTAGAAGTGCTCTTCCATCCAGGGGATAGGCCCGGCGAAGATCCGATCCAGCGTCGCCGTGGGCCCCGGGGCTGCGGTCACCGTGCCGCTCATCGCCCGGAGATCGGTGGCGGAGAGGTGCCCCGAGTAGAGGGCGGCCAGCCCGCGGATGTCGACGACGGCGCTGCCCCTTCCGCCGCGCCGCACATGACCGCGGCCGTCGGAAACCTCGAGCACGAAGCGCCCCGAGTTAGCGGGCAGCAGATCATCCTGGACTTCCAGATGCACGCGCTCGGTCAGGTGCCGAGGGTAGCCTCGCTCGCTGAGCGCCCTGTCGACATCGATGATGCGGAGCATCCAGGGATCCCAATGCCGCATGCGGCAGATCATCGGTTCCGGCAGGACCATCAGCATTGGGTCGACCGGGTTGCCGAACCACTTGACCTGTTTTACCTGTGTCCGGTGATCGGCCAGGAAGCTGAAGAGCCGTCGGGCAGCGGCAGGGGTGTTGGCGAAGAATTCCGCCAGCCGCATCATCCCCTCCGGACGCTTGCCCCCGTAGCTCACGAAACCTTCCACGCGCCCCTCGTTCCACACCGCGTATCCCTGCGCGGGGGGGCGGTAGGCAGCTTTCATGACTCGCCATTCCGGGGCATTGCGATCCAGAGGTCCCGAGGCCCGCCGGACGAACGTGCGCCAGGCTCGCCCGATCGCCGCGTCGTCACCCGGGTTCGCGGCTCTCAGCTCGAGCGCCCGATCCCGCAGGGAGAGACGGTTGGGATCGAGGGTGATCTCGTAGTGCCCTCCCGCGATCTCATAGCCGGCCCTCTGGTAGAGGGGACAAGTGGCCGGATAGAGGGCCGAGAGGGCACAGCCGTTGGCATGGATCTCCTCGACCGCGGCCCGCATGAGACGAGTTGCCAGACCGTGGGCGCGGTGCTCCGGGGCCACAGCCACTTCTCCCACCCCGGTCATCGAGACCAGTCGTCCGCCGAACCACTGCCCCATGCGATGCACGCAGAGCCCTCCCGCGACCTTGCCGCGCGCGCGAAGCAGGCGGAACATCGCGGATCCGATCTTCTCGTGCATGGGGCGTATATTGTCCGGCAGAGTCCCGAAGGACGATGCCGCGATGTCGGCAAAGGCGTGAAGCTCCTGCTGATCGGCGGGGGGGCGGATGGCGGAGGCTGGCGGCATATCGTCTCCTCTCTCGTGATTCCTCCGGTCCGTCAAGACACAAGGTCAACATACGAGACCTGCATCGGCCACCACAAGCGGGTATACTGGCCGCGTGGCACTCACGGGGAACATGACCGGCAGTCCGTTCGGCAACACGGCCCTCTACATCGAGCAAGACAACCGCGCCGATGCGATCCTCTGCGACTGCGGGCACCTGAGGGACCTGGGTGAAAAGGCACTCACCCGAGTCCGGACCATGTTCATCAGCCACACCCACATCGATCACTTCATCGATTTCGACCACTGGCTCGCCGCGTGGGTTCGCCTGGGTCGGGATCGCTCGGAGCTGGGCGAAGTCGCCTGCTTCGGACCTCGCGGGTTCATCCGAAACGTCGAGGGCAAGTTGATGGGGTACACCTGGAACCTCATCGAGTGTCACCTGCACATCGCCTGCACGGAGATCCATGGCGGACAACGCCGAACCGTGCGATTCGACTCCGACTCGGCATTCGCGGCCGGGGAAGCGATCCTCTCCGGTGGGGACGCGATCTGGGAAGACGATCGGCTGACGGTCCACTGCGCCCAACTGGACCACAAGATGCCCTCTCTCGCCTACGCGGTGGAAGAGAAGCCGGTGCAGGTCGTCGACAAGGACGCCCTCGCCCAGAGCGACCTCGGGCCGGGAAGCTGGATCCGCGAGTTCAAGGAGGCCGTCGCCGCCCGGCGCCCGGCCGATACGGTGATCGACACCCCTCGCGGCCCTCTCCCCTTGGGGACGCTCGGGCCCAAACTCCTCCGCGAGAAGCGGGGGCAGAAGCTGGCCTTCGTCACCGACACGATCTACAACAAGCAGACCGCACCCCGCATCGAGGCGCTCGTCCGCGGAGCAGACTTCCTTTTCATCGAGGCCGCCTTCTCGCACCGTGATCTCGAGAAGGCGCGGGAGACCTATCACCTGACCGCCCGCCAAGCCGGGCGCCTTGCGGCCGCGGCCGGTGTGAAACAGATCGAGCTGTTCCACTTCAGCAGCCGCTACACGGACCGGGAGCCGGAACTCCGTCGCGAAGCGCTGGAGGCCATGGGTCGCTAACGCAACAGGTGCAGTTTTCTCTCCCTGGTCTCACCACCGCTCTTCAGCCGGCACAGGTAGACGCCGGTCGGAACCGCCCGGCCCCTGTTATCCCGCCCGTTCCAGGAAATGCGCACCTCCCCCGCATCCAGGACCTGGTCCTTCATCAGTGAACGCACGAGGCGCCCCGAGAGGTCATAGACGTCCAGGGACGAAAGACCGCCCGGGCGGGGAGCGAAGACGATCTCCGTCCACCGATGGAACGGGTTGGGCGCATTGGGGCCGAGGACGATCGCCCCCCGAATCATACGGCCATCTCCCGCGTCGACGGTCGCGAATCCGGTCGCGCAGTTCAAGAGCGCCGTCACCCCGTGCGGCCAGTTGTGGGCGATGACGAAGTCGGGGCGCGTATCCCGATCGATATCCCCGGCGGCGAGGGCGATCGCCTCCCCTGCCACCCCGTAGTAGACGGGGGACTCGAAGGATCCGTCTCCGGTGCCGAGGAGGACGGCGACATTGTCGGACGCCTTGTTGGGCGCGGTGATATCGAGCACCTCGTCGCCGTTCACATCTTCCAGCATGATCCCATGGGGCCAGCTTCCGGCATCGTAGACCTCCGCGCTTCCGAAAGTGCCGTCACCATGGCCGCGCAGGACTGCCACCGTGTTGTCCATGCTGTTGGCGGTGACCAGATCGGGCCGGGAATCGCCGTCCAGGTCGCCGATGGCCACCGCGCGGCAACCGTCACCGGCGGGATAGTGGGTCGCCGTGGCGAAGGTTCCGTTTCCCCCGCCGAGCAGCACCGCCACGTCGTCGGCGATGGAATTGGCGGTGACGATGTCGAGGATGAGGTCACCATCGACATCTCCGAGAGCGACATCGACCGACCATCCGCCGGCGAGGTAGGAGGTGGCCGGCAGGAAGTCGCCGTCGCCGGTGCCGATCAACACCGCTACCCGGCTGGGCGATGTTCCGGCGACCACGACGTCGGGCAGCTGATCGCCGTTCAGATCCCCGGTCGCCAGCGCTTCGCAGAAAGGCGTGGCCGCAAAGGATGCCGCCGGGAGGAACTCGCCCCCACCTTGGCCAATCAGCACCGAGATATCGTCGTCGTAGTTGTTCGCGGTGAGGATATCGGGGATCGCATCCCGATTCACATCCTCGATGACGACCTCGTGCGGAAACATGCCGACCTCGAGCTGACGCAACGGAGCGAAAGCGCCGTTCCCCGCGCCGAGCATGATCGTGACGCCCTGCGTGCTGTTCGTCACCACGGCATCCAGATAGTCGTCCTCGTTCACATCACCCAGCGCCACACCGCGCGGGTAGTCGTCCATGACGCTGAAGGGAGCGCTGGCCAGGCTGCCGTCGCCGAGGCCCAGCAACACCGAAACCGCTCCCGGACCGTAGTGGGCGCAGGCGATATCCGGGCTGCCGTCGCCACTCAGATCCTCGATCACCAGCGCGCGCGGGCTGCCCATGACCGCGTGATGGCTGGGGGGATGAAACGTTCCGTCTCCGACGCCCCGATACACGCTCGCCGAGGCCGGCCCCCCGGGAAACCAGGTGACGAAGGCGAAATCGGGCACCTGATCGTCGTCGAAGTCGCCGACGGCAAGGTCGCGGGGATCCTGCCCCGCTTCCAGGGAAACGGGTTCGCCGAAGGCCCCGCCGCCGAGGCCCAGCAACACGGTCACGTCACCCGGGATCTGAGGCTCTTCCTGGCCGCGATTCGGTAACACAAGGTCGGGGACCTGGTCGCCGTTCAGATCGGCGATCGCCACCGCCGTCGACCAGCCTCCGGACGGATAGCGGCTGGGGGGCTGGAAGGTGCCGTCACCGTTGCCGAGGAGAATCGCCACCTCCATCGACCCGACACAGGAGACGGCCAGATCGGGGATCGAATCGCCATTCAGGTCCTCGGCCGCCAGATAGCAGCGGGCGGGGCCCGCGGTGTGAAAGCTGACCGGCCCGAAGGTCCCATCGCCGTTGCCGAGGAAGACGGCAACGTCCTGAGTGAAACCCGCGGCCGCCACGTCGGGAACCAGATCGCCGTTCAAATCGGTGATCGCCAGGGAGTGAGGGACATTCCCGGCGTCGTAGTAGACCGGGGCCTCAAACGTGCCGTCGCCGACTCCGAGCAACACGGCCACATCGTCCGAGTGGGTGCCGGCGACAACGAGGTCGAGGATCAGGTCGCCATCGAGGTCTGCTGCCCTTACGCATCGCGGCGATTCCCCAACGCTGAGGGTGCTCACCGGCCCGAACGTTCCATCACCAGCTCCCAACAGCACGCCGATCGCGTCCGCATACTCGTCGGCAATGACGATGTCCGGGATGTCGTCGGCATCGAGGTCGCCGCTGGTGATGGACACCGGGTCGGCCCCGGCGCGGACATCGATTCTGGCGGGCGAGAAGAGGATCTCTCCGCAGACCAAGGGGGAATGGCCGAGGAGCAGTGCTCCGAACAGGACAAAGCCCAACGGGGTTCGAACGGCACCACGCATCGTCTCACGCTCCTTTCCGGCAGCGTCGTCGCCGACGCTGCACGCAGACTCACAACCGGGTGGTGGCCCAAGATCGGTGCCGGGTGGGCACTCGGGTTAATTGTCCCCCGCGGGACTCCATCTCGCAATCACATTGTGGCGCGGAGAAGCCGCCCCGTGCGTGATCCCTTCGCACGTTCCACGGTCGCCGGCGGCCCACAGACGACGATGTCTCCACCTCTATCCCCGCCCTCGGGCCCGACATCGATCACCCAATCGGCCCGAGAGATGACCCCGAGATGATGCTCGATCACGACGATCGTGTGCCCGGCATCGATCAGGCGATCGAAGCAGTCGAGCAGGCGGGTCACATCATCGAAGTGCAGGCCAATCGTCGGCTCGTCGAAGAGGTAGAGGTTGCCGAGAGAAACGCCTCCGGAAGCCCCCTGGATCAACTCCGCACCCAATCGGAGGCGTTGTGCCTCGCCGCCGGAGAGCGTGGGGGCCGCCTGTCCGAGCCGAAGATAGCCAAGCCCCAATTCGGCAAGCACCGCCAGCGGCCGCGCCGCACGGGGCGTATCGGCGAAGAGCCGGGCGGCTTCCTCCACGCTCATCGCCAACACGTCCGCAATGGTGTGCCCTCGGTAGGCACAGTCGAGGATCTCCTCGGTGTAGCGCCGACCCCGGCACGCGTCGCATTCGACCCACACATCGGCGAGGAAGTCCATGCCGACCTTGATCTGCCCCATGCCCTGACACTTCTCGCATCGCCCACCCTTGCTGTTGAAGGAGAAACGGGACTTGGTGTATCCGCGCTCTCGAGCCAGATCGGTTCGAGCGAAGAGCGTACGGATGGTGTCGAACACGCCCGTGAATGTGGCAGGATTCGATCCCGGGCCCGATCCGATCGGAGAAGCATCCACGCCTGCCACCCGCGCGAAGCGGTCGAGACCATCGATCGCTCGGCACCCGACGGGTCTTCCCTCGGCCGCCGATGCGGCCAGGACATCGAAGACCAAGCTCGATTTTCCGCTTCCCGACACCCCGGTGACCGCAACCAAGCCGCCCCGAGGGATCCGTAAATCGATGTTCCGCAAGTTGTGGGCGCCGGCGCCTTGGATCGCGATGCCATCTCCCAGCGATCGCACCTCCCGCCGAGGGGCGGCCGCGGCGCGCAAGGAAGCGCCAGTTCGAGATGCCGCGCAGGCTCGCACGTCCTCGGCGCTACCCGCCACCAGGACCTCGCCCCCGGCCGCTCCCGCTCCCGGTCCGAGGTCGATGATGTGGTCGGCGGCCCGGATCATGTCCGCATCGTGCTCGACGACGATCACCGTATTGCCGGCTTCGCACAACCCTCGCAGCGTACGGATCAATCGCGCGGTATCCCGCGCATGGAGACCGATCGTCGGCTCGTCGAGTACGTAGGTCACGCCGCAGAGCTCGGAGCCGAGGTGCGTGGCCAGACGGATCCGCTGGGCTTCGCCCCCGGAGAGCGTATCGACCGCGCGATCGAGCGGCAGGTAGGCGAGTCCCACATCGGTCAGGGCCTGTAGCCGCCGGAGGACCTCACGGCGGATCTCTCGCGCGCGCTCATCGAACCCCGGCCGACTGAAGAACTCCCTACTCTCGGCAACGGAGCAGCTGCACAGTTCAGCGATATTCATCCCCGCCACGCGGACGGCCAAGGCCTCGGGCTTCAGTCGCCGCCCCTCGCATTCGGAGCATCTCTCCTCTCGCATCAGGGGCCGCATCGCCTCACCGCGACGGTCGGCGTGCTTGCGCCGGTACTCCTCGTCGACGGAGTGGCAGAAGCCTTTCCACGTCGTCTCCCAGACGTGTTCCCCCTCGCGGCGATCCCGCTGGAAGCGCCAACGCGCCCGGTAGCGGCGGTCACCGGTGCCGAACATGGCAACCTCTCTCTCGCGCGCGTCCAGTTCGCTCCACGGCCGATCGAAGTCGATGCCGTGCGCCTTCCCCACCGCCTCCAGAATGGCCAGGTGCTGCCCCTTGGGATCGCCGTAGAACCGGCCGGTCTTGTGCCCGTCCATCGCCCCCTCCATCAAGGAGCGATCGGGGTGGGTGATCAGCTTCGCGGGATCACAGACGGTCGCGTACCCCAGACCGCGGCAGCGGGGACATGCGCCCTGCTCGTGATTGAACGAGAACGATCGCGCCGTCAGGGCGGTCTGGGGCCGGCCGATCCGGGCGAAGAGAAGCCGGAGGTACTCGTAGATCTCGGTCACGGTGGCCACCGTCGACCGCGGGTTTCGGGACGGGGCGCCCTGGTGGATCGCGATCGAGGGGGTCAGGCCGCTGGCCTCCTCGAATTCCGCGTCCCCGAGTCGTCCGAGATACCGGCGCGCGTGGGCCGGGAGGCTTTCGCGATAGCGACGCTGCCCCTCCGCGAAGATGGTGTCGAAGGCGAGCGACGACTTGCCGCTGCCCGAGACGCCCGTCACGACGGTCAAACGTCGATCGGGAATCGCAACGTCGATTCCCTTGAGGTTGTGCGTGGTCACACCCCGGAGACGGATGCCCGGCTCCTCCGCGGGTGGGCGCGGTCGCTTGGCCGCCGGCGCCGAATCCCCCCGCAGTGCCGCGCCCGTGAGGGACGCGGTCGATGCCGCCACCTCCTCGGGCGTCCCCACCGCCACCACGCGCCCGCCGTGTCGCCCGCTCCCCGGTCCCAAGTCGACAATCCAGTCCGCCGCCCGAATGAAGTCGAGATGGTGTTCGATCGCGATGACGGTGTTTCCCTTCTCCACCAGACGACCTAGGGCCGTGAGCAGAACGTCGACGTCCGCCAGGTGAAGCCCCGTGGTCGGCTCATCCAGGATGTAGAGCGTCTTCCCCGTCGATGGTCGCCCCAGCTCCGAGGCTAGTTTGACGCGCTGCGCTTCTCCCCCCGAGAGCGTGGTCGAGGGCTGCCCCAACCGGAGGTAGCCGAGACCCACATCGCACATGGCGTCCAGGATGCGCTGGATCTTGGGGTGATCCGCGTAGAAGAGGCGCGCGTCCGTGACCGAGAGGTTCAGCACATCGAGCACCGACTTGCCGCGATCGGTCACGTTCAGCGTTTCATCGTTGAACCGCCTGCCGCCGCACGTCTCGCAGACGACGTCGACATCGCCCAGGAAGTGCATCCCGATCGTCTGCACGCCGGCGCCCTGGCAGGCCTCGCAACGCCCCCCCTTGACATTCATGGAGAATCGGCCCCGATCCCATCCCCGCGCCTTCGCCTCCGGCAACGAAGCGAACCGACCCCGGATGGGATCGAAAAGCCCGGTATAGGTGGCGGGATTGCTCCGCGGGGTGCGCCCGATCGGCGCCTGATCGATCTCGATCACCTTGTCGATCCCCGCCAGGCCGCGGATTTCGGCGTGCTCGCCGGGGACCGCCTTCGCCCGATGCAGCCGGTGCCGCAGCGCCCGGGCCAAGGTGTCGTCGACCAGGGTCGACTTGCCCGCGCCCGACACGCCGGTAACCACGTTGAAGGCGCCCAGCCGGAACGGCACATCGATCCCTTTGAGGTTGCGAGCGCACGCGCCCCGGACCTCCAGAGTCTCGCCACTCCCCTCGCGGCGGGTCGCCGGGCGGGCGACGGACTCGTCCCCCGTCAGGTAGGCGCGCGTCCGGCTCGAGCTGCTCCCGTGGGTCAGCAAATTGTCAATGGCGCCGCTGAAGAGAACCTCGCCCCCCTCTTCCCCCGCGCCCGGACCGATGTCGACCAACCAATCGGCGCGCCGGATCGTCTCCTCGTCGTGCTCGACCACGATGACGGTGTTGCCCTGATCGCGCAGGCGCGTGAGCGCATCGAGCAGCCGCCGGTGGTCGCGCGGGTGGAGACCGATAGAGGGCTCATCGAGGACGTAGAGCACGCCGCGCAGATCGGTGCCGATCTGGGTGGCAAGCCGCACGCGCTGGGCCTCCCCTCCCGAAAGGGAGGTCGATTCCCGATCGAGCGTCACGTAGTCGAGGCCAAGCGTTCGGAGGAGATCGATGCGGCGCCGCATCGCCGCCAGAATCGGCGTCCCGACCGGCTCATCCGATGGGGCAAGTTTCAGATCGCCCAGGAATCGATCCAGATCGTCGAGCGGTAACGCCGCAACATCGGCGATCGACATCGCCTCCACCAAGGTCACCGCGAGCGCTTCGGGCCTCAGTCGCGCGCCCGCGCAGGCCGAGCAGCGCTGGGAGTCGACGAAGCGGAGGATGTTCGATGTCCGTTTGCGCTTCAGGATCTCCTCGATGATCGGGATGATCCCCTTGTAGATCCCCTCCTCGCGCGGCCGGGCCGTGATCCCGCTCCATCGCATGCGGGATTCGAGCGGATGCTTGCCGAAGGGGATCTTGATCCGATCCGAGCCATAAAGAACCACCCGCTGCTGCTCGGGGG
>Ga0180432_10010856_pt1 | contig 10825 bp, 11 predicted proteins | sample SS_ome_10_FD_132414 | JGI IMG/M metagenome (GOLD analysis project Ga0180432, IMG submission 132414) | Hypersaline lake sediment archaeal communities from the Salton Sea, California, USA - SS_1_MS_2 metaG | ecosystem: Environmental > Aquatic > Non-marine Saline and Alkaline > Hypersaline >...
CGTCCACCTCGAGCGTCGGGTCGCACAAGTCCACGGCCGTCCCCTCGTCCAGGTCGAATCGGAACAGGTGAAGGCGCCGCCGATTCGTGAACCCCTTCCCGTTCATCCAGAACGGGATCTCCTCGAGAACCTCGTAGTCCTCGGCGTCCTCTTCCTTCTCCTTCCCGTCGATCGCGACGCGGGCCATGTAGAGGACGCATCGGTCGTCGCAGCGAACGAGCGACTCGGCGTTGTGTGGCAGGGTCGCGATCCGCTCTGCCTCTCCCCCATCCACGCGAATCCGGTACAGGGCGGCTCCGTCCTCGACCTCGACCCGTTTCGACAGGAAACAGACGGCCGAGCCGTCCTCGCTCCAGACGAACGCCGAATCCTTGCCCCCGCAGGTCAGCCGTCGTGCGGAGTTCGTCTCGAGATTGTAGATGTGAATGTCGGACGTGTAATCGTTCGCCTCTGTGTCGGCCTGCTTGACGAGGAACACGGCATGCCTTCCGTCGGGGGCGATCTCGACGGCGGAAAGGAATCGATACGTAAGCAGGTCTTCGATCCGGACAGGGTTCATGGAGCCTCCTTCGTTGCGAGAGTGTAGCAGCTGACGCTGCAACCACCATTTCGGAGGACTCGCTACCCTTGCTCGGCGATCGTGTCACGGGCTAGGATCGTGTGAACGGAGGCCCTGATGCCCGAGTCCGTGATCCGCGACATGCGGCAGGAAGACGAGTACTTCGTCTCGACCTGCTCTCACGTCAATGAATCGGACGAAACGGACGCTTGTGCAGCGCGCCGGGTCGCGCTGCTCCGCAGCCTTCTGGAGAGAGGCGCCGTCATCAAGGCCGCGTTGGTCGACGGCCGGCACGTCGGCTTCGCTTACGGGATCCCGATTGAAGCCTCTTCCTGGGGACCTCTCGGTGACGGCTTGATGGTTCTACCGTGTCTCTACGTGATGGAGCGTGGCGCGCACCTCGGAATCGGTCGGGGCCTCGTCAAAGCGATTGAGCGGGATGCCAGGGATGCCGGCCGCTTCGGGGTGACCACGACCGGCTTCCGCGATCTGCCGGGGGCCGAGTGGTTCATGCCGGCTGCCTTCTTCCAACATCTAGGATACCAGTCCGTCGAGGAACGCGGCCGGAGCGTCCTTCTGTGGAAACCGTTCTCGCCGGCGGCGGAGCCGCCTCGATTCCTCGACGCTGCCTACCAGTACGAGCCGATGTCGGGAAAGGTTGTGGTCGACCTCTTCTGGAACGAGTTCTGCCAGACAAGCAGCATCGAAGCGCAGCGCGTACGCGAGGTTTGCGCCGAGTTCGGCGACCGCGTGGCCCTCAACGAGTTCTGCTCCGACGATCGCGGCGTTCTCCTCTCGTGCGGGATCGAGCGGGGCATCTACGTCGACGGCCGCGAGATCGGTTGGGGCTACGAGGCACCGAAAGACGGGATCCGCGAAGCGATCGAGAAGGCGGTTCGAGCGTCCTAGAGGTTTCTCCTACGCGGACTCGTTGCGCGAGGCCGGCGCACACGTGACGCGATTTCGACCCTCTCGCTTGCTCCGGTAGAGGACCTCGTCCGCTCGCCGCAGCGTTTCGTCCGGCTCTTCCCCGGGATGCGCGATTGCTCCGCCGATCGAGACCGTGACGGACAGCCGGTGTCCGTCCGCCGACAAGCTCGAAGTCTCGACCAGCCTGCGCAGGGTTTCGGCGCGGTCGGTGAGCTGGGCGAGGGTGACCTTCTCGATCACGGCAAGGAACTCCTCACCGCCCCATCGACAGACCACGTCGAAAGAGCGAACGTTCGATGCCAGGGTCTGAGCTACCATTCGGAGGACGCGGTCGCCGGTCTCGTGGCCGAAGCGATCGTTGAACGACTTGAAGTGATCGATGTCGGCGAGGAGGACTCCGTACGTCCACCCGTAGCGAGACAGCTCATCCCCGCGAGCTGTGAGTGCCATCTCTGCGTAGCGACGATTCCCGACCTCCGTCAAGGGATCGAAGAGCGAAAGAGCCCTGAGCTCCTCGATCTCGGCTCGCATCGCGGAACGGGCCGAGTCGTCGGAGAAAGTCTCGATCGCCCCGAGGATCCGCCCGTCCTCGTCTCTTAACGGAGCGGCGCGAACGTGCACCGGTACGCGATGACCGTCCTTGTGGTGCAGGTAGACCTCGACTTCACGTGGATTGCCGTCGGTCATCGTTGCAGCGAGCGGGCATGCGCTTCGGCACAAGTTCTTCCCGTCGCGATCGACGTGCATCAGGATCCCGTCGGAACAACGTGATCCGAGAACCTCGTCGGCCCCGTACCCGGAGATTCGCTCGGCCGATCGGTTCCAGTATCGGATCGCTCGGTCGGTATCGACGAGGTAGACACCGTCGTGCATCTGATCCAGGATGTCGCGTTGGATCAGTCCATTCTGCGTTTCGGACGGCTCCATCTCGCTCCTTCCTCGAAAAGCCAGTGTAGCCTCCAAACGCCGGAAGAGCCGAATCCGGACGGACGACGGCTGGGCAGGTTCGAGACTGCCCCGGTTCACCACTCCGCCATCAGGACGCTGCAGCGGGCTTCTCGATGTGGACGGCAGGATTCTTGCGGGTTCCGAAGACACATGGCATCGAGCTCAATCCGGCCGAGAGGCGAACGGGCTCTGGCCTCCGATCGGCTGAGACGGTCACGTGACGGTCGGGCGCAGACTGATCATCACTGCAAGGAGGGATGCTGTCATGAGGAGAAGCGGCCTGTTCCTGGGAATCGCAGTCATCGTCTTGGGATCGTGTCTTCCTACCATCGCCTCGGCCGATCCTCCGAGGGTCCTGTTCTTGTTTCCTTCGGTCGGTGTGATGGGCTCGGAGTTCTTCGAGGCCTTCGAACGGTTCGAGGAGCGTGGGGTGGTCGCCGAGGTCGCGGCCGGTGTCACCGGATCGTACACCTTCTGGGAGGACAGCTCCGAAGGCCGGGCGGGGAACGTGCCCGGCGGGTACGAATTCGAGGTCTCGCTCACCATCGACGAAGTGGACCCGGAGATCTACGATGCAATTCTCGTTGGTCCTGGCTTCGCACACGCTTTCTGGTTCGAGCCGGGACACGACCGCGGGATCGAAATCATCCTGGAGGCGGCGGATCGAGGCCTCCCACTCGGCGGGGCGTCATTCGGCGTTTGGGTCCTGCTCGGACAGGGCCTCCTCGACGGGCGAACGGCCTGCGATTGGCCGCACGCCCTCGGCGTCGTCAGCTCGCAGGCGCACTGGGACGGCTTCCTGAGCGGCTTCGACGCGGTCACCTTCGATGAAGCGTGTGTCTATACCGACCTCGGGGTCGAAGGTCAGTCACCGATTGTCACAGCGAGCTACCGCTGTCCCGCAGGGTTTGCCGACGCAATCGTCGACCTGCTTGTGAACGAAGACTGAGCGCGGCTCGGGTCTCCTGAATGCGGGGTGCATCGTGTGAACGTAACGGTGCTCCTAATCTCCTTTTGCTGTGCCGGCGATCGGGTGACTGGCGAGCAAGGCGGCGGTTTCTTACTCTCGGTTCGAGGGAGGTGTCGTCGTTGGCGATCCAGAGCAAGCAGAGGAAGGCGCTGACGCAGTGGTTGAAGGATCATCAGGTTCGATCCGATTGCCCAGCGTGTGGGTCCGAGGCAGGGTGGCAGGTCCACGACAGCATCATCGCCGGCCTCGACCTTGACCTGAAGAACAGGAAGGCGGCCCCGTCCAAGGCAGGGTTCTTCGCATTGGCGTGCAAGAACTGCCGCTACGTCATGTTCTTCGCTGCAGCGCCGATTCTCGGCGAGTAGCCCGAAGCTCGATCAAGGAGGTGTACGGTGTCGCTCGAGCAATTCGAAGTCGATCGGATCCCGACGTCCGAGGGGGACCTCGAGATCACGTTCCTCGGTCACGGCTCGCTTCTGTTCACGTTCGGCGGTCGAAGAATCTACGTCGACCCGTTTTCTCGCGTTGCGGACTACTCGACCTTGCCGAAGGCCGACGTGGTTCTGATCACCCACGATCACCGCGATCACCTCGATCCGGACGCGCTCGCCCAGATCCGGACAAACGAGACGGACGTGGTTCTGACAGAGCGGTGCGCAGCGGCGGTTCCCGGGATCGTGATGTCGGAAGGGGACATCGGCGAGGTCCTCGGGCTGACGATCGAGGCGATCCCGGCGTACAACCTGGTTCACACGCGCGAGAACGGGGAGCCGTTCCATCCGCGGGGCATCGGCGTCGGGTACGTCATCACCTTCGGCGATCTCCGCTTCCTCGTCGCCGGTGATACGGAGAACACGGTGGAGCTGAAGGCTCAACACGACATCGACGTCGCCTTCCTTCCGATGAACCTTCCGTACACGATGACCCCGGAGATGGTCGCCGACGTCGCCACGGCGGTGCGGCCGAGGATCCTCTATCCGTATCACTTCGGAGAGACCGATACGTCCAGGCTGGTCGAGCTTCTCGCCGGTCTTGAAGAAGTCGAGGTTCGCTTGCGGAAGATGGCGTGACTTCTGCGAGCGAGGCCAGGAAAGGAGGCGGGGCACTCGATCTCCGAGCTCCCGGTCCCGAGGATCTCGTGCCCCAGCTTGCGGAGGAGTCTGTCCCCTATTCCTTCTTGTCGTTGCCCTTGGCTTTCCCGGATCCCTTTCCGCTGGAGGAACCGTTCTCGTTCGTCTCCTTCTCCCGATGCTCGTTCGACCCGACGCCGGGCTCATTCTCCGTCCCGTTCTCGTTCTCTTCCTGTTCTTGGTGCTTGAACGAGCCGTTGTTGGTCGCTTCGTTTGCGGCCTGTCCTGCCGCAGTATCTGGATTCTCCGCATACACGGCGGCGAGGTCGGCCAGAAGCTGATCGACATCGAGCCCTTCGTCCCGCAGCCCCGCTCTTGTCACGCGCAGGACGATCCCCGGCGGAATTCCGCTCGCGACCAGGTTTTGCACTTGGTCGAGCGTCTCTGGGGAGGCTCCCGCCTTCGTGACTGCATTTGCAATCCCGTCGGGCGTGAGCGACGCGTTGTGTGCGTCGAGGAGCGCCGCGACCGGATCGTCGATTCCTCCGCTCAGATAGGCGGCGAGCGTCTCATCGATCAACGAGATCATCTCGCCGACCCCTTCGTCGAGGGTCTGCCAACCGACCTCGTCGAGCATCTGACCGACCAGAGAGACCTCGAGCGTCCCGGCATCCACCGCAGCGGCGAAAAGGTCGATGAGCAATGCTTTCTGCTCGTCGGTCGCTGCCGGGTTGGCCCCGACGATGTCGGTGATCTGATCAAGCGTCGTTGAGTCGGTCTGAACGTCGATGATCGTAGGTGGCGTCTGAATCCCCTGGCCGACAGCGAGCCAAGAGACCATCGTGAGTAGAAGAGGTACAAGGGCCAACAGCAAGGCCCGTTTCGGCAGTCCGGCCATCGTAGGAACCTCCCGTAGATCCGTGACTTTGCGTCCCCGCCTTTCGGCGGGTTTGCCGTTTCGTTCGGACAGTCCGATTGTAGCACAGAACCCCGAGGATTAGACACGAAGGTGAGTCGATTGCATTGCAGGCGGGTCAGCGCAGCACCCGAATGACGCTCCCTGCCGCCACCGCCCTTCGATTGACGATGGGACAGCTGCGGCCGGGTCGCACCGGTCTGATTCGGCTCGCGGCGCTTCTGCCGCCTACGTCTTCGCTGCGTGGATCGTCCAGAGGACCTTGCCGCCCTCCCACCAGTAGCGGTGCGCCGGAGCGACGTGAATCGGCCGCTCCGAGCTGTATGCGTGGAACAGGAAGGCCTGCATCTCCGATCCGCCTGGGACTCTGACGCCCGCGGCGTTCTCCGGGAGCCTCTTCGGATCGTCGACCATGTAGACATGCCCGTGGCACTCCCGAAACTCATAGCTCGTGAGCACCACCGGCCCGAAGTAGACCGCGCGCTCGGCGACCTCCGCCCCGATCCTCTCGCCAGGCAAGCTCTCCGGATCCCTCATGAACCTCTCCTCCTTCCCGCTCTGGAACCATCTGCTACACTCTATTCGCGGTGTCACTTCCTTGCAACTTCGTTCCTTCACGTATCTGTGCATAGGAGATCTGCGTGACGGTTGCTGTCGCTTCGGATGCGTGCGATGATCGAAGGGACGAAGATCGGATCGTGAACCGCGGTCGGCTTTCGCGGTCACCGGATGGACGAGCCGAGGACGCGTCAAGCCACGTCGTGGCCGTTCGATGACGGGGGGACTCGGGGAAAAAGGGGATCTGGGACGATGGGAGTCGTCAGGCTGCGCAGGGTCACGAATGATACGTTCCGCGAGTGTATCGGCTTGCAGGTCGCCGAGGGTCAAAGGGACTTCGTGGCGTCGAACGTCTTCTCGTTGGCCGAGGCGCAGGCCGATGGCGTCTCGCAACCTCGCGCGATCTACGCCGGCGAGAAGATGGTCGGCTTCATCATGTACGACTTCGAGCCGAAGGAGGCACGCGGTTACATCACGCGGCTGATGATCGCCGAAGGCGAACAGCGGAAGGGCTATGGACGTGCGGCGATGCGGCAGGTGATCGGCCTCTTCGCTGCGAACCCCGACTGCAAAGAGATCTACACTTCCATCCATCCGGAGAACGAAGGGGCGAAGGCTCTGTACCTGAATCTCGGTTTCGAGCTGACCGGAGAGGTCACCGACGGCGAAGCGGTTCTGTTGATGTCGATCGAACGTTCGGACGCGTCGTGATGCGTGCCGGGGATGGGAAGGACTCCGTGTTCAGGCGCTCGTCGGAGCGGGGCTTCCGGATCGCCCCGTGGAGATGGGCGGCTCTGTACGGTTGCGGGGCGTTGCTGGCGATCTCCGCTTTCGGGCAAGAGGCGGCCTCCCTCGAGGAGGTCCTCGCACGGGCGGATGGTACCTTCGCCCGTCGCTACGTCGAGGAGGAGATGATCGACGCGATCGCCCTTTACGAGGCGGCCGTCGCGCTGCTCGCTCCCTCAGAGATCGAGCGTCAGGCGTTCGTCCTCAATCGACTCGCCCAGCTCTGCTACGAAGCGACGACCTTCTCGCCCGGAGATACGGAAGAGGATCGCCTCCTCTTCGAGCGCGGGAGGGCGGCCGGTCTCGAAAGCCTTCGTCTGAACCCGGACTACGCGACGATCGAGGACGACGACTTCCGTAGGGCCGTCTCGCACGTCTCCGACGCGGCTGCCCTCCTCTGGACAGCCAACAACTGGGGGGGGCTGCTCGGCATGAGTCCAATCGAAGGGCTGCTGCACGTCGGGAAGGTCCGTGCCCTCTACGAACGCTGCCTCGAGGTCGATGAGGCGTATTGGGGGGCAAGTGCGCACAACGCCCTCGGGGCGATGCTCGTTGTGACGCCCGGTCCCTTCGGGGGAGACCCGGACGCAGGCATCGCGCATCTCGAGAGGGCCGTGTCGCTTGCGCCCGATTACCAGATCAACCGCGTTGTGCGGGCGCAGTACCTCGGCTTTCGATTCGACCTGTTCGGCCGAATCGCGGCCGTTCGCGATGCGGAGTTCATCGAAGCCGAGTTGAGCGCCGTCCTGGCCGGAGCGATCGAGCCGTGGCCGTTCTGGAATCGAGAGGCCGCCAAGGAGGCCGAGGCCCTGCTCGCCATCCTGGTGGAGATGTCGCCATGATACACAGGTCAATTGCACGCCTGTGTGCGGGCGTTCTTGCGGCCTGTGTTCTGATCGTCTTGCCGGCCCGGCTCGCGGCTTCCGCCGCAGACGCTTCGTCGAATCCCTTCGCGCGGTGCGCAACGGCCGGGCACGCCATCTGGAACGTGGCACATGCCGGAGCGTCGTCGGTCGCACCGCAGAACACGCTCGCCGCTGCGCGGGCCGCGCTCGAGGCGGGCGCAGACGTCTGGGGAGTCGACGTGCACAGAACGAAGGACGGGTCGTTGATCCTGATGCATGACGAGACGCTCGAACGGACAACGAACGTCGAGGAGCTCTTCCCGGACCGGTCCCCCTGGCGGGTCGCCGACTTCCTCCTCAGCGAAGTCGAGACGCTCGACGCCGGTTCCTGGTTCATCGAGGAGGATCCATTCGGTCAGATCGCCGACGGGATGCTGCGACCCGGGGCACTCGCTGCGTACGCCGGAGAGCCGGTGGCAACGCTCCGAGGGGCGCTCGAGTTCGTTGCCGCCAACGAATGGCTGATCGACATCGAGGTCAAGGCGCCGCTTGCCGTCGATCCGGACCTCATCGCGGGAGAGCTCGTCTCGCTGATCTTCGAAACCGGAACGTCAGCGCGCGCTCTCGTCTCGTCGTTCGACCGCGCGTTGCTGCGTGCAGTCCGCGAAGCGGATGCCGAGATCGCGATCGGGCTGCTGGCTCTCCTCCCTCCAGGCGATCTGCTGAAGACCCTCAGGTCGCTCGAGGCCGATGTCTACCTGCCGAGCGTCGTCGGCTTCACCGACTCCCTTCTTGCCGATCTCGAGGACGAGGGAATCGGCGTGATCGTCTGGACGGTCAACTCGGAGCATCAGTTGCGCGGCGTCGCCGACTTGACGGGGATCGACGGGATCTACACGGACTTCCCGCAGCGGCTGGAGGCGTTGCTCGAGGAGAGCGAGTGATGAGGCGGAAAGCTGCTCTCACCTCCCTCGCCCTGGCGCTGATCGGCGCAGCTATCCCTGCCGTCGGCCGGCCGGTCGACGTGGTCCCGTTCGACTCGGGGACCCGCGTGGTTCGAGAGGTCGCTGAAGCCCTCTCGGGGAGGGGACGGAGCATCCTCGAGTCGTACCCGCGAGGCAGCGAGATCTTTCTCGGCCTCGTCAGTCTCCTTCCGGAAGGAACGAGGATTGCCGCGATCGAATGGGGGATGCGCCTGTCGCTCGGCTGCAACGCCGGTCGGGCGGCGGACGTTTCGGTCGAGGATCTCGCGGCGTGGTGCACCGCCCAGTACCCCGGATCCCAGCACGTTCCTGCGATCGTCCTCGGATCGCCGAATGGTGGCGTCGCCCATCTCGCGGCCCTTCTCGGGGCGCCGTTTCTGACAACGTCGTTCGGATTGGCGTTTCGCCATCCGACGATCGAGCCCGAAGACATCGGCGCGTATCGGCGGACATCCGCATCCGCCGCCGCCGCGATCCTGGACGCCAACGCGGGCGAAGACATCGAGATCGTCTGTCACTACGACCCGATCCACGATCGCTCGATGGTGCAGTACGTCGACTTCGTCCGCGTCAAGCTGCGCGGACTCCCCTTGTGTTATCGTGACTTCATTCGGGAGCGGCTCGCCCCGGACGGAATCCTCGTTCTCGTCGACTGCTGCTACGAGTGGCCGCAGATCGAGCTCGATCAGGGGATCTTCCTGCAGGTCGGCGGACTCGGGGCGATCGATCCGGCAGAGTACTTCGAGCGCTGGAAGGTCGATGGCCCGGTGCGGATGCGAGCGGAATCGGAGTGGGGCTGTCCGTCTTCGTTCGCGATCGCCCTCTCTTCGTTCGCAGCCGAGAACGGTCTCGAGCTTCTGGAGATCGAGCGCGCCGATCCGAGCGGCTTCAGTCGTCTCGCCTACGACGCGTACCTGGCGTGCGACGGCGTTCGCTCGGATCGATTGCTGATCGACTCCTTCAATCACTTGAACCCGAGGACAAACCTCGAGACCGGCATCCCCGGATTCTGGTTGCCGTTCAACACCGCCGATGGTCTCGACGTCGTCGATGAGATCCTCCGCGCGGCCGGCGTCGACACGGTCCTCCTTGCGCCTCTTCCGTCGTTCGTGCAGAGCCGGGACACGGTTTCGCTGAGCGAGTGGGAGGGGCGGATCTCGCCGTGGGCGAAGCTGGAGTGGATCGGTGTGAACCCGAACTTGTATCCGGCCGATCCGCTCGCCCCGTATCGCTTCGCTCGGGACGCGGCGAACCTTCGCGAGACGTTGGGGCGGTCGACACCGTTGCACCTGGATGTGGAGGCGCTTCGCAGACTCGTGACGCTGCATTCGGAACGGTTCGGAATCGTTCGGTAGATTCGATCGGCCCAAAGGAGCTCGATGCAAGAGATCGAGACCTCAGCGATCACCCGGGGAGCCCGTCGGTACGTCCTGGTCCTCTCCGGACTGACGGCGACGCTTGCCGTCGCCGCGCCGACGATGGCGATGCCGGTCCTTTTCTCTGAGATTGCGGAAGACCTTGGTCTGACTCTCGTCCAAGTCGGCGCCGTCTGGGGAACGGTCTCGTTCGCGGGCTTGTTCACCAGTCTGTTGGGTGGGGTGATCGGGGATCGGTTTGGGACGAAGCGGACGCTCGCCGTGGCCTGCCTCCTTCTGGGGATCGCCGGCGCCTCGCGCGGACTCTCGACCGGCCTTGCCGCGATGACCGTCACGGTCTTCCTGACCGGGCTGCTGACCGCGGCGATCCCGATGAACCTTCACAAGGCGTGTGCGACGTGGTTCTCGGGAAAGCGGCTCGGATCGGCCAACGCGGTGATCTCGGGTGGAATGGCCCTCGGGTTCATGCTCGGCTCGCTCATCAGTGCATCCGTTCTGTCGCCGTGGCTCGGAGGGTGGCGGAACGTCCTGTTCCTCTACGGCGCGGTCGGCCTGGTGATGAGCCTGCCGTGGGCTCTGGCGCCGATGTCGCCCCGAGAGAAGGGGCGACCGCCCTCCGAGGGTGCGGCCCGGAGCGTCCGGCGGGGGCTCGCCCACGTCGTCCGGCTCCGAAACGTGTGGGTCTACGGCGTTGCCTTGCTCGGCGTCGGCGGCGGGATTCAGGGGTTGCTCGGGTATCTCCCGCTCTACTTGCGCGACCTCGGATGGACAGGGTCAACGGCCGACGCGTCACTCGCCGGCTTCCACGCGATCAGCCTTCTCGCCGTCTTCCCGCTGGCAGTCCTTTCCGACCGGTTCGGGTCGAGGCGGAAGCTCCTCGTCGC
>Ga0180432_10010857_pt1 | contig 10824 bp, 7 predicted proteins | sample SS_ome_10_FD_132414 | JGI IMG/M metagenome (GOLD analysis project Ga0180432, IMG submission 132414) | Hypersaline lake sediment archaeal communities from the Salton Sea, California, USA - SS_1_MS_2 metaG | ecosystem: Environmental > Aquatic > Non-marine Saline and Alkaline > Hypersaline >...
AGAAATTATCTAAAGTATCGTTATAATTTGACATTAAATAGTGTTTACCATCAATACTTACTTTGGTTTCCGTAGTGTAATAAATTTCTGTTTTAGTTCTCGTTCTTTGGTATCCACATTCAGGACAAAATTTCCATGATGATTTTTTAAACTTTGTCGAACATTTTGGACACTTCTCAATTAAGTCTTTAGTGGTTACGGGTTTTTGTGAATCAGGTAATATTTTCCATTCTGAAACAGAACATGTGTAGTGATTAAAATTCATATTAACATATGAAAAATCTTGGTTACTTTTACCACCCTTTTCAACTCTACCCGTTTCTAAAGATTTTTTTCTTTTTCCTAACGACAATACGTTATCATTTACATAATTGGTTGAAAAATTTGATGTATTGGTACAATAAGATGGAACATTGTTTGTTAAATATGTCATGTTTCCGTAGTAAGGAGTACCAGTATCCACATTAATACCTGACCATCCGTTTTGCCAATCACCACCCATTAAATAAGGATAAGTTATGGTTGGTCTTGATTCTTCATAAAATTCAATCCTAACGTCACCATTGTTCGCAATAGCGTTTAATACTTCATTAGATGAACCATCAACCTCATAAGTATCAAACTTAAATTTTCGAGGTTCATCCATGTATCTCTCAAGAAACACTCGTTGACCTGGTTTAATAACAAGACCACCACCTGAAAGATAGGTTCCGTTGATTTTAATTTTAGTTAAAACTGTTGATTGTGTTGGGTTGAATAATTCAATTTCAAATTCTTCCCCGTTTTTAAGATAGACATTTTGTCCAAATTGTTTAAGACGTTGTTTGTCTTTTGTGATGAACGCACATGGCGTTGCTGTTTTTGTTTGATAATACATTTTTTCCTTATTTTATTGTTTATGTTTATTGAACCCCACTTTGTTGGTTATTAACCAACTCAACTGTTACAAGAACAGGTGGACCTCAGCAACAAGGTTTCAAGGATAAATATATTAAACTTAGTTTTTTTGTAAATGTTTTTTTTAATTTGTTGTACAATTAACAAATTCGTAACCATTACTAGTTTTTCTCCAAACGATAAATACAAGCTCCATTTTACTCATATCCCAATTAGAATTGTAGTTAATAACACGAGACCAACGGTATACTTCACCATTTGACAAATTGGTAAAAATTTCTTCCCCGAAAGCACCTGATGTTGTTGCGGACTTTGCTAACACATGGTGATGAGTATGGGGATTTTGAGAACTACCATTTTGAGATGCGATAATCTCTTTATGTAAAAATAACGCGGACATGGTATACACACCTGATAAATCTTCAAAGGATTTAATATACACATTAACATTTAATTTACCAGCATTTTTACCAGCACCTTGAGTTATGTGACTACCAATAGATAATTTAGGTGTTTGATTGTTTTTGCTTGTTATCTCACTTGGAATACCTGAGGTACTAGTACCGACAAAGTTTTCATTAACAAAGAAATTAGGTGTTCCTGTATATTGCCATTTAGTTGAAAATTCATCAACTAACGGACCGTTGTCGGGTGTGGTTAACGCATCGTTAATTTGTAGAGACATCGCCAATACACTACCTTTATGGTTGTTATATAATTCTTCGAATCTGGTGACACCCCAACCTCCACAAGGGCCACACCATGTTGCAGTGAATTTACCAAAGATTGAATTCTGTGTGCTATCAACATATACACAAGAACCGTCATTTATAACCGCATTTGGATTATAATTAACCGATTTTGAATCGGTACACCCTTTGATTGCCGAATCATCGTCAACCAATAATGTTGATTCTTGACAACTTACAAAGACAAAGAATAGTAAAAATAATAAGTAGTTTTTCATAATTAATTTTGAGATATTGTTTAAATTATCTATAGATAAATATAGTAAATTTTACTTTAATCTAAAGTTATTTGATTTCAAATGCACATCGAACAACTTTACGTTTTTTAATCGCATCTTCAGCATTACCAATAACAACACCGTTTTTGATAGTAAAAGCGTGACCACGAACAAGAATGAAAAAAGTACCTGTAGGGTTATTCTTGATAAAGGTACCTACGGTCATATTACGTTTAACTTTTTGACCTTTTACTTTAACTTCATACACCAAAGAATTAACCATCCAATTGTTAGTACGATTACCAACAGTGTATACTTTTTTACCATTAACTTCAGTATTATTATCGGACATTTTAACCAAAGTAGATGAAGTCATGAACGTACCTTTTCTTGGTTTTCTTTTGAAAACGTCCGCAACATATTGGTGAGCAAAATCATAATCAACTTCAAATGAAGATGCAAAGGCTCTAACAACACAATCATTTGTTTCACCCTTAGCAATTGAGGACTCGGTATATCCTTTAACGCCCTCATGTCTGTTACAGTATGGAAGTATTTCTTTCATATTACAAAGATACAAAAAAATTTAATACCAAAAAAAAATGTGGGGTATTCCTATTTAGTTTAAATTAACCAGTAAACAGTTAATATACACTTGTTGGTTTTACATCCCCACATTAAACACACTCTCAAGCATTCTACTCCCAGCTCCGAGGAATCGTATCTAACTTAGCCCATCTCACCGCTGTGCGGGTACTTAAGTTTATGTGTTTTGCCGACTAATAAGGATTCGAACCTTAATCCTCCGCCCCAGATTTCAGTCGTCCAACCTACTTTCAAGGGGCAGTGTGCTCCATTACACCATAGTCAATCGACAGTTTCGAACCTGTCAGTCTCAGGGTAATTAATCCTGAGGTTTGCCCATTCTGTTGGATTCGAACCAACTTACTCGTCTTACATTCGGGTCGGTACCAACCAGGCGATATAAAAGTCATCGTGTTTTACCACATAACACTAAGAATGGATTAGTTTAGATGTTGGTTTACGTTCAGTGACCATGGCTTGTACTTCGCCTCAAGGGGTACCCCTATACATCTATTGTAGCCCCTACGGGAATCGAACCCGTCTCTGGTCCGTGAAAGGGACCTGTCCTAGCCGATAGACGAAAGGGCCATAAATAAAAGGTTCTGAACCGTCCCCACGCCATTTTGGGAGAACCTTTTAAGTTACTATATTTGGCGATATAATATTCCACACCGATATGTCTAAGATTCGTTAGACCATAGTAACCATCCACGGTGGGTCTCTACTTTCCCCCATATTTCAGGGATATCCTCAGGACATCTTCACCCTACACCCAAAGTTACGTGGGTGTCTCGCTCGGAAGTTAGAGCGTATATTGTAGAATTGTCCAGTATTTCTACAACTTGTGGATTGTATTACAACCATTTAAGGTTCCTAACCCCCTTAATCCATAATGGGGAATCCTTATCCAACCTGTGTAAATTTTACACAAGTTGGCTAACCTGTGTTGCTTCCCCCATAGCCTTGAAGCCTTCAAGTCAGGTTCACACACCATGACAGTCGGATATCTCTGTCAATCGTGGGGTCTTTTGGTACCGAGGGCGGGACTCGAACCCGCACGGACCTTTCGGCCCAAAGGATTTTCTTACCACTATAGTTTTCACTACCAACCAAATTGTTGTTTGTGGTCTGGACTATACCTTAACCTTATCTTCTCAGACTTAGGTTCTCCGTGTCTAGTCTCTACACCTTACTCTTTTAGAGTCTTGGCTCGGTATTAGCAGTTAAGCCTTCACCGAATTTACGGAGTTCTACATTGAGAATTTCTTCTCAAGCACTCAAATTTGTAAACTTTGTGTTTACCCCCAAAGTCCTTCGTGTCTACCATTCCACCACCTCGGCGTTTATTTCAAAGAACAATACAAAGATACGAATGAATTTTCACATTGACAAATCTTTTTTTTGTAGTCGGGGTGGGAATTGAACCCACGACCTACTGAGTACAAATCAGTTGCTCTAAGCCAGCTGAGCTAAAGGTGCATAAATGTGTATCGTCTGTACTGTTTAACTTGTCCATCTAAAGATGTAGTTTATTTCATACTTAGCGTCTGTTCAGTCCATCTAAAAAGATGCGATACACATTTTAAAATACCGGCGATAGGACTTAATTGGAACCACTCATTTATATCCAATCATCAAACGGTCATTATCCATTATCTGGCGTAATCCGTACATTACTGCACGTCTATCCTATCTATTGCAGTCAGGACAGGATTCGAACCTGTAAGATACTATCTGGACGTTTCTATCTACCTCCCGAAGTCATAGAATGTTTACGGACATTCAGCTCTCTGCGGTATGTATCATAACCGTCAATTTGCGTCTACCAATTCCGCCACCTGACTCTATGAATTTTTACTTAGCTAACTTGATTCAGTCCAATGCTCAAAATCCTAAAGTTCAAAAACCAGTAGTTAGGGTAGGAATCGAACCTACATAATTTCATCTCTACTCTATGAGTCGGAATTACTGTAACTTCCCAGAACCTAACTATGTTTCCCCACCCTGAGATTCCAAGTGAGTAGATATATCGGTTTTCTTCCTTTCAATAAACCTGTGGGTCTTACCCTCTTAAAATTAGTCAACACTACTGGGAGGAGGTGTGCGGTGCTCCTTTATTCCCACGATGTCCCACTCTCGCCGTAGACATTCTGCGAACCTATTGTTAAATGAGTCTTAGGTTAAAGACTGCTGAGTATCTCTTACTCATTGAGCCCCCTGTAGGAATCGAACCCACGACCTACTGAGTACAAATCAGTTGCTCTAAGCCAGCTGAGCTAAGGAGGCATGTGATAGAGCTTTGTGCAGAAAATGCAGCCACCTACTCTATCTGGTGGGAGTCTTTTTTACGCTATTCAGCAACCCACAGGACCATTCATGAGACTTGCTTCCTCTAATGGTTGTTATCGTCCTAGTGCAAGTTCAGATAACTGCTGTACCGAAGGAGGGACTCGAACCCTCATGCCTAAAGCACTAGTTCCTAAGACTAGCGTGTCTACCATTCCACCACTTCGGTATTTGAGCGAGAAACGTGATTCGAACACGCGGCCCTCACCTTGGCAAGGTGATGCTCTACCAACTGAGCTACTCTCGCAATAAAAGAAACATTCCTTCCACGCTCACCGTGGTTTTGGATTTTACCGATGGTTGGTTCCCCATCACCTGTTATGAGTGCACCATAGAGCAGGGTCCATCACAGAGTACCTCAGGGCATTTAAAACTTCGTTATGGTTGCGACCCATTTGAAGCTGAGGTTCCTTTCAGTAGTGCTATTCTACCTTCTGTAAGGAGTATTTCTTTTTGAGCGGGTGGGGGTAATCGAAACCCCATCTTCAGCTTGGAAGGCTGACATAATAAGCCGTTATACGACACCCGCAAGTTTTGAGTTAGAGTAGTCACGGCCACCTCTAATCCTTCTAACTCTTGATATAATCGTGGCAAAATGTGGCTCGACCCTAATTATACCCATTTAGTTGCGGTCCATGCGGGAATCGAACCCGCCTCACCGCCGTGACAGGGCGGCATCCTAGCCGATGAACGAATGGACCAATGATAGTGGACCGTGAGAGACTCGAACCCTCGACCCCCTGCGTGCAAGGCAGGTGCTCTAGCCATCTGAGCTAACAGCCCATCATTTTTTTATTTTTTTTTCACCAATATGTCAAAGAGCCTCTATTAGTTTAACAACACTACAAAGTTACAAAATTTTTTTCAATATAACAAGTCATGAAAACAAAAAACCCACCTTTTTGGGGTGGGTTTAGTATTTTCATAGTGTTGAGTTAATATCATACCATACCCACCTGAATCAAGTCTATTGCTTCAGTCGTGCCTAAAAGTATGATATCCAAGTTTTGCATTTTTTGCGTTTTTGTTTTTTATTAAATATACACAAATTTTAAAAAGTGTCAAATTGTATTAAAGAAATATACAAATTAATAATAAAAATGTGGGCCAGGTAGGATTCGAACCTACACCCTCCGAAGAGACTAGTTTTACAGACTAGCGAGCGGACCAACTGCTCAACTGACCCAAGTTAGGAAAGGGGAGGATGGTTCAGTGGACAACCCCTTTTATGATTGGCATTACTCTGACAGTTAAAACTCCCACATAACCACGAACTACTGACACGTTAACGTTATGCGCTTCCCCAATCAACCTATAAGTTTACCAACACCATGACTCCTTTCGAACTTTGAGGGCTCGTATCATTCAACTCTGTGTTGGTTTGCTCCCCCGACAGGATTCGAACCTGTGACCCAACGGTTAACAGCCGTTTGCTCTAAACCTACTGAGCTACGGAGGAATATTTGCACGGATAGAAAGACTCGAACTTCCACCAACAGTTTTGGAGACTGGGATGCTACCATTACACCATATCCGTGTATGTTTGAGGTCAGAGAGGGATTCGAACCCCCGAATAATGGATTTGCAGTCCACCCCTTTAAACCACTCAGGCATCTGACCGATTTAGTAGGTTCACCAAGACTCGAACTTGGAACGACTGCTTAGAAGGCAGTAGTTATATCCCTTTAACTATGAACCCGTAGTGTCCCCGACAGGACTCGAACCTGTGACCCGTACATTAAAAGTGTACTGCTCTACCAACTGAGCTACGAAGACATAAGATACGGCTCAAAGAATTTGAGTTTGTGGCTCAAAAACGCCCAAATTTGAGCCGTATTGTAGTCATGGTTGGACTCGAACCAACGACCTTTTGTGTATCAGACAAACGCTCTAAGCCTACTGAGCTACATGACTATTTGTTGTAGGGTAGGCAGGATTCGAACCTGCGAGTTCTCTTGCTCCCAAAGCAAGCGGGGTGACCTGACTCCCCAACTACCCTATAAATTTTGCGGAGAACTGTGGACTCGAACCACGCCCAACTTAATGGGTTCTTGTTTAGCAAACAAGCGGGGTCACCATTTCCCTCCTTAATTCTCCATCGTAGTCTCCTTGGGATTCGAACCCAAACTTTATCGTCCGTAGCGATAGGTGCTAATCCGTTACACCAAGAGACTATGTGGCGGAAGCGAAGGGAATCGAACCCCCAACACGCTATTAACGTGCTACTTGTTTTCAAGACAAGCTCCTCGTCCATTCGGACCACTTCCAAGTTATAGGTCGTGACGAACCCATCTGTCACTTCTTACTAGATTCTTGCGGTTTACTTACTTAAGTTCATACCGTTACCACTAGGGAACCCAACCTATTTTGGGTGACTAACGGGAATCGAACCCGTGACAACTTGAACCACAATCAAGCGCTCTTCCTACTGAGCTATAGCCACCATATAAAAGGTAGTGGTTGACTTTATCAGGAATCCCGTCTTGGAAGACTTCACACACCATTAGAGAGTTGGATATTTCTATCTATCCTTAGTGTGTACCCTTGCGTAACGTCTCTCTACGCTTATCAACCTACGCATTTTCTACCATTTGTAGTCAAGGTCGGACTCGAACCGAATACCGTTCAAAGACGGATTAGGCAACCTTACGACTCCATAGACCCCACAAGTGTCTGGGACTATTGGTCTTGGGGACTCGGGTACCTTCCCTCATTACGCCCACTTGACTATTTACCCCACTTCACCAGGTTAACGGACTGGCTGCCATATGGGAGTGGGGGTTTCCTGTTAATTCAGGACTCCGTGGTACGAGCTGGAATCGAACCAGCGGCACAAGGATTTTCAGTCCTTTGCTCTACCTACTGAGCTATCATACCATATAAAAAATGATAGTGATGGGATACCCGTCTCGTCCCAATCTTAACTGCGTCTTCTGAGTTTTCTCAGGGCCCTGGCAGAGGGTGTTGAACACTATGAACCTTACAATTACTTTGTCGACTTTCATTGTAAGAGTGACCACTATCAATATTTTTTGTCAAAGAACTCTCTTTCGTCTGGGGGGAGTGAGACACCAACCTAACAACTCTCACTCCCCCATCCTTTCTGAATACAAAGTTATATAATCTTTTTCATATAACCAAATATTCACTTATTTTTTTTTCACTTCCGACTTTGTCACGGTTTTACTACCGAGTTTGGCATTTTTGTAGTTCCTGTAGGATTCGAACCTACGACCCCTTCCGTGTAAAAGAAGTGCTCTAAACCAACTGAGCTAAGGAACTATTTTGTACCGATGGGAAGAATTGAACTTCCGACAACTTGGATATGAATCAAGCACTCTACCACTGAGTTACATCGGCATTTTGTTACCCCCCAAGGATTCGAACCTCGATTAAGTGGACCAAAACCACTTGTCCTGCCGTTAGACGAGAGGGTAATAATAGGCTACCAATATGTCAAAGAACCTGTAAAACAAAAAAACCCCGAACTTTTTATGGTTCGGGGTCTGTTATCTGTTTTACTTTCAAATATCCACAATTATTCCGAACCAATATTTTGCACACGCGGATACCAGCAATTTCTAAATTGCGACTTACTGATAATGACCATGTGTTTATTAGTTCTCATTGTTTTTTAATTTATAAGTATTACAAAGTTACGAAAAGTTTTTGAATTATCAAATATTTTTTTACAGTCTGTTTGCGATTTTGGTAATTATTTCCTCTTCTTCAGTTGTTAACATCAACCTATTATTACTTAATTTATCCAATGTTTCACCCCAAATTTTATCTAACAAACTTTGTTTGTCTTCAGGTACATTATAGTAAGTAGGTTTTAAATAACCATCCTCAGCTAAACATTCGATTAATTCTTCAATCTCTGTTTTTGAACAAACCGAAACAAAATCGCTTGGGTCAACGTCTACATATGTTTCAAACTCTGGCATATTATTATATATTAAATGTTTTCCATATTGTCAATATTGTCTTGGATTTCTTCAACTTTTAAGTTGATATAATCCTCAAGTTGTTTTGCGGATTCAAGATATTGTTTACGTAGTTCATGAAATTTTTCATCCTCAATCTCATTAAAACTACTGTAATCTTTAAAACAGTAGTGGAATCCTTCAGCCTCCATTCTATACTGGACCATTTGGAAATTTTCCAAATCATCGTACAATTTATCTATATTACTCATTGGTTTAATTTTCTTTTACATTTATTACAAAATTCTTTGGTGTCAAGACCTTTTGCTTTCATAAGACAAGTTTGGTCATCACAGTGTTCCAAACCAAAGTTGTGGCCTAATTCGTGGTTTGCGGTGGTTACCATTTTTTCACTACTGTAGTTACCGTATAGAATCATTTGGTATGAACTAACAACACATGAGTTGTGATAAAATCTACCCCATCCACTAACTAATTTTTGATTGTTAGCGTTATCGTATAATGGATAATCAGTAACGTAGATGTGTCGGCCACTAACATTCTCACTCAATTCCAAAACTCTAAGTGCGTGTAGATATTCACCATCAACAAAATAGTAACTACTAAGGTTAGTGTATGGTTCACCAATAACAACCTCAAAACCATAGAAGTCCTCAACACCATTTTTGATACTAACTAAATCTTGTTGATTGTATTGTCCAAGACCGTGAACATAAACAATATCTTTAGATTTAGATTTGCTTTTTTTGGTGGTTGGTTCACTGTAAACATAATCACCTTTTTTTGATGGGGATTTATCAGTAACGGCATCACCTTCTGAGTATTTACCCAATTTGTGTTCTTTGTCATAAGAATCTGCAAACTTGTGCAAATCATAATCGTGTTGTTTTAGGAAATCATTGACATAAACAACAGTTGCGACAAGAACAAAAATATTGACTAAAGTTTTCAATGCTGAATTTTTCATATCACAAAGATACAATTATTTTTTTAATTACCCAATATAATTTGAAAATTTTTTAATTAAGATGTGGTTGTACACCCGACAGGACTCGAACCTGTAACCTACTGCTTAGAAGGCAGTTGCTCTATCCAGTTGAGCTACGGGTGCATGTAATTAAATTTCTTTAACAACGTATTTGTGACCCGAGTCAGAGTTTTTTTCAAATAAAACTCTCATCTTTTCCGCATCATCATAAGTCTCAAACTCCATAACGTCATCTTGACCGTCCAATAAAACGACAGGTAACTCAACATTACTCATCATTCGATTAACCATTTTAACTATAATATACATAATGAAGTAAATGTAATTTAAAAAAATAACTAAATCAAATTCTTTTTTTACCACCAAAAACGTTAGGTATTAAATTATTTCTAGTAGGTCTGACACTTTTTAATTTTTTATTCTGTTGAATCAATGAATCTTTTTTTAATTGTATAGTTTCTTGTCTATTTTTTGGTTTATGTTGTATGACAGGTTTATTATTTTGTCCCGTTGGTGTATATATAGACTTATTATTAATAATTTGATTAACTAAATCGTATTTCACGGTATCTTTACTCTTTTTTTCTTGATTTGGATTTATAGGTTTGTCGCCAATCTTAAACAAAATATCATCAACAGCATCCGATGAAGTTTTTTTGGTAATAACTTTGTTATTGGTTGTATAGTTATCCCCATTAATCAATGTTAACTTTTCATAAGGTGGTAATGAATAAATGTGTTTTGCAGTCCTACCTTGTAATTTAGAATCACCAATCGCCCCATTATTAGAATAAGATTGATTTTGATGCCAATTATATATGTACGTCACTTCATCCAAATAATAGTAGTGTTCATTACCCGCCATTTCTAACATAGGAACACCAATACCAATATCAACAGCCGCCCTCAAATAATCATTTTCAAAGATTAAATCTTCAATTTTAATTGACCTAAATAAAAAAGAACGATACGTTCTCATGTGTGAAAAATTCCAAGCAGAACTTCTAGCTTTATCGGCGTTTGCTTTACCATATCTCATACTTCCACCATTAGTGTCTACCCATCTTGACCCACAAATCCAAACATCATCATTG
>Ga0180432_10010858_pt1 | contig 10823 bp, 8 predicted proteins | sample SS_ome_10_FD_132414 | JGI IMG/M metagenome (GOLD analysis project Ga0180432, IMG submission 132414) | Hypersaline lake sediment archaeal communities from the Salton Sea, California, USA - SS_1_MS_2 metaG | ecosystem: Environmental > Aquatic > Non-marine Saline and Alkaline > Hypersaline >...
ACAATAGGGTAAAGTCTGTCAACCTACATTTCGATAGTGTCTGAATTGTAACGTTGTTGCCCCATAATCTCCCAGAGCCAATTATTGTCGATCCCAATCTCCCGTGTATAATGGCCATATTTCGAGGGGACCAAGTGTTTATTAGCTCATCGTAACGATGGTGTCCGGTAACGCGGATTTTATTGCGTAGTCCGTGTGTTACATCGAATCACTTTGGCACCGTCGGGAGATTGGGGTTGCCACACATTCATTGAACTCCGGCGGGGCATTGTGATATTTGGTTCACGGGAGAGCATTTGAATGCAAGGCATATGGAGGCGCTTGCCATGATTCTGGTAACCGGGGCAACAGGGACGGTTGGCGCCAGGCTGGTGCACGGCCTGCTCGAGCGCGGCCACCGGGTGCGTGGCCTGGTCCTGCCCGGCGATCCCTTCCGCGAACGGCTGGCGGGCCTGGATTGTGAGATAGTCGAGGGCGACATTACGCGGGCCGATACCCTGGCCGGGGTTTGCCAGGAGGTCGATACGGTTTACCACCTGGCGGCGGTCATCCTCAGCGGCGACCCGGCCGTATTCGAGCGGGTCAACACCGAAGGCACCCGCAACATGCTTGCCGAGGCTGCCGCTGCGGGTGTCGAACACTTCATTTATGTCTCCTCGGCCTCGGTGGTCTACCCCTGGTCTACGGCCTACTCGCGCTCCAAGCGCGAGTGCGAACGGCTGGTGAGAGCCCGGAGAAACATGTCGGCAACGATAGTCAGGCCCACGCTGGTTTACGAGAGAGACGGGGGCCAGGAGTTCGAGCTCTTCATGCGTTATCTGAAGATGTTTCCGGTAGTGCCATTCATCGGCGACGGCCGGGCACTGAAGAACCCCGTTCACGCCGACGATCTCATGGCCGGTCTGCTGAGCCTGGCCGGTTGTCGCCAGAGCCATGGCAAGACATACTCTTTCTGCGGCGGAGAAGAAATTTCCATCGGGCAACTGGCCCGCTTGATGCTGGAACAACAAGGCCGCAGGAAATCCTTCGTGCACCTGCCGGTTTGGTTTTGCAAGGCGATCGCCCTGGCATCGGGCCTGGTGATGAAGAACCCGCCCTTGACCCTGAGCGCCATCGCCGGTATCACGCAGAATGCCAATCTCGATTCGTCGTCTGCCCGGCAGGATCTGGGCTACTCACCGGTCGGGGTCAGGGAGGGCTTGCCACGTTGCTTCTTGATGCGGAACGAGAGGAGGTCTGACGAATCATGCGCAGAGTGATAATCGTGCTGGCAGGATTGCTGGGTTCGGGGTGTTTTTCCTGTGCCGCCTTGACCGGGCGACCGGGCGCCGGTTCGCAGGTCGATGCCGACGACGAGCAGAAGGCGGCCATGGTCCGTATCGGCGAGAAGATCGACGGCACCATCGTGTGGTCCAGTTCCCGGGCGGGCAACCACAACCTGTTCCTCATGAAGCCCGACGGCACGGAGAAAAAGCAGATCACCGAGGGCGAGACGGTCGACTGGTTCCCCCGCTTTTCCCCGGACGGCAAACAGATCATGTTCTGTCGTTCGAAAAAGGGCTGGGTCTACGAGAGGGACGCGAATCGCAACTACAAGTGGAACCTCTACACCATCGACACGCAGGGCGGGCAAGCGGACCTGGTAGCGAAGGATGCATGCTGGGGGACCTGGATCGGGGACCGGCGCATCATGTTCAACCGCGCCAGCAAGGTCTTTACAAAGGATCTTGAAAGTGGCGAAGAGAGTCTGCTGGTAGACAGCCAGGCCGAAAAGGACCTGGGAGGTGCCGATCTTCAGCAACCACAGCTTTCACCTGACGGCAAGTGCCTGGCCATCACCCTGCGCGGCAGCCTGCGACAAACAGGTATCTTCGATCTGGAAAAAAAGAGCTGGGTGCAGACGGGTGAGGGTTGCCAGATCAACTGGCACCCCTCGGGAAAGAGCATCTACTGGGTGAACCCCTCGGGCAACGGCGGCAGCGAGGTGTTCAGCATACCCGTTGCGGGTTGCAGGCCGGAGAAGGAATACGAATACGAACAGATGCGTTTCATGGACATTCCCGGGAGGCGCTCACACGAGTATTTCCCGCAGATGACCGCCGACGGCAAGTGGCTGGTGTGGGCTGCCACCAGGCGCGGCCACGATCACGACGTAGCCGACTATGAAATCTATATCTGGGAGATCGGCAGTCCTCAAGAGGAAGCCACCCGCTTGACCTTTCACTCGGGTAACGATCGCTGGCCGGATTTCCTTCCCGCCGGCAGGTGAGGCGCAAGATGTCGCGCGAAGCAAGGGCAGCGGACAGAATTTCATGGCGCAAGGTTCCCTGGTTGATTGCCATTGCTGCCGTTTGTACATCGTGTATCCTGGCTGCTGTACCGCTTGCAGACAGGCTGGCTGCCCATGACCAGGCGCAAACCCTGATCGGCCGGGCGAAAGAGGCGATAAAAAACTCGGATCACGCGCGCCCGGAGACGCTGGTACGGGTTGCGGGTTACCTGGCACTGCGATTGCTCGACCCGCGCCTGCCGGAAGAAAGGCTGGTTGCCTGGGGCGATGTGGGCGGTTGCGGCGTCAGCGGGGCGACCGCTACCGCGGGCGGATTCAAGTGGGTCGGCAGGGGGGTGACCGGTGGTCTGATCGATATCCAGTGTATAGCCAGCCAGAACGTGTACCTCGATGGTACGACCAGCCTGTCTTTCTCCACACGCCTGGGTACCAGCATCGGTTACAAGTGGATGGTGGCGGCGACGGTGCCTTTCATCTACAACGTGGAGAAAGTCGATTCTTTCGGCGTCGAGAAAGAGGCACACTTGCCCGGGTTCGGGGATCTGAGCCTGGAAGTCAGCCGCAAGCTCGGCATTACCAACGCCCACCTGCTCACACTGGCCCTGACCGCTCCGAGCGGCGCCCACGATGCCGTGCGCAAGGGCGTCATCTTGCCACAGCGCCAGCAACTCGGTTCCGGAGTCATGGGTGCCTCCCTGACATATGAGTACACGCGGGATTTCGACTGGGGTCTGATGATCTTCGGCTCGACGCTTGGCTATGGAGGTTGGGAAAACAGCGTCGGTGATTTCAGGGCACCCAGCCTTTCCGCTTATGTGCACATCGGTTACCTGCTGGGGCCCCTGGTGCCATCGGCCGGGCTGAACTTCACCGGCCGTTTCATGAGTGACAGGGAGCGAGAACTGGATGTCATGAACACGCGCGAGATGTTCACCGTAACCCCCACCGTGGGCCTGGAGTGGTCCTCGGATTACCTGGCGGTAATGCTTTCTGTATCTACACCGTTTTCGTTCCAGCGCATGGATAGCTGGATGGTCGGACTCGGGCTCCAGACATCACTCTTCTGAGGGAGCGGGCGGACGCATGCAAGGCGCCGGAGCAAAGCCGGGAGCCAGGGTCGCCGTTCTGGGCGGTGGCGGGTTTCTGGGTTCGCACCTCGTCGGGGCCCTTGTCGAAGGAGAGGACTTGGAGGTCGAGGCGCTAGACCGCTCCCTGGAGAAGTTGTCGCTTTCATCTGACAGGTTGCGCCGGACACGGGCCGACATCACCCGGCCCGGAATACTGGAAGAGGTCGTTGAGGCAAACGAGATCATCGTATCCACGACTGCCATGTGCAATCCGTCCCAGTACAACACCTGCCCGGTGGACGTCATCGAAGCCAACTTCAACCACCTCGTCCCGCTGGCGGAGTTGTGCTCCCGCTCAGGGCGTCGGCTGATCCACTTCTCCACTTGCGAAGTATACGGGCGCATGGACGAAAGCCAACAGCCTCTGAACGAAGAAACAAGCCCGCTGATACTCGGCCCGGTGGCCGCCGAGCGCTGGAGTTACGCTTGCGCCAAGCAACTGCTGGAAAGGCTGATCTGGGCCAGGGGGGCACACCACGGTCTGGAGTTCACGATAATCAGGCCCTTCAACGTCATCGGTCCGCGCATGGACTACATACCCGGTGTCGATGGGCACGGCATACCCAGGGTGCTGGCCTGCTTCATGAGTTCTCTGATGAGGGGCGAGCCGCTCGAGCTAGTGGCCGGGGGGCAACAGAGACGTTCCTTCATCTCGGTCGACGATTTCACGCTTGCCGTGCTACGGGTGTTGCAGAGTCCTGAAAGCTGCAACGGGGAGATCCTCAATATCGGCAACCCGGGCAATGATGTTTCCATCGAGCAACTGGCCGAGTTGATGATCGAAATATACTTCAACTTGACTGGTGAGCGACCAAAGCCACCCACGAAACGGGTTACCGCCGAGGATTTTTACGGGCCGGGCTACGATGACTGCCCGGCACGCATACCCGATATCGAAAAAGCTCGTCGGTTACTGGATTGGGAGCCGGGCCGCTCGTTGGATGAGATGTTGCCCGAAATAGTATCGGATTACGTCGAGCGTTACGGCAAACTGGTGCAAGGCAAATGAACAATACCTTCGTGGTCATACCGGCTTACAATGCCGAGGCTACCCTGCCGGGGGTGATCCGGCGCATACCCGAGGAAACCCGCGGGGCACTGGGGGCAATCATCATCGTCGACGACGGGTCAGCGGATGCAACCGCTGAAGTGGCTGCCAGGCTGGCCAGGAAGCACGATACTCTGCACGTTCTGCAACTGGGCCGCAACCGGGGCTACGGCGGGGCGATGAAAACGGGGCTCACGGCCGCAGCAGACGCGGGAGCGCAGGTGGTGGTTTGTTTGCATGCCGATGGCCAGTATGCACCGGAATCGTTGCCCTCACTACTCGAGGCGCGGGCAAGCCGTGGCCTGGACATCCTGCAGGGCTCGCGCATCGCGGGCAAGTCTGCACTGGCCGGAGGGATGCCGCTTTACAAGTACATTGCCGGCCGCGGTTTGACATGTCTCGAGAACCTGACTTTCGGGATGAGAATGACCGACTATCACAGCGGTTACATGATCTATTCACGGAGGGCGTTGACCGAGATTCCATTTTCCGCTCTCGGCGACTCCTTCGATTTCGATCTGCAGATGATAGCCTGTGCCCGGGCTCGCGGGCTTTACATCGGCGAATGGCCGATACCCACCCGCTACGCCGGGGAAGTCTCCCATCTGAGTCCCGTGCGCTACGGGCTGCGCTGCCTTGGTGTGATGCTGAATTACAAGCTGGGTAAATACGATCGGATGGTCAGAGATGGATAGGTTTCTTGCAAGGACGACACTGGTGGCCGTTTGCCTGCTGGCCGCGACTTGCGGGCCGAGAAGATTCCCCTGGTCATCAGAAGGTATACACCCCCAGAAGGCAGAAATTTCTTCGGCGGTGCGCACTCTGAACCCGGGCTACGATCGCCTGCGCTCGCGGATACTGGTCCGCGAGATAACCAGACCCACGCGGGCCAACCTGGATTTCGCCGCCTACCACGCAAACGTGATCACCCTGGACCAGGCCCCGGCCGAGGGAGTCTCCCCGGCCAGCAGTGTGCCCGGCGAAGGCGAGCTTTTCGGCGGAGTGCTGCAGGAGGGCAGTATCGTCGCCGGCATCGGCGAGACACCCTTGACTGCGGAAGAAATCGGCCGGCCGCTCGCGTTTTCCCCGCTGGTCGATGTGCTCTCGGCGTGGAACTACGATCTGGCCAGTCCCCTGGAAGACGCTCGCACGGCGGTGCGTTCCGAGAGCTGGGGCCATGCCAGGAACATCCAGGTGACCTACCAGGAGATCACCACCCTCTACCGGCATACCTCAAAGGACGGCATACAGTGGTGGGTCGAGATCGAGTTCAGGCCCTGGGCGCTGCTGTTCGAAGGCATGCCGGATTCAGATGCCGACGGCTGCGCCGAGATTTTCGGACGGCTGCGTCCCGGGATGATCCGCCCGGAGGTGAACGACTACCTGGACACGGTTTACACCGCAAAGGTCCTCGACAGGTCGCAGATTACGGCCTGGGCCAACGAACTGGCTTCCTACTGGTACCCTTCTTACAACACCGATATCGTCGATCTGGGTCAGGCGACTAGCTGGCCAAGCGAGCAGGCCGAGCAACAAGTGGTGAGCGAGGTAGAGGGTTTCGTCGTCGAGAATCCCGCCGTAGTCATGCGCGGCAAGCCGACGGGCGAAACACTATACAACGTCTTCGTGGTTCCGGGGCTCGCGACAGAAGCTGTAGATACGGGAAAAGAACACGCTGTATCCGCGACGGACGGCGAGCGGCGTGTGAAATCAATTACGCAACCATTACTTCAAGAACTGGTGTCTCAGCTCCAGGATAATGGGCAGGGATCCTGGGCTGCATGGGCCGCGAAAGTCGGCGAGCACCACTCCCGACTGAAAAAGATACTCGCGGACCGCCCCGAGAGGCTGAAGGCGATCGAGGGCCGTGACGGTTTCCTGTTCTTCCGTGACTCGATCGAGTACGTCGTCGGCGGTGATCTGAGAGAGCAGGCCCGCGGCAAGGATCCCTTTCCGGCCATCGTCGATTTCAAGGACTACCTCGAGAGCCTGGGCGTCGATTTCCTGCTGGTGCCGATCCCCACCAAGCTCGAGGTTTTCCCCTATCGCCTGCTTCCCGGAGAAGCGGGGCACGGCAAGCTGCCGATCCTCAAGCCCACGGGACGCAAGTTCCTCTGCGAGTTGTCGCAGGCGGGTGTAGAAGTAGTGGATCTGCTCGATCCCTTCCTTGATGCCCGTGGCCGGCGCAAGCCCGGCGAAGAGCTGCTCTACCAGCACCAGGACACGCACTGGACCGATCGCGGGCTGCAGCTTGCGGCGCGCCTGCTTGCCGAACGCATCAGGCGCTACCCGTGGTACGAGCAGCTCGTGGAGAAACGGACCGAGTATCGAACGAAGAAAGTGACCTTCAGAAGACACGGGGACCTGGTCTCGCGCCTTGCGGAGAGAGAGAAGAAGCGCTATCGGCCCCAGGAGCTGATAGGGAACCAGGTCGTGAATCCCGATGGCGAGCTCTACACCGATGACGCCGCGAGCCCGATCGTGATCCTGGGAGACAGTTTCACGGGAGTTTTCCAGCGCACCTATTGTCGCCATGCGGGCGTATCGGCGCACCTGGCCAAGGAGATCGGCTACCCCGTGGATCTGGTGATGAGCTACGGTGGCGGGCCCAACGTGCGCCGGAAGCTGATGCGTCGCGGCGAGGACGACCTGCGCACCAAGCGCCTGGTGATCTGGATGTTCGCCGCGCGGGATCTCTATGATTACTGGGAAGACTGGGAACCGCTGGCCCGAAAGAGCCCGGAGAGCGGCCAGTGAGAAGAGCGGCGATCTGCCTGGCATTTTTCTGCGCCTGTGTCGCGGGGCCCGTAGCGCCGAAGAAACCGGCCAGGCTACTGGCTGGCTTGTTGCACCTATCCGAGACTGCCCGCCTGCGTCTGGATAAGGATGTCGAGCCTGCCCGGCAGTGCATCCCCTTGCTTGCCGGGCTGCTGGCCGAGATCAGGCCGCTGGTGGCCGCCGAGCGCGGGCCGCGGGCAATGGAGATCCTGGCCGATTTCCTTTTCGAGCAGAAAGGCTACACTCGTGAAGTAGTGGATGACGATCTGCAGTTCATGCTCCTGCCCTGGGTTCTCGAGCACCGCCGGGGGTCTTGCCTGGGATTGGCCGGCGTCTTTCTGGTCATGGCCCGCGAGCTGGGAATCGAAGCGCAGGGTGTACTGGTACCAGGCCATTTTTTTCTGCGCAGCGAAGGCGAGAGCGGGCACGTGAATTTCGAACTGTTGCGCCGGGGCGAGAGAATGCCGGACGAGTGGTACTTGGAGAAATGGCAAGTGCCGCAGGCCAATCCCGACTACATGCGCAAGCTGTCCGACAGCGAGGTGTTGGCCGTCCTTCGCTTCAACCTGGCGAATGCCTTCAGGAAAGAGAAGAGGTGGGGCGCGGCCTCGGATTTGTACGAACAGGCAATTGCCGGGCTAGAGGGCATGGCCAGGGCCCATGCCAACCTGGGGTTGATTTATCAGATGCTAGGTGAGCTGCGGCGCTCGGAACGGGCTTATCTGCGGGCGGCAGAGCTGCACCCAGGTCTCGAGGGGCTGGAAGAAAACCTGCGGGTCTTGAAGCTACGAGCGCCGCCGCGGCAAGACGAAGAACAACAACACGAATAGCAGGGCGGCCCCTCTGTCGCCGGCGGAAGTGCAACCCGAGCAGCCGCCCGAGACGACTACCTCGTCTTCGCCGTCGACGGGTCCGCTCCCGGCATCGGCATCCGATGCGCCGTCGGGCGCGGCTGCATCACCGTCGGCGCCGTCTTCAATGCTCCCGCCATCACCGTCGTCCAGGCTGCCGCCATCACCGTCGGGCCGTGGTTCGTCATCCACCCAGGCGCGCAGCTCTATGCCGGCCTCGAAGACGTCGCCGTCAGACAGGGCTTCGATCTGCAGGCCGTCCCCTCCGGTAACCTCTACCCGGAAATCCTTGACCAGAGCCCGGTTGATGCCCCCCGCCTCTGATGCGATGTCGAAGTCGGACAGGATCTGCTCTCCCTCGGCGAAGTAGTCCATCGAGCGATCGGTGTACGCGTCGGCGAAGTGCAGCCGCAACAGGTATGTGCCATCGGGTGCCGAGATGGAGTAGGAATGCGGGCTGGAGTGCCTGACACTCTTGTAGACGTCATGGGGGGCGGCGTTCTCCTCGCCCGTTACGTCGACGGTACCGGGGTTGACCCAGTCCTCGCCGCCGCTGACGAAGGAATCATCGCGTATCCAGTCAGCGACATCGTAATTGTTGTTGCCGCAGTTGATCCTCAAGGGCAGAGTCAACGACGAAACCTGTATCTGGGCGCTGCCCGTGACGCCCCCGGATGCGGCATTGATCGTGAACAAGCCCTCGTTCCCGTCGGAGGTAAAAACCGAGCTGTGCTCGGTCGCCGGGTCGGGACTCGCAACCGGGTTCATGGTGCCACCGCCGGAGACGGACCAGTTCATGTCCGATTCGATGGGCGCATCGAATTGATCGCGGGGGTAGGCGGTCAGGGTAGTCGAGTCACCGGCCAGGATCATCGGGTTCCCGGCGACGACCTCTATGGACGTCAGCACGGCCGACTCGCTGATCTCCAGGTGCACGCCGTAGCTCTGCGGCGAGTTGGCCGCATTGGCGGCGGATACATCGACGCTGGTGTCGTAGTTGCCGGTTGAAAGGCCGCCGATGTCGACCTGGTTGGTAAGTGTCTGGTCGTTTCCCGTGCCGGATCTTTGTACCGAAAGCCAATCCGCACTTTCTGAAACGGTAACGTCGTCGAGCGTCCCTGTGCCACCGTTGGAAACGGCTACCTCCTGGGAGACGGGATTACCCTCGCCGGATACGGCGGCGAAGTCCAGCGTGGTCGGCGAAAACGAGAGCCGCGGCTCCGGCTCAGAGCTCCACAGGTCACCGACGTACAGGTGCGGCCACTGATCATTGGCAGCGTTCTCGGTCAGGCGCTCGCGGTTGTTGTTGTCGCCCGAAAGCGGGTGGATGAAAACCTCGTAGTCGCACTCGTCGTGATCGTGGCATCCGGTGGTGGCACCGTAGGTCACCCATTCACCGTCGTTTGAAATGCGCGGAAAATACTCGTGCCCCCAGTCTTCGTCCGGGTGGGCCATCACCGGGGTGTAGGAGCTGCGGTCCTGGCGGTCGGAAATGCGCATGTGGTATATGTCGGGGTGGTAATCACAGAAGGTTCCGCCGCAGACGTGATAGACCCAGTCGCCGTCCGGGGGCGCGGTCGGCTCGCAGCCGTGGCCGAAGAAGAAAATGTCATCGGTGTTCTGAAAATCGAAGATGGCCGCCGCGTGGTAGGCGTTGAAATTGCCGTTGGTGCCCGTCCCCCCGTTGCGGTAGAAGTTGGTGTGCGCCACCAGCCAGCGTCCTCCGGTGACTATCGCCCCCGGGTTGAGATCCTTGTCGGCGACCCTGGAGAAGTCGCTCTTTCTGAAAATAAGGCTCGATGTCTCGGCGTCCGGATCGACCAGATAGAAATCATCGTCGTCGCGGCACAGGATACCGCTGTCATCCCACATCCAGAAGATCGGTTTACCCCCGAATACCTGCTTGTCCTCGCTCTTGTCCGGGCGCATGACCCGCGTAGCGCCCACCGGCACGGTTTCATAGGCAATCCAGCGGCTGTCGGGCGCCCAGATAGGCATGCGCGCGCCGGTGCTTGTCATACGGCTGACATCCGAGCCGTCGGCCCGCATCATGTAGATCTCGTGGCGGCTGTCTTGTCTGTCCGATGCCCAGACGATCCAGCCGTTGGAGGGGTGATCGGCACGTGACGGTGAGGGTGCGCAAACGCCAACGCTCACGAACGTGACAAATGCAAGGGATAGTCCGGTCTTGTGCATGGAAACGCTCCCGAATAGGTATCTTCTCATTATACCAGAAAATGCCTTCCAAGGTCGCGCGGCTCAATCGATGCGCTCGATTACGAGCTCGTACTGCTTCGCGGCCGGCTCGGGCAGCTCTTTCAACTCGTCGAGTACCTGCTCCAGGCGCCTGAAGGCTTCCTGCTTGTCCAGCGGTTTTCGTCCGGGTGCATAGACCGACCGCCAGGCATCGACGCCCAGGTCTTGCGGATCCCACAGGTAGTAGCGCAGGCGCCACTTCTCCGAGAGCAGTTCGTAGAGACGGTATGCTTCCCTGGCCCAGGGCGTCTTGGGCCGCCGATCGATGTCTATGCCTTCTTCTAGAGCCCGCGCGGTGAAGACGCCCAGATTGGCCCCACCAGCTCGCAGGCGAACATTGCCGTCCAGGCCCTCGATCACCAGCCGACGCGAGGCGAAATACCCGCGCGTGGGCGGAAGATCAAGAGCTACGGCGGCAGCGTGCGGCAGGAAGATGTTGTCATGGGGATGGGAAAACTCGACCGCCGTACGCC
>Ga0180432_10010862_pt1 | contig 10822 bp, 5 predicted proteins | sample SS_ome_10_FD_132414 | JGI IMG/M metagenome (GOLD analysis project Ga0180432, IMG submission 132414) | Hypersaline lake sediment archaeal communities from the Salton Sea, California, USA - SS_1_MS_2 metaG | ecosystem: Environmental > Aquatic > Non-marine Saline and Alkaline > Hypersaline >...
ACCCGGCAGAAACATAGCGCTGACCGCACAAAAACCGCCGAGAAAAACATATCCTAAACTTGGCCTTACAGTTAAATACCCAAGTATTGAAAATGTAAGGCCTAATACAAGCCCCAAAAAACAAAATAAGATATTCTTTATGCTGTGATTTTCAATGTGTTCAAAAATTGTTTTTGAAGATGCTAAAATTAGCCCAATAAAAAATGATATAGTATACGCATAATAATTCCTCAACAAGAACTTAATGACTCTTGCTCCAAGCAAAAAAGCACTGATGATCCCCAGCACCAGAATCAACAGGAAAATTAAATCTAATTTTTTAATGCCCTCTCTCATGCTGTCTTTTTTCCTGTTTACCGGATATGTAAGGATATCATAAAATAATTTTGGCGAGAAACTCTTTACCGCTTCTATTAACCGCGTGTAAATTCCGGTTATAAAAGCAATGGTGCCTCCTGAAATGCCGGGTATTAAGTCACAAATTCCCATCGAGAAACCTTTTAGAAATATGAAAATCTTGTCACTCATACTTGTATTCTAACTATAATTTATGGCGATAGATAGCTCAAAATCGCCTGAATTTTCGATTATTCCCAAAAGACAGAAAAATTATCCGCCGACATAGAGAAATATTTCAATTGGTTTTCGCCCGGCTTAGTGTTACTCTTAATCGGTGGTTTGGCTGTAACAGGACGGCTGCATTGAGGAAAAGCAAGTTTCAAAAATCAGTTAATAACTGATTTGTAATTTTGATGTTTGATTTTTGATATATGTTATGGATGAGACGCAGAAGAAGATTTTGTTGAAGATTGCCCGTGATACTGTCGAGGCGGTTATTACCGGCAAACCTGTCGGCGTGCCCAAATCGGCCGATGCCGAATTAAATGCTCATTGCGGCTGCTTTGTAACATTAAAAAACCAGGGGCAATTAAGAGGCTGTATTGGCCGATTCACTTCCGATGAGCCGCTGGTTGAGCTGGTTGTTGAAATGGCAAAGGCCTCAGCTACCGGCGACCCGCGGTTTTTTGCCGACCCGCTCAGAGAAGATGAGCTGGAAAATCTGGATGTGGAGATATCGGTTCTTTCGCCGCTTCAGCGAACCAGCGAGCCGTTGAGTCTGCGGCTCGGAATCGACGGAATATATATTAAAAGAGGTTTTGCCTCGGGGTGCTTTTTGCCTCAGGTTGCCACCGAGAGCGGCTGGAGCAAAGAAGAATTCCTCTCGTACTGCTGCGCACACAAAGCCGGCCTGGACGCCGATGCATGGAAAGACCCGCAGACCGAGGTTTACCTGTTCACTGCAGATGTCTTTGGCTCAGAATTCAAAGACCTCTGAGAAGGGGAAAAACGTGGTGAGAAATTTTGCGCTAATTTTGGTAGTTGTAATTGGTTTGCTTTCTGGCTGCTCTGAGAGCGGATTATCAACAAATCCCGGTGGTGCTCAGAAAATCGATACGCCCAGCGGTATGATTGAGTATTTAGAGGGGCGGAATCTGCCGGCGATGGAATCGGCGCGGGCCTGGGAGAATGAATACGGTCCCGGCCTGATTATTACCACAAAGCATTACGATATTTATACGACACTGCTCGAGCCGCTGATGCTTTCACAGGTCCCCGGATTTATGGAGTCGGCTTATCTCGGCTATCAGGACCAGTTGGGCGAACCGGTCGAGACCACAGGCAGGTTCAAGGTTTATCTTTTTGCCAAGCGCAGCCAGTGGGATGATTTTACTAAAGCGTTCGCCGGTCCGCAGACACCGATGTACCGTAAGATAAAAGCGGGAGCATATTTTCTCAACGGTGTCTGTGTGGCATATAATATCGGCAGAGAGCGAACATTTTCCGTTCTTGGACACGAAGGGTGGCATCAGTTCCACCACGGCCGCTTTAAGTTACGCCTGCCAAGCTGGCTCGACGAAGGTATCGCAATGCTCTTTGAGACCAGCACTGAAAGCGATGGCCTGTTTTATTTTGAGCCGGCTCGAAATTTACCTCGTCTGGGAGCTTTGAAGAAGACGCTTGTAAAAGACAAAATGATACCATTGGAGGAATTGGTAGCCATAAATCCCGGAGAGGTGCTTGCTGCGAACCAATCCGATGTGGTTGCGGCTTTTTATGGACAGGCTTATGCGCTCGTGCGTTTTATACGGGAAGAAGGCTACGGCAAACGGCTGCGGAATTATCGTCAACTGCTCCTGGGCGGAATCAGAGGCAATTGGCCGATGATTAGCAGCGAAAACAGAACAATTGCAGCCGACAGAAGTATTGCGCTGACTGTCGGATGGAACCGGAAGGTCGGGCCGCAGTTGTTTCAGTATTATATTGGTGAGGATTTTGACCAAATCGAGCAGGACTATCTCATATTTTGCAGAAAGATAGTTTATCACGTGCACTTATAGCTTATAGATATAGGGAGAAAAAATGCAGCGAAGGGCTTCTATCGTTTTGGCTTCGTCCTCACCCCGGCGAAAAGAGTTATTAACACAGGCCGGCTATAAATTTACCGTTGTTGAGCCGAGTATTGACGAGTCGGCCTCCGGCCTTGAGCAAGCAGAGCCCTGCGAATACGCAAAAGAAAAGGCCCTGGCAAAGGCAAAAAACGTCGCAGTTAACTATCCTGATTGTATTATCATTGGCGCCGATACGATTGTGGATTTTAATGGGCACATCATCGGCAAGCCCACTGATGCGAAAGATGCCGAGCAGATTACCAGAAAGCTCTTTAGCTCGCCGCACAAGGTCATAACAGCTCTTGCAATTGTCAGATTGACCGATGCGGTCGAATTTGTCGAAAGTAACACCACAATTATCTATCCGAAAAAGATGACCGATGAGCAAATCGCCGAACATATTAAAGGCAAATCCTGGCAGGACAAGGCCGGTGCTTATGCCATACAGGAAAACGGTGATGAGTTTGTCGAAAAAATCCAGGGCAGTCTGACAAACGTAATGGGCCTGCCGATGGAACTTCTGGAAGATATGCTGAAAAGATTTATTGGTTGAAATCGCAATATAGACTGGATAAGAATACCGGTTATGAGAAAAGACTGGACAAGAAAGGTTTTTAAGAGCAGGGGGGTTTGGTTTGGGGCGGCGGTATTCTTGCTGGCGGTTTCTTTACGACTTTTTTATCTCTACGAGAGCAGTGATAATCCGACGTTTTATATGCCGGTCGTTGATTCTCTTACCTACGACCAGATGGCACAAAAGCTTTTAGAGAACAAAACGATAACGAGCGAGTTTTTCTGGCAGCCTTTGTTTTATCCCTTGTTCCTGTCGGCGGTTTATTCTTTCAGTAATTCCTCCGTCTTGCTCGTAAAGTTAATTCAGGTTGTCCTGGCCGGGCTTACATCTGTGCTGGTGTATAAGCTGGGCGGCAGGGCTTTCGGTCTGGCCGCCGGGATATTGGCCGGCGTTATTACAGCAGTTTACATACCTTTGGTTTTTTTCGAATGTGAGCTTTTGGCCCCCGGCTGGGCCGCTTTCTTCTCGGTGGTGCTGGTGTTGTGTCTAATCAGGATGGCGGAGAAAATTAAAATTTTCGGTTGTTTTGTTCTGGGTTTTTCAGGGGCCGTCAGTATTGTAATAAGGCCTGTGTTTGTGCCTTTTTTTGCGGCCGGCTGTATCTGGCTGGTTGCTGTATGGCTCAAAAAAAGAGTCGGCCTTAAAAGCTTTGTAATTGCCGCTGCAGTCATTGCGGCTGGCTTTCTGCTGGTCGCCGCACCTGTCGGAATACTCAATTATCGAGTGATGGGCAAAGCGAGTATTTTGCCCTATTCAGGTGGAATCAATTTTTATGTCGGCAACAACCTCAATTACAAAGAGACTATAATGGCAAGGCCGGGTCTGGGCTGGCTGCAGATTACAGACCTGCCGAAAAAATACGGATATAAAGACAGGTACAGCGGGCAGCAGTTCTTCATTAAAAAGGCGGTTGAAGGGATTATTGCCCAGCCGATGACTTTCTTTAAGAGATTGATGTATAAGACGGCGCAGTTTTTTAGTTCGCGGGAGATACCCCGCAATGTTGATATATATTTGTTCAGGAAATGGTCGGTATTGCTTGGCGGCGGGGTGTGGAAGGCGGGCGGATTTGGATTTCCCTTTGGTTTGCTGCTGGGGCTGGCTGTTGTTGGCGCGGTGTTCCTGCGCCGTGATGTGCCTGTGCCGGTATGGCTGTTTGTGATTTTCTATTCGGCGGCAGTGATAATTGTCTTTGTAACATCGCGGTATCGTATTGTCATTGTGCCGGTGATGAGTGTTCTGGCGGGCGGCGGATGTGCTGTGATATTGAAGTTGTTGGCGCAGCGGCGGTTCAAAAGATTGGCTGGGATTGCAATTGTGGTTGTGGCGGTGGGTTTTGCATCGGCAGCGGCGGGGCCGTTTTATGAAGAGCAGCTCGATTATGAGCCGGAATTGTATTATGGACTGGGAGATTCGTTGAACAAACACGGGCGGCGCGAAGAAGCGATAGAGGCGTATTTGGAGGCGGTAAGATTGAGAAGCGATTATGTCGAAGCTCGCCATAATTTGGGGCTGCTGCTGGTGGATAATGGGCGGGTCGATGAGGCCCTGGAGCATTTCAGGAGCGCTTTGGCGGTCAGGCCGGGAAATTCGGCTTTGCAGGATGATATGGGGATGGCGCTTTGTATGCAGGGTAAAATTAAAGAGGGTATTTTGCATTATCAAAAGGCCGTTGAAATCGACCCGAATAACTTCAGCGCCCATAATAATCTCGGCACTGCGTATTTTCGATTGCGTCAACTCAATAATGCTTTTAATCATTACTGGCGGGCGGTTGAACTCAGGCCTGACGACCCGGTGTCGAATAATAACCTCGGTAACGTTTTTGCTCTTCAGGGCAGGGCGGAGACGGCCGTTGAATACTATCGGGTATCGCTGCGGGCCAAACCCGAAGATGCTGAGACGCTCGGCAATTGTGCGAATGCGCTGGCAGAGATGGGCAGGTTCGAGGAGGCGGGAAAGATGTATAAAGAATCTCTGAGGATAGATGCGAACCAGGCGGGGATATATGCCAATTTCGGGATGTGCCTTGTAAGGCAGGGCAAGAATGAAGAGGCGATAGAGCAGTATAAAAAGGCACTTGAGATTGAGCCTGGCCATAAACGGGCGCAAAAGGGACTTGATAAACTTTTGCGTTGAGTAAAATTGGGTTTGATTGGGTTTGAATTGGGTTTGTTTTTCTTCGGAATAGGCGTTTTTGACGCAAAATCGGGGGAAATTGGGTTTGTTTTGCATAAAAGAGTATTTTTGTGCGCTGGTATAAGTGATCCGGCTTCGCCAGAGGATTGGCCGCGACAAGGGGGATTGGTGGATTTGAGGTTTGGTGGTCATTATTAAGTTCTCCTAAGGGGGGTTTTAAAAAACAGGTCTCCCCATAATTAGATGAACCTGCGCATTTGATGCGAAAATCGGATGATTTTGGGGTGGGGAAAGTTTGTAAGTTGTTGTGGGGAAAGAGGTAAAAAAAATTTGAAAAAATTCCAACTATGAAAACAATACCTGCGCAAATGGTACGAAAAATGCGAAGAAATCAATTATTAACAACGAATTAACACAGATTTTTTGAACCACGAATGTCACGAAAGACACGAAAAAGCACGAATATTTTGTCAGCTTTGGTGTTCTCGGTAAACTCTGCTCTAAAAGCAAGCTTTCGGCACAGAGATTTACCTTTGTCCACAGTTGCATCAAAATGCAACTCTTTATTAAGCTGACGAAAACTCAGGAGAAGTGCAAGAAAGAGTAAAAAAGAGTAAGAAAATGCAAAAAATGGCAAAAAATCCCCGACAGAAAAACAAGTGAGCTAACATCGAGGATAAACTTAAAGGCAAAAAAAGTGCTTTTTGCGGTTCTTTCGGGTGATTACTTCGTTGTTATTGCCTGACTGCACGTCCTCGATGTACAATAGTACGCCTCCGGGCGGCAGCAGGCAAACGCCTTGTACTAACCCGAAACTCCTCGCTAAATCCCACTGAGGCATTAGTTCTTATGCCGCGGGGGCTGTACTGAGCTGCGCGGAGTAAGGAAAAAGAGTAAAAAGTTAAAGCGTGAACCTTTCGACATGCTCAGGATTAGTTCAGGTTTTGAATAGAAAATTCATAACTGGGCTAAAAAGAGCGAAAAAGTGCAAGAAAATGGCAAAAAGTGAAAGAAATGGTAAAAAAACATGAGAAGCAAGTAAAGAGGGTGGAAAATGGTTTGATCCGGCTTCGCTAAAGCTACGCCGCGACAAGCGGGGTGGAGAAGGCAATAAGAAAATTAACTTCGAACGTCCAACTTCGAACGTCGAACTTCGAATTTGTTGAGAGTAGATAGGTGAACAGTAGAGTATGGAATTTTATGGTTTGACGGGGTATTGAAAGAGGTTTATAATTTTGGGCGACAGCGAGGGATAAATCATCGCGGCTTCTAGCTTGTAAAATACGAGAATAAAAGTATATTTTCTGAGAAAGCAACTGTAAGGAATTAAAAGTGCAAGTTAAGACCATTCGAAGACTGCATGTTTTTATATCTTGTCCTGAAGATGTTAAGGACGAGAAAAAAATTGTCAAAGAAGTGTGTGTTCAACTTACTGACAGCTTAAAACCATCAAAAGACATTGAAATTTGCCCTATCGATTGGAAGAATGATATTGTGCCCGTCATAACCGGAGAGGGAGCACAGGCAGTCATTGATGAACAAGTTAAGGATTATGATTATGATGTGTACATCGGAATAATGTGGAAACGTTATGGGGACAGAAAGCTTAATGGTTTATCACATACAGAACATGAGTTCGAAAATGCTTTAAACAGAAAAAGAAAAACCGGACGTCCAGCGATTATGTTTCTCTTTAAATCTTTATTTAACATTGAAGATGGTGACAAAGTCGAGCAGATTGAGCAGGTTGAAGCTTTTAGAAAGAGAATAGAAAATGAAGATCCAGGACTATACGGAACTTTTGAAAATCAGAAGGTGTTCCGTAAAAAAATATTAATATATCTAAAAAAAATAGTGGATAATCCTGACTTATTTCTACAAACTACAGTACCTAAAAAAAAATATCCTCAAGTTACTCCCTATTTACCACGTAAAATATGCCAGAAGAAGGATTATACGCCAATGTGGTCATCATTCCTTGTACGAGATATTGCACAGGATACCACAGAAATCATTTCTAATTATAAACGAGTTACTTTTCTCGGTGATGCTGGAGTAGGCAAAACAACAGAGCTTCGAAGAATTGCTTGGCATTTTTCAGAAGACGATGTTCCATTTTACCCATTCATGATCGAACTTAACAAGTATGTTAATCAAAGTATCGCAGAATTTCTGCCATTAGAATGGGACGTAGTTCCTGAAAGTAAACGTGTCATTATTCTTGATGGTTTAGATGAAATAGAAAGCAAGAACAAGAACGATGCAATTAGACAAATCGAGCTATTTGCCGAACAGTACCCAAACACACGTATTGTTGTTTCCTGTCGAACAAACTTCTATGAGTCTGATACAGAAGGATTTTCTGGTACGCTAAATGGTTTTTCTTCCTACATGCTTCTTGAGCTTGGTCAAAAGGAAATCGAAGATTATGTTAAAAAAGCGTTAAATAAAAAAGCTGAAGATTTTCATACGGCTATTTCTAATAATCAATTACATGATTTTTTGCAGATACCCTTTTATTTGATTCGTTTAGTCGGACTGTTTAAGAAAAATAATGCTTTACCAAGCCATAAGGCTGAAATATTCGAACAGCTATTGCTAGACCGGATACAATTGGACGTTGAACACTACAGAAAAAAAAAGGATTTAAAACGGAAAAAGAAAACTATTATTCAAGCACTCCAAAGACTTGCCTTGGGAATGGAAGTCCTCGGAAGAAACTATATCACAGACGATGAATATAACAAACTTATAGAGAACGATTCTTTACGAGAGCTAATAGAGCATTGTACAGTTTGGAAAAAGGATGAGACAGAAGCAACAAAGTGGAAATTTGAGCATAACAACTTTCAAGAATATCTTGCTGCGGAACTTCTTTCAACCAAACCCCTTTCAACGATAAAAGAGTTAATGTTCTTTGAGCCTGACCATCGAAAATTAATTCTTTCTTGGTCAAGCACACTTTCTTTTCTCATCGGTATCTCTGATGACCATGATTTGATCCAATGGATTATAGATAACGAACCTGAGCATGTTGTAAAATTTGAGCCAGATAGAGTTGAAAAAAACAATCGAATTAACATATTTAAAGGAATCTTCAATCTTTATAAGGAAAAGCAGATTTGGATAAATCGCGATAAATTCAGATATGACGAATTGGCAAGGTTTGGTCAATCTGACGAGATAGTTGAATTTGTACTTTGTGAAGCAGAGAAAGCAGCGCATTATACGACAGCCAGTAATGCTATTGAATTAGTACGCTATCTTCAGATTCCATATAGTCAGAGAGAACGCACCTGCAATCTTCTGGTCAATTATACTCTCGGAAATGAATTTGGAGACCAAATCCAAAATCGAGCGTTAATAGCATTAGCAGATCTAAGGCTGAATTCGCTTGAAGTTATAAATAAAATTACAAAAACTATAAGAACGTCAGAAAGTGAGTGGATAAGATACGGTTTGTACTATTTTCTGCATAACAGCGACTATCTTGATGATAATATTGACATATTTTTAAATGGGCTGAAGTATGTAAAACTGGATATTTCGTCTGAGAGAAGCAGACTTATGGATGAACACTGGCACCTACGAATCGGAATAGAAAAAGCCAAATCTCCAGATGCAATAGTAAAGATTTTTGAATATTTTATAGAGCATACTCAAGACCTCGATGATATCATTTTTGAGAAAAGTGTTTCAGTCATTGCTGAAAATGCCGCCAATGCTTATTTTGAGGAACCTTCTTTGTTCCAGAAAGCCAAAAGTTTATTTGAGACTTTCATAGATACAGATTCGAATAAAAAAACACGTCAATTTTTGGTCTTTTTTGATAAAACAGAGACTCGGCTTCAAGTCTTCAGAGAATATCTGTTCAAACAAAAGGATAACAGACAACGGTGGACTATTCTTGCTATTTTAGCAGATAAAGTCTCTATCGAATTCTTTGTCCAACAATATGAAGAAGGAAATCTGAAAGAGGACGATGTACTAACATTTCGTAATTATTTGGGTTGGAAAAACTATGATCTATACTTGCCTTTTAACGACCTAATAAATGCAAAGACAGGAAACAAGTTTGTTCTTCACCCACAGCGGGATTTTGACAAAGAAAGGAAGGAGCGTACACAACGTGATATCAATCTACTTTTTAACAAAAAAGCGTTTTTGAGTGAGTTCAAGTTAATTTTTGACACCGAAAATGCAGAAAGCCTAACAAACCAGGAAATCTTGGATATACAGCATAAACACTGGGATAAGCCATACTTTTCAGCTCTGGCAATTAACCAACTTCGCAATTTATCAAAAGAACAGTCTATGACACTCGATCACGTTGTTAGAGCTGTTAATACTTGGGATTGGGATTGGTTTTGCATATGTAATGTTTATGAAAAACTGGCTCATGACGAAAATATAACCTTAACTAATGAGCAGAAAACAATCATTGCAAATTGGTGTTATTCAAATCTGGATAAGATTGATTTCAAAACAGCCCTTATTACAAAATCGAATGGTTCATCCAGTACTAGCTTGCTGGCGATTTTTTTGTGGTATTATTTAAGAAAATTCAATCTTACATATACCAAGGAAGTGTTATTAGATTTGCTTTCCTACGATTGGATAGAAGCTGGACAGCATGTTGGGATTGAGTATCTGGAAGCATTGTTGAGTAAATACGAAATAACAACAAGAATACTGACAAACCTAAAAGAAGGCATTAGGAACGATGATGTTTTGAAAAATCACTTAGACTACTGCAAAAGATATAAAGTTACAGAGGTTTTACCTTATGCCATGAGTGAGCTTGCGAACTCCGATAGGGGAGATGATGTAAAAAGGATTGCATTAGATACAATATGTGAGCTATCAAAGACTACCACAAATGACCTTGAAAAACTGCTACCACAAATTATAAATAATTTTAAGTGGAATGTTATTGAAAAGCTGGTTCAAAACAACAGCCAAGTCTGTCACAAATATCTTTTGTCTATGCTTCAAACTGCCAATGAAGAGGAGAAATTAAAGAGCGCAAATTACCTAATTGAACTTCAGGATTTAGAAGGATTGAAATATTACGTTGACTGGGTGAAGAGGCACAAACAATCGCCTGAAACAGTGCACTTTGATAAGTCGCCTCTTCTTGGCCTCCGTGTTCTTGAAGCTGTTCCTTATCTTATTGATTTGTTAGAGGTAAGCTATCAACCTGACTTTGTAAATAGCGGCTTTGAACATTTGGAATATCATATTCTAGATACTTTAACCACGATAGCTTTACAAACAGACGAAAACTACCAATCCGTCAGAAAAGACATGGAAGATTTTATTAAAAATAATACTGGAAAAATAAAAAATATAAATTTCCTAAATATCTTTATCGAAAAGCTTGATCAAAAATACTATCTAGCCAAAAGTGAAGAAATAAATATTAACGATGTTATTGCTAAATTGGAAATAATGTCCCCCAAATAAATTTGGGGGCTAAACACTATGCCAAAGCATTTTAGCGAGGCGGCCCAAAGTGACTTTGGGGCAGGTTATTGGGGTTGAGATTGCCGCGGCCTGCTTTGCATGCCTCGCAATTGTAAATGTTACGTAATTCGTGGACAAAATTCAATTTTTTATAATACTGGCTTTGGCAGTGTTTTAGAAAGGAGTTTGTCCA
>Ga0180432_10010863_pt1 | contig 10821 bp, 17 predicted proteins | sample SS_ome_10_FD_132414 | JGI IMG/M metagenome (GOLD analysis project Ga0180432, IMG submission 132414) | Hypersaline lake sediment archaeal communities from the Salton Sea, California, USA - SS_1_MS_2 metaG | ecosystem: Environmental > Aquatic > Non-marine Saline and Alkaline > Hypersaline >...
GGATGTGCCCGTAGAGAGAATCGGCAATCGACAGCCCGATCCCGTCGATCTTCATGAAGTCCTCGAGCTCGCACTCGAGCATCTTCTTGAATCCGCCGACGGCCGGGAGGATCTTCTCGCTGACTGTCCGACCGACCAGTGGAATACCGAAGGCCGCCAGTAGGTACGCCTCCTCAACGTTTCCAACGAGGGCATCTCGCCTCTTGTCGAGCTTGAGGGCTGTCTTTGCTCCTACTACGTCACCGAGGCGGGACACGGACACGACGAGGATGTCCATCAGCATGTGGGCACGGATGTACCCGAGCTCGAGCAGCTTGTCGACGTGCTTCTCACCAAGACCCTTCATCCCTACGCGCTTGAGGAAGTGAAGGAACCTCCCCACGGCAACGGGCCGGCACTCCGGCTTGTGGTCTGCCTGTAGAAAGTCACCCTCCTCGTACGCGAACCCACCACAGCTCGGGCAGCAGTCTGGGGGCTCTACTTCGCCATCACCGCCGTAGCACATCTCAATGTGAGGAATCACGCCGCCACGCCTGGTCACGTCCACCTCGGCCCCGATCTTGGTATTGATGGTGTCCATGATGGCCAGGTTGTGGAGGCTGGCCCTGGTCACGGTGACGCCAGAGAGCTCCACTGGGTCGATGACAGCGACGGGGTTGATGGTCCCAGACCTGGAGACCTGCCAAACTACCTCTCTGAGAACCGATTTGCCGCTCTCCCCCTGAAACTTCCAAGCGATTGAGTAACGAGGGTGGTGTCCCGTCGACCCCATCTCGGCCTGGTAGCTCACGCGGTTGACCTTGAAGACGATACCGTCAGTCTCGTAGTCCAACTTCTTGGCCGTCTCAGTGTACACAGAAACAGCCTTGGCGAGCTCGTCAGCGCTCGTAGCCACAGAGACCGGGGGCGTTTGAAACTCCCAGTCGTTCAGAACCTCAAGCTTGTTCATCTCAGTCTGGAGATCGGTCCCGAGCAAATCGTAGGCCACGAAGTGGAGGCCGTACTTGGCGGTCTCTTCAGGGTCCTTGTGTTTCAACGCTCCGGCGGCGAGATTCCTCGGGTTGGCAAACTCCCCCTCGAACGCTGCGAAGGTCTCCAGGGGCATGTACACCTCGCCCCTGATCTCGACTGGGAACGTTGTCCCGTCTATCCTGACTGGGACTCCAGCAACCCGGGTAACGTTCGCAGTGATGTCGTCGCCGCGTCTGCCGTCTCCTCTGGTAGCTGCAACAGCCAAATCCCCGCGGCGGTCGTACCGGATAGCAGCGGCAAGGCCGTCCACCTTGTGGGTGACCGTGACCATCCCGCCGGCCTTCTTCATCCACTTGAGCAGGTCCTCCATGTTGTAGCACTTGTCCAAGGACAACATGGGGGTCGGGTGGGCAATCTTCCCCTGGGCGTCCTTTCCTGCCCCGATCTCGGACAAGACTGGGTTGTTGGGATCTTGTGCTCTGAGATCTTCGACCATTCGGTCGTATTCCTCATCAGCGATCACCGGCGCGTTCTCGATCCAATACAGGCGATTGTGCCTGCGGATCTCCTTCTCCAACTTCTCTATCTCCATGAATCCTCCTGGTTGACCGCCTGGGCCAAATCAGCTACGACTGTAGTACTTTTACGCAACTCGAAGACGGAGCTGAGTTATGACAAAGACAGAAATGGTCGACAAGCTACACGAGAGATGGTCGGGGACCTTGACGAAGGCGAAGACGAAAGACTTCATCGACGACGTCTTCGGCCTCGTCAAGGACTCGTTGGCCAACGGCGGCGAGTTCCGCCTTCACGGGTTCGGGGTCTTCAAGAAGAAGCTCCTTGCCGCGAGGAAGGGGAGGAACCCGACGACCGGAGAGATCATCGACATCCCCGAGAAGGTCTCCGTGCGCTTCAAGCCAGCGGCCAAGTTGGTGGCGTTGCTCGACTAGACGAACTCGAGCATCTGGAACCGCTCATTGATCTCGATCCCATCGTCCTCAAGGTCCTCCTGAGCGACAACAACGGGCTCCTTCTTCTCCTTGTCGACACGGATGGACTTGACCTTCTCCCTGAATTCCTCGTTGGTAGTCTCTGGGGTGACGCCAGCTTGCCGAAGCAGGGCCTTGACCTCTTCTGCACTTTGGCGAATTCCCACCTTCTCGAGCTCGCGAGCGACAGCCTCGTCACGGAGCCTGATGAGACGCTCGGCATCTGTCTCGAATTTGACCGAGGCTACTTCCCAATAGCCCTTGTTCTCCTTCTCTCGGATCTTCTTCCTCATGTGCTCAGTAGCCCTGTACGGGCTCTGGAAGGACTTCTTCTGCGATCGTGCATCTTGCCCAATCGGCCCCCACTCAGCATGAAAGGTGCGCCCCTCACACCAAGCCTGCCAGAACTTGTTGTGGTTCTTCCTGTCATAGTAGCCGACGAGCTCGAACCGTCTCTTCGTAGCCATTGCAAAACCTCCTGAGAGTGTAGTTCTGCTCTTATACTAAAAGAGCGGGCTGGGCCCGCCCGAGCGTCATTCCTCTAGGAGGATCTGAAGGACGCGCTGGCGCTCCTTGCCCACGACGTGGGACCATGCACCGTTCAAACGCTGGACGACCAACCTCTTGTGGTCCTCGATGTACGTCCTGTACGTCACCCCTTTGATGTCGAATTCGACGGGCTTGTCTGGCGTCTTGTCGGCCTGCAGGATTGCCAGTGCTCTTTCTTCGATTTTCTCTCCTAGTGGCTTGCGCTCCTGGAGGAGTTGCTGAAGCCACATCATCTTGGATCTCCGGGTAGGGTAGATAGAACGGAGGACCCCCTCAAACGCTCGGAGTCATCGGAGGGGATCCTCCGCCGCAACCAGGAGGAGCTGCTAGCGAGTACGTGAGGCTAGACCTGGTCCTCGCTGTCTCCTTATACTGCAAACGACAACGAGAAGCGGAGGCTGCGCCATGCCAGCATGGATTGAGAAGCGAAAGGACCGTATTCTGAAGGATAACCCTGGCATGAAAGAGGAGACTGCGTGGGCGATTGCCACACAACAAGCTCACAAGCTCGGGAAGACTCCGAAGGGATACGGCACCGCCGAAGGGAAGGCAGAAGCCAAGAAGAAGTACAGCAAGCCGCGAAGCGACTACCGAAAAACAGCAGCGATGATGAAGACCGGAGCTGCTACCAGGAGAGCTCTGGCATTAGCTAAGAGGGAGCGGCAGTAGCCGCTCCCACGTTCAGCTTCGCTTCGTCCCCTTCCAAGTCTTGAGGGCGTCAGGCCCCCAACACCCGCCGGGCAAGTACTGGTAGATGAAGTTGACCAGCGGCTTCAGAGCTTTGAGGCTCTCGTCGCTGGCCAGCTGGACTGCACGAAACAGGTCATTGGCGAATATGGCTTGCAGGAAGGTGCCAGGCTTCAACCCATGTTCGACCCAGAGCTGGATACCTGACATCAGGTGGTCAGGGACTCCCGGGTACTCGTACGTTCTTGGAACTTCGTACTCCATCACCACCTCCGACTACTTGGAACCCTCTCCGTCGTAGTCGTCCTCGCGCGCGAAGGTCGACGTTTCCGAAGTGGCCCTTTTCTCCGTCCACTCCACCAGGATGTGCTGGCCCTTCCCCAGCTCAAAGGCATCGAAGTGCATCCCGTCGAGGCGGGACTCGGAGTAGAATTTCACCACGGCATCTTCTGGCAGGCCGCCGTAGATGATCCCGAGTAGCTCTAGGATCTTCGCCGCGTCCAACTTCAGCCCGAAGTGCTCCGTGGTCTCCGTAGTCTTCTCTAGCTCAACCCGCATCTTCGGCCTCCATTTCGGCATCGAACTTCTCCTTGACTTCCTCGAATGTGAGATCTCCATCGGCCTTTCGGATGGCTTCTCTGACCGACTTGGTCTCCGACTTGAACCTGGCCGCCTTGTTCATCCGGCGCCCGCCTTTGGTACTTCTCTTCATCGGTGTTCGAGAAGATTTGGAGCTTCTCCTCTTCACCTTCTTGTGCTTCCTCGATCTCGGCATCTCTCCTCCATAGTTGAGCGGAAGGGGTGGGATTTGAACCCACGGGGCTGTCGCCTTACCCGGGTAGCAGCCGGGCTCCTTACCAGACTCGGTCACCCTTCCTCAAACGACCCAGGTGCCGCCCATCGGCTTGGTGTAACGGTTGAGAAACCAGAACAGCTCCTTGACGTTCTTCGACTCCTGGAAGGCTTTGGGTTCTGCACCTCCCTTGTGGAGGTAGTCTACGAGAACCTCGTGCTGATCCCGGGCCTCGTCCCAACGTCTCTCCCCACACAACCGTATCAGTCTCTCGAATGCGGCATCTGAATCCATGTTTTCCCCCTGGATAGCAAACTCCTACGGCGACAGGTACTTCTACGAACTTCGCCCGGAACTTACCACAGGAGTAGGAGAAGAGGAAGGTAGAGGAATCGAACCCCCAGCTTTCGCCGCCGACGGCTTTCAAGGCCGCTTGTGCCCATGCACAGTACCTTCCAAAATGCCCAAGGGGAGAGTCGAACTCCCACGTCGCTGGGACACCGCCTCCTGAGGACGGCGCGTCTACCATTCCGCCACTTGGGCTTGGTGCCGAGAGAGGGGCTCGAACCCTCACGTCCGAAGACACCGGGGCTTAAAGCCGGCGCGTCTGCCTGATTTCGCCATCTCGGCAAGGGGGATGCTGGAGGAGAGACTCGAACTCTCACGCCACGGAGGACACCAGGATTTGAATCTGGCGCGTCTGCCTACTTCCGCCACTCCAGCAGAAGGTCGAGGAGGGTGTGCGTCGGTGTTTTGCATCACTGCTTTACGGGCAGCTGCCTTTTCCAATTTGGCTACCTGGGCCCAAATGCCCAGGGTTGGACTCGAACCAACAATCGCTGTGCTGAACCTACGCTCTAGTTCTCGACCTATCTCTTTGGGTCAGGCCAGCTCTGTTCCGCCGAAGACGGCTTCCCACCAGCAGGCCATGTCCCATTTCGTCTCACTCACATGATGGTGCCCGACGACACCCTTGAACCTCCCCTCCTTGAGGATGTCTGGGTAGAACAAGCCATGAAACACCGGCCCGTCTTCCTCCATACCAACATGTCCGCGGGGGGCCCTTGCCGGAACTCCGGTGATGCGGCACAACTCGAAGACCAAGGTGCGGAGGTGGGTCGCGATTCTCGGTTCCAGTGAGAGGATCTCACTCCTGCCACGATCCGTCTGGTTCTCGGTTTCTTCGATGTCATACCCCTTGTTGAGGTAGTAGTCGTAGTAGTCCCGCGTCGGCTGCTGGCAGATGTCGATCCCGATGGCGAAGTCGTTCACGTAGCCCGCGTGCCAGGCCCGATGCTTGATGTCCAAGAACTGGAAGTTACCTTCCGGCCCGATGCCGAAGTGCGTTGACAGGTCCCGATCAGGATTCTTGAAGTAGTTGTACAGCCCCTGGACGGTACTCCCACCCCAGTGGATGACGATCAGGCGGATGCCGGATTTCCTCTTCGAGAAGTTTCCGGCCGGGTGCAGGTCGTACCCCTCGTCGTCCTCGTAGGAGATCACCTTGGCGTCTGGGGTAGGCTTCCGAAGACCGTCCCACATGATGTAGCTAGCGTCGTCTGGGACGTTCGCGTACCGCTGCTGCATCTTCAACCAGGTCGCCTGGCCGAACTTGCCGTCGTGCTCTCCCGTATCCGAGAACGACTGCTTCTGGAACGCCAGGACCTCTAACGCGAAACGCTCCTTCTCAGGCTTCGACCCGCCAACTGCGTCGTGGGCGAAACATGGGTGGTTCGCGATCGCAGCCTCCGGAATGTTCCCGTACCAGCCTATGTCGTCGGCCTTCCTCTCGTTGTAATCGACAGCGCTCTCCAGGTTGAACCCGTATGGAATCAGGTCGCTCATCCTTCTCCTCCGCTATGTAAATTTTGGGCGAAATCTTTCATAGCGCTTACTCTAACTAAAGAATCTTTCAAAGGCCAGTACCGAGGGAGGGAGTCGAACCCTCACGCCACTGGGACACTGCGTCCTTAGCGCAGCGCGTCTACCATTCCGCCACCTCGGCATCTTTGATCACGGTCAAGAATCGGGCGCCCGGCTCTATAGGCCGAGTTGCTGCTGCAGACGACCCAAAAACCCGGGCAGCCCGACTTGACATTTGGTGAATCACAACACGTGCACATGGCCGCGGATGATGTAGTCCTTGTCTTCGGTCAGGAACTTCGATGCCATCTTCACGACCTCGTCGATGTCGAAGGCCTCCCCGCTGCCTGCCACGAAGATGACATGGTTCTCGACCTCGGCGATTGGGACATCGCATCTAACGGCCGTCAGGATGAAGTGGTCTTCCTCATCGAGGCGGCGGATGTGGACGTACGCGTTCACCATTCTCATGAGCTTCTCCTCTTCAGTTGTCAAAGCGGCCACCAGGGCCAGGGAGTGGACGGGGTTGGACTCGAACCAACGTAAGGTCGTCAGACCACCGGGGTTACAGCCCGGCGCAATTGCCGCTATGCGACCCGCCCAGAAGTATGTAGCGCGAGTAGTGGACTAGCTACTTAGGTAGCTTGAATAGAGGAGGGACGACAACAGCAGACCGGCGGTGGGATGGTCGGGGTTGCGCTGCGTGTCGATGTTGTGAACTTGATCGTTCATTGATCTAGCCTCCTACTGCGGAGGGTAGTTCTGAAGAGGAGGGATGTCAAGAAGGAATGTGCGCTCGTCTCTCCGAGCTGTCACGCCTCGTTCTACTTTGGCCGGCGTTCGCCTATCCACCCTTCACGAATGCGCCCAGTCGGAACCGGACCACCGCTTGCCGCCGCTGCGTTCCCCCAGGTGGCGGGGGCCTTAGTACCGATGACGGCCATCGGGAGGGTGAGTAGCGGGCTTCCCCACCTCCAAGCACGGTTTTAACGTCTCACCGACGAGATTGTGCCCCCGTAGCGACACAATCGTACCCCGCGTGCTGACAGCGGGCCACCTGGGACTCGAACCCAGAACCACCGGGTTAACGGCCCGGCGCTCAGCCAATTGAGCTTGTGACCCAAAAAGGATGGATGACGAGATTCGAACTCGCAACGACCGGACCCACAATCCGGCGTTCTGCCATTGAACTACATCCACCACATAGGCGCGGACGGGCTTGAACCGCCGACCCTCTGCTTGTAAGGCAGACGCTCTCCCAACTGAGCTACGCGCCTTCACGACGGCGGATCTTCATCCTCCCGTCATCGGCCAGGGGACTCCCCTGCCGTCGCTTTCTCACCCTCGTACGGGGTAACAGCCCGCCGGTTGAGTGTTACTTGCTGTACCCCTTCGACACAGACAGGCGCCGCGCCGTCCCTGAGTACGCTGAGTTCTTCACCAGGAACCCCCGCTGCCAGTCCCACTCGTCGAGCACGAGCTCGCGGTAGGCATCCGGCGACAGCTCGATGGTGTCCTGCATTGTGTTCTCCAACATGGAGATGACTGTGTCGTAGACCTCGATGTGGCTCGATGGTAGCTCGAGCCCGAAGTGGATACTCCGGAGCTCGATGTGCTCTCCTTCAGCCAGGCGCGCGTGGTCTTCGGCGAGCCCTGATTTGACCTCGCCGATCTTCTGCATGGCCTTCTCCAGGTAGCCCTTGAGGGATTCTTGGTAGACCTCCTCATGCGTCTCCCGATTCTTCTTCAGCGTCTCGAGAAGGAAGTCCTTCTTGAACGGCATCGGGGTAGTAATTCCAAAGCTCCTCATCATTCTTCCGTCCTCCAATTCGAGCTTCCTGACGGCACTCGGGTTGCAGATCGCAGCCCCGACTTCCTCCCAAGATGCCCAGTTTACCAGTGCTCCCACTGGCTCCTCGTATGGCTCGAGTCTCTGCGGTTCGACATCGAATAGCCGAGCCTCGACCCTGTGCATAGGCAGTTGAACCATCGACTACCTCCTCCATGAATCAGCCAGGGCGAGAGGATTTGAACCCCTATCTGCGAGTCCGTAGCCCGCTGCTCTATCCGTTGAGCTACGCCCCGGTAGTCGGCGTGAAGGGATTTGAACCCCCGATTTCCAGCTCCCAAAGCTGGCGGCATACCGGACTTGCCTACACGCCGGTTGGTGGCGGAGATTGTGCACGACCCGCCACCGTAGGGCCCCGGACCTCATTGAATGTCCTCTTTGGTGCACTGACCCAGTCGGGATAGCTGGATTTGAACCAACAACTTCGAGGCCCCCAGCCCCGCGCTCTGCCGGATTGAGCTATATCCCGAGTTTGTCCCAACGCTCTAATGCGTCAGGAGTTACAGACACTCCAGTGCTGTAGTTTTTCACCTCATCCCACAACCAGACGTAGCAAGAATCTGATTGCAGATCGTACCCCACCAAGACGTCGAACTCCCCATCTACATACGCCTCCTTCTGCGCTCCCTTGTTCCGCCGAACACCAACGATGGGAGCTCCCCACTTCCCCCTCCTCGCCATCTTCACTTGTGCCTTGAGCACCTTCTTACCGACCTCCAAGAGCCAATCTGCTGATTCCCCATCGAACACGGCCGTGAAAGCCCCGATACCCAACACGGCGGCACGAAACAATACTGCGGCCTCTGCAATCTTCCCCTTGTCGCCGCGCTCGCCACCTTCCAAGTACAGATTGTAGGCCCTAGACCCGTTCGGTGCCTCCTTCCTGACGAGAGGTTTGCGCCATCGCTTCTCGTCGATCTCGTGCTCAGTCAGCGGGTAGTCTCGCAACCAGTGCGACAACGACCCCTTGGACACGTGAACACGTTCCATGATCTCGCTGTAGGATAGGCGCTCCTCCACACGAAGACGGACGCACTCTGCTCGCAGCTTGGACTTTGCCATTTGAACCTCCTCCTCTCACAATATTACCAGAGATCGGTTCACTGGTAAAGTGCGCAGGCTGAGCTACATCCCGAAGTCGGTGCGAGTGGATTTGAACCACCAGCCTCTCGGCCCCGAACCGAGTGCTCTGCCAGATTGAGCTACACACCGTCCTGTGGCCCTAACTCATGTAGGACCCTACTCATGTTCTCGTACACCGCCTTGGCCGCTTTCCAGGTCGGGGCCCAGAATTGACACTCCAAGACGCTCCCTTCCTCCTCGATCAGCTTTCTGACGATGCCGTTCCCTTCAGGGAGCAGGGTCGGCGAGAAGCAGTCGTCGCTCCAGTCAGACCAGATCTCGTACCACGTGTCCTCTTTCATCTCTCCTCCACGGGGCGACCGGGACTTGAACCCGGAACTTACGGCTTAAAAGGCCGTTACGCTACCAATTGCGTCATCGCCCCAACACTTGCTCGATCTCTATGAGTCTCGCAGATAGCTCTTTGAGTCTGATGCGGGCATTCTTCGCTGTCAGGCTAGCAACCCTCTGCCGCTTCTCGAGATCTTCGATTTCCTTCTGGTACCGCCGAATCTCGCGCCGCCTGCACTGGATCTTGGCCCCGAGCCTCTGCGGCTCCTTCGAGTCCTCCTCCAGCTGCTTGAGCTCACACTTGATCAGTGCGATCTCAGCTCGAAGAACCTCCTTGTCTACTTGTGGCTCTTCCTCTTTGACCTGCAGCTCCGGCAAGAACTCGATTGGGACCGGGTCTACTACCGGCAGTGCCTCTTCTTCCGGGAGCCAGGCTATCGACATCCGGCGGGCTATCTCCTCAGCCTCACCAATCCCAGCTCCGATCTCCATCAGGTGTTTGACAGAGCTCCGCACGAATACCTCGGCCTTGTCCCCGAGCTGCCCATCGAGCTCGTCGACCACCTTCCTAACGACCTTCTCGAAGGCCCTGATCCTCTTCCCCTTGAACCCGGACTGAAATAGCGAGAACAGGTGAGCCCCCCTTCCTGTTTCAATCACGATGTCCTCCTGGTTGTGAATGGATCGCCGGGGAATCGAACCCCGAACCTTGGGATTAAGAGTCCCCTGCTCTACCTAGTTGAGCTAGCGATCCTCGTCCTCCTCATCGAAGGGTACCTGCATGTACTCGTTGCGGAAGCTCGGGCGGTCATCGTACTTCGCATAGTCCGACCACGCATCTATCCGACTGGGTTCGTCTGCGAACCTGATTCGAGCTGCTTGGCCATCTCGACTGGCTATGAGTATCTGCCCTGGTGGTACAGCTCGGCTTGCGATTACGGGAATCTCTGGGAAGCTCCCGCGAAGAACTGCTGCAGAAGACGGAGACCCGATGTACTGCGGCGGTATCTGGAATGCCTCTACGATGCGGCGCATGTTATCTTCGAGCTCCGCAACTGTCACAGCAGTGAAGTCCCTTGTCTGGGTTGCCCGATCGACTCCTATGAGTTGGTCAGCAGAAGCGTTGAAGAGGGGACCGACCTCCTCCTCTGGTAGCCCCATCGCCTGGCTCAGCTCCCTGATCTGCTGTTGACGAAGGCTGGGTGCTGCCGTCGGAGCGTTGACTTCCTGCAAGGTGAAGAACGACTCGCCGGCGAAGTTCCCAGGTTCGTCCAGCTGGACGAGCTTCCGTTCTCCGTTCTCCCGAATCTCCTCTCTCAGGAAATACCCCTCGAGCTTCTCCCGCATCTCCGCGAGGTCACGTTGGACTTCTGTCAATTCCATCTCTCTCCTCCTCTAGAGCCCCAGGCAGGATTTGAACCCGCAACCGTCTCCTTACAAGGGAGCTGCTCTTGTCCGTTGAGCTACAGGGGCTGATGGGAGACCGGTGGCCTCCTGGCATATCTGGTACCTGAAGACCACCAAGCCCCCCTCTTGGAGCTTAGTCCCTCCTATTCAATTTTCAAAGATGCGGGTGGGGAGATTCGAACTCCCGACGACCGACTTCGGAGACCGGCACTCTGTCCACTGAGTTACACCCGCGGTTCAGCACCCCAGGCAAGACTCGAACTCGCAACCGGGCGGGTAGAAACCGCCTGCTCTATCCA
>Ga0180432_10010865_pt1 | contig 10820 bp, 13 predicted proteins | sample SS_ome_10_FD_132414 | JGI IMG/M metagenome (GOLD analysis project Ga0180432, IMG submission 132414) | Hypersaline lake sediment archaeal communities from the Salton Sea, California, USA - SS_1_MS_2 metaG | ecosystem: Environmental > Aquatic > Non-marine Saline and Alkaline > Hypersaline >...
CTCGAAACTGGTGATGAGGAGCCCGACGCAAACGGTTATGAGAACACGGACAGCGGTACAGGCATTGGCGGATACGCCGATACGAAGAAGGAGCCACGTCACATAGGGCGAGATGCGTCGGGTCACATGTCGGCTGACCCTGTTGGGGGGCAGGCGCAAATCCTCGGGTGGCTTCACACCCATGGTCTTCTGTTCATCGAACGACAGCTTCATAGGCTCAATCCTAACACGGTCACAGGGGAGAGGCAGCGCCCTGGAAGACACTCTACGTTGCACGGGGAGAACGCATGTTCGGGCCAGCCCTGCGGGAAATCGCAGTCTCTTGACTAATGCGACCAGTATGATTAGTATGGTCGATATGACCGATATGGTCAGTATGACCAATCACGTCATACTGTTCGCAACGGTCGGACAACCATGGCTCAAAGGGGGTGAGTACCATGCTGAAGAAGATTTCGGCGCAGAAGGCCCGACAGAACTTCGGTGAGTTGATGGATGAAGTGAGGCTCAGGGGTGACCGCTACATCGTGAACCGGGGGGAGAAGCCCCTCGTCGCGGTCATACCCGTCGAGGAGTATGTCGCCTGGGAGCAGGCAAGGGAGCGCCTGTACACCCGAATAGTGCAGATGCGCGAGCGTAACCAGGAGAAAGAGTCGGACCTACTCGAACAGCAGATCAAAGAAGCACTCGAAGCGGTTCAGTAGACGACTGTCCCTTCCCCGCCCATGTGGAGAGTCGTACTGGACAATGCTGCGCTCACGAGCGCGCTGCTGAACCCTCACGGCAAGTCGGCGCGATTGCTCGACTATGCCCACCAGGGCAAGCTGCGCCTGTTCACGTCGGAGCGCATGCTCACCGCGGAGGCACGTGCCATGCGGCACAAAACGCTCCGCGCCTGTCACTCGCTGAAGGAACGCGAGCTATCGGAGCTCATGGCGGACCTTCCGGTACTGCTGTGCCTTGTCCCCGGAGGGCGACCGTCACAGCGACGCAGCAAGGGGTGGGCCGAGAAGGAACTGCTGAGTTGCGCGTCCCAGAGTCACGCGGATTTCGTCGTGACCGCCGACCCGAAGGCCATAGCCGGCGCGCAGGGATTCGAAACGCAGGTACTCCGGGTCGACCAACTCGTGAAGCTGGTCGACCACGGAGCCTGATTGTCCACTAGCGACTGATCCTGGTGCCGCCGCCCTTGATGAGCGTCTCCAGTTCCTGCAGAGTGCACCAGTTGATATCCCCGTGAATGGAGTGCTCTAGCGCCGCATACGCATTCCCGTACTTGAGACCCGTCTCCACATCTTTCGTGATGTACCCGTAGAGAAAGCCTGATGAGAACGAGTCACCCGCCCCGACACGATCGATAATCTCGACGTTGTACGTGCGGTCCTCGTAGAGCTTGCCGTCTGAGTAGACGATGGCGGTCCAGTCGTTCCTGAGAACGCTGATGTCGGTGCGGATTGTGATGCAGACGGCATCGAAGCCGAACTTCTCGGCAAGCTTGCGCGCCACTTCCTGGTAGCTGTCCGCAGTGATCTTCAGGACCTTGGCAGTATCCTCCTCAGTGGAGATGAGGACATCCACATACTCCATCAGGGGTTCCATACACTTATGGGCCTCGTCCTCAGTCCACAGCCTGGCACGGTAATTCAGGTCGCACCCGACTTTGCAGCCCATCTTCCTGGCAGCCTTCAAGGCCTCGAGTGTGGCCTCAGCGGCAGAAGCGCTCAGCGCGGGCGTGATGCCCGTGGTGTAGAAGAACTTCACATCCTTGAGAACCGTCTCCCAATCGACCTCGCCCGGCTTGATTTTGCACATCGCCGAGTTGGCGCGGTCATAGATAACGCGGCTGGGACGCGGGGAGGCGCCGAACTCGACGAAGTAGATGCCTGCCCTGTCGTCCTTGGTCCACACGATGTGCGACGTGTCCACACCCTGTTCGCGCGCCTTGTCTCGTATGAAGTGACCGATGCTGTTGTCAGTGAGCCGCGAAACCCAGGCAGTCTGGAGACCGAGCCGGCTCACGTTACAGGCCACGCTCATCTCTGCGCCGCCGGCATTCGCCTCGAAAGAGAACGCGTGCTCTATCCTCCGGTACATGGGAGGCGACAGCCTCAGCATGGTCTCGCCAAAAGTCACTACGTCATACATGGTGCACAACTCCTTCCACTCGATGAACTACCTAGCTGCGGGCAGCCGCAACGGCGTTGATGAACTGCTTCGCTTTGTCGGTGATGACTTCGAATCGCTTCTCCGCCAGTGCCTTCTTGTCAACCAACGAGGACGCCGCTGACACGCACGCCGCACCGGCCTTGATGAAGTCGCCGGCATTCTCAACAGTGATGCCGCCCGTGGGCGTGATACGCACCTGCGGCAGAGGCCCCTTGATATCCTTGATGTACTGAGGGCCAACGACGCCTGCAGGGAAGACCTTGACGATATCAGCGCCTGCATCCCACGCGGCGAGTATTTCCGTCGCTGTGAACGTGCCCGGGATAACGATCTTGCCGTAACGATGGGCCATCTTGATGACGTCCACGTTGAGGTTCGGGCAGACGATGAAGTCCGCACCGTTGAGAATGACTGCCCTGCACGTCTCAGGGTCGAGCACTGTCCCCGCGCCGATGAGCAGGTCGCTGCTCGCGGTCTTCTTGAACTCCTTAATAGCGTCGATGGCGCCGGGCACGGTCATCGTGACCTCTATCGCCTTGACGCCACCTTTCGAGACCGCGTCGCACACCTCAATAGCCTGCTCGGTCGTCGCAACGCGCACGATAGCGATGACGCCCGTGTCCATAATCAATTGCAGGTCTCTCACCATACTGTCTTCCATACGTTCCCTCCTCGAATCGTGGTCTATCGTTACGTTCTCGCAACACCGCCGTATGTCGGCGGCTGTCCGTTTTACTCCTGCGCCTGCCGGGCGGCAGCCAGCCTCTCCTCGAAATCCTTGCGGGCCGGAGAAAAGACATCCAGCACGTCACACTCCCGGTCTATCGTCACGCCGCTGTGCGGGATTCCACCGGGAATGACTGCGACCTCGCCCTCATGCACGCGATACAGCTTGCCTTCAAGCGCGACGTCCATCTCTCCATTCAGCAACACGACCACCTGTTCCGCCGGGTGACTGTGAAGTTTCGCATCGAGTCCGGGCGACAACTTCAGGAAGCTGAGCGTCATATTGGCTGCCGGCACGATGCGCGTGACAGAACCGGGCCTGAGTTCCACAGGCGGCACATCGACGACGCGCGTGACCATGGCGGCACGTTCCTCTTCGGTTGCACGGGGGTAATCGGTAGCAGCCCCGGCTGGAGCACCACCCGCTGCATACAGCGGGTCATCTGTCTTCCCGGCTCGCGCTCTCGCCAGTCGCTCCTCCAGGTCTTTGCGCGCGGGGGCAAATATCTCCACCGTGTTGCACTCGCTGTCGCCGGATATCCCAGCGTGCGGTACTCCCCCTGGTATCACGATCACGTCCCCCGGGTTGATGCGATAGGTCTTCCCATCCACAAGCATGTCGTGCCATCCATCAAGCCCCACAATTACCTGCTCGTGCTCGTGACTGTGAGGCACTCCGCGAACTCCTGGCTCAAGACGGGCAAAACTCAGGGTCATGTTCCGTGCCCGGACAATGCGTGTGCTGGCTCCAGGCGAGAGATCGAAAGTCGGTATCGCGCCCAGCGCGGCTATCAGCATTGCCTTCTCTTCGTCCGTTGCCCTCACCAGTCCTTCAGCCATTATCAGACCATCTCCTTATCGATTCTCGCAGCCCAATTGCTTTCACCTCATGAAGCGCTTCGTGCCTGCTGCAGCTTCTCCTCGAAGTCCTTGCGCGCGGGGGCGAATATCTCGACCATGCGGCACGGCTCATCCAGGCCCATGCCTCCGTGAGGGAGATCACCAGGGATCCATACAACATCGCCCACGCCCACACGATACGCCTTGCCGTCAATCACGATGTCTACCTTGCCGGAGAGGACCACAATCATCTGCTCGTGAGGGTGACTGTGGATAGCGCCCGCAGCGCGCGGGGGGACCTCAGAGAAGCTGAGCGTCATATTCTTTCCGGGCACGAGCCGCGTGGTAATCTCCGGGGTAAGGGCAACCGTGGGCACATCGGCGACAACGGTCACATGCTTTCCATACTCGTCGGTGCTCGCCTGGGGGTACACTTCAGACATGCTTCACCTCCACGGGACAGCGTCTATTCTGTCACCCCTCGAGTACCGCCTTCAAGTTGTGGGGCCGAATAACGCGGCCGACTGGAGAGTCAGGAGTCACCGGCAGCGGACAGCGACTGTCGAAGCTTCTCCTCAAACTCCTTGCGCGCCGGGGTGAATACCTCAAGCATCTCCACCGGCTCATCGAGTGCCTGAGCGCCGTGCGGTACGTCACCCGGTATTGGAATCACGTCGCCGGGCTGCACGTGGTACACCTTGCCATCGACGATGGCGTCCACCGAACCCTTCACAACGATCATCATCTGCTCGTGCGGATGGGAATGGATGGGCGCGAACGTGTTCGGTTCCAGTGATGCGAAGCTCAGGGTCATGTTCTTGCCCGGCACGATGTGCGTACGGACGCCGGGCATCAGGTCAACGAGAGGGACCGAGGCGGTGGGCACAACCAGGCTGTTCCATTCCTCCGCTGTGGCTCGCTTGAACTCGGAATCCATCTGTGTACTCCTCCTGCGGCGCACGCTGTGTCAAGCACTGCGTTCCGCGACCGCCGATAGTACCACAGCAGACGCAATGAGTTCCTTGCCCATTGTCCGCTTGTGGATTCTCCCTATTCCGTGAGCAATGTCCGTTGACTACGCTGCGTCAAGCTCACCCACGCCCACTGGACCCTCCGTCATCTCATCAAGACTGGCGCCCGCCGCACATATCGGGTACACGTTCTCTTCCGGCTCGCATGCGAACTCGATGAGAAACGGGCCCGGATAGGTTCGAGCAGTCTCGATGGCCGTGTCAACTTCCTCTTCCGTCTCCACGCGCATCCCCTGTACGCCGAATGACTTCGCCAGCATCACGAAATCCGGCGTCCGCAAGGCTACATCAACGTAGTTTCTGCGGCAGTACAACTCCTGCAACTGCCTCACCAATCCCAGGTACTCATTGTTCAGCACAGCCATCTTGACCGGCAGGTCTTCCTGTACGATTGTGGCAAGCTCCTGACAGGTCATCTGGAAACCGCCGTCACCGGCTATGGACCACACGGTCTCGTCGGGACACGCGACCTGGGCACCCAGAGCCGACGGCAGTTCGAACCCCATCGTCCCAAGACCACCAGACGTAACAAGACCATTACGGCGGGGGGACGCGTACTCCTGCGCAGCGAACATCTGGTGCTGCCCGACGCCGGTCGTAATGATTGTCTTGTCGTCCGCGCTCCGGCATATCTTGCGGATGATTTCGCGCGCCGAAGGCTTCCGGCCGGGCCGATGGCACACGAGCGGACAGTCAACACGCCATCGGTCGACCTGAGACAGCCACGCGTTCCTGTCGCGCGACTCAACATGCGGCATCAGTTGCCGCAGCACCGTCCGGGCATCCCCGACCAATGAGCGGAACGGTCTCACGTTCTTCGCTATCTCGGCCGGGTCAATGTCCACGTGAACGACCACCGCCTTCGGCGCGAAGTCCTTCGTCCTCATCGTGGCGCGGTCGCCGAACCGGGTACCGAGCGCCAGTACCAGGTCAGCGTTCTGCACGGCCCTGTTGGCATACGCCCTTCCGTGCATCCCGATCATTCCAAGGTCCAGATAGTGACCCGGAGGAAACGAGCCGAGACCGAGCAGCGTGTGTACCACAGGTGCCTGCATGGTCTCCGCCATCTGCTGCAGTTCGTCATACGCCTTTGAGATGATGACGCCCCTGCCGGCGATGATGACCGGTCTCTCCGCCCTGTTGAGAAGAGCGGCTGCATCTACCACATCACTCTGCTTCGCCTCGTAGACGGGCCTGTAGCCGGGGAGACTGACGGTTTCCGGATAGGAGAACTCGGCCACCGACGCCTGGACGTCCCTGGGAAGGTCAATCAACACCGGGCCTGGTCTGCCCGTCTGGGCGATGTGGAAGGCCTCTTTCACCACGCGGGCAATGTCCCGGGCGTCTTTCACAAGGTAGTTGTGCTTGATGATGGGCAGCGTGATGCCTGTTATGTCACATTCCTGGAAGGTATCCTTTCCGATGAAAGAGCAGCCTACCTGTCCCGTGATGACGACCAGTGGGGTTGAGTCCATGTAGGCGTCGGCGATGCCCGTCACCAGATTCGTAGCGCCCGGACCCGACGTTGCCACACACACGCCCGCCTTCTGGGTAGCGCGGGCATAACCCGCGGCCGCGTGGGCGGCCGCCTGTTCATGACGCACCAGCACACGTCGTATTTCGGGGTACTCTGAAAACGCATCGTACATAGGAAGCACCGCGCCTCCGACAATGCCGAAGACCACCTCAACTCCTTCACGTACCAGGCTCTCGCAGAGTATCTGTGCACCAGTCTTCATCGTGTTCTCCTTTCGATTGTCCCAGGCCTCTGCAGGTATCGGACAAACAAAGAGGGACCCTCCCGACTGGGAGGGCCCCTCTGCTAGTCTCAACCTTTGGGTTTCGCTAGGCTGACAGCCTCCCAGTCGCACGCACGGTGCGCACAGCCACAAGCACGAGGCTAAGGGAGAGGACTCTGTCAGCGGTGTTCATGTGATATCGAGTAGCTATGGTAGAGAGACGCGAACGCGCGTGTCAAGTCGGATTCTACGCAAGGCAAGCTTGCATTCGGCGGAGGGCTCTCTACACTCTTCTCACTCGCACGATGGCCACCATCGCGGATGATGCACGCACCCCATTGTGATACTCGCGCCGACATTGCGTACCATAGTATGAGACAGAGACGAACACCTATGAAAAGAACGATAAGTGTCCCGCGATTCCTCACGGCCGCCATAGTGGCGTGCTGCTTCTTCTTGCCGCCTGGTGGATGCGTTGCTGAGGCCCGAGAAGGCTTCGCCATCTACCTGACACGAGACAACGTTCCTCCAGCGCAGATGGAAGCGCTGAGCCACGTTGAGATTGCGAAAAACCCTATCGTGTCCATGGGAGATGTCGTGTCGTACGACGTGGCCACACATGAAATGGTACTGTCGCAGGGGGCCTTCGAGCGAATTGTCGAGCTCGAAGTCCCGGTGTCGGGCACCTCGTTCGTTGTCTGCGTTGACGGCCAGCCTGTCTACCGGGGTGGGTTCTGGACACCGATTTCCTCTCTGTCGTTCGACGGCGTCACCATCTGGCAGCCCCTTGACCCGATGGACCCGACCTCTATCCAGCTACAACTGGGGTATCCGTCAGCCGAGGCCTACGAGGGCGAGGATCCGCGCAATGCGCCCGACGTTCTATGCCCCCTTCAGGAGGCGGGGAAGCTTCAATCGATATCTGAGGCACATACCTGTCCTCTTCCCTCCAGCATGAAAGGATACGAACTCTACTCGTGGCAGGAGGAAGATGATTGGCACTTCACGCTCATCAGCGGCACCAACCGCAGCAAGGCCGTCGCCGAAATCGTTGCGCCTGTCTACATTGTGACTCATGATGGCTGGGTACAGCTCCACGTGGTGGGAGAGGAGGCAATCGAGACAACGTTGAGCAGGTTGCCTCCGGGAGAGAGCGTCTACTGGTTATCCCCGCTGACGGGAGGCAACCAGGATATCGTCGTCTCGCTTCCTCCGCAGTCCGTCGTCGACGCGGTCATGGAGTACGCCGCTACCTGCGGTCTGGACCTGCGCGTGGCGAACCGTTAGGCCGACAGTTCTTTCCACTGAATCCGCCATCGTGACCGGTTGTTCCATCAAAGCGTTGACTATCTATAACTCCAATCGTTTTACCTACAGATAGGGCAAGGAGGTTGGAGTGAAGAAGGACATATGGACCGACGGCATCGCCGCCCCATGGGGACCCTGGACACCCGGCTTCCGCGCGGGGGACTTCATCTTCGTGGGAGGACAGGGGCCGATCGACCCGAAGACCGGCAAGCTCAAGGGGGAGACCATACAGGAGCAGACGCAACTGACGCTTCAGAGCATGCAGGCCGTGCTCGAGGCCGCGGGAGCCTCGCTGGCCGACGTAGTGAAGGTACAGGTCCTTCTGACCGACATGGAGGACTTCAGCGGCATGAACGAGGTCTACCGCCTGTTTTTCGGGAAGCCCTACCCGGCTCGAATCACCTACGGAGTGAACCTCACGGTGCCGGGAATGCGCGTGGAGATGGACGCCATAGCCTATGTGGGCGAGCCGGTGGAGGCCAAGTCGAAGTCTTACGAGCCCGGGGCATGGCGCGCCGGCAGGTTCTCACGCTGACGCACGAGGCCAACTAGAGCGACTCCATCGCAGGGCTCTTCAGCCTGCCGATGAGTTCTTGCCGTGCCACCCGGCCTTGAACAACGCCATCAGGCCAAAGACCGTCAGACCGACCATCTGAAAGTTCAGCCCCAGAGGGCCAAGGCCGATCGTCCCTTCCAGGCTATCGCGAATCTCGTCGAATGCGACGTGGTAGAAGGTCACCACGGCAAGACTGCCCGAACTCGACCAGAAGTACGCGAACACGACTGCATGCATCACGGTCGGCACGAGGCTGATTGTCATCACCACGGGAATGCCCACGAGCGGGTCGGCACCCTGCTCCATGCCCATAAGGACCACCACGGGCAGATGCCACACCCACGTCACGAAACCATGAAGCAGCAGGGCTCTCTTCGTACTGTAGCGCTCGAAAAGGCGTGGCAACAGGTACCCGCGCCAGGAGAACTCCTCGCCGAAGGCGGGGAGAATTGTCAGAGCAAAGCTGGGCAGCAACACGACCAGGAATCCTGCCAGCGTCGTCCGGGTCGTGGCAACGTAAATGCCGAACAGCCGCTCAAGAACGCTAGGCAACAACCAGAGGAAGAGGGCCAGTCCCAGCGCCATCATATAGTGCCGGGGGCGCCCCCATGACCATCCTGCACGGGCAAATCCGTCCCTGAAGACGAACCTGCCACAGATGAACGTGCCAACGCCCGCCATCACCATTGAGACGAGTAGTATCGGCCGGTAGACCTCTCCGAGAAACGGATACGCGATCTGGAACGGCCACGAGAGTGCAAAGACGATCAACAAGTAGAGTCGGACGGAGAACGGTCTCCGTTGGGCGACGGTGCTCATGGCCTGCAGATATGTCTCCTTCCAGGTTGCCGGAAAGCCGACGAGTCGGCACTGCGGCAGTCTACGGTGAGCGCGGGGAGCTGTCAAAGACCGGGTGGATTGAGCCCCTGCTCAGGGCAACTCGCCGGGCCGTGGAGGCCGCTCAGTCCACCTGCGCCAGCCAAACAGTCTGAACAGATGGGCGATGGCGTAGATGCGAGGTTCGAAGCGCATCTGCACGCGGTTGGACGCTCCGTTGTTCGTCTCCACTGCCGAGCGGCAGAGGCTGAACCCGGCATCTCTGAGATAGGCGAAGCGTCTCAGAGCGCTATAGGTGAGCAGTCCACGGCCCCGGAAGCGGGGCACCGTGTAGACCGCGCCAGCCCACGCTTCTCCGCGGTCGAACCGTATCTCATACTCCAGCCGGTCCAGTGACCGCCTGGCGGCGAGAGAAGTCGCGATCCAGCCTACGTGCGCCACGTCGCGCCCGTTGTAGAGGCACAGAGCGATGGCGCCGCCACCAAGGGCATCCCGGGCTGCCGACGCCTCACTGCGAAAATCGCGGTGCGCCCTCGCCAACAGGTCGGCAGTGTCATTGTCTCCCACGAAGACCGCGTCGAATCCTTCCGGCAGCGGCGGCAGCCGCATGCACGCCTCACTCCACAGGTCGTATTCGTACAGAAAATACCGGCGGTAGTCGAAGATGTAGCCACGTACGACTGACCGGGCGAAGCCAGACGGCCCCTCACGTCGTAGTAAGCCCCATGCGCGTGAGAACACCGAGGCAAAGGAGCGCGTTACGGGCCGACGGTCAGTTCTCCCCGGTCCACCAACTTGAACCATTCTCTCACGATACCAGCCCCGGGACAGCGCGTCATCATGCCAACGAAGGTGCATGCCACTTATGCGTCGGAGTTTTCGCAGGGCTCAGACTGATGTCGGCTTCTTCCCGTACATCCGCCGCGCTATCAGGTCCGCCACGTTACCGACTAGCTTCTGCACGGGGTCAAGTGATGTGGGATGGTAGTAATCGGACTCATACCAGCCCATTTCGCCGAAGTGCTGGTGGTCCTTGAATGCCGGATCTGCGCTCTTGATGCCATTCCGTGAGAGCCTGAAGATGATCAGTTTCATCAAGGACGGCGACGGCGTGGCACGGTTGAGCTCCCTGTGAAAGCGGACTGCTGCCTTGCTGACCTTCTCTGCCATCTGCCTCGTCCGCTTCTCGGTCATCGGATCCAGCGTGTTCACGACACACCCTTTCGACGCGTGGAAGCCCATGTTGCCGCCCGCGCCGCAAAGGTACTTGGTGATGCCACCACCACCAAATATGCCCTGCGTGACAATCGCCGTGCAGGCCCTGCCGAAGTATCGCGGGCGGTGGTAGACGAAGGCGATGCGGTCCAGAAAGTTCTTCATCCGGCCTGAGACGTGAAAGGCGTAGTTGGGAGTGGCGAAGATGACGCCGTCGGACTCCTCCATCTTCTGAAGCAATATGTCGCGATCATCTTTCAGAGGACAGAACTCCTCACCTTTGTCGAAACACAGCTTACAGCCCCTGCAGAACTCCAGGTTGTAGTCGCTGAGGAACACGTACTCTAGCTCGACGTCACCGAGTTCCTTCAGCCCCTTCTCGAACTCCTGCACGGCCTCGTA
>Ga0180432_10010866_pt1 | contig 10818 bp, 7 predicted proteins | sample SS_ome_10_FD_132414 | JGI IMG/M metagenome (GOLD analysis project Ga0180432, IMG submission 132414) | Hypersaline lake sediment archaeal communities from the Salton Sea, California, USA - SS_1_MS_2 metaG | ecosystem: Environmental > Aquatic > Non-marine Saline and Alkaline > Hypersaline >...
CATTTACGTGGCCGGGGAAAAAGAGCACGAAAAGCAGAGCGTGATCCGGGAGCAAGGTGTACCCGTCAACCAGAACCTGCGCCGCGAGTTGCAGATCATGCGCGACGAGCTGAACATCGCGGGTTATGAGGATTATTTCTAGGGTAACTAAAAAAGGGCGCATTCTAACGCAGAGACGCAAAGGCGCAGAGTGCTTTTCTTTGCGTCTCTGCGCCTCTGCGTTGAGACTTTGGATTTTTCATTGGCGCCTTGATAGGGTACTAGAAAAATCAGCCACCTGGCTTAGCCCCAAGATTCCCCAGATGCCCGATGCATCTGGGGAGTTTTTGTTTTACAGTGGAGCCAGATACGAGAAACGGGCGTCACGGTCCACCAGACGGTTGCCGGGGGCACCCGGCCAGTAAAGTGGGAGGAGAGCGAGGGATGTACCGGAAAATCTTGATCGCGTTGGAAGGAAAAAAGACCGACGAAGCTGTGCTGGCTCACGTTGAGAAACTGGCCGTGGAGACCAGAGCCGCGGTCACCTTGCTGCGGGTGATCACCGTGGCGGACGATGGGGCCGGCGGTCTGGGGCTTCAGTTCCAGTTGGAGCTCGGTTCCAACGGCTGGCGGCGGAAGAGGCGGGCCGAGACGGTCCTGCCCCAGCTCGAGCGCCGGCTCCGGGAGAAGGGTCTGTCGGTCAAGACGGCCCTGGTCATCAGCACCCAGTCGGAAGCGGACGCGATCGTCCGTTATGCCGCGGAGAACGACCACGACCTGATTGCGATGGCCAGCGATTCGCGGCCCTGGTACAGGCGCTGGGTCGGCGGTTGTCCGGCCGACGGGGTGCTGCGCAAGGCGACAGTGCCAACCCTGTTCATCGGTGATGCGGCGCGGGAGGTGCCAGAACCGCGCACGGCGCCCCAAGGCAACGCGATGATGGAGGTCTTGGGCAGCGCCAGTCTATAGCGTGTGAGGCAAAGGAGACTTTTGCGGCTCTGGGAGCGTCAAAACCGCTCGGAATCACCCTTCGACAGGCTCAGGGTGATTCCTCGCTAGACAGTGTGCCGGAAGGTATTCTTTTACAGATCCTCAATATGGCGCTACTGCGGCGCAAGCACGGCCGGCAGAACGTAGCGCGTGACGATTTCGTCCACCGGCTCGGGCTCTGTATAGTTGCCGCCGGTGAAAACCAGCACGATGTCCAGGTCGGGGAACACGATGATTTTTTGCCCGCCCCAACCGGATCTGAAATACGCGTGCGCAGGCGTGCCGTTTGCATAATAGGTCTTCAGAAACCATTGATAGCCATAGGCGTCGCCGTGGCCCGCCAGCGCGCAATCCCGCGGGATCGGCATGTAGGCTTGCGTCGAATCCTCTATCCACGCATGGGAGATAATCCGCTCACCCTTCCAGACGCCGCCGTTCAGATACAGGTAGCCGAGCTTGGCCATGTCCCGGGGCCGCAATTTGAGGTTGCCGGAAGCGTGGATGAAATCGGGCTTGATGAAATCCCACTCGTACGCGCTGATGCCGAGCGGCGCGAACAGGTACTCCGCGGCGAAATCGTCCATGCGCAGCCCCGTCGCTTTTCTGATGATCTCCCCGAGCAGATTGACGTCGCCCCCGCTGTAATACCAGCGGGCGCCGGGTTCGGCCACGACGGGTTTTGACAGGATGTAGGCGACGGGGTCGGGCACGATGAACAACTGTATGAGGTCGTTGCGCGTGTCGTCGTAAAAGACGTCCATCTCGTTCCATTCAAAGCCCGACGTCATCGTGAGCAGGTGTCGCAGCGTGATCTTGTCCGTTTGCTCGTTTTTCAGGTGCGCGTATTCAGAAAAGTACGCCAGCAGCTTTTCGTCCACGCCCGGGATGAATCCGCGGTCGATGGCGATGCCGATCAGGGCCGACGTGACGGCCTTGGTGACCGAGGCCTGGTTGTGTAGGGTGTCGATGCCGTAATCGATGGTTTCACCTTGAAATTGATCGCCGTTATAGTCAAAGGCGTGGCCGCCAAAGTATTCCTCGCAGACCAGTTTGCCGTCCTTGACGATCAAGAGGCTGTGGACGTTTTGATAGGTGTCGTCGCGGATACGCGCGATGGCCGCGTCGATCTGCCCGGCGTCGATGCCGACGTCGGCCAAAGTGGCCGTCTCCCAACCGTCGCCGGTCTGTCGGGGCGCTGAGTGTGTGTCTCCGTCGCTGGAGCAAGAGGCGACGGATGGCAAGAGGATCAGGGCCAGCAAGAACAGGGTAAAGCCGTTGCGGTAAAATCGTTCGTTTTTCACGACCCGCTCCTTTGTGGTAGCGTATGGCCGTCGCGAGAGGCGCGACCTTTTCTGCCTCCCCAGCATACCACAAACGTCCCCTCCGTGCATTGGGCCAGTGTACGATTTCGACATTGGACAGGTGGCTAGTTTTTGGGGGGCGATCAGGGTCTCTCTTGAGAGGAAGCCGTGCCGGCCAGTCGCCGGTCTGCGCCTCCGGGTGCGTTTCAGTTCTGGGGCAAGTTGTCAAGTACTGCAACCAAAATCAACTTCGTTACCTGTGACTAGCATCCTGAGCCTGTCGAAGGATGCGGTTCCGGGCCAAAAATGGCCCTTTTCGAGACCCGTCACGCTGAGCCTATCGAAGCGTGACTATGCCTTGGGAATTCGCCCCTAAAATGAAGCGCACCCTTTGCCTCCAGAAGACTTGCATCGGATGAGGGGCTGAGTATACTAGACGGGAGGTGCCACGCACTTGTAAGTGCGTGGCACCTGAGTGGCACCTGAGAGGAGGGGGAGATGAAATCAACCTGGTTTGACGATTTTCGCCGAGAGGCTCGCCGCTGGGCCCCAACGAGCCTGACGGCCCTGTTGGGCCTGCAACTCATCCGCGTGCTGTTCCCCAGCCTGGTCGGCTATCTGCGCGACGCGCAGGGGGTGGACGCGCTCTACCTGGCGCCCGTCGCGTTGGGGATATTCCTCACCGCCTTCCTGGCCAGCCTGCTGCGGCGGGCGACCGGGCCACGGCGGGCGTTGTGGGTCACGGCCGGTGGCGTGGGCCTGCTTCGCCTGGCCGAACAGGTCTCCACCTCTCCCGGCCTGGACCTGGCGCTCTCGGCCGCCGGGACGGCGTTGTTTCTCCTGTTCATCCCCAACGCCCTGGGGACGGCCAGAGCCAGGGGGATGGAAGGCACCACGCAGTTCGGTTTCGCCTTCCTGCTGGGCCTGGCCGCCGACACCGCGGTCCACGTGGGCGCGCGCACCCTGGACCTCTCCTGGCAGCCGGGCGTCGTCCCCATAGCGATCGTGGCGCTGCTGGGGTGTGGCCTGTTGGCCGCGCTGCGCGCCAGCGGGGCGGAAACCGACCCGCAAAGCGCCAGCGACGGGAGCTGGGGGCGGGGTCTGGCGCTGGTCGCGCTCGGTCCGTGGCTGTTTCTGCAGCTCCTGGTCTACCAGAACGTCGCCCGCGTCTCGGCGCTGACCGGCTGGGAAACGCCCGCCGCCGGCGCGCTGGTGGTGCTGGGCAACGCGCTGGGCATGGCTGCCGCGGCCTGGCTGGCGCGCGCCCGCTGGATGGGATTCCGTACGGCCATCGTGGGCGGGCTGCTGTTGACTGGCGCGCTCGTGTACGCCGAGCCCGGCGGTGCAGGGGGGGCGTTGCTCCTGTTGGGGGGCCAGGTCTTGAGCCTGGTCCTGGCGATGATCCTTTTTGCCGGGCTGGGTCGCGACGTGGCTCGAACCGGGCTGGCCCGCACCACGGTCGCCAATGGCGTCGCGGGGCTTTTGCTGGCGTCCCTCACCTTCCTGTACTACGTGACGTACGACATCGCGCTGGGTTTCCGCGCCCAGGCCTTGTTGCCGCTGGCCGCGCTGTTGGTGGGGATGGGGGCCGTCATCGCCAGCCGCGACAAATCCGCGCCCGACGAGGCGTGGGCCGACACTCGGCCCGCCATCGCCGGGTTGTCGCTGCTCATCGCCCCGCTCGCGCTGGCGCTCACCTGGGGCCGGCCGGGGGCCATCCAGCCAGACCCGGCCAACACCGCCATCCGCGTGATGGACTATAACGTGCACAATGGCTTTAACACCGCTGGCCGCCTGGACCTGGAAGCCGTGGCGAAGCTCGTCGAGGGAAGCGGGGCGGACGTGGTCGGCCTGCAGGAGGTCTCGCGCGGCTGGCTGATCTGGGGTGGCGTGGATATGCTCATCTGGCTGTCGCAACGGCTGGACATGCCCTACGTCAGCGGCCCGACCAGCGACGCCCAATGGGGCAACGCCATCCTCAGCCGCTACCCGATCGTGCGCGCGGAGACCTTTCGCCTGCCGCCGGACGACGTGCTCTTGTTGCGCGGTTACATCGTGGCCGAAATCGACCTCGGCGGAGGGACGCTGACCTTGATCGACACCCATTTCACGCACCGCGCCGGGGACGATGCCATTAGAGAATCGCAGGCGTCGACGTTGGTGGACGCCTGGGACGGCGCTGCCGCCACCGTCATCGTGGGTGACATGAACGCGACGCCCGATTCCGACGCGATGCAAATCCTGTCCGGCGCCGGGCTGGTCAACGTCGCCGCCGAGATCGGGACGCCGCCGGTTCTCACGGCCCCGGCAGACGACCCCGGTCGCCAGATCGACTACATCTGGGCCAGCCCTGACCTGGGCTTTGCGGACCTTGAGATCGTCCAGAGCACCGCGTCTGACCATCTACCGCTGGCGGCCACGATCACTTTGCGGTGAGCGCTTAGTAGTTGTTCAAAAACAACTTCGCGTTTTGACAGCTAGCGAGAAATCACCCTGTCCGCCGCTGCGCTCTGGATGCTTACGCAAAGCCTGTCGAAGGGCGATTTCGAGCGGGTTTTGAAGCTCCAGACCCGCAAAATTCATCCTTCGACAGGCTCAGGATGAATTTTGCTCGTTTCGAAAAGTGCGGAGTTATTTATGAACGATTCCTTAGCATCCAGACCCTTTGGGGTTAGGCAACGCCACACGACCACAAATCATTGCCACAAGCTTTGACTTTTCGGCAAGTTTGCCTATACTGGACTTGCGAGCAATCACCTTCCCGACTGCTTGCGTCCCGCCTGTCGGGAAAGCTCCCAGCTTTCGGGAAGGTCAAAGGACGTCACCATGACGGAACCAAACCCACCCGACCGGGATGACCTACGAACCAAAATTGACCAATTGCGCCAGACCATAGCGGAGACGCACCAGCAGTTATCCGCCAACCCCGCGCTGACGCCGGACGTGGTTGAGGCGACCCTGGCCCCGTTGCGCCGGCAGTTGGCCGCGCTTGAAACACAGTTCGCCGGGTCGGACGCCGGAGATAGAACGACGACCTTTGATCAACGCGATCAACGCGTCGAAAGACAGATCAACGTCGGCAGGGATTACATCGACCGGCGCCAGGTCGTCGCCGGGCCCGGCGTCAGCCCCGAGGCGTTGCGCCGCACCTATCTGCATCGACTGGTTATGAAAACCCGCCGCCTGCCCCTGCACGGCGTGGACCCCAAGGCTGCCAGCGGCGAGGGGAGCGGGGAACTGCAACTGTCCGCCGTCTACACGGCGCTGCTCACCCAACGGCCCGAGCGCGACGACGCTACCTTCCCGACTGCTCGCGTCCCGCTTGTCGGGAAAGCTGAGAGCTTTCGGGAAGGTAAAACACGTTCTCTCTCCGCCCTGGAGGTTCTCAACCACACGCCACACCTGGTGCTGTTGGGCGAACCCGGCAGCGGCAAGAGCACCTTTGTCGATTTCGTGACCCTGTGCCTGGCGGGCGAGGCGCTGGGCGACCCCAACGCCAACCTGGCGACCCTGACTGCCCCCTTGCCGGGCCAAAAGGAGGACGAGGAGCCCCGACCCCAGCCCTGGGACCGCGGCGCGCCCCTGCCGGTGCACATCGTGCTGCGCGAGCTGGTGGCCCGCGGGCTGCCCGATCCCGGTCAACCCGTCAGCGGCGATACCTTGTGGGCCTTTATCGTGGACGAGCTGGGCGAGACGCTCAAAGAGTACGCCGCCCATCTCAAAAAGGAGCTGCTGGAACGCGGGGGGCTGATCTTGCTGGACGGCCTGGACGAGGTGCCCGACGCTCGCCAGCGCCGCCTGCAGGTCAAACAGGTCGTGGGGGGCTTTGCCGGTGATTTCCCCCGCTGTCGCTTCCTGGTCACCAGCCGTACCTACGCTTACCAGCGCCAGGACTGGAAGCTGGAGGGCTTTGACGAGGTGCTGTTGAGCCCCTTTACGCCGGCCCAGGTCGCCTACTTTGTGGACGCCTGGTATGCCCACGTGGGCGTGGTGCGGGGGATGAACCCCGAGGACGCCCAGGGACGGGCGACCCTGCTCAAGGCCGCCATCGAGCGCAGCGAGCGCCTGGCCGAGTTGGCCGAGTGTCCCTTGCTGCTGACGCTGATGGCCTCGCTGCACGCCTGGCGTGGCGGGGGGCTGCCGGAAAAGCGCGAGGAACTCTACGCTGACACTGTGGACCTGCTGCTGGACCAATGGGAGAGCCCCAAGGTGGTGCGCGACGCGGCCGGGAAACCGCTGCTGCGCCAGCCCAGCCTGGCCGAATGGCTCAAGGTGGACCGGGAGGTGGTGCGCGCCGCACTGAACCGCCTGGCCTTTGAGGCTCACCGCGACCAGCCCCAACTGGAGGGCACCGCCGACGTGTCCGAAGAGCGGCTGGTGGCCGTCTTGATGCGCGTGGCGCGCAACCCTGAGGTCAAACCGGTCCGGCTGGTAGAGTACATCTGCGACCGGGCGGGGCTGCTGGCGGCGCGGGGTGCGGGCGTCTATACCTTCCCTCACCGCACCTTTCAGGAATACCTGGCCGCCTGCCACCTGACCGACCACGGCTTTCCCGACGACCTGGCCGACCTGGCCCGCGCCGACCCGGGGCGCTGGCGCGAGGCGGCCCTGCTGGCGGGGGCCAAGGCCGCGCGGGGGACCTCGGCGGCTGTCTGGACGCTGGCCGAGGCGTTGTGTTACCGTGAGCCGCCGTCGCCGGACGATGATTGCTCGGAGCCGGATTGCTGGGGCGCGCTGCTGGCGGCGCAGACCTTGCTGGGGAGCGAGAGGGAGCGCCTGGACCAGGTCTCGGAGCGCAACGCACCCAAGCTGGAGCGGGTACGGCGCTGGTCGCTGGCCATCGTCACGCGGGGCTGGCTGCCGCCGGTGGACCGCGCTCTGACGGGCCAGGCGCTGGGCGTCCTCGGCGACGATCGTGATTTTGACGCGCTGGTCACAATCCCCGGCGGTCCGTTCCTGATGGGCAGCACTGACACCGATGGGATGGCACTGAGCTGGGAGAAACCGCAGCACGAGGTGACGTTGCCGGCGTTCAGGATCGCCAGATACCCGGTCACCAACGCCCAGTTCCAGGCCTTTGTGGCGGCGGGTGGCTATGGTATAACCGAGCTGTGGCGCGAGGCGGCCCGGGCTGGTTGGTGGAGTGATGGGCGGTTCAAGGGACGCTACGACGACGAACCTCGCGACCGGTCGATGGACTATGGCGTACCGTTCAACTTGCCCAATCACCCGGTCGTGGGCGTCTCCTGGTACGAGGCGCTGGCCTTTTGTCGCTGGGTGACCGAGGCCTGGCGGGCGGAGGGCAGGATCGCTGACGACGAGGTCGTGCGTTTGCCCAGCGAGGCCGAGTGGGAAAAGGCCGCGCGGGGGAGCGACGGCCGTCGTTATCCCTGGGGTGACGAAGCTGACCCGAAGCGGGTCAACTACGATGAGACGGGGATTGGGACCAGCAGCGCGGTGGGCATGTTTCCCAATGGGGCCAGCCCCTATGGTTGCCTGGATATGGCGGGGAACGTGTGGGAGTGGACGTGGAGCTTGTACCGGGGCTATCCTTACCGGGCCGACGATGGCCGTGAGGACCCGGCCTCGCCGGACTCCCGTGTGTTGCGAGGCGGTGCGTTCTTCAATAGTGAGGACAGCGTCCGTTGCGCCGTCCGGAACTATTACATCCCGCCCCTCCGTCTCACGAACCTCGGTTTTCGCATAGTGGTCTCCCCCATCTCTCCCCCCTCTGCGCTCTGACCCATCTGCACTCGGGCACTCTGGGGAATCGGCCCTCGGGGGAGTCTAGTCCAGCGGAGCTGGATGCTGCGCCAAGGGGGTGTCCCCCTCTGGCCGCGCAGCGGGGGATTTTTTGGCCGCTTTGCCCCAGCAATGAGTAACCAGCACCCTTTTTTCAGAGGAGTCGAATACCTAATCCCGAATATCTAATCTCTAATCTCTAATCCCGAATACCAAATGTCGAATCCCAGATCCCGAATACCCCAATTACCCTTGACCTACCCCGCCCTCTGCAGCTGGAAGAACCTGCGGCTCGCGTACCGCTACGCCTCGCGGGGCAAGCGGGGCAAGCACGCGGCGGCGACGTTCGAGTACCTGCTGGCTGACAATTTGTTGGAACTCGAACACGAGCTCGTGACCCAGACCTACCGGCCTGGCGCCTACTATTCTTTCTACATCCACGACCCCAAGCGCCGGCTGATCAGCGCCGCGCCCTTTCGCGACCGGGTGGTGCACCACGCGCTGTGCAACCTGATGGAGCCCGTCTTTGAGCGGAGCTTTATCTACGACTCGTACGCCAATCGCGTCGGCAAAGGGACCCATCGTGCGTTGGACCGCGCGCAAGCCTTTGCCCGGCGTTTCCGCTACGTGCTCCAGTGTGACGTGCAGCAGTTCTTCCCGGCCATAGACCATGAGATCATGAGAACCATCCTGGCGCGCAAGGTGGACGACCCCGACGTGCAGTGGCTGGTGGACCAGATCCTGGCCAGTGGGGTAGGGGTGCTGGCCGAGGAATACCGGATGCGCTATTTCCCCGGCGACTCCCTTTTGGCGGCGTTGCGCCGTCGAGGTTTGCCCATCGGCAACCTGACCAGCCAGTTTTGGGCGAATTGCTACTTGAACCCCTTTGACCACTTTGTCAAGCGTGAGCTGTGCTGCCGGGGCTATGTGCGCTACGTCGACGATTTTTTGCTTTTTGCCGACGACAAAGAGACGCTGTGGGGCTGGCGCGAGGCGCTGGTCGAACGCCTGGCCCGGTTGCGGCTGACCATTCACCCGGGCGCGCACCCGCGCCCCGTGACCGAGGGCTTTCCCTACCTGGGGTTTGTGGTCTATCCCGCCCACCGCCGGCTCAAGCGGCGCAACGTGGTCAAATACCGGCGCAAGCTCAAGTGTCTCATCTCCGAGTGGATCGCTTTCAAGCGCACGCGGGAGAGCGTCATCCAGTCCTTGCTGGGCTGGATCAACCACGCCCGCTACGGTGATACCTGGGGCCTGCGAAGTAGCGTGGTGGCCCTTATGCCTGCGATAACAAGGGGGATGCCGTGACGTCTGAACCGATGAAGATTTTCACCCGCACGTTCGATTTCCTGACCTGGCTCCTTCCGTGCACGAACGGTTTTCCGCGCCAGCAGCGCTTTGTCGTGACCAAGCGCTTGCAGGATGCCGCTTTGGACTTTCAAGAGCGCATCATAGAGGCCAATCGCCTGCGTGGGCGCGCGCGGCTGGAGCGACTGCGCCAGGCCGACGCCGCGCTGGACAAGGTTCGATTGTACCTGCGCCTGGCTGTGCGCTGGAAGTGGGTGAATGAGGGCCAGTACCATCACGTCTCGCGGATGGTCAAAGAGATCGGCAGCCTGTTGGGCGGCTGGATCAAACAAACGCGTGGCACTTGAGGGTGACCCGTGGGATCACCCTTTGTGCGGGGGGCGGTCGTAGAGACCCGTGTGTTGCGGGGCGGCGCGTTCAACAACAATGAGAACAACGTCCGTTGCGCCGTCCGGAACAATAACAACCCGACCAACCGTAACACGAACAACGGTTTTCGCATAGTGGTCTCCACACCTCTGCGGGTTCTGCCGGAAATGTCGTCTGGTTACGGCTGGCCGACCGAGGCTTTGAGAGATGGCGCGACCGTTCCCTGGCCGAGCCTGCATCTTGCAATGCAGGCCGGGCGAATATAGAATAGGCCCGGCTCCTGGGCTGATGCCTTGAGCCGGGCCACCCCCCCTTTGGGGTTGGAGGATCACCATGCCAGACCAAAACGGGCAAGATGAGTTGGCAAAGCTTCAGCAACTGTACGAGCAGGGGTTGCTCCCCCAGGAACTCTACCGCGCGGCCCTGATCGGCCTGGGCGTGGACCCGGCTGCGGTGTTTGCCCAGCAGGGACAACAGGTGGGAACTCAGATCAACGTCGCCGGGGATTTGACGATAACCGACCCCGACCGTCTCTGGCAGGCCATCCGCCATCGCCCACCGGCGCAAGACCTGCGCCAGTCCACGCAGCAATATCTGGCCTACCTGGTGGACCGCTATCGCTTCCTGGACCTCAAGGGCATGGGCGTCTCCGCCCGCGTGCCGCTGCGCCTGCCCCTGGTCGAGGTGTACGTTCCCCTCGAGGCGCGGGTCGAATTGCCTGAAGGGGAGACCTGGTCGCGAGGTTTGAGGCTGGCCGGACGGGCCATGCCGGGCGAGGAAGAGGCGGAGCTGAGCGAACGCTTGAGCGCTCCTCAACCGGTGCTGGACCTGTTGCGCCACAACGACGGCCTCATCGTGCTGGGGGACCCCGGCGCAGGCAAGACCACCTTTCTCAAATATCTGGCGCTGGGATTGGCGACCGGCCAGGGAGAGCGACTGAACCTGGGCGTCCACCTGCCGATCCTGGTGCCGCTGTCGGCCTATGCCAACCGCCTGGCCGGGCGGGACGTGCGGCTGGACGACTTTATCACCGGCTACTTTCACGACCGGGGGACCGACCTGCCCATCGATGCCATGCTGCGCGAAGCGCTCGCCCAGGGGGGCGCCCTGGTGTTATTGGACGGCCTGG
>Ga0180432_10010867_pt1 | contig 10817 bp, 6 predicted proteins | sample SS_ome_10_FD_132414 | JGI IMG/M metagenome (GOLD analysis project Ga0180432, IMG submission 132414) | Hypersaline lake sediment archaeal communities from the Salton Sea, California, USA - SS_1_MS_2 metaG | ecosystem: Environmental > Aquatic > Non-marine Saline and Alkaline > Hypersaline >...
GCAGAACAGGCAGCAGATGCTCAAAATCTATTAACCATCGCATTGTCAATTAGAGGTGCTGCGGAGATTAGAACAGGGGCACAGATTGTCGCAAGGAGCATAGCAGAAAAGGCAGCGACAGCAGCCACTAATGCGACAAACGCAGCGACCAAAGCGTTATACACAACACTGGCAGCAAATCCATACGGGGCAATTATCGCAGCAGTTGGAGCGTTGGTCGGTGCATATTTCTTATTGAAAAATGAAGAGGAGGAAGTTTCAGAGGAAACCAAAACATTCAATGAGTTATTGGTAGAACAGAACCAACAGATACAGGGTAGTTTGGTTAGAATTAATGGTTTGGTTAGTGTTATTAACGACCAAAACAATGCCGAATCAACAAGGATTGAAGCATACAAAGAATTACAAAAACTGGTTCCTGAATTAAGTAGTTATACATTAGAACAGGCACAAAATCAGGACCTATTAAATCAAGCAGTTGAAGATGAAATCACCTTATTAAAATTAAGGGCAGAACAAAAAGCATTTGAGGAGGTTTTCATTCAACGTAAAAAAGAGGAGATAAGATTAGCAGAAGAAAACAGAAAAGCAGCAGAATTAGAAATTGATGCGGCTGTTCGTTCTCAACTTGCGTTTTTCCAAAGACAGGGAATTGTTGGTGAAGAACTTGATAAGATTGCAATCAATATTAGAAACACAGAACGTGAAAGAAGGGGTCTTGTTGATGTTGATAAGGAATATGAGGACATATTAAAGAAGATTGCAGATTTAGAATCAAAGAGAAATAAAAGAACTCCAAAAATTACAAGTAATATTAAAAACCAAAGCAGTGCGGTTAATGACTTGGTAAATAAATACAAAGATTTATCAAAAGCCGTTCAAGCATCGGTTCCTGAACCAGAGATATTAAAACGATTAAGAGAGATTACAGATGAAATAGGTAGATTAGAAAAGGGTGAGGATACATTCCAAACATTATTTAAAAATCTATTTGGTGTTACATTAGAGGAAACCACTGACGTATTTGGTGATTTTTATGATGAGGCAAGAGAAGAATTATCCGCAGCAATATTAAAAGGTGGTGATGTTCTTGGAGAGGTTATTGGTAGAGTTACAGGTGAGGCAGCAGAGAAAGTTCAATCAGGAACAATCACCGTTGAGGCATTCAGTGCTTTACAAAATCTAACAAAACAATATTCAAACCTACAAAAGATTATACAGGAGTTTCCACCATTAGAAGATGCGATAGGTGGTGAAAGATACTTCCAATCATTAGAACAATATTTAACACAATCAGGACAAATTATATTTACGGAAATTGGGGGTAATATAACTTTAATTCAAGATGAAATTAAACGAATACAAGATTTAGGAGCAAAAGCAACAGATGAGGAAACTGATAGATTAGTAAAATATAGAATTGCGTTAAGACAAGGACAAGAAAATCTAATTGAGGCAGAACAAGGATTGATTAAGTTCATTGAAGATAATTTAAGAAAAACAACAAAATTATCAGAGGACCAAATTAAAATCCAAGCACGTGCAAGGGTTGAGGCACTAACAGAATTATCCACAACCATTGTATTAGGTGAGGAACAAATCAGAGGTGTATTATTTGAATCACAAAAATTACAAAAACAAATATTTGGTGATATTGGTGAAGAGGGTAAAAAACTTATAAAACAATTTGGAACCAACTCCATTGAGTTTAGACGTTTCTTATCACAGAATAGTGAAGCGTTCAGAAACTTTGTAATTGAGAATATTGACACATTATCAGGTTCAATTAAGAATGTATCAAAACTACAAAAAGATTTCTTTGATGGTAGTGAGGTAAATGAGAAAGAACAGGCAGAATTGGTAAAGACCCTCAATGCATTAAAATTAGATAGTTATAAAAACTATTTCTTAAACAGAAAAATAGATTCAGATGATTTATTGGGTGTTGAACAAATGTTGGCACAACAGGGGATTGATTTGGAACAATTCACCGCAGAACAAAAAATCAAAATTATTGAATCTTATTTTAGTAAGGTTAAGAGTTTAAGGGAACAGGATACATTAGATGCGGTTGAGGAACAATCATCGTTGGTTGACGATTTATTGTCAGGTTTACAGGAGTTCCAAAACATCGTGGGACAAACCGCATCACTATTCGCACAGGCATATCAATTAGAGTTGTCACGACTTGAAAGAGATTATCAAGACACACAGAATAGTATTGTGGGGGACACAGAGGAAGCAAACAAAAAACGTATTGAGGCAGAAAAGATATACCAAGCAGAGAAAAAAGCGATTGAAAAAGAGGCAGCAATCAGGTCCTTACAATTCCAACTTTTACAGGGTATAGCAGACGGAGCACAAGCAGTTTTATCCACATTGGAAAATCCAATTCTCGCAGCAATCGTTGGTGGACTTGCAGCAGTCCAAGTTGGTATTATACAACAACAATTAAACGACGCAAGAGCACTGGCAGGTGGTGGATTTATGATACGTGGTAATTCACACGAAAACGGAGGTGTAATGGCAGGTGGAGGTTATAACCTTGAAGGTGGTGAGGTTGTATTAAATAAAAACACATCAATGGATTATTTACCATTATTATCTACATTAAATCAACAGGGTGGGGGACAACCGATATTGAATAACCCTTCCAATTCATTGATGGAGGAACGTTTATTACAGGCAATCGCAAAGACAAGACAGGAACCAATCCGAGCATACGTATTATCACAAGAAATAACTGATTCACAAGCAATAAATCGTAGGTTGGATGAATTATCCACACTATAAACAAAAAAAACTATTTATAGATAATGTATAAAATAATTGATTTAGATATTGATGGAACTTTAACAGGAGATACAAGAGTATCAGAAATCGCAATGGTTGAATCACCTGCGATTGAACAGAACTTTATTTATTTTGCCGAAGAGAAGTCCTATGTGGTTCCACAGAACGTCGCTTCCAAAGCATGTAAAGCACGTAGATATAAAGATAAAGAAGGAACATCTTGTGGAACGAGGATAGGTTGGACAAGGAGTTCGCAATTATGCGATAGAAAACCGATTTCATTGGAAACCGTTAAACGCATGTATTCCTATTTATCAAGACATAAAGTAGATTTGGAGAGTTCAAAATCTTATGATGATGGATGTGGTTTATTGATGTATGACGCGTGGGGTGGAGAACCAGCATTGGGTTGGTCAAAAAGAATTGTTGAAAGAGAACAGGAGATGGACATTGATGTGTCAGGTCTCCCTGAATACGTAAATTATCCCACAGGAGACACTGAAAACGATATGTTGATAGAAGATGTCGGGTTCATTGAGAAAATCCCTTACGAGAGAAAAGAGGACTATATTTCAAGATGTGTTGAATGGCACATAAAGAACAAAGGTTGGAGTAGAGACCAATCTTATGCAGTTTGTATTCAACAAGCAAACCAAGCATTCGCAATAGGACAAAGAGTATCGTTTGATTACGATGTATTGAACACACCAAAGGGTAGAGGTCTGGCGTTGTCAGAATTACAGAGTGGTTCAGAGGTTTATATTGTTGGTAGTTATGCATCAATGAGAATGAAACCCCTTGCAGAGGAATTGGGGATTGATGATGATAATATCTATTCAATTTATCAAGATGACAATTTGGTTAGATGGGTTAGATTAAGAGGTATTACCAGACATTATACAGACAAAGATAATATATTAGATAAATTGGGTAGAATAGGACAGGATTTTAATTGTCCTTGTTTTGATGAATATAACTTGGAGGACGCATGTTGGGAAGGATATGAACCGATTGGAACCAAGATTAAAGATGGTAGAGAGGTTCCGAATTGTGTCCCGATTGAAGCATCAAAAGTTGCATTAAATGCAGATTTTGATATTTATGGTTTTACACCAAGTCATTTTGATGTATGTCCTGGCGCAGTTGAAACATTCAAACATCTTGTTGAAATGAATGTTGATGAGGAGACACAGGGTATGATACGTTCAGCAGCACAGATTGCTGACAATGTATTTAGGATTGAAAAAGAAGTTATTGAAAAGGAAAAATCAACATCATCTGAATTGGAGGAAGCAATCATACTTGTTGATGATTTTAAGGACCTAATGAGAGAGATTGATGAACTAACCAATATGACACATAACGTGGATTATATGGACGGACACATCAAGGTAATTAGAGATTATTTAACACAAGAAGAGTTTGTAAGTATTGATGGTTGTGAATGTATTGAGCATAAAGATGGTCAGGGTAATTGTGTTTATGTTCCACGTGAAACAGAACCTGTGGAAGAACAAGCGTTTGGTATTGATGAATATTCAGATGAGGAAAAACAAGCGGCAGTTTTATTAAAAGAACTAAAAGACAGAGACACCGAAGCATTTGAACGTATTGTGGGTGAATTAAGGGGAGCGTCCCGAGCACAATTACGTAGAAGAAATCACTCAACACCAACCGCATATTATCTATATAAGAGAATAGATAGTGGAGAACCAACAAGAGATTTCTGTGATAGTATTGAAGGTAGATATTTTAGAAGGTTTGAAATTGACCTTTTAAGAGATAAAAATACCGAGTTTGGACATAACAGATTACCCTATTCTAAGTGGATTTGGAAGGGAGGTCCCAACTGTGTTCACGGGTGGGTAAGAGTTATAGTCACAGGTGGAAATGTAAGAGAAGCAGGAGCAGTTCCTGGATTACCTGGCACACCACCAAAGAGAATGCCTAATCAGGGGTATTATTCAGAGGAAACAAAAAGACGTTCTCAAATTGCATACATCATTGAACAGAAACGTAGGGGTAATTTCGCAGCAGAAAAAGAAAAGAGAATGGTTTATTCACCATTGATGATTCCAAATATTCTTATACCTCGTTTAGATGAAAATGATGAGAAGTATTTTGTGAGATTTACACCTGAAAGTATTGAGAAGATGCAACAGTTGTATATGATAGAAAAGAGACAAGACAAAACCAACTATGAACATACGGAAAAGAAAATCCCATCAGTAGTAATGGTTGAGAGTTGGATTGTATCGGGAGAGAACGATAAAGCATACGAACTTGGTTTCAAGAAAGATGATATACCTGTTGGAACTTGGATGGGAGGTTTCAAAGTAATGGATACAGAAGAAGGAGATTTAATATGGAATGACTTTATAAAAACGGGGAAATTGAAAGGTTTTTCTGTTGAGGGAGATTTCTTATTAAAGTTTTCTCGTCAAAAAACTGACGAATATTTATTAGAAGAGATAATAAACACACTAAAAAGTATAAATGATTAAATTATGAATGCAACAGAAGCGATTGACAAAATTGTTAGTTTGTTAGGATTACAATTTAAGAAGGAAGAGTTTGCTTCAACGTTTTTAACCGATGGAACAGAGGTTACAAACAATATGTCTGAGGAGACAGAGTTTGAAGTAGGTCAAACCTTATATGTTGTAAAAGAATCAACACTGGCACCAGCACCCGAAGGTAGTCACGAAACTCGTGAAGGTCTTGTTTTAACTGTGGATGCAGAATCAACTATTATTGCTATTGCGTCAAAGGACGTAGAGGAAACAGAAGTAGGAGTAGAAGTTGAGGTAGAAGCAGAAGAAGATGAGATGAAAGAAGAGAAAATGACTATTGCAGAGGACGCACAAGGTAATCGTCTTGAATCACCAACGTTTGATGTAGGGGAAATGGTTTATGTCCTAACAGGAGATGACACCAAATCACCAGCACCTGATGGAGAGCACCAAGTAGTTTTGAAAGATGAATCAGGAAATGAGAACAAAATCCGTATCATCACAAAAGATGGTGTAATCACAGAAAGAGAAAACGTTGAGGAGATGGGAAAAGATTACGAAATGTCAAAAGAAATTGAAAACATTAAAAGTTCAATGACAGAGATGTTAGAACTTATGAACGAACTTAACGGTAAGTTCAAAACCGAGTTAAACTCATTAAAATCTGATTTTGATACATTCAAGAAAAGTCCTGAAAGAAAATCTGTGGAGGAAAAAACCACATATAAAGAGAGTTTTGAGGATTACAAACTTGAATTAATAAAATCATTAAGAAACGTAAAATAAACTAAAACTAAAATTAAATAACAATGGAAAAGAAAAAATTATCATTTAACTATGATTTGTCTAACCTTCCAACCTATAATAGTTATGGTTCTGACCAACTTATTAAGTCAGTGCTTGGCTTGACATTACCAAAGTATTCAACTATTCGTCCTAACCTAAAAGGAACAACGGAGAAGGTTGGGTTCGTAACAAACGACCCTATCTTGCAAGACCTTTCTTGCGGATTTAACCCATCAGCAGACACAGTTCAAAATCTTGTAACGATTGACTTGTGTAATAAAAAAGTAAATCAGCAATTATGTCCTTATGACTTATATGATACATATTTAAGTCAGCAGTTGTCAGATTCAAACTTCCACGAGAGTGTTCCTTTTGAAGAAGTAATCTTGACTGACATTTCAAACAGAATTGCAAACCAAGTTGAGAAGCAGTTGTGGAACAACACAATCGCATCAGGTGGAACTTATGGTTCAGCATGTTTTGATGGTGTTGGTGCGTTAATCACATCAGGTAATGGTGCGACACAAATCGCATATTCAGCAGCGACAAGTGCTAATGGTCTTGACGTATTCACAAAGATTTATGAATCAATACCAGCGAATGTATTACACAGAGATGATTTGGTGATTTATACATCATACGCAAATTACAGAGGTTTGATTTCAAGTATGAGAAATAGTTCATACATCAACTTATTCACAGCAGATTTCGCAGGAGCGGCAGAAGGTGAAGAGTTCAGTGTAATCTTACCAGGAACTAACGTAAGAGTAATCCCAACAGTAGGTCTTGATGGTGTTGACGCATATTATGCAGGTCCTGCATCTTACTACATGGTTGGTATGAATAGTGAAATCATGGAAGTGAAATCAGTGTATGACCCATTTGAGGACATCGTTAAAATCCAAGCACACGTAACATACGGAATAGGAATATTTGATGTAGCATCATTCTGTGTTTGTAAATAACACATAAACTAATCTAAAAATAATATAGATATGGCAAGTTGTTTTTTATCAGATGGATTTGATTTAGATTGTAGAACCTCCTCAACAGGTGGTTTGAAAGCGATGTGGATATTAGGTGATAGTGGAAACACAATCACAGGATATACCGAAACATCAGGAGCAGTTACTGCAATAGGTGGTTCAGGAACTTGGTATAAGTTTGAATTACCAAAACAGGCAGCATCTTTAACTGAAACGTTAGGTGTAAATACCACATCACAATCTGTAACATTCCAACCTGAGTTGGTAGTAAATCTACCTAAATTAGATACTAACTTACGTAATGTATTTGTTGACCTTGTGTCATTGAATGATATTTACGCGTTAGTTGAGGATAATAATAATAGATATTGGTTAGTATTCTTGGACAATGGTGGTCAGGTGAGCGCAGGTTCACTTGCTACAGGACAGGCATACACTGATTTGAATGGTGCGGAAGCACTTACAATGTCAGGTGGAGAACCGACATCAATTAGAGAGGTTACAGTTGTAACTACTATCAGTGACGTATTTACCACTGGTGGGTTCACATTTGAATCCTAAACAAATTAAATACATAAAGGGGAGGGTTATACTCCCTCCCTTTTTTTTAAGCCTTAAAAACGAATTAATATGATAAGATGGGGAGGTAAAAGTTTCAGACCAAGAAGACCACAAAGGAGAAAACCCGACATTAATGATTTAATGAAACCTTTGGGAGAAAAACAATTCAAGGGTAATGTATGGGGTTCACAGATAATGAACGTTCAAAAGGACGGTGAAGGACCAACACCACCTGTGGAAACTTTCCACATATTAGCAGAAGATGGCTCACCACTTTTAACAGAGGGGGGTGATTTTATTGATTTTGATTTTGTCCCACCACCAAGTCCTACTCCAACACCGAGTATGACTGCAACGATTACACCTACACCTACAATAACCCCGACACCTACGCCAAGTCCAGCAGCGTTTAGTCCCGCTGATTTAACGGGATTATGGGATTGGTGGAGAGCAGATACAGGTGTTAGTATTCCAAGTGAAAATCAAGTTGATAGTTGGAGTGGATATAATGGAAATGTATTATCAGTAATATCAGGTAATATGAATTATATTTCAAGTGATATTGATTTTAATAATGAACCTTCAATATGGTTTAATTCAGGTAATACAAGGGGTATGAGAACATCAATATCAACATCTGCGGCAAGTGATAAGATGGTGATTATGGTATGTAAAACAACATCAATAAGAGCATCTGCTGGAAACTTAAATACATTTTTCTCTTATAATTTCAACACAAACCCAAGAGCAGCAATATTCGGTGTTCCATCATCAAGTGAATATTCAACATTTGTCAGTTTATATGGTGGTCTTGTTGATATTACAGGTAGTAATTATGTTGATTATAATATTATTGCGTGGAATTATAATAGAACAACGGGAGAAATAAAGTTTTATACAAATAACACCGCAGATTTAACAACAACAAGTGATACAAGAGCAGGAACACCAAATGAAAATTATAATTCACAATTCTTATATGTTGGTGATTATGATAATGCTGCGAATATAGTTGGTGGTAGATTTAAGTGTGTTGAAATTATATCAATAGACGCAATACCATCACCAACAGAAATAACAAACTTGGAAAATTATTTATCAACAAGATATGGACTATAACAAACAGAAATTAAAATATATTTATAGATATGGCAAACAAAAAAATTAGTGAATTATCCGCAACCACCCAAGCAAATGATAATGTGTTTTTGGTGATGAATAACAGCGGAAACACAGAGACATTTAGAATAAAAAGAAGTGATTTATTGAGTGGGACATCTGCTCCATCATTATTAGCAATTACGGGTAATACCAATAGTAATAGTGGTAAAGATTTTTCAACGATAGACGATGTTTATCCAGCCCAACCAAATACCATAACCGAAGGTGGAGCAGTTGGATATTTTAATCTTGGATTTAATAATACCATAAATCAAAATGGTATGGTTGTAGGTAAAGACAATACAACAACTTCTGTAAATAATGAGTTTGGTAATATGATTATTGGATACGATAATACTTTAACAAGTGATGGTATGATTATCGGTAGAAATAATACAGAAGGAAGAGGTTGGACTTTTGGTAGAGATAATACAGGTAGTGGTAATAATTACAGAAATGTTAAAATTGGTATGTTTAATAATTCATCATCACAAGAAGCGACAACCATAGGTTATTACAATAACAATAGTGGAAATAATAGTTTTTTAGGTGGTAGAGGTAATACAATTAGTAGTAGTAGTTATAATACCATTTTAAGTAATTTTTCACAAATAACCGCAGGACAAAAAAATAGTATATTTGGTGGTTATGATAGTGATATTACTTCAACAAACGACAATAACACAATATTAAATTGTGAAGGTAGTTTAATATCTGGAACAACATCGGGAACAACTTTAATAGGTTTAATGAATTATACAGAACCAACAAACGACAACACCACTTATGTTGATAAGTTATTTAGTGTAGGACAAGAAATATCATCAACAAATGATAATATAATTATATCATCATCGGGTTCAATAACATCATCGGGAACATATAATGCTCTTATCGCATCATTAAACTCTTCAATATCATCAAGAAATAGAAATGCTATTGTTGCGGGTTTTTTCGGGCAAATACAAGGAAGCGGAGAAAACAATTTTATCGGTGGTGGTAATTCCAATAAAATATTAAATGGCTACCATAATACAATATTAGGTGGTGATAGTAATGAAATAGAAGGAACATCAAATGGGTCGTGGAACTCAATTATCGGTGGTAGTACTAATGTTGTAAGTGCTTCTACAAGTTATAGTGTAATTGTTGCTGGTAATAATAATATTGTAAATCATAACAATTCAGTTATGTTGGGTGGTAGTAATAATACATCACTTTACGCAGACACAGCACACGCAGAAAACTCACACACCTATAAGACAGAAACATTTGATACTATTAGTGGTGGGTCTGTTAGTGGAGTTGTTAGTGTAGATTTATCACAGGGAACATTATACAAGTTTAGTATAACAGGAAACATCACATCAGTTGATTTTATAAATTGGAGAGAAGGACAACGAGCAGAGTTTATTGTTGAAAATACAGGTTCATACACCATATCAGCGATGACTATTAGTGGTGGAGGTTCAGTTTATGTTCAAGGAGGTAGTGTAAATCCAACCAACAACGCATTTACAAAATACAGAGGTGTAATTGTAGATGGTGATATGTTCTTGAATGAGGAATTAAACTTCCAACCATTCGTATAAATAAACCTAACATATAAGTCATAGATGGCGGCAAGTAGAGTATATTATAGAAAAAAGTTCTCTGATTATCTTGGAGAGGAACGAGCGATTTTGGACATTTATAAAGAGAGTGAATTGGAACCATCACCTACACCCACTCCATCTATAACTCCAAGTCCCACACCTACGATTGGTTTAACACCAACACCTACTCCAAGCATAACTTCATCATTAACTCCGACACCTACACCAAGTCCAGGGTATTGTGATACTTGTGGTCAGTGGGAGGTTGAACACGGAGGAGGACCTGGTGACCCTGATTACTCATTCACTTATGTTGATTGTTTCACAAGGGAGAGTTTAAGTGGTTCAGTATCACCAGGTCAGGTTATTACATTACCTTGTGTATGTGACGATAGTTTACAGGGACAAGCACCAGGAGAACC
>Ga0180432_10010869_pt1 | contig 10817 bp, 8 predicted proteins | sample SS_ome_10_FD_132414 | JGI IMG/M metagenome (GOLD analysis project Ga0180432, IMG submission 132414) | Hypersaline lake sediment archaeal communities from the Salton Sea, California, USA - SS_1_MS_2 metaG | ecosystem: Environmental > Aquatic > Non-marine Saline and Alkaline > Hypersaline >...
TGAAAATCCTACGTCTGATGCTGTTATTTTTAGTATTTGTCCATTGTCCATTTCTTTTATTTTTTTAGCTAGTTTCATTATTGGTCCTGGACATGGAACTCCGCATGCATTAACCTCGTAATCAAAATTTTCAAAGCAGTTATCTGCAAACTCAACAACTGATTCTATTTTTGGTGTGGATTGTGTAAGATCGACTTTTGGAGCCATATATATCCTATAACCCCCGCTTATATTTTTACACTTAAATCCATTTTGAATAAGCATTCTATAAGCTATATAACCACGAAGACCCATAGCACAATATACAATATATGTTTTTGACTTATCAAGACTTGATAATTTCTTTCTTAGTTGATTTATTGGAATATGAATTGCATTATTGATAACTTCATGCATTTCAACTTCTTCCTCATCTCTTACATCAAGTAAAACCTCTGACTCTGGATTTATCTTATCTACCTCAGTCCAATAGATATTTTCTAAGTCTCCTCTTAGTATATTGCTTGCGACAAATCCAGCCATGTTCACTGGATCTTTTGCTGAGGAATATGGCGGAGCATAAGCTAGCTCTAATTCCTCAAGGTCATAAACAGTCATGCCTGCACGTATAGCTGTAGCAATTACATCGATACGTTTATCAGTACCATCCATTCCTACAATTTGAGCTCCAAGAATTTTACCATTATCAGGTTTGAATAAAAGTTTTACGTCCATCATCTGAGCACCAGGGTAATAAGAAGCATGAGATCCTGATTGAGTATATGATATAAGATGGGGTATTTCATAACGTTTTAAGGTTTTTTCATTATTACCCGTAAGTGCAACGGTCATATCAAATACCTTAACAACAGCTGAGCCCTGTGTACCTGTATATCTAGATTTCTTACCAAATATATTATCAGCGACAATACGACCTTGTTTATTTGCAGGTCCCGCAAGAGGAATCATAGCTGGTTTGCTGGATATAAAATCCTTAACCTCAACGACGTCACCGGCGGCATAAATATCTGGATCTGAGGTTAACATATGTTCATCTGTTTGTATTCCTCCTCTTTCCCCAATTTTTATTCCAGCTTTTTTTGCTAGATCATTGTTTGGACGTACACCAATAGATAATATTACTAAGTCACATTCAATTTCAGCACCACTCTTTGTTTTGACTATTGTTATGCCATTTTTCTTATGAAACGAGCTAACGGCGTCAGATAAATGTAGATTACATCCGCTATCAATTATATGTTGATGTACCAAAGAAGCCATTTCAAAATCTAGAGGTGGCATTATTTGATCAAGCATTTCAACAATTGTAACTTTTAGTCCCTTTTCTATTAGGTTCTCAGCCATTTCAAGTCCAATAAAACCTCCACCAATAACAACTGCGGATTTTGGATTATTTTTATCCAGAAAGGATTTTATTTTATCTGAATCTGGAATAGTCCATAGGGTAAATACAGTATCTAAATCTATACCTTCAAGTGGTGGTTTAATGGGTTGGCCACCAGGGCATAAAACTAATTTATCATAAGATTCTTTGTAGGTTTCATTTGTTTTTAGATTTTTCACTTGTATCTGTTTTTCCTTAGGATAGATATCTATTACCTCATTGAATATTCGAACATCTATGTTAAACCGATCTTGTAATAATTCGACAGTCGTTACAAGTAAATCATCTCGATCTTTGATTTCATTTCCAATGTAATATGGTAAACCACAATTTGCAAATGATACAAATTCTCCTCTTTCAAATAGAATAATTTCAGCTTCTTCACTTAACCTTCTAGCTCTTGTTGCAGTGCTTGCACCACCAGCAACACCGCCAACAATAATAATTTTTTTTGACATTTTTATCGATTCTCCATGCTATATAAATATCGTGTTTCTTGATATCTGGTTGTATTGGTATTGCTATAATATATAAAAATATTAGTTTAACACATGTTAATAAAATTAATATTAGAAATTGTATAATTTTACAAATAATTTTATTTATTTATTGGAAATATTACTTTTTTCGGGCATTTATCTATTGCAGCAGACGCAGAAACACATTTTTCAGGGTCAAAATATGGTAAATCTTTTTGTTCATCCCAAGTTACTTCTCCTTTTTCAGATGCTTTAACACATAATCTGCAGTGTATACATCCAATAGAACATCTTTCCCTATTTGGTATATTTTTCTTAGAAAGATAATTACAAGCTAGATATTGAGGCATTTCAGCAGGTATTATCTCAATTAATTGAAATGGACATTCATTAACGCATAAACCACATCCTATGCATTTCTTTGGGTCTACAACAGCAACTTTCTTTTTCTGATCAATAGATATTGCATTTACAGGGCATACGGCTGCACAGTCCCCAAATCCAAGGCATCCAAATGGGCATTTTTTATATCCTGCAGATAGTAAACTTGCTGATTTGCATGAATTTATACCTTTATATTCAAATAAAATTTCAGAATCACCTGAGCAATGTACAACTGCTATTTTTTTTGTACTGCTACCTGATAAATCTAATCCTAAATACTCACTTAGTTCTTTTAATTTTTTTTCATCATTCATTAATTGCATACATGGAGATTTTTTTAGTATATCACTATTCTTTGCTACTTCTCCTGCATATGCAAAACATCCTGGTTGACCACATGCCCCACAATTAGCACCTGGTAGATATTTTGATATTTCCTCTGTTTTTTTTAATTGTTTATCTTCTTCAGGTAAAAATCTATTTGCAAGAAAAATTGCTATACCACAGCCTAATCCTACCAATGTTAATGAAATAATTATAATTAATGCATTGCTATCCATTTTTTTAAACCATCCCCGAGAATGCAATAAAACATATTCCAAGCATCATAGCTACTAAAAATGCAACTGGTATTCCCTTAAATGACTCAGGAATGTCTGCAAGTTCAAGTCTTTCACGTATGCCAGACATAATTGCTAGGACAAGTGTAAATCCTACTCCCGCTCCAAGAGCACTTACAATTGTCTCAATTAAATTATAACCTGTTCTTACATTGATAAATGTAATACCTAAAACAGCACAATTTGTTGTTATTAATGGTAAATAGATACCAAGGGAATTATATAATGTCACATTTGTACGTCTAATAGTTAATTCTAAAATCTGCACAAGAGATGCTATAACAAGAATAAAAATAACTGTTGACATATAACCTATGCCAAATGGTATAAGTAAATGAAAATATAAAAACCAGGATACAATTGATGCAGCCATCATAACCATTATAACGGCAAGTCCCATGCTTATAGCATTTGATAATTTTTTAGAAACTCCAAAAAATGGACATAATCCTAAAAATTTTGAAAGAACAAGGTTGTTTATAAGTGCCATGCTAATAAATATTGCAAATAAATTATCCACTGTTAATCACCCCTGTATATCTTAAAGTTGCTATAAGAATAGAAACCACAAGAAACGCTCCCATTGGTAGTATAAAAATTGACATAGGATTATCGATTAACCCAGGAACCTGTAATATTTTAATATCAAATATAGTCAGATCACCAGTTCCTATTACCTGTCTGAAAAATGATATAATTGTTATTGCTATCCCAAAACCTATTCCCATGCCTAACGCATCCATTATTGAATTTGGAAGCTTGTTTTTTGACGCGAAAGCTTCAGCTCTACCAAGTATAATACAGTTTACCACTATTAATGGTATAAAAATTCCAAGTGATTTACTAAGAGCCGGTAGAAAAGCCTGCATAGATAAATCAACAATAGTTACAAGAGTTGCAATAATTACTATAAAAACAGGTATTCTAACTCGTTCTGGAGTAAATTTACGTATTAATGAAACAATAATATTTGAACTTATCAGAACAAATAGAACTGCAGCAGTCATTCCAAAAGCATTATCAATAGAGGTACTAACTGCAAGAGTTGGACATAATCCAAGAAGTAATACAAGAACTGGATTAGATTTAATTATTCCATTCATTAAATTTTCAATTATTGCTTTCATTTTTATGATCCCTCATCAAAATTCAGATCTTTATTTTCACGTATTTCCTTAGCTTTTTCCAATGCATTTTTATAAACAGCTTCAACGACTGCAGATGAACTTATAGTAGCTCCAGAGATAGCATCGATTTTACCACCATTATCTTTTAATGCTACTTCGTCAGTTGTGATTCCATTGAATTGACTAGAAAAAACAGTTTCAACTATTCTTTCACCTAATCCCGGTGTCTCTGAATGAGATATAACAGATATTCCATGTATTACAATATCATCCTCAGTTAGTAGAGTATTTTCCAGGGCAACAAGGATTTCTATAGAGCCTCCATAACCATTCGCATTTGCCATAAATGCATATCCAACGATTTTATCATTTGAAAAAACTGTGTATGTATCTGATTTTTCATAATATGAATAATCATCCATTGAAGGAAACTGTTCATTTAACATAGATTTCACAGCCTCATTTTTAGCTTTTTCAATGTTTTCTGATGTAATATCATTGGTAAGACTTAGTAAAATAACAGATGCACAAACCACGATAGTTAAAAATGCAACTGGGATAATCTCTTGTTTGATATTATTTTTTATCATTTTTCACCTTTGAATTATTCTTATCTAAGGATTCTTTATTATCGGTTTTTGTACTTTTTTTAAATTTGAATAATCCTTTTTTCTCAGATGGTATATGACCATATGGTTTTGTTTGGACGTATCTATCAATAAGTGGTGTAAATGCATTCATTATTAGAATTGAAAATGCAACCCCTTCAGGCATAGATCCAAATAATCTTATCATCACAACAAAAACACCTGCTCCAAATGCAAATATATATTGACCCTTTGGAGTCATTGGAGCTGTAACATAATCGGTTGCCATGAAAAAAGCTCCAATGAACAATCCTCCTGAAAGAATATGGAAAATTGGATCTTGTCCAGGAATTAGAAAAGTAAAAAGAAAAACTGTTCCAATAAATATTGTTGGAATGCGCCATTTTATAACACCAAGAAATAGTAGAATTAAACCTCCTATAAGTACAAGTAAAGCTGATGTTTCCCCTATACATCCCCCTACTTTTCCTATCAATAAATCTAGATAAAGATCTGAAGTACTTCCGGTATATGAAAAATTATTACTTAATGGTGTGGCAGTTGTAACCGAGTCAAGTGTAATTATCCCAGATACTGGATTTATCCATTTTGTCATCATACCTGCAAATGATATAGCTAAAAACGCTCTTGCTGCAAGTGCAGGATTAAAAATATTATGTCCCAAACCACCAAAAGCTTCTTTTATGATTGCAATTGCAAAAGCTGATCCTATAACTACAACCCACAAGGGGATTCTTGGCGGTAGTACTAATGCAAGTAGCATTCCTGTGACTATAGCACTTCCATCCATAACGAATTCTTTTTTTCTAATCATCTTAGCTAAATACTCCGTTAATAATGCAGTTATAACTGAAACAAGTACTACAAACAGTGAATATATGCCAAAATAATAGATTCCTCCGATAGTTGGAAAAATTAATGCAAAACAAACAATTAACATTATCCGCTTTGTAGATTTTCCTTTATCACTAATATGTGGAGCTGAGGAAACCATCATTTTTATGTTATCTTTGATTTCCTCTTTGTTCATTTTTTACTCCTCCTCTTTAAAAGCTCAGATTTTCCTGTTTTAATATATTGAACTATTGGTATTTTTGCAGGGCATCCGTAGGAGCAACTGCCGCATTCAACACAATTATCAATATAATAATTTTTAAGATCTGAATATTTTTTATTTTTAACAAGTAAAACATACATAAATGGCATAAGACTCATTGGGCATGTTTCAATGCATGAACCGCATCTTATACAATTGCTTTCCGTTTCTTTTTCATCTCTTCTTATATGAATTGAGTTTGTTCCTTTCTGTATTGGTGTATCAAGGCTTACTTGTGATATACCCATCATAGGTCCACCAAATATCATCACATTGGCATTTTGTTTTATTCCACCACAATAATATATAATTTCTTCAGATGATGTTCCAAAACGTGCAAGTAGATTTTTTGGTTTATTGATCTCTCCTGATACAGTTACCACTCTTTCAACTAAGGGTTTACCAAGATATAATGCTTCATATATTGCATATAATGTGCTAATATTTTGTACGACAACTCCTACATCCATTGGTAGTCCACCAATAGGAACTTCTCTTGCTAATATTCGCTTAAGTAGTGTCTTTTCTGCACCCATTGGATATTGTGTTTCCAGAGATATAACTTCGATCTGATATTCATCTTTTTTTATAGTTTTAAGATGTTCATTTATGGTTTTTATTGCATCAGGTTTATTGTTTTCAATAGCTATATAAGCATTATTACATCCTAATATTTTAATCATTATTTTAAGACCGTTAATTATCTCTTTTCCATGTTCAATCATTAGACGATTATCTGATGTTATATATGGTTCACATTCGCAACCGTTAACAATTATTGTGTCTATTTTTTTCTCTGGTGGAGGTTTCAATTTTACATGTGTTGGAAAAGTAGCACCTCCAAGTCCTACTATACCTGCGTCTTGTATTGATTTGATGAGTTTATCATTTGATAAATCTAAAGGATTATTATTTTTTTTAGTTTTTATCCATTCATCTTTTCCATCAGATTCAATAACAATTGCTTCAACAACATTTGATGTAACTGAGCTAACAGTTTGAATTTTCTTTGTAACCTTGCCTGATATTGTCGAATGTATCGGTACTGATACATAACTGCCTGGTTCAGCGATTTTTTGACCTGTTTTAACAAGATCTCCAATTTCTATTATCGATTTTGATGGTGCACCTATATGTTGACTTAACGGTAGAATTACCTGTTTTGGAATTGGTGCTTTTTCGATTTTTTTATTAATTGATATATTACTTTCTGGAGGATGTATTCCATGGCTTTTATTTTTATTAAATATTGATATCATGTTTTCCAACTGTTTTTATTAAATTATAAATTCATTTATACCTGAAGAATAAGTTAGTTCTTTAGGATTTTCATATCCAATAATTATTGTCTCTGTGTTTTGTAATGTCTCAACTATTTGAAGCCCTTTTTCAGGTCCAAGAACAAAGACCGCTGTTGATAATATATCTGCTTCTGTACAAGTTTCTGCAATTATACTAGCACTTGAGCATTTATTAACCGTCCTGCCAGTAAGAGGATCCATGATATGGCCTATTTCTGCATCTTCGTCGAAATATCTTTCATAATTACCAGATGTTGTTATTGCTAAATTTGATAATTGAAATTCTGCAATCGACTCACTTTTATTATTTGGATTTCTCAATCCAATAGTCCATTTTTCACCTCCAGCTTTAATCCCTAATGTTGCGATATCTCCGCCAGCATCTATCATTGCATTTTTTACTCCATTTTCCTTTAGTAATTCGATTACTTCGTCAACTATGTAGCCTTTTGCCATTCCATCAAGTGTTATTTTCATACCTGGTTCAAGTTGAATCTTATCTTCGCTTATCATAATTTTATTGGATCCAATAAGACTGAATGTCTGGTTTATGTAGAATTGTTGAGTTTCATATGGTAGATAATAAAATTTTGTTGTAATTATAAGATTGTCATGGTCATATCTATTAATTTTATATTGATGCCATGAAGAAGATACGATCCATCCATTATCTTGTATTTCAACAATAGGAGATTCATTCAAATCATATAATGGTGGCTGAATTTGGCTAAAGTTTTCCCTTAAAAATACAGAGAATTCACTATTATTTAATTCTTGTTCAAATGAATTATTAATTGATGATAGTTCTATATCATTACTCCACAAATCAAGCAAAGGAAGAATAGTAATATCAAAAGCACCTTCTGTTATATTACTAAAATATTTGGATGTTTTTATCATTTCCACAAGTTCATTTGAAGGGTTATCTAAAAAGCCATTTATATTTAATTTATATAATTCTGAAGACGTGTTAAATCTAGAGGCTATTAAGTTTAGTTCACTAATTTTATTAAATGCTTTTTCTATGATTTCTTTAGCTTTTTCTTCGTTGCTGTTATATACAGAAATTGTAACATAAGTATCCATCATTTCTTCTGTGTAATCAAACTGTCGTTCTGGATTTTCCCAAAAATAATTACCAACTATTAATAATAGAATTAAAAGAATTGATAAGGCAATAAATAATCTGTGATTTTTCATATCTATACCAAATTATAATTTCCAAGTTAGAATCCCCTTATATTCAAAACTTATTAAAATTCTTTTATATTTTTAAATATTTTATCGTATAAATTTATTAACAGACCTAAATTTTTCAGATTCATTTATATAAAGTTATCTGATATCGCATTTGTTCAGATGTGAATAATATGTCAAAGACTTTTATCATAGAACCTGATCTTAGTGTGTTACAAAAAAACATTGTACACAACCCAGATGATAAATTCTATATTAAGTCTTTAAAACCTTATTATATTTTAACAAAGGATGGACAATATCTTTTTGCATCTACCCAGCCTGGAAGACGTCCGGATAGAGCTTTTTATATGATTCCAGAAAATTATAAACTGGGTAAAGGACAAAAGAGATTTAATACGAAGGTTGGAAAAGAAATATATGAAATTGCAAAAAATTATTTAAAAAATGAAAACCCAAAACTTCTAGTTCAGGAAGGCATCCAAGGTGAGCTTGGATATGAGGTTGGGTTACGTATTATATTTACAATAGAAAATATCCACAATGCATATATTGCTTGGATGGGTAAACTTATGATTTTTCCTCCTAAAAAAGATATGAATATTGATTGTTGGAATTATATTTTACAAGAAAAATTGCCAAAAAAATACATTAAAAAAATTCAAAATGTATGGCCTGAATATGATCCAGATGTTCCCTTAACCCTATATGATTTTACTGAGATGAATAAAAATACAAGACGTGTACTTAGTCTTGGTGTGGATTATTTCGGCGGTGCTTTTAAAAAACCTAATCTTACAATGGTTTGGAATAAAGCTGAATCCGATGGACTTATTTCTTATCATGCTGGATGCACATCTGATCGAATTTTAAAGGGACTAAGTGGTACTGGTAAGACTACACTTACTGTTGGCAAGAAACTTGAACAAGATGATGCATGTTTGGGTAAACCAATCTATGATAAAAATAAAAATATTACAGGAGTTCAATTGATTGGGCTTGAGGCAGCAAGTTTTGCTAAATCCGAGGGATTAACAAAATCTAGTCCAGAATATCCTGGACTTATGAAATCAAGACAAATAGATAATGATGGAAAACGACCGATTGTTCTTGCAATGAATATTGATTGTGAAGGTGTTGAGTATGTTTATAAAAATATTAATAGCTATAATTTAAAAATCCCTCAGAAAATTAATGGAGCTACTATTGGTTCTGTGCAATGTACAAAATATGAGAAAAGTGGAACGACTAATGGGAGATTTATTTTTTTGTTTAGTGAGTTAAACTCAAATTGGGGGGGTGGAAAAAATAAATATTTAAAAACTGAAGCTTTAAGTTTCAAAAAATATGATATTTTAGAACCAATTTTTAGAGTTATTGATCCTTTTATGGCTGTTGCTCTTGATAGCGCCTGTGAGAGCATAATTACTTCAGCTGTTTCTGCACGAAAACCAGGTACAAGAGTGCGTTCCTATGCTGCAACTGATTTTATGGCAAGAGAGCAGTCACAACAGGCATTATTGAAACTTAAAATGTATAAGGATTTAGATTTGGGTCTTAATGGTCAACTTGTTTTTTTCATAAACAATGCAGGTCTTGTTGGGGAGTATGATTATGATGGTAAACAAATAAAAAAATTAGATGAAAAGGGTAGTCCCATTCCTGAAAAAGATGAAGTAACTGGTGAGATACAGAAAAATGAACTTGGTGAAATTGTATATGTTGGTCATGGAGAAAAAATAAAAGTTTCTGATTCAAAAAAATTGATTGATCTTATTGAACATAGAAAGATTGATAATTGGATTAAACACCCTGTATTTGGTTATCTGATCCCTGATCCCAAAGAGCTAGAAGAAAAATATGAAATGAATGATTTTAGAAAAAGGTTTAATCCATTAAATTACTATAAACCAAAACAATATCTTGATTTTATAAGAAGAGATATTAATGAGAGGACAAAATTTTTAGAGGACCTTTTTAATAATCAAGAAGGAGAAGAAAAATTAAAAGATATTATCTATGTATGGAAGAATTGCAAAATGCCAAGTGAAAAAGTAATAAATGATTTTTATAATAAGTACTATTAGAATTATTTTTAAAATTATTGTTTGATCAATGTTAATATTTATTATTTTACTTTAGTTAACATAAGGAAGGAGAATATATATGAAAAAAGATGAAGATTTAATTGCATATTGTGGTTTGTATTGCATGGACTGTCATGGATTTAAAGGTACTATACCTGATCTTGCAAGAGATTTAAGAAAGGAACTAAGAGATTCAAAATATGATAAATTTGCTGCATTTATTTCAACCTACAATTTCGGTAAGGATTTTAAAAACTATGAAGAATGCTATAAAGTTTTAGGTGCAATGGTTGGGTTTAGATGTAGGAAAGGATGTAAAAATGGCGGAGGTTCTCCATTTTGTAAAATTCGTAAATGTGCTCAGAAAAAAGAAATTGAGGGTTGTTGGATATGTGATGAATTTGAAAATTGTGAGAAATTGGATTTTTTAAAACCTGTTCATGGTGATGCCCATATTAAAAATCTTAAAAAAATAAAAAGGAATGGAAAAAAGGGATTTATTCAGGGTAAAACATTATGGTATTCAACTGAGAA
>Ga0180432_10010870_pt1 | contig 10817 bp, 9 predicted proteins | sample SS_ome_10_FD_132414 | JGI IMG/M metagenome (GOLD analysis project Ga0180432, IMG submission 132414) | Hypersaline lake sediment archaeal communities from the Salton Sea, California, USA - SS_1_MS_2 metaG | ecosystem: Environmental > Aquatic > Non-marine Saline and Alkaline > Hypersaline >...
GCCGGACGGCTTTGCCCAGGCCCGGGTCTGTCTGCCGGGCATCGTGGCAATCAGCGGTCCGCCGATCAGCCCGCAGCCGACACTCGCAGCACCCGACGAGCGGGCGATCTGGGAGGCAAGCGAGTCGGCGGTCTGGTCCACCGACATCGACCGGCTGACCAAGGCAATCGGGAGAGACCACCCGCTGCGGGCCTGGCCGCTGCTGGTGGTGGTTGACGACAGCGACTTTACGGCAGCCAATCTGGCGAACTTCCTCTGGGTGACCTTCACCCGCTCAAACCCGGCAGCCGATGTGCATGGCGTTGAGGCCGGCACCCGCCACAAGCACTGGGGCTGTGCCGGGCCGCTGGTGATCGACGCCCGGCTCAAGCCGCACCATGCGCCACCGGTTGAGGAAGATCCGGCGGTGACCGCCCGGGTCGACGCCCTCTGCCGCGCCGGCGGCCCCCTCGCCGGCATTCTCGAGTGAGCCATGGCCGCTGCTGGCTCACCCGGCCATCCCGAGCCTTTCCACTGCTGCCGGTGGGTCGTCGCGGCGACCAGCCAAAGCCCGCTGCCGCGAAGCCCACGGGCAAGCTGAGGGAAGCCGCGGGAGTCGAGCCAGAAGCCGCATTCCCGCGGCCGGGGGCCCTCTCGGAATTCAGCCCTGCTTTGTGCGGCGGCACATCTGCCGCCTCGGCCTTTCACTCGGGCACTTCACCCGCCGCAGAAAGCCAAACACCGCAGCGACCGGAAACGCCAACCGGCTGACGCTGGGCCAACCGGCCCGGCTCTCGGCCGGTTTCGCCCGGCGGCTGGTCTGTGCGGCTCAGTCAGCGGCGGGAATTTCGCTGATGCGAATCTTGGTTGCCACCGAGCGATGGCCCAGGCGACGCCGGTAGTTCTTGCGGCGGCGAAACTTCTGGACGTGAATCTTCTCGCCTTGAACCAGCCCAAGCACCTCAGCCTTGACAACCGCACCTTCGATCATCGGCCTGCCGAGTTGAAGCTTGCCATCTCGACTCACCGCCAGGACCTTATCGAGGACCAGCTCCTCGCCCCGGCTGATCGGTCGGAAGTCGACCTCCAACTCCTGACCCTCGCTCACTCGGTACTGCCGGCCACCGTCGGCAATGATGCAATAGTGGTGCCCACCACCCGCCATCGTCTCGGCGGTGCTGGTCTCAGCGGCAGTCGTTGGCGTTTCGGCCATGGCAGTGTCCTCGTCGTCTCTCGTCGGCGTCAGCGGCGTTGAACCGCAAGCCCCTTAGTGTAATCAGGGCTCGAAAAAATCCAGCCTCAGGGCGAAAAAGCCCTGTTTTCAGCCCGCTTAAGGAAATCGCACCGTGCGGCCGTTGGCATCGCGGGCCTCGATCAGCAGGTGCTCCGGCGAGGCGGTGTCCTGGCCGACGATGTTCAGCTGCACGTGCGAGGCGTCCTCGAACTGGGCGATTTCCCGCCGCTTCCGGTTGTTGATCCAGGTCGCCACCTCGTCGTGCACCGTCACCATCAGCTGGGCGATGTCCTCGCGTGTGGCCGACAGCTGCAGCATCCGCATCACCTCGATCGCCATGCTCTCAGCGGTTTTGACGATGCCGGTGCCATCGCAGGTCGGACAGTCGCGAAAAATGCTCTTCCGCAGCGACGGCCGGATTCGCTGCCGGGTCATCTCGATCAGTCCAAAGGGACTCGTCCGCAGCACCTTGGTACGGGCCCGGTCGCGTTTCATCGCCTCATGCAGCGCCTTCTCGACGCCGCGGCGGTACTTCTCCCGCCGCATATCGATGAAGTCGTTGACGATCACGCCGCCGAGATCCCGCAGCCGCAGCTGCCGGGCGATCTCCTTCGCAGCGATCAGGTTCATCTGATAGGCGTTTTCCTCGGCCGACTTTTCGCTGCGGAAGCTCCCGGAATTGACATCGATTGCCACCAACGCCTCGGTGGTGTCGATGACGATCGAACCGCCGCCCTTCAGCGGCACCTTGCGGTTGTTGATCCGGCTGATCTCGTCTTCGAGCCGATAGCGGTAGAAAAGCGGCTCCTTGCCGTCGTAGAGCTGCAGCCGTCCGGCATACTTCGGCATCACCAGTTCGAGAAACTCGCGGGCCCGCTCATAGGCGGCCGGGTCATCGATGAGGATTCTCCCGACATCCTCGGTGAACATGTCCCGGATCGTCCGGATGATCATGTCGCTTTCCTGATAGATGTCGATCGGCGCCGAATACTTTCGCATCCGGCGGACGATGCTCTTCCAGAGCCGCAGCAGGTAAGCCATGTCGCGGGCCATCTCCGACTTGGTCCGCTCGGTACCGGCGGTCCGCACGACAAAGCCGACCCCCTTCGGCGGCTGCAGGGTCTGCATGATGTCCCGCAGCACCCGCCGCTCCCGTTCGTTGTCGATTTTCTTCGACACCCCCACGCGGCCGAGCGGCGGCATCAGCACGAGGTAGCGGCCGGGAATCGAGATATAGGTCGAAAGGGTCGGCCCCTTGGTGCCGAACCCCTCCTTGATCACCTGCACGAGCACCTCGTCGCCCCGCTTGAGGATGTCCTGAATCGGCGGTTTCACCCGGGGACGGTCGCCGATGCGGGGCTTCCGCCGGCGGTCGGGCCCGCGGCCGGCATCACCGCCCCCGTCGCCGGCCGGCTTGCCCGGCTCAGTCAGGTCAAAGGCCTTGTCGGGGTCGAGGCCGCCTTGCCGATAGTACTGGGGTTCGATGTCGCTGATGTGCAGAAACCCGTTGCGGCCGACGCCGAAGTCGACAAAGGCGGCCTGGATCGACGGCTCGATGTTGACGACACGCCCCTTGTAGATGTTGCCGACAAGATTTTCCTGGCTGGTCCGCTCAACGTAGAGCTCCTCCAGTTGTCCGTCCTCGATGATCGCGATGCGGCACTCCTCGGCCTGCGTCACGTTGATCAGCATTTCCTGTTTCATGAATCATCCTTTTGAAAGTTTCCGGCGTCCGCTCCGGGACAACGGCGTTACGCAACTGTCTCCGCCAACAGGCGGCGCAACTGGTCGCGCAAAAAGGCCTTGACCTCGCGGGCTGAGTCCATCTCAAGCACCCGCGCAGCGACGGCCCGACTGTCGGCGACCGAAACGCTTCGGACCGCCTGCTTGATTTCGGGAATGGCCGCAGCCGGCACACTGAGCTGCCGCAGCCCCAGCCCCAGCAGCAGCTGGGTGTACATCACGCTGCTGCTCATCTGGCCGCAGACGCTTGCCGGCACACCAGCCTCGCCGGCGATGTCAAGCGACCGTTTCAGCAGCCGCAACACTGCCGGGTCGCACGCACTGTAAAGATCGGCAACGTCCTTGTTGCCGCGATCGACGGCCAGCGTGTATTGGATTAGGTCGTTGGTGCCGACTGAGACAAAGTCGACCTCCTTGACGAAGGCGTCGAGCATCATCGCGGCCGCCGGCGTCTCGACCATGATGCCGATCGGCAGCTTGGGGTTGAAGTCGATCGCATGCTCGGCGAGATCTTCCATCACGTCGGCGAGCACCATCCGAGCCTGCCGCAGTTCCAGAATCGTCGAGACCAGCGGAAACATCACCCGGACATCGCCGTGGACACTGGCCCGCAGCACCGCCCGGAGCTGGGTCCGGAACATCGGCAGCTGCCGCAGCGACAGCCGGATGCTCCGGAGGCCGAGGCAGGGGTTCCGCTCTTCCTCGGGGCTGGTCGCGGTGAGCATCTTGTCGGAGCCGAGGTCAAGGGTCCGGATCACCACCGGCTTGCCGGCCATCGCCTCGACGACCTCGCTGTAGGCCCGATAGTGGTCCTCCTCGCTCGGTTCCTGACGGCTGGTGAGGTAGAGGAACTCGGTCCGGTAGAGCCCGATCCCATCGCAGCCACGGCGGATGCACTGCTCGGCTTCCTCGGGAAACTCGATGTTCCCGCCGATCTGAATCCGCACGCCGTCGGTCGTTTCGGCCGGCAGGTCCCGAAGCCGGCCGAGCGTGGCAGCGACGGTTTCCGCCGCTTCGACCTCCAACCGATAACGGGCGATGGTTTCCTCGTCGGGCTGGAGGATGACCACCCCCTGATTGCCGTCGAGAATGACCGGTTCGCCGCCGGAGACGTCGGCCAGAAAGGGACCGATCCCGACCACTGCCGGAATCTCCAGGCCCTCGGCGACGATAGCCGTGTGGCTTCCGGGGCCGCCGAGTTCCGTGGCAAATCCCTTGACGAAGCGGCGGTCGAGGCCGGCGGTTTCACTCGGTGTCAGGTTGTGGGCCAGGATGACAACCGGTTCGGAGATCGCCGCGAGGGTCTCCCGCCGCTGCCCCAGCAGATTGCGGAGCAGGCTTTTCTCGATGTCATAGATGTCGTGGGCCCGCTGCGAGATGTGGTTGTCGAGGCTCTGGAAGACCTTGGCGTATCGGCGGAGCGTCCGGCTGACCGCGTACTCCGGCCACCAGTTGCGGTCGCGGACGGCGCTGATGAGTTCCTGCTGCAGCCGCTGGTCGTGCAGCATCGCCAGGTGGGCATCGAAGATCGCGGCGTACTGCTCACCGAGTTCTTCCCGAATGGCGTCGCGGTTCCGCTCGATTTCGGCGGAGGTTTCGGCAACGGCATGGGAGAGCCGCTGCAGTTCCGTGTCGACTGCGCTGCGAGCGACGAACCGCCGGGGAATGCGGAACCCCTCGCTGTCGAGCACAAGCGCTTCGCCGATGGTTACCCCCGACGAAACGGCAATACCTTGTAGTTTCAGCATGGCCGCCGGCACCGCGGGCAGCAGCCGGGTCGCCGGGGAGATCGACCGATGAGAGCGAACTCTCCCGGCGATCAGCATCCCGCCGCCCAGGCGCCCGGCGTGGCCGGTCTCCTTGTCTGGTGTTTGTGATTGCAGGGATTCGCCGGCGGCGACCCCCACGCCTTCGGCCACGGCCCGACGGTTGACGCCGGGGTGACTGCTTCTGTTTTCTGCCCGCGGGAAACGGCCATTTGCCGTCACCCCGAAAGACCCGGTCGGATCGCCGCCGGGCTATTTTTCTGACTCCAATTGTTCCGGTGCCGCGTCTGCTGCCAGATCGGTGGCAAAATTCTGTTCGAAAAGGCTGCCGATCGCGTCGATCGCCTCGCGGGCGTCGGGACCGGTCGCCTCAACCACCAGCCGCGTGCCCGCCTCGGCAGCCAGGGTCAAAAGATCGAGAATGCTCTTCCCGTCAACCCGCTGGGCGTTGCCAACGACCTCGATCCGCGACTGCCACCGCTGGGCTTCACGGGCAAACAGGTCGGCTGGCCGGGCGTGCAATCCCTGCTCGAGGGCGACGATGAAATCTCGGGAGTGGGTTTGGTCCATGGCGTTGTCGGTCGTCTGGTCGATCGTTTGGTCGATCGTTTGCGGCTTTACGAGGCGATGCTTTGGGCGTCGGCCTCCTCGAGCAGCCGCCACACATCCTGGGGGCCGGCCGCTTCCTTGAGGGTTTTGCAGAACGTGTCGTCCCGGAGTTGTCGTGAGATATTCTCCAGGGCCCGCAGGTGATCGCCGGGGCGGTCGGGAGGCGAAACTAGGAGAAAGAAAAGCTGCACCGGCTCGCCGTCAAGACTCTCAAAATCGACTCCCTGCTGGCTGACCGCAACCGTCCCGATCAGCCTGTTGACACTCGGGTGCTTGGTATGCGGCACCGCGACACCCCGGCCGATTCCGGTGCTGCCGAGGTCCTCCCGCTTCATGATCGCCTTGACGATGCTTTCCAGTTCGGAGGCGGCGATTCGACCGGCATCCACGAGCGACTGGGTCATCTCGCGGATGACGCCCTCTTTCGTCGTCGCGGCCACGTTGGGGCGAATCGCCTCAACGGCGACAAAGTCTGAAAATTTCATGATGCTGCTCTGGTTCCCAGCTGTTCAGGCCCGCCGGGTGCTTTCAACATGCTTGTGATCCCGCACCTTTTCCTTACGCTTCCGCAGCTGCTGTTCCAGCTTCTGCACCGCCCCATCGACGCTGCGCCAGAGATTGGCCGAGCTTTCGTGGCTGACCAGTTCGTGGAAATGCTCGGCTGAGGCGACGATTTCCACGGCAGGCAGCGCGGTGTTGGCGAAATCGACCGTCACGTTCAGCGACGTGATCCTGTCGAAATACCGCTGCAGCCGCGACACCTTCGCGACAATTTTCTCCTGCGAAGCCGGGCTCAGGTGGCCGTGACGAGCCGATACGTTAATCTGCACGAGACCGATCCTTTCTGAATCAATCTGGACCAAGATCAATCTGAACCAAGCCGTCGCGGGCGACCTCCAGCGAGCGACGCCACCCGGCCGGGAAGCCGAAACAAGCCCTTTTGAGGGGTTTTCCAGGGGAGGGCCGCGGCAGCCGTTCGCCGTCGCCGATTCCTGCAGCGGTGTCCTGAGCATAGATCAGCCACGCAAGCGGAACAAACCGTGGGCGTTTTCCCGGGCGTGCAGGCGGATCGGCGCCATTTTCAGCCCGCCGGGGCGGCGGCCTCCGGTCGCGGCGTCAGCAGGCCCCGGGCGACCTGCTTCCGCCACCATTCGGCCGCCTCGAGGCGTTGCTCGGGCGGCCAGTCGGCCCGATACCGGATCAAGTCTGAGGCGTCCAACTCAAATCGCTCTTTCAGCCAGGCGTAGGCATATCGCCGCAGGATCAGTTCGTCCGCCTCGAGCAGATCGATCAGCCTCGCGGTCAGATCGCCGGGCGTGGCAGCAGGCAGATTGCGACGGGCCAACCCGATCACCGTGGCGGCCCGATCAGCGGCAATGTGATCGTGAAACGCCCGCTCGATGGCCAGGCCAAGGGTCCGATCGGCGAGGGCCGGCGGCACCGTGCGGGCTTCGAACTGTTCCCACTGCCCCAGCCGCAGCCCCGTGGCCGGCGACTCGCGGAGCAATTCGATCAGTTCGTCGTACCGCCCGGTCAGGGCGAGCGTCTCCACAGCGGCCATGCGGTTTTCGATCCGACCGCCGACCGACATCTCGATCAAGGCCTTCAGCAGCGATGCATCGGCGGTCACCGCCGCGACCAATGCTTCGCTGGCCTCTTCCTCCAGCGACGGGACACGCCGCAGCGGGCTCGCCCACACCGGCGGTTCATTGAGCGGCCTGACGGCTGCCTGCAAGGGTGAGGTCGCGGCCCATTCAAGCAGAGTGAGCGGTTTCAGCGTGGTCTCGGCCTCAATTCCCCGCAACAGCCTTCGAGGCGGCAGACCGCCGGCCTGCGTCTGCCGCCAGCCGACCTGCTGCTCCAGAGGAAGCAGGCTGGCCAGGTGCGTCTGGGTCGCCTGTCGGGCTGCCCGGTCGGTTGCGGGAACCCTCGTCACTGCGATGGCGACGCCTCCCGGCAGGCCCGAGAGGACGATGCCGCTCAGGCCCCCGGCGGAGATTCCCAACTCGGCAGCCTCGTTGCTCGATCGCGCGATCAGACTGCCCTCGAGCAGTTCCACCCGCGGCATCCCGAGACTGTCAAACCTGAGAATCGCATGGGTCAGCGGCCGCATCCGGACCCTCACGCCGCCGATGTCAAAGCTGGGACTGAGCCCGGGAGGCACCAGTACCTCCTCCTGCTCGGCCAGGGGCGAGTCGGCCGCCAGACACTCCCAGCCGTCAAGCGGTTCGCCCGACAGGCCCGGCGGTCGATGCAGCACAAACCCGCTGCCGACGATCGCATCGTCCTCAAGAAATCCGAGCACCGGCAGATCGTCCGGCGGCGTGGCGGCCGGTTCTGCGGCGGCAGGGGGTGCTGGGTTCCCTGCCGTTTGCGCAGGTTTCGCAGCAAGCGGTGGGCCCGCCGCGATTGCCATCGCCGTGCCCTGCGGCACCTGTGGCCGGTCGGCCAGCGAACTGGCGGCAGCCGACGGCATGCCCGGCGGCGGAGCAGGCGTTTCGGCCACTTGCTGCGGCTCGGGCTCGGCCATCGGTTCAGGCGGCGGGGTGTCGGCTTTGGCAATCACCGCCGGCGGCGGCGGGGCCTGCGGCATTTTCACCGCATCCGCGGCCGCCGGAGTTTCAGCGCCGTTTGCCACACGATCGCCTTCGACGTCGGCGTCGAGCACGACCGCCTCGGCAGGGGCCTGCCGGCGGGGCTCGGCGGCAGCCGCTGGTCCCTCGGGGCCGGCGGCCGCAGCCGCGACCGGCTGCTGCTGGCCGGGCGGCCGACGTTCATCGGTTCTGGCAAGTTGCAGGCCGAGCAGGCCCAGCAGCAGTCCGAGCAGCGAGACAGCAGCAACGGCAATCACCACCGGCCCTCGGGATCGCCGCGGCGGGCCGTCGCCGGCGGAGGAACTGGCCGCCGTCACGGCCGCGGCCTGCTCGGACGCGTCAAGCTGGGCTCGAATCGAACGGGCGTTGGCGACATCGGTCGCGTGGCCGGTCTCGCCTGCCAACTGTTCAAGCCTGCGTCTGATCGCCTCGCCCAGCTGCTGGCAGCGAATTTCGTCGAGTTCGGCTGCGACCTGCGGATCGCCTGTCATTCCGGCGAGCAGGTGGTGGCACTCGGCGACCTCGCACAGTTGCACATCGGATTCGACGCAGTTCGCCTCGAACGTCGCCAGCAGATCGGCGTCGAGGGCGTTGTCGAGATATTCCGCAACGCTGTTGCCGCTCGCCACCAGCCCCTTGCCATCGACGCGGGGTGCGGGCAGTTCATGACGCCCCAAAACCTCGTGGATGCGTTCTTCGAGCTTTTGGGCGGCTTCGGCCGACGCAACCTTCTGATCGAGCTCGCGCTGATCTTCCTCAAGCAGCACCCGGTCCCGCCAGGCGAGCAGCGTCCGCAGGGTGAGTCGCATTGGTAGTACTCCGTCTGAAAGTCAGCGGCATTGGGCCGGCCCTGCCTCAGGGAAGCTGTCGGCCGGCGGCGGCGATTCGACAACGCTGCAGCGTCCCGCAGCCGATCGCTCTCCCTTTTTAGTGGCAAGCCGAACAGAAATCCGTGCCAATTGGCCGCCGAAAACCTGAAACCGGCGAACGGAATGGTGTTTTCAGCCGTAGAGAGAAGGCGGCGGCTTGCCGTCCGTCGAGGGCCTTGTCGCCCGTCGGAAGCCTTGTCGCCGGAAGAACCTGCGAGAGGGCCAGGATCAGCGAATCTGGCGACCTCGGTGCCAAGCGGCCGGCGTGGGATGGTGCCGCCGCCGAAATTTTCCTCCGCTCACTAAGATTTTTCGTGGAACTACGATTCATTTGTAGCGGCCGCAGCCTCAGTCGATCCAAAGCTCCAATGCCTGCCACCGTCGAAAAGCTGTCGCAGAAAACCCGCCAGGCAATCCTGGTGAGGCAGGCGTCTGGTTACGTCGAATTGGCAGAACTCGGCTGCCTTGCCGAGCGGCCGGTTTCGGAGGCGACCGGACGGCTGCTGTGGCGGGCGATCGGCCTGCTCGATGAGTTGCCGGAAGAAAACCGATGGCACGGCGACCCGCTGCTCCTGCGGGCCGAAGCGTTGCGTTCGCTCGGCCGGTTCACCGAGGCCCTGCCCCATTTCGAGGTGGTTGTTGACGAAGCGGCCGGATCGACCGCCGGCTGGCTGGGGCTCGGCTGGTGCCTGAAGCGGCTCGGCAGGCTTGATGACGCAATCACCGCCCTCACCCGGGGACTCAGCGGATGCCCGGATGAACCGATCCTCGCCTACAACCTTTCGTGCTACCACTCGCTGGCCGGCAACGTTCCCGAGGCGGTGAACTATTTGACGCGGGCAATCGCTTCCGACGACCGGTTTCGCAGCCTGACGACAGCCGAACGCGACTTCGACCCGATCCGCGACGACCCCCGGTTTGTCGCCCTGATCGAAGAACAGGTATAACCCGGCGGCGATCTGAGGCGACCATCGGCGGGGAGCGATGCCGGACCTCAGTTGCGGCTGACCGGGAGGTTCTCACCAAACAGCCTGCTTGCGGCGGGTTGCTGCCGCGAACGGTGCGTTTCTGGTTCGCGATGTGAGGGAATGCCCGGCAGGCGGCGGTGCCGGGCAGCCACGCCGGGTGGCGGATGATTTTGGAGATTCGCCAGGGATTGGCGGCCAACAGCTATGACGCACCCGGCGCTTCAAGACGTCATCGCGCTTTTGGGACATCCGGCGGCCGGGACACCGGCGCAGTTTCTCTTTGAACGGGTTGTCGCCCGCGACTCGCTCGACTGGCAGTTCGTGACGCTTGAGGTTGAGCCCGGCCAGCTTGCCGATGCCTTCGCCGGCCTCGCAGCAATGCATTTCCACGGCTGCCTGCTGGCCGGGGGCCTGCAGCAACCGGCCGTCGACCTGCTGCCGGCGGTCAGCCCGACGGCCCGCTTTGCCGGCGGCTGCAATCTGGTCGAACGGACCCCCGACGGCTGGTTCGGCCACCTGACGCTGGGCCGGGGGCTGCTTGAGGCCGTGCGGCTGCATGCTGACCCGGCAGCCACGGCGGCAGTTCTCGTCGGCAGCGGCCTGTTGGCCCGGGCAGCGGCGTTGGAGCTGACCCTCGCCGGCGTGCCCGAAATCATCGTGGCCGATCCCTGGGATGCCGACGGCGCGGCGTTGGCGGCTGCGATTGCAGGGCTCGAAGGCGGCCGCTCGGCGTTGCTTTCAGCAGCGTCAGAGCTGGTCATTCCGACGCGGGCGGGGTTGGTCGTGGTGGCCGAAGAGCGGCGGCCTTTCCCCGCGGCCTGCCGGCTTGAGCAGCTGCGGGAAGATCTGGTCGTCGTCGATGCATCGCTCGACCCGAAGGCTTCGCCGGTGCTCGCCGCAGCCGCCGACACCCGCGCCTGCCGGGTCGACGGGCTGGAAGTTGCCACGGCGTGCCTGGCGATCGATTTTCAGCGGTTGACCGGCATCGAATCGGACGCCGAGTTGCTGCGGGACGCACTCGACGAGTTTCTCGATTGCTAGGTTCTGTCTGAAAA
>Ga0180432_10010872_pt1 | contig 10816 bp, 6 predicted proteins | sample SS_ome_10_FD_132414 | JGI IMG/M metagenome (GOLD analysis project Ga0180432, IMG submission 132414) | Hypersaline lake sediment archaeal communities from the Salton Sea, California, USA - SS_1_MS_2 metaG | ecosystem: Environmental > Aquatic > Non-marine Saline and Alkaline > Hypersaline >...
CCCAGCCCCTGGTACCGCAGCCATAAACAACTACAATGTCCCGAAACAACCAACCAAACCACCACACTCAATTGTTGCTTATTCTGACCCGCCGAGATTCCAGTTCACGGTGAACCATTACAGCGCTAGTGTTCCTCTCGCTCCGAAACGCCCTAGCAGAAGTTATGGCTTTATCAATTCCAAGAAATGCAAATAATTGGATTGCAGATAATGTTACTGAAAATTGGGTGGATGTTTATTTTGATGTAACAGGAGAACCAAGTGAACAATTTTGGAGTACTGAATGGGAATTAGCTCTTCCATCAGGAATTTATAATCAAATGACTTTAACACAAGCTATATTGCCTGATACAAATAATCCAAGTCAAAATCCTGATGATTTTTTTTATGATCTTTTAATGGATCCTTTTGAGAATTATGTTGATTCAACAGTTGATAGTGGATTATTAACAGACAATGTAAGAGTGACTGATTTTCTTGAAGATGGTGCTCAAAATGTATATGGTCTTGGAGGAAGTTATGCTTTTACTATTGATTCTAGTGTAACAGGAACTTATAATTTTACACTTGGAGCTGTTACTTTTGAATCTTTTACAGGAACTTGGGATGTGAATAATGAGAATCTTTCAACTCAAGATAACTCTTTTACAATTGTCCCGGAACCTTCAACATTTTATGAATTAGCCATATTCGCTGCGATCGTCGTAGGAGGGTATCACGTCCGTCGCAGAAGAAGGATTTTACGCTGAATACCCGACTGGCTTCCCCTCTTCTACTCTGAGTTTCCGGTCTGATACTTAGTCATTGTGCGGCCCGTGTCGGTGGGGCACAAGTTTGCATGGGTAGACGAGTTGCCCGTGGCACCCGCGCGCACGAGACGCTAGCCGGCGCAGTTGTCCCCACTCCACACTGCTCGTACCGAGCAGTGGCACGTCTCCAACGGAGAATCACACGTAATCACGGGCACCCGTGCGCGACAACCAAAACAATCGAAATCGCCAACTGCGGCGAGATCAAGCCGAAGACACAATAGGCTGTGACCTCGCCAAGATAACCGCACAACTCCGAACTGCTGGTGCTCTAGCTCGCTGGCCTGTTCGCGGTCGGGTTCGTCACGCCTCGAATTGGCTGCGCGCTACGCCAGACTGACGAATGATCGACCGCAAAGTGCCGACACGAAGCTCCGGGTGATCTGGTATAGGGACGGTCGTGGTTCCTTCGTCGGTCACTCGCTGCATCACAATATGACTGCCGCGTCGGCGCACCTCCCGGAAGCCGTGCCGCTGAAGAATGGCACACACGTCTCGGCCGGATAAAACACGCAGTTTACTCAACGGACACCTCAAGCTGCGTCACGAAGACCTCGTCGCCGAGCCGCTGCTGAACCTCCTCCGCAGAAGCGCACTGGAAGAACAGTTCGAGGGCTTCGCGGAGATTTTCGCGGGCAGACTCAATGGTATCTCCCTGGCTGGCCACATCCAGTTCCGGACAGAGTGCGACGAAGCCGTCACCCTCACGTTGGATGATCGCCGTCAACCGCTTGCTCATGTTACCTCCAAGAGGAATTGAATCCACTTTGCGTGGCGTTGCTACCTCTCAACCTTATCATGTCCCGATGGGCGAAACCAGTCCGTCTCCTGCTTTTGCCCCCCATCGTGGGGAGGGAAGCCGGCCGCCGCAATTGCCCCCGCTCCACACTGCTCGTGCCGAGCAGTGGCACAACTCCAATGGAGAATCACACGCAAGCACGGGCACCGGTGCGGTAGCTTGCGGATTCGCGTTGACATGGATAAATTGGCGTCAGGCTGTAACGCATGCCTCTCGTGGGGGCATGGAGCGCACACCGCAAATCACCGCGCATTCCGCCTCGGGTCTCCGTATGGTGCCCGAGCCGGAATGCCAGTACGACAAGAAATAACAGGAGGGCATAATGGTGGACAAGACGAACGACCGCGAGTTCTTTCGCACGTACGACCTTGCTGAAGAACGAAAGCATCCGTCCGAAAAAGATCCGGCCAGTCACCAGAACAAAGCCCTGGAGAAACTGAATCGCTGGTACGATTCCAGGCCGAGCCCGGAAGCAGGCGGAATCCTCGTTTTGCCAACTGGCGCCGGGAAGACTTTCACAGCGATACACTTCCTTTGCCACCGTCCGATATCCGACGGCTATAAGGTCTTGTGGCTTGCCCACACCCACCATCTTCTTGAACAAGCGTTTTTCGAGTTTGCGGAAAGTGTGTCGCTTATTGCAGAACCAAAGTCGGACCTCAAAGTCCGTGTGGTTTCAGGAACCCCCGGCCATTATCCAGTTCACCGAATCAAGGCGTCCGATGATGTGGTCGTGGGAACTCTACAGACACTTAGCAAAGCCCTACAGGAGTCACATCCGGCGCTGAAGAAGTTCTTGGAATCAGCAAATCCCAAACTGCTTGTCGTCTTCGATGAAGCCCATCACTCCCCGGCGCCAAGCTACCGAAACCTTGTTCTCGGCCTGCGGGAGCGTTTTTCGAAGATGTATCTTCTTGGGCTGACCGCAACTCCGACGTATTCCCAGGAGGCAAAACGGGGCTGGCTTCTGAAGATCTTTCCACAGGGCATCGTGCATCAGGTGACGCCCCAGCAACTTATGGCGGCGGGCATTCTCGCAAAGCCGATACTGGAGGAGCCAAAGACCAACTTCACACCGAAGTTCGAGGAGCGGGAGTATCGAAAATGGCTGGGAACCCACCGTGACGTGCCAGAAGACATCATCACGCAGATGGCCCTAAACAGAGATCGAAATCTCTTCATCGCAAGCTATTACGTCGCCAACAGGGATCGGTTTGAGAAGACGATTGTTTTTGCGGATCGATGGTATCAATGTGAGCAGATCAGCGAATTTCTGCAAAAAAGAGGTGTCAAGACGGGCACGGTATATTCACACGTTGATGCCGACCCAGGTTCAGCCGCAGCCCGCAACAAGCGAAAGGCCGACGAAAACGCTATCGCTCTCCAAAAGTTTCGGGATGGCAAACTCGATGTTCTGCTGAACGTGCGAATGCTGACCGAAGGCACCGACGTTCCTGACATAAAGAGCGTCTTCCTCACCCGTGCCACGACCAGTCAGATCCTTCTTACCCAGATGATCGGTCGGGCGTTGCGTGGGCCGAAGTTCGGGGGTACGGATGAGGCGTACATCGTCTCATTCATTGACAACTGGAAACAACTCATAAGCTGGGCCGAGTACGATCAGCTTGCCGAGGGACTCGCTGATGATAGGGTGCTTGAGTACGGAAAGCGCCCGCCAATTCACTTGATTTCCATTGAGCTTGTGCAGCGATTGTCACGCCAGATGGACTCTGGAATCAACATGACACCTGGACCGTTCGTCTCGCTCCTCCCAGCCGGTTGGTATCGGGTCGAATACCAGACGCAGGTTGAGGGAAGTGACGACCTTGAACCAGTACGAGAATTGGTCATGGTCTTCGAGGGCGAGCGGGAAAGCTATAAGAAGTTCACCCAGTTTGTTGCTCGTGAGTCGATGAAGGGCTTTGACGCGGAAAACGCCTCTTTGGAAGACGCCGAAGACACAGTTACCCAATGGCGAGACAAGTTCTTTCCCGTCCGTGAACAGCATTTCGGGACCGATCTGCTGGGGGATCTGTTTCGGGTGGCCCGACACAAGGCACAGAACGGAGTCGTTCCGAAGTTCTTCGAGTTCGAGGAGAGAGATCGTCACGATCTGGATGCAGTAGCAGCGGACTTTATCGGAAAGGACTTTGGGCCTGTTGCGACGGACGAAGCACTGGCCCACGAGTACAGCCGACAGGATCGTCTGTGGTCCACGATCTACTACCGGTACGACCTCTTCAAGTCACAATATGATGCCTGCGTCAACCGGATTCTGCACGCCAAGAGGCACGGTGCTCCGTCAGCCCAACACCGTCCAAAGCGTAAACCGCTTCCGCCGGGCGAGCGGCTTGTCGGCTCTGAACCGTCAGAGGAATTGAAGCTACAGGTGAAAGAAAGAGACCAACGGTGCCTGTGTTGTGATTCCCGGTCCAAGCGAGGCTGGCAGGTCGATCACATCTCGTCTCGTTACTTGGGCGGTGGCAACCCTCTTGACAACCTCCAAACCCTCTGCGGTGAGTGCAATCGCGCAAAAGATACTCGGACGATCAACTTCCTAAACACAAGAACCATCCTGTCCGAGCCACCCGCGTCGTTTCCTAACTTGAAGTCACCAACCAGGAAGAAGACTGCGGACTTGGAACAATGGCGCCGTTACGTGTTCCGAAGCATCAATCTCTTCTACAGTTGTGCCGCCACGCATTTGGTCGATATTGGAAGGCGGGGCGAGCGCTTTTACAACTGGTACGTCGAACTCAAGCCAGGAAACGATCCTCGGTGGGTGAAGCCACTGTTGGAAAACATCTTGATTTGTGTGCGCCGGGATCGGGAAAAGGCGGGCTATGGTGTGCCGGATACGATCACGGTCTTTGCGCCTAAACACAAGAAGATAACCGTGAAGGTGAAGAAGCGGTAGTGAGGCTGTCTTCGGACGGGAGAGCACAATGAACCCGGAATCGCCCTAAATGTGGGTCGGGACGTTGGGAAACTCAAGCCCGAGAATTGGTTAATTGGTTGAAAGGATCGCCAAAATGGAAACTCAAATATCTCTTTTCATCATCAAGCCCAGCGAAGCGCTGCTGATTGGATGCGCAGTGAGAGAATACCTCGAAGCAAAAGGGGACAATGAGTACGCCAATATTCTGTACTTCTTGTCGAAACGCCTTCGCCCGTTTGTACCGATTCTGGACACCGAAACGACTACGGAAATTCCTGCCTCTGAATGCGATTCGGAAACCATCAGGTGGACGACATTGAATGAAGAATGCGAGATCGGGCTTTCTCTGAACGACCATAACTGCGTTTACCGTCGTTATAGTGATATGATCACTAAGACGACCTGGGATTCGTCACGTAGGTCCCTCCTTGATCTTCTTGGTGATCTCCTCGAACCTTTCGTGAGTAAGTCTTTCAGGGATATTGTTCAGTTCCCATCCCTCGGTGAAAAGGGTTTATCTCAAGAGATTGACCTAATATGCACTTTCGACTACAAAGACCCGGTTGGATTTCTCAGTCGTTTCCAAACCCCAGAGCAACCGGATGATACTGACGGCGTTGTGTGCGCTATCGGTGAATTGATCAACCACGATCTCAACGATTTTGGCATGATCTACAAAGCTGGACAATCCTTCGGACAGTTGTTTGCGGAGCTTGAGCGATGGCATCTGGGAGTCTGCCGAGAATGGTTTGCTCAGGCGAAAATTTTCAGGCGTAGTGGCCCATTGATCAAACAGGAAGCGTGGACGCAATTCCTCGATAATGAGTATCGAAACGGAGAGTACCTATGGATAGACACGTCGGGAGAGGAAGCCAGGAGAAGGTGCAACGAGAGTATCGAACGAGTCCTGTCTCGTGGATGTGTCCAGAAATGCCCGCATGCTGAAATGAGCTTGCTGAACTTACGTGAAGCGCAAGTCGGCTTCGGCAATGATGAATCGCTGCAATTGCTGGCGGCAAAGGCCATGGCATCGCTAGCGCTGGGAGCCGTTTTGGGTAGCATGTATGCAGGAGATGAAGAAGCGCTTGCCAAGAATGCTGCTTCCCCAACCCCCCGAATGTTCACGCTCAGCAAACTCAGCCCGGAAGCGCCCTTGGAGCGTATCAAGGGACGAGTTCTCGAAATGGAGCAAATCCTCAGCGAACGGTCACGACTTGGCATCTCGCCCGAAGGGGTGATCAGCTTCTCGCAAAACCTGATTGAGGCACTAGCCAAAACGCTCTGGGAGTCCGAGTTTTCTTCAGGGACTCGCAAGGGTGAGTTGCGTAATATCCTGATAGAGCATCGGCGATCGGGGGATCAGGATGAACACGATTTCGCTTCCATAGCTCTGATGCTCTACGATACTTTCCGCAATCCAGCCCAGCACGATCTCCTCAATTTCCGATGTACTTGGCTACAGGTTTGGCTCTTTCATGTGGGGACGAGAGCGTTGCTTGAACTGAGCGAGTCCATTAAGAAGAAACGGGCGTCGGATTAGGCGGGCAAATAAACGGAGGGGCAAATAAAGAAACTTTTCGCCAATCTCGAGAGGACTTGCGCGTAACCTCTTGACTGTGACCTGTCCCGTCTATTTACCCGCCAAAACCGCACGTGCCAAAGCTAGCGCGTAACGACAATCCGGTTCTTACCCTTGGTGATTTGAACATCTTGCAGCGTAATCAACCCGTGGTTGTCGGCGGTTGACTGAACGGTTTGGGGTTGTTTGTTGTCGGTTAGGGATGTGTTGGTCCATTGGACCTTCTGGCCGGGTTTGGGTTTGAACTGTTGGAGGCGGCGGGGGGTGATGTTGACGGTGCAGTCGTCCTTCGGGGCTTTTTGGACGAGGCCGACCGTCATTTCCCAGCGGTCGGGGCGGTCGACCACGTCGCCGGTCTCCCAGAAGAGGTAGCGGTTTGCCTGGCCTTCGGCGTCGCCGTCGTTCGGGTCGCCGTTGCCCGGGTTGTCGTCGAGACTGCACCCGGTGAAGGCGGGCAGGCTCTGGTCGGTGCGGAGGTCCATCGGCATCCAGCGGTCGGCGAGCGAGACGGGCAGCGACGCCCGTTGGCCGTGGCCGCCTTGGCCCCAGACGAAGATGTGCGGCCGCCGGGTCTCCTGCAACGCGCGGAAGAACTCGGCCGCCTGGGGCCAGCCGATCCCGCCGTCGTTCTTGCCGTTCGAGAAGCAGATCAGCCCGATCTCCTTCTCAGGGTGGTTTCGCAGGTACCAGGCGTCGTTGAAGTGGTCCCAGACCGGTGTGCCGTCCTGGAACTTCACTGCCCACGATTCTTTGCCGTAGACCCGTTCGTAGGAGCCCTTGAATTGCGGCGACTTGGCGGGGTTGTGGACGCCGACCCAGCCGACGGCCCAGGCGATTTTTTCGGGATGGCGGATGGCGAACATGGGCGAGCCGGACCCGCCCATCGAGTTGCCGGCCACGTGCGTCCGCGTGCGGTCGACGTCCCACTTCGTGGCAACCCAGTCGAGAAACGAGAGCATGCGGGTTTGCGAGTACGGGCGGACGACGCCCTTTTTCCACGTCTTTTCGTCGGGCGGTCCTTCCCAATAGAGATCATGGTAGCCGGTCCACCAGTCGTAGGGGATCTGGTTCGAGGCCACCAGCAGGTGGCCCTGCTCGGCCTGGTACCACCAGCCGTATCCGCCATTGAGGCTTCCACCCCAGCAGTGGAGATGAATTCCGACAGGGGCTGGTTTGGCCGGTTCGGGCGGGACGGCAACAAGGTAGTCGTATGGTTTGCCCGCCGCGGCACAATTGGGCGGCGATTCCCAGCGGACGTAGTAGTGCAGCGTCGGGTTCTTGACATAGCTGAACTTTTCGGGCTTCTCGATGCGCTGCAAGACGGGGACGCCGGGGCCGACGGTCTCCTCGATCGGCGTTTGCAGGGCGTTCGACTTGCCGATCGCGGTGTTCTCGTTGCCGTCGCGGACCACCGTCACCGCGTAGTACGCTTTGCCCGGTTTCTTCGGGTTGTGGGCACAGATGCCGGTGCCCGGCGGCACGGGGCCCTTGCCCTGCTGGATGACATAGCGGAACGCCTGCTGCTCGGGCTTCGGGTAGATGCCGTAGTAGTCGGCGTTCCAGCAGCTTAGCGGCGGCACTTCGGCCACCGGCTCAAGGCCGGCAACGGACGTGATGGGGCAGGCCGAACGGTAGACCCGATAACGGACTTTCTTCTGCTTGTCCATCTCGCGGCGGAGGCCCTTCAACTCTTTTGCCGGGACGGAGTCCTGTGTCAGCGGCGGGTCGACCTCCTGCCACGTCAGCAGCGTTTGGCCCGAATCGTGGCGGGCGGCCAGGCCCGTAATTTGCTTTTCGGCGGCGGCCGCCTCGACGCCGACGAGCAGAGTTACCAAGATGAGAATCACCCAATTGCCGGTGATGGTAGCGGGCTTTGTCTTCATGGGAAATCCTGGCAAGGCGCGGAAAGACTGGGAGAACGGGGTCATTCTACCCCTTCGGAAGGGTGCCGCACAAGTCAGCAACGCGAGAAACCCACTTTCGGGCGTTGGAATCGCCAATAGTGGGGGAAAGGAAATTGTCTGCCAGGCCTTGCAACATTTGTAGTCTTCGCGATAGTAAATGTATCGGGTCGACAATCCCCTAAGGAACGGAGGTAGTGATGTCGAGGCAACGAACACCCGGGGCGCGGCCCCAACCGGCGACAATCGCGATGCTTGCCGGAGTGCTCCTCCTTCCGGCAACGACGGTATTTGCGGCAGATCCGGCCGGTGACGGTGCGGCGATCGGGGCACATCTCGCTGCGGGCGAATTCGCCCCGGCCATGGCCATCGCGCAGCAGGCCCCCAACGTCCAGAGACGCGATCACTGGCTGGCCCAGATCGCCGGGGCCCAGGCCCAGGCCGGCGCCCGGGACGCCGCCTTGCGGTCGGCCGCCGAAATCTATGACGACCGCGTACGCACCCAGGCAATCTCCGGCGTCGCGGCGATGCCGCTGGGCGGCGGCACCGGCGCTGATTTCGATTCGCTCACCGACCTGATTACCTCGACGATTCAACCGACCACGTGGGATGCGGTCGGCGGGCCCGGCTCGATCGCCGGATTTGAGACCGGGGTCGTGGTCGACTCCAAAGGCGTGTTGTGCCCCCTTCTGAAACAGGCCCAGGGCGGTCGGCTGGCCGCCTTGTATGCCGCGAGCAGGGCGAAGATCCACCAGGGCAGCGTCCGGCAGAAATCCCCCTTGCGGAAAATCTCGCTCCCGCGACTGGAGAAGCACGTGCAGTTGCTCGCAGCCGCCGGGCGGAAGCCGGACGAAGCCATGCGGGCACTGGCCGGGCTGCAACGCATCCAGTACGTCTTCGTCTATCCCGAGTCCCGCGACCTGGTCATCGCCGGACCTGCCGGAGACTGGCAATGGGGCGAGGAAAACCGGATCGTCAGCACCGACACGGGGCAACCGGTCGTCCAACTCGACGACCTGGTAGTGGTGCTCCGCCACATGATGAGCGGCCCCGACGCCCGCTTCGGCTGCGCCATCACGCCCACGCAGCAGGCACTCGCCCGGGCGAAGAAGTTTATCGAGGAGTCGGGCAAGCGCCCGCTCCGCAGCACCCGCGAACGCCGGCAGTGGGTCGATCAGCTCCGCGAAAGCCTCGGCAAGCAGGACATCGACGTCTACGGGATCGACCCGCGGACCCGGGCGGCCCAGGTCATGGTCGAGGCCGACTACCGCATGAAGCTCGTCGGGATCGGCCTGGAAGAGGGCGTGCCCGGCGTGAAAAGCTATCTCGAGTCGATCAAGATCATGCCGGGGCCGCAAGAGCCGATGAGCGTGCTCCGCTGGTGGTTCACGCTCAACTACGACGCCGTGCTGTCCGATCCGCACCGCGCCGCCTTCGAAATCCGCGGCCAGGGCGTCAAGGTCCTCAGCGAAAACGAGATGCTCACCGCACAGGGAAAGCGGATCCACACCGGCAAGTCCGAGGAGCTCAACCTGATCTTCGTCCGCAGCTTCACGGCACACTTCGGCGAACTCTGCAAGAAGTACCCGATCTACGCGGAGTTGCGCAACGTCTTTGACCTGGCAATACTCGGCGCCGTCATCCGCGAGGAAGACCTGGCCGAAAAGGCCAACTGGCACATGACCTACTTCGGCTCGCCCGAGGCGTATCGGGTGCCGCTCGGCGTCGCGCCGACGCAGGTCGACACGGTCGTCAACTGCCGGGTCATCCGCAAGGGGAACACGAAACACATCCGGGCGATCCCCAGCGGCGGCGTTCGCGTCGATCCCGCCACGGTCGTCTCGCGGGCAACGATCAAGACCGACCGCGACGGCACACTCCAGCGCGAGCGCTACGCCGGCCAGCCGAAGCAGGAAATCGGCGTGTGGTGGTGGGATTAGGGACCGCTCAGAAACAGATAACTTCGCCATTTACCCATAAAGCCGCGACCGTTGGTCGCGCCAAGCGATCTCGAGAACCGTTGTGACCCGTGTTCGGCGCGACCACCGGTCGCGGCTTTATGTAAGTCCGGAATTGCCGAACTTGTCTTTGAGCAACCCCTCGGGGATATTCCAATGAAGCGAATCCTTGCACTGCTTCTCCTAGGGGCATGGGTCTGCGCACCCATCTTCTCCACTTGCGCCGCCGCCCAACCCCAAGATTCTTCCGAGAACGCGATCGTCGCTACCGTCGGCGGCGAGCCGATCCGGGCGGCCGAGGTGGAGAAGATGCTCCAGAAGGCCACCGGCGGGCGGAAAGTCAACCCGGCCGTTCTGCCGTGGATGCGGGCACGGGTGCTCGCGGGGATCGTCGACCGCCGGCTGGTCCTGGCTTACGCTCGCCGCACGAAGACGGGCGCCGTCCCGCCGGAGATCGACACGGCCGTCGCCGCGCTGAAGTCGAAGCTGGAGGCCCAGAAAAGCTCGCTCGAAAAATTCCTTGAAGAGCGGTCGATGACCGAGGCAGAGTTGCGCCGTGAATTCGAGTGGGACCTGACGTGGAAGAAGTTCCTCGCCCGGTACCTCACCGACGAGCGGCTCGCGTCGTATTTCAATACCCACCGGCGCGAGTTCGACGGCACCCAAATCTCCGTCAGCCACATCCTGCTCCGCCCGAAGGCCGGCGCCGGGCCCCAGGCCACCGCCGCGCTGGTCCAACAGGCCCAGACGATTCGCCGTGAGATCACCTCCGGGAAGATCACGTTCGCCGACGCCGCGAAGAAATACTCAACCGGGCCCAGCCGCACCGCCG
>Ga0180432_10010874_pt1 | contig 10816 bp, 8 predicted proteins | sample SS_ome_10_FD_132414 | JGI IMG/M metagenome (GOLD analysis project Ga0180432, IMG submission 132414) | Hypersaline lake sediment archaeal communities from the Salton Sea, California, USA - SS_1_MS_2 metaG | ecosystem: Environmental > Aquatic > Non-marine Saline and Alkaline > Hypersaline >...
ACTATTCGCTGACTCTCACGCTTCTGAGCAGTTTGCCTCTTCAACTATTTAGTTTGACTCTTACTTACTTCCACTCTTGGTGCCTTGATTATCTAACTCCCTATTGTCCAACCATGTTCCTGCGGCGTGCACTTTTTTCTCAGAATCTTTGGATCCACAAAAATATTTTTAATTCCCCAAAATGTTTGTGAATTTTCACGTTACAGTTACTGTAATTGTTGAACTATTAACTAAGTCTAAGGCACCAAAGCGCCAAGATATGTGCTAGTGTTTCTTGGTACCCCCATCAGGGGGTACGTGCACGCGAACGTAGTGAGCTGCACCACTCAAAGCCACTTACTTCCACTCTTGGTGCCTTGATTATCTAACTCCCTGTTGTCCAACCATGTTCCTGCAGCGTGCACTTTTTTCTGAGATTTTTCGGTTTGGAAAATTATTTTTAATCCTCCAAAATGTTTGTGAATTTTCACGTTACAGCTATCGTAATTGTGGCGCTATTTGCTAACTCTCATGCTTCTGAGCAGTTTGCCTCCTTTGTCTAAGACTTGTAAGACTAGCCCTCGTATGCTTTTTTAACATTGTCCAAACTGCCTGTCTCTTTCTGAACCTCTGCACAGTAGTGAATGAAATCGACAACTCGGTGGATCATCTTGCCCTGTGTCTTGCGCTCAAGCAATTTCATGATGTGGGCCTGGGTCTTGTTGATCTGAAATAGGTCAAACAAAACAGCTTTGCGATCCTCATCCGGTTCGTTGATGATCACATCATTGAACTGATTGTTGGCGATCAACAGTGTTTTGACTATATTGTCACAGAGACGCTTACCCACTATCTCTCCTCGAACATCCACAATCCATTCTCCATTCTCTTCGAGGTATTCTATCTTCTTGCGACTGAAATCCTTTATGCGGATTGGAAATTGGCTTTTCAGCTTGCCATCAAAATATACTTTCTTGATCATGAGAAAATCGCTCTCAATGAAATCAGTGGCAGTGCCAACATTTTTGATATATTCCATGGCTTTTTTCTCATCACCCCCATACACCTCTATTACCTTCTTGACATAGTCCCCCTTGGCCAGACAGACTATGTCGATCTTTTTCTCTTCATCCTTCTTGTCTCCATCTTTCTTGTCTCCATCTTTCTTGTCCTCAGAACATGGGATGAGTTTGTCCGATCCTGACTCTTTGTTCCGGAGCTCTCCCACTTTCTCCTCCAATCGCCTGTCAAAAACACCCGTCAGGCGATTTACCAATTGACTGAATGGATCCTCTACAGAGCCGTCGCTGATGGTCGCCAGCACCGGAAACCTCTCAACCACGTTCTTCCTGAGATCAGAGTGAACAAGAGCACCTCCCTTGCCCTTTTGAGTCTGTAGCGCTGACTCCTTCAACACCTTGCAATTGTTTTTACGATGACGGCGAAGAGCATACTTGTCGCTGAATGTGCGTTCACATGCATCACACTCATGTTGCATGGGCACAGTTCCTTGTGACTTGCAGTATTGTTTGCGATGACGGTTCAACACATATTTGTTGCTGCATGTGTGGCCACACGCATCGCATTCAAATGATTCTTGTGTACCATTGGTACTGGTGCCATCAACACTCTGTGCTGGTGTGACAGTAGTGGGCTCATCTACGCTTTGTGCTATTGACTCTTGTGTGTCACCAGCATCAACACTCTGTAAATCTGAATCGTCGCTCATGAGAGATAACTATATGATTGATTTGTCGGGAATCCTCTATATATTGTTTGCAGCACGATTTGCAACATTTGCAACACTTTTTGCAACATTTGCAACACTTTTTGCAACATTTGCAACACTTTTGCAACATTTGCAGCACGATTTGCAACATTTGCAACACTTTTGCAACATTTGCAACACTTTTGCAACATTTGCAGCACGATTTGCAACATTTGCAGCACGATTTGCAACATTTGCAACACTTTTTGCAACATTTTTGGTACACTTACATAATAGTGTAAGTCATCCCATCCTCAGGAACTGGGCCTAAGCATATGCGTTCGCAATAGTTAAGACCTACATAACCGGAACTGCAATACCATGAAATGAAATGTGAGGTTGATGACCGAGGGCACAGGATTGGGTGTAATTGTAAGTGCCTATAGGACGATCATCAGGGTGAGTACCAGGGACCAATATTCTACAATTAATGTAACTGTTGAAAAACAACAGGGACATAATAGTTAACACTCAACTACTACTACTCATAATACCATGAGACCCACTGCACACGCCTCAGACGCAAGGCATGTTATAGTTTACACATATCCCCAAACTCCATAAGTAAAAACAGAATCTATGAGTGTTTCGGTCTGATTTTACAAAATGTTCAGAAATGAGCAAGAATTTACTACCAAAGACCTCCAGAGGTGTGATTCATTTATACCAAGTGCGATTTCCAGTTACGTAATAGTCTAATTTAGAGTATCATGTAATTGGGATGCGAAATTCCAAAATTTCAGAAAGTTTGAAATTTCTGAGTCGACCAACAACAATTTGTTGAAAAATGGATTTGATTTCGAGAAAGATTTTGAAAAACGATACTATCGTCCCAAGGGGTGCCACCTACCCTTTTAATATAGTGGGTCCCCAGATTTGGTCCTATTGATGGACCAATTACTTACTAATCAAAAAGATTTACAGGGACTTGATTGTATATATGAAATGTGCTAAGCACATTGTTCTTTGGTATCACATAGCCGCTTATACAATACATGATGAAAATTGATTCACCGAACAATAGTGACAATTAGCTTAATAGTTTGGTATTAAGCTAATACTCTATTTCTAATGACGAGGCATGATGATTCTGATGAATCATCAAATCAGAATATGGGTTCGAACATGAACGGCATGGGTATGGGCATGGGCATGGGTTGAATCTGATGGATGGTACTATCAGCATTGAAGACGTGGTCATCATCATGACCACCAATCACCCAGAGAAACTGGACAAAGCGTTGTACCGCGCTGGGCGAATGGATGCACAGCTCGAATTCAAGAATTGTGACCAAGAAATGATCGAAATCATCTTTCGAACAATGTTCAAGAGGGAACCTGATGCAAAGGTCATGGAAAGAGTCGAGAGCGACAAACACACTCCAGCAGAGGTCATCTTCCATTTCTTGCCCAAGATGTATCAGGTTGATCTGACTGATGAAGAGATCTGTGAACCCTTCCTGGTCGGCGCAAAGAAGCGATCATTCAACTCGTTTCTCTTGGAGGAGTAAGTCTGGAGACTGATGATATGACAGACATGTGTATGAATGCTCACTTTGTGCGTGTGTGTGTGTTGCATTACAAGTGGTGCAGGCGATCCAGCATTTTCCCATATTCTTTGCGGTTTCGGTAGCTCATCAGAATGTGTGCTCGTTTGTCCTTGCGATTTGGATCAATGCGCAGAGGCCGCCCTGCAGCCTGAATCACACGTGTTGGCGAAACATGACCACTTTCCAGGTAAACAGCGTCCACACTTGGGAAATCAACTCCCTCTCCAAGGATACTGCAGTTGAAAAAGACTCCACTTTCCCAGGTGGACCATGTTCGCGTAATGGGATCACGGTCTTTCATCTTGGTTTTGTGGTCAATATACAGCGTTGGAATCTCTGGGTATTGCTCCCTCATCTCATCATACAGCTCCTTGCTTCTAGCATTGCACGCAGAGAAGACTATCAGTTTGCGGAATGTTCCAGCGTCGAGCAGGTGATGAGCTATCAAGTCAATCTCGGATACAATCTGTACCTTTGGCGTGTCTGCCAAATTATCGCACAATGGTCGCGGCAGGTCTTTCACAGCTTGGGCGGAATCCTCCTCCTCCTTGCTCTCTATGATAGGGACTGCGTGCACCTGGTATGGAGTCAGGGCTCCATCATTGATAGCTGTCTTGTAGTCGTAGCGATAGATTACTTGTTGATGGCTCGCCGGTGTGGCACTCAGGAGCAGGCTCTTCTTGGTCGAGATTGCATGCTTGGTCTTGTCCATATGATGGCCTTCATCATATACGATCAAATCCCAGAACCCACCATTGTTACCATTGCTGTCATTGCTGTCATTGTTGTTATCATCAATGGTTGCTTCGGTAAGTGCTCGAATCTTTTTCAGGCTGCTGTAAGTGGTGAACAAAACGACAGCCTCGTAGTCATGACTGTCAGCAGGGGCAACAATGTATCTCTCCCAGAAAGCAACCAACTCTTTCTGATTGCGAATGTGTTCGTGATAGCACATGTCATGTGTCCGAGGCTTGCTAAAATCACTGCAGATGACCCCAACCACCGTCTTGACCTTGTGCTGGATGAAGCTGTCTCGGTAGGTTCGATAAAATTGTCCCAGGACCTGCAATCGTGGCGTGACCACGACCGAGCGCAGGCACTGTTGTCGTTGCTGCATGAATGAGTGAGTAATCCAAAAACTAGTCAGCGTCTTGCCGGTGCCACATGCCATTTGAAGAACACCTTCAGTCTCCTCTTCAAAATACTTCTTGGTAGCATCGATGATCGGGATCTGGTATGGGCGTGGTTTCTTCTCCGCAAAACTCTCCTCTTTTTCTCGCTCCTCTTGAAGCATTTGCGCCAGAATCTCAGCCTCTCCCGGAAATGGATGATGGTTCTCCAGATGTACACCCCTTTCCAGAAAGAACACCATATCTCGCCCAAGAAGGTTGCGACCCTCTCGTGTATGTTTGTCAATGGCGTCATTCAAAACAGGGCGGCGATTCGTGAGATTGTGGTCCCACTCTTGATCGCATGGTACATTAGGCATTTTAAGCGTTCGGGAAGATGGGATGTCGTGTTGATATACAATCAGACAAACAGCATGAGACAGATGAAGCAGATCATCACGGATACTGTATAGCTCTTTCAACGCGATTATCTCAGCTGTCAGGTTGGGTGGACACATCTGTTCCAGCAGCTGCCAGACCAACCAGATTGGACGACGTCGCGCAGGGTCCAAACATGTTCCCCATGGCAGTTTCTCTTTGATGGCAAGGATCTGGCACACCATTCTCATGGCTTCTGAACAACGCTCCTCAGACTGACTGTTCGAGCCATTGATATCAGCATCTTGGCAGACCTGAACAAAATCATCCAACAAATCATTCAGTGGTTGCCAGTCATATACATCGTCACCATCTTCATCGCATGCACTGGATGCGCTGTCAGTAGCATTGTCACTTGTCGCTGAGTGGATTTGCCAATCTGCAATACGACTTTTACGAGACATGGCAAGCTTGTACACGATCTCCAGAATTGCTCTTTTCTGGTCAGATGAAATAGTTTCATTGTCTCTCAGCGCTCCGGTACTTGGTCTATCCTCTTTGATCTTTTGGTAAAGAGGATACACTTGTTCAGTAATTGTTGGTTCCGCTGGACCGATGTCTTCACTCAGGATGACCATCAGTCGGTTGAGCAGATTGCTCAGAAAAATGCCACGCATTTCAGCAAGGTGAACTGCAACATATTGTGCATCTTGTAACATTCCTCGTCTGATGGCTTTTTGCAACCAACTGATCATGATGTCATATCCCAGTTTCGTGGTCAGACAAAATTCTTGAAATATAACAGCACTGCACCGCTTGTACTCCTTGTCCGGAGGGATATTTCCATAGTACTTCCCACCCTCCTCGACCAAGAAGTTGCGATCGGTCAGAGGATGGAGAGAGTTCATTGATGTTGTGTGTTTTCGTAAATGATATACGACCATAATGGTTGTTGCTCATCAATTTTTGATACACAATATATGGTGCATCAGACATCAGACCCAACCAGGAGAAATGTCAACTTTGTTTGGAAGTCCAGGGCACACAACATATATTATGTGGGAAAAATGATTGGTCCCTCACTGCCATCAAGCCCAGAGTGATAGGTTATACATAACAACACTACAAATGAACCCAATTGATTATATCTGCAACAACATCTCAGCATTTAACCTGTTGGGATCCCAGGAACGAAAAGCGTTCCTCGATACACTCAAGCTCTCGGACAAGGCCCGAAAAAGCCTTACTTTCTATGAGAAAGGTGGTCACCTCAGTCCGTACATGGTTGGACTTCTGCCTGGACTCCTGGACTCATCTCTCGTTTCATCCATCTCAGTTGACGAGTTCAAGGCTCTCATTCTCAGTAAATTTCCAGACCTTGCAAAGCTGTTGAACCTGCCTCACCAAATGGAGACACGCCGCCTGGCGAAGCTCAAGGAGCACCTACTTCACACTCCGATTGGCGGTGCTCTCGATGAGCGCGGTCGTAAGGCTTTTGCTGAACTCGTCCCGACTTTTCGTGATCTTGTTCTCTTGGTCTCCTACATTCCCAATGATGGTTGGGACCGATTCCTCAATCGTTTCAAGAAATGGGATGATTCCAAACCTGAACTTGGTTACGAGATTTTGACCGAGATCATCATGGACATTCTCTACGGCGCAGATGGAGCACTTGTCTGGCTCATCGATGCCTTGGTGGACTACGAGCGTTGGCACCAGAGCTGTGATCCATGGGACAGGCAGAATCCATGCATCTCTTGTCCATTCAAGCATGAAGATGATGTTGACAAGGTGAAGGTGCTCCTGTCAAGCATCATTAACACTGTGTTCGAAGATGTTCCTGAGGAGTTGTGCACTGATGTGGAAGAGTGTACTGAAATGGTCTGGGCCAACTTTTGCGAAAAACAGCTGAAGCCACGTGGCTACTGTCCTTTCGGTGTGAATACCGATCACATCATTCGGCGTTCCACCAATGTCGCATCTCTGCGCAAGAACGTCGCTGAAGCCAAGGCTATCAGCAATGCTCGCATGTTCGATGACTGCTGGTGATAGAAAGGGTTGCAAGTTCCCCTCCCACAAAAAACTTGCTTTGTGATGTAGAGTCAGGGAAATTGAATCACCATAGTATTTTTTCCAGAACCAATCAGAAATACATACATATAAACATTGGGGCAATGTCAACTCCAACAACAGATGAGATAGGTGCTCGGATTATCCAGGAACTGAACCGTATTACCGGACGCGCCCTACCACCCAAGATCATTCGCAAGGAGAAAAAGTTCCCTCAGTTCAGGTGTAACATAGGAGCCCTGCGAATGGGAAAGGGGTCTAATCCAAATGTTATCCTACAAGCGTGGGACCTTGATGAAATCACACCCACTTACAATGAAGAGCGCAAAAGCTTTCTGTTCGAATATGATGAAACACAAATCCTCCTTGATGCGCTCAAAGGCACCGTCTCGGCGCCTGCATGGGGTCACAAAGAACCAGCGAGCAATGGCCAGTCTATCCTGATTGAGAGCAGCAGTCCCAATATTGCCAAGCCATTTCACATGGGCCATCTACGCTCCACGATTCTGGGCAATTTTCTTACAAACTTGTACAGATCACAAGGTTATAATGTTGTTTCGATGAACTACCTAGGAGATTGGGGCAAGCAGTATGGTTTGTTGGCCGTTGCCTGGGAGCGCTGGGGAGATGAGGAAAAGCTGCTCAGTGACCCCATTCGTCACCTTTATGAACTGTATGTACGCGTCAATAAGGAGGTGACCATCGAACAGGATTGGGACCCACATGCCCCATCCGAAACCGATAATGTGGCCAAGCAGTATTTTGCAAGTATGGAATCAGGCGATGCCGAAAAACTAGCCCTCTGGAAGAGGTTTAGAGACCTCAGCCTCGAGTCATTGTCCAAAACATATGCACGCCTCGGTATCCGATATGATGTCTACTCTGGTGAATCACGTGCTGCTAAAGATCCAGAATCTCAGGAGGTTGTGCAGGCACTGATGCGTTCAGGTGTTGTTTCTGGAGCTCGTGGAGGAGCCCTTGCTGTTCAGTTTGACAATGTAGCTGATCCACATGATCGTAAACTCCAACCAGCTCCGCTGCGCAAGACAGATGGGGCGACTCTCTACTTGACCCGAGACCTCGGAGAGATTTTTTGGCGATCACAATCATATCCAAGTGACAGGTATTTGTATGTTGTTGGGGAAGGACAGTCTTTACACTTCCGCCAACTTAAAGCAACTGTGCACATCCTCGACCCATCCCTGGCAGATCGCTGTGAACATATCGGATTCGGATTAGTTAAAGGGATGGCTAGTCGCAAGGGATCGGCTGTTTTCCTGAGTGATGTCCTGGACGAAGCCAAGGCCAGGATGTTGAAAAAGATGCAGGAGAATCCAGATAAGTATCAGAATGTCGAAAACCCAGAAGAGACCGCCGATGTCTTGGGTCAGTCCGCAGTGATTATCCAAGATCTACTTGGTGGACGTCTGCGTAACTATGATTTTGACTGGGATAAGAGCTGTGCCTCTCGGGGCCTGACTGGACCATATTTGCAATATGCTCATGCGCGGATCTGCAACATTTTCAAAAAAGTTGCAGATCTGTGTGATCTGGACGGTGAGTGTCCACCCGGATCAAATGATATGTTGGAAAATACTGACATGTGGAAAGGGAACGAGTGGAGACCGCTTGTGCGTGTGATTGCTGAATATCCAAAGGCAATCGATGCCTGTCTGCGTTCTCGTGAGGCGAATCCACTCGTGGACATGTTGATGCACCTAGCCAAGGAGATCGCTGAGGCATACAGAGACCTTTCTGTCAAATCCTTTCTAGATTCAGATGATGCAGATAGCCGTGAGGTGGGGCTCCGCAACGCTCTTCTATTCTGGTGCGCTCGCAAAGTCCTTTCATCCGGCATGAAGCTTCTCGGATTGCGTCCTATTTCTGCCATGTAGATCAGTGCTGTAGCTGTGGCTGTGGCTGTCGCTGGAGCTGTAGCAGGAAATGAATGGCTCTGGTATACATGCTGCTTTGTGTCCGTTCATATGCCTCGCAGATTACCACTGCATGATGTAAGTTAAGTGTTCGAACGTTGAGTGTTCGAACAATGTACAAATATACATCAGTGTATTCCAAAGATCTGACCACTGCCAACTTATCATCTATCCATAAAAATCAAAAAGTGGACATCAGTCGCAAGAAAGGAGGTTTATGTCAGATCACCTTGAAACAGACAACTTCTACTCCAGGCATCAAAACAGAATGGATACCTGTCAAGCCATCCACCGCTTATAGATTTCAAGCAACCGCATATGCATCGCATCATCCAGTGTTTTTCCTGTGGGGCATCAATGAGAGTAAAGTCAGACTGTTCAGCAAACATTTCATCAACACGAGAGATATGCATCAGGCCACTGGGATCAAGACCTACCATGTGGATTTTACCACGGGACCATCAGACTCCAAGATACAATTGGGCATTCTGGCCAATGGAAAGAATGAATTTCGTGGAACTAAGGTTCTTCACTTAAAGAACTTGGAACTTACCTTACCAATCGGCCCACCTCGACCATACCGTCCAGAAATCATTCCCTCCGAATCTATCTTCGATAAAAAATACGTAATTTGTAAAGGATGTGGTGGATTTGGCGACATCATCAATGTTGTGATCAGGGGCATGTATTACGCCGAAGTGACCGGTCGTCAGGTCTACATTGATTGGAGGAACACTCTTTATGATAACAACAAGACACAATTGAGCAGATATTATGAGGAGACGGAACCTATCAATGTGGCCAAGTATTACCTGGTATATCCACCAGTCCTGCCAGATGGTGGTGGGGATGAAGAAGATGAGGGTTTCACGGCCGAAAGCTACTATCCTCCCATCTGGAATGATCATAATCTGTTGCGAAATACAGCACACATGCTCTCGGAGTGGGTGCACCTGAATCATCCTGAACAATTCCCCAACCTGAGCTTCGAGTCAGATGACTACAAAAAGTTCAAGATGATAGTTCATGATCGCATTTTCGACTATCAATCAGATATTGTGGAAAAGGATGCACAAGCAGTGATCTTCAGCAGGTCACACATCCGCAATCTACCTATCCAGGTTGAGAAAAAGTATTACAAGCAGCTGCAATTCCATCCGAAGATACTCAATATGGTGTCAGATTTTGCACAGAACAATTTCACACCAGACACAATCGCAGTCCATTATCGACATGGCAATGGTGAAGCCGCGGTGAGCCATATGCATGATTTGTATGACAAGTATTTTGAGGTGATCGACTTTATCCAGTCAGATAGCATCTTCCTGGCAACAGACAGCAAGGAGGTCCAAGACGCATTTATGGACAAATATGGTGATCGACTAATCATATATCCAAAATGGTTACCAGAGGAGGGGACTGGACCATTGCACAAACATCCTGGAAATACAAACAAGTACATTGGTGGATTTCATGCATTGGTTGACATGTTGCTACTGGCACGATGCACAAAAATCGTGTATAATTATTCATCATTCAACTGGTATGCTCTGCGCACAGGCACCTTCATCGAAAAACATCTTATTAAGTGATTTCCACCACTGTACGACACAGACTTGGTTACAACAGGCTTGGACTAATGTCTCTGATCATGTCAGTGCTCGTAAAACTGGGTAGAAAGCATGGTGTATACATGTCATAAATGTCTTGCTTCATGCATTGGTGCGGCGTTCTGCTAGCAAATCCAGCAAATATGTCCATGAATGAGCCAATGTCGATCAACCAATGATTGTCAGCAAATCCATGATTGTGATGCAAGTCATGCACCATGATCACCGCAGCTGGTCCCATCGCTAACAAGAAAAGAATCTGTTCTCCTGGGTTGTCCGTTGCATATTGTATGATCTCACTCTTGATTCTATCATATTGTGTGTAACAGTTCCTCTTTGGAACATAGATCTTGTGATCCGGATTGAACATTCCCAGTCCAGTCACGCTGTCAAACGGATTGACTGAATCCATATGGGA
>Ga0180432_10010875_pt1 | contig 10815 bp, 3 predicted proteins | sample SS_ome_10_FD_132414 | JGI IMG/M metagenome (GOLD analysis project Ga0180432, IMG submission 132414) | Hypersaline lake sediment archaeal communities from the Salton Sea, California, USA - SS_1_MS_2 metaG | ecosystem: Environmental > Aquatic > Non-marine Saline and Alkaline > Hypersaline >...
CCTTGGCGTTCAGGGCGTATACCAGCTCAACGAGCACTTCCAGAGGCGAAACGTTGCCGGGCTTCTTGTCTCGCAGCCAGTCGAGCAGCTCGACGGCCTCATAAAAGCGGCCCTCCTTTCGGTTGGCCTGGGCCAGCAGAAACTTGGCAGGCGGAATTTGCGCATCGGTACTGTGGCGCTTTACGGCTTCTTCCAGGACGTTGCGCGCCTGGGTTGTTTTCTCAGCAGCTTCGGGGCCTTCGGCCGCGAGCAGGCCGCGTGCTTCGTTCATAGCCTCTTCGAGGGTGGCCGCCCCCGCCGAGGAGCACTGCCACAGGGCCATCAAAGCTATAATCAGCAGACAAAGCGAGCGAGTCCGTCTCATAGACTTGTCTCCACCAACAGTTCCGGGAAAGAATTATTGCTCCTGTTCACGGTTTCACACGCGGCTATTTTGCTAGCGCGCTTGTGCCTTTGCCATTGCTTTTTTAAGGTATTCTATAACCTTTTGCGCCTTCGTTGCGTAGACCGATCCGGGGTAGCTCTCGATGAGCTCATAATATGCCCGCAGGGCATCGGAGTAATTTCGCAGTTTCACCTTGCAGTGGCCCCGGGCAAACATGATCTTGTCGAGATCGTTAGCATCGGGGTAATCGGTAAGGATTCTCGTGAAGTATTCGTAGGCGCCTGCGTAGTCGCCGTTTCTGTAGGCGTAGGTGCCTGATTTTTCGAGTGCGCGAGCGGCGAACGCGCTGTCGGGATATTCCTTCACGACCCGCTCCATGTAAGCCGTGCCGCCCTCGCGGGCAATCAGCAGCGCCAGCCCGATGCTGTAAATCGCCTCGGGCACGTATTCAGACTTCGGCCGGGCCTGCAGCAGCCCGCTGAACGCGAGGACCGCCTGCCGCGCGATGCCCGCTTTGTTCCTGAGGTCCTCGGATTCCTCGGCGTTCTTGAGGTGGGCCTGGCCCATGACGAGGTAGGCTTCGTCTACGAGGTTCGACTCCGGGAACTCCTTGATAAGCTGCCGGCACGCCGATACGGCCTTTTCGGTCTGGCCGCTTTCGAAATAGATGCGCCAGATCGCGTGTGTTGCTTCTTCGCCGAGGGGTGTGAGGCCCTCGAGCTTTGCGACCCCGGCGCAGGTCCGCAGCGCCTTCTCAAAGTATAGGCCCGCTCTGTCGGCGAGGCCGAGGTCTTCGTAAACCTTCGCGAGCTCGGCTTCCGAAATCCCCTTCTCGAGTTGGGCGCGGCGGTTGAGCTTCGTATCCGTCACCTGGGGGGCTTCCACGAGGCCGTCGGACGGTGGTACAAACTCGACGGCCGACCAAACAACCCACGGTTTTCGGCGCGCGATGTTGCGCTTATCTTCGTAAGCCGCCCGCAATTGTTCGTCGGGCGATACGGTCAGCTCCTTGTCGCCGACCTTTATGCCGCTGGGGGTTCCGGTGATAGTCGCAACAAAGATTCCGCTGTGGGGCTCGGTTTCGGTGAGCGTTATGGTCACGTTGGGCGCGCCCTCGGGAATCAGCGGCGGGTTATCTTCTTCCTTCACCTCCACGATCACCTTTTCGGTGCTGCCTTCCTTGGTCTTGGTCTCGATGACCTTGTATTGCTTCTCATCGGCGTAGGTTTCGATGTAGGCGGTCATTCCGCCTCGGACCACGCGAAGGGAGGCCTCTGCCTCTTCTTTTTTCTTCTCTTCTCCCTCGCCGGCGCCTTCTTCACCCTCTTTGCCTTCGTCTTTCTTGTCTTCGGGCTTTTCGCGCGGGATCACGCTGAGCACGGCCTCAACGCTGTCCTTCACGTCGGTTACGTCCTGATCGAAATCGATCACCTGCACGTAAACGTCCGATGAATAGACGATCTTCCAGATCATCGCCTTGAGGTCGTCGGACACAAACCCGATGTAGCCGTTGGCGCACAGGCCGATCGAATCTTCCCGGATGATCGGCCCCATGCCCGACGTAACATGATCATCCTTATAGTAAACGGTGATCTTGTCGGTTCCCACCACTTCCACTCGCTTCAGGTCGTGCAGGAGCCTGTCCATCCAGTAACGCAGCACGGCCCGGCGATGCTCGAAGCTCTTGGCGTTGGTGAGTTCCTTCTGCACGGCTTCACGCTCTTTGAGGATTTCTTCTTCCGAGAAGGCTTCCTTTTCTTTTTTTTCTTCTTCTTTCTCTTCCTCCTCCTCTTCCTCCTCCACGCCTTTCTCTTCTGCTTCTTCTTCCTTGGCTTTGAGTTCGGCAAGTCTTTCTTCCAATCTTTCGCGAATGGCCGTCATGGTCTGGTCGGGTGCCCTTCGCTCAAGAAGCTTTTCAATTTGCGAGTAGGAGGCGTCGATCTGAGAGAACGTGGTTTCCCGTTCGATCTTGGCGCGGCTCTCGCCGGAGGCTATATTCTTGGAGAGGCCGGCGATGATCTCTTTTTGCTTGGCGACGGCTTCGAGCTGTTCCTGGCCGGTAAGCGCCTCGTCCTTGCTGATCTGCGCCATTTGCTTTTTTTCTTTCTCGCGCTCTTCTTTCAGTTCTTCAACTCGCTTGTCGAGTTCGTCGGCCTTGCGGAGTGCCCTGTCGAGTAAGGCGTCGACCTCCACGTTCCAGATGCTCTCGAGTTCGGCGGTAGGCTCGGGTTTTCCCAGGCGGGTCTTTATATTGTTGACGAACAGGTCGCTCCCGATGCCCTTGGGCTTCAGCAGCAGTGTTTCCATGTCGCCGCGAGAAGTCTTGATCTGCACCTTCACCATCTGGCCCTGGGCGGCTGTGCGCATGTCGGGATCCCTGACCTGCACGTAGAGCGTATCGCCGGGCGAGATGACCATTTCCTGCGTGCCCTTGTCTACCCCCTGCGCGGTCCCCACCGACTCGAACGCGGCGAGGGCGGCCCGGTAGTTCTTGTTGGCGAGGTGGCTCTGCCCGATCAGGAAATACGCCACGTTTGCGTATTTGGAGTCGGGGAAGTGCTGAATGAACGCGCGCAGCTCGCCGAAGGCCTGGGGGTAGTTTTTTTGCTCGTAGTATGTCGCCCCGATCATGTATCTCACGCGGATCATGTGCTCTTCGAGGCGCTTTTGCTGGTCACGTTCCAGCTTGGCGTACATCACGAGCACCTTTCGATAAAACTCAATGGCCTGCGAGAAAGTCTTCTCTGCGCGGTAGACGTCGCCGATCCTCGCCAGCGAGCGGAAGGCGTAGTCGGAAGTAGGATAATGGCGGAAGATTGTGAGGTATATCTTGCGCGCGGTGTTCATGTCGTTGACCAGGAAAGCGCTCTCGGCGTTCGTCCACTCGAGCTCGGCTCTCTGGTTTTCTCGTTCTCGTTCTCTCTCGCGCAGGCGCTTTTCCCGGGCGCTCAGCTCGCCGGTAGTGTCTTGCTTTGTCCCCTCCATGGCGAGGGCGGGGTCAGGCGCGGCAAGGGCTGCGCACAAGAATATCAGTATCGCCGAAACCCGGGGGCAAGCGCCCCGCCAACTGCCGAACCGTTGTTTCTTGAACATATTCGTCCCCATCTGGCCTGGCGTCATGGTTGAGAAGCATTCGGAAACTACCGCCCGAACGCGTCCCGAAGATCGCCGTTGAAATCCTATTGCAGCTTATCTTTAGTCCGCCTCGAGCTGCCGTTCCGAAAGCGGACAAACGCCCGGAGTACGAGTCTATTCTTTTGCCGCTTCAGGCTCCACCAGCGTTATGTAACCTTCAGCATTACGGATCGCGTCGAAGGAGTCGATAACCCGCTGGTAAGAGCAATCGTCGTGCACTTCCAGCATTACCACGCGCTGCTGCAGTCCTTCGGCGTCGAGCAGCGCATCTCGTACCCGGCCTTCCAACTCCCACATATCGATATTCTCTTTCGCCCCGCGAAACTCCAGCCGGATGGAGTCATCCGCAAGAAAAACCGTCATGTGTTCCAGCTTCTTCTCGGGTTGTTCTTTGGTATAAGCCGGCAACTCGACGTCCAGCGAGCGCGTAACAAGGAAAGTGGTCGAGACCATGAAAAACATGAGAAGCAAGAAAGCGATGTCGGGCATGGCCGCCATCGGGATATCCTTAACTTCCTTCTTCTTGGCGCTGCGCGCCGCACGCAAACCCATTGGCTTAGCTAATCTCCCGTGGCTGGTCGCCGGGAGGCATCCTACCGCAGGGACCCTCGCAAAACACCCGGCGCAAATCACTGCCACATTCTACTATCAAAGCAATGGAACATCAAGTAAAACACCTTACCCGGCGTGTAAAAACGTGTAAGCACTTGTAAGCGCTTTGCCAAGCATTCACGGGATAAAGCAAACGCCATGCGCCACGAGTGACACACGGCGTTTGCGATGAGGACAACGAGGCGGGCAAGCATCCGCGCTACTGCTGCTCTTTCCACCACTGGCGCCATTTTTCGGCGTCGAGCCTGTAGTTGCGCCCGGTGATGCGCGCGAGTGCCCCGGCCGCATTCGTCCGGTTCTGAGGATCGCGCAGCGCGTCGATGAGCGCGGGCACGGCTTCCTTGGCCGCGGGGCCTATCTTGCCCAGAGCGCTCGTTGCATAGTAGCGCACCTTCGGATCGTTATCGTCTACGGCCTTGGCCAGCAGAGGGACAGCCGCTCCGGCGTACCCGCCGAGCTTGGAAACCGCAAGAGCGGCACTCGCCCGGGATGACGGGTCGGTGCTCTGGAGGCCCTTCACAAGCTCGGGAACCGCCAGCGGGCCGATGCGGCCGATCGCGTACGATGCGTAATACCGGACCTTGGGATCGGCGTCGGTGAACGCCCTGGCGAGGGTGGCCACCGCGGGCACCGACCTCGGGCCGATCTCGCCCAGTGCTCTTGCCGCCGCGCGGCGCACCTCCTTCTGCGGGTCCGACAGCGCCGTTATCAGGCCCGGCACCGCGTCGGCCGCGCGCTGCTTCAGACGACCCAGCACCTCCGCCGACCGCTGCCGCAGGGCCGCGTCTTTGTCGGCCAGCCCTTTGACCAACTCGCTGACCGACGGCCTGCCGACGGCCACCAGCGCTTCAGAGGTCGCTCGCCGGATGTCTTCGTCTGCGTCTTTGAGCGCCTTGACCAGCGCGGCCGACGCATACTCAGACGCAGGGCCGATCCTCGCGAGCGACGTTGCGGCAAGGCGCCGCGCCTGCGTACTATTCGAAGCCAGTGATTTCGTGAGCGCGCCGGAAGCCGCGAAACCAATCCGCACCATCAGGTCGGCGGCTCGCTCGGCCGCTGCAATATCGCCGTCGGCCAGCATACCGGCCAGCGCCTCCGCCCCCTTTGATCCAAGCGCCTCGAGCGCCTGGCCCGCAGCCTCGCGCACGGCGGGGTCCGTGTGCTTTACGAGCAGCACGAGCGCCGGCGCCGACTTGTGCGCCGGCGGCCCGAGCCGACCCAGCCTCTGCGCCGCAAGGACCCGCACGACCGGGTCGCCATTGCCGAGCGCGCTGGTGAGCGCCTGCACGGCGGGTGCGCCGATACCGGCCAGTGCGTCGGCAGCGGGCTCGCGCAACTGCTTGTCGTTACCGACCATCGCCGCTGCGAGCAGTTCAACAGCTACTGCGCCGATCCGCGTCAGGGACCGACCGGCACTGGCTTTAACTGCCGGGCTCTTGTCTTTGAGAGCCTGGATCAGGACCGGAACAGCCGATTCCGCCAGGGGCCCAACTGCGCCGAGGGCCTCGGCGCATGCTATTTTTGTTTCTTCCGCTTCACCCGTCACGCCGGCCGCAAGGCCCGCTACCCCCGGCAGGCCGATGCGGGCGAGGCACGCGGCGGCTTTCCTGGCTAGGTCCGCATTGCCCTTGTCCAGACCCTCGACGAGGGCGGGCACTGCCGCATGTCCAACCGCCACGAGCGCGTTGGCGGCTGCTTCGGTTACGGCTGCCTCGGGGTCTTTGAGTGCCGCGACGAGGTCGCCCGCGCCGGGCTCGCCGTCAGACCCCATACGCCCGATGGCCGACGCGGCCGCGGCTCGTACTTCTTTCTGTTCGGCCTTGAGGGCAGCCGTGAGCGCCGCGATGGCGCGGCTTCCGCTCTCGGCCAGCGCTCGCCCGGCGGCATCGCGCGCCTCCGGTGCGCGGGCCTTGAGCCCTTCGGCGAGGGGTTCGACCGCAGCGTCGCCGATACTCAGCAGCGCCACAAAAGCAAGGCGGGCGGCTTCGGAATCCTTATCCGCAAGCGCCTGCACCAGGGCGGGTGCAGCAGCCCGTGCCTGCTCGCCCATGTCGGCAAGTGCGTCGGCGGCCGCACGCCGCACTTCGGGGGCCTGCTCCTCTAAAGCCTTGGCCAGTGCATCCGCGCCCGGCTTGCCGATGTCGGCAATGACTCGAGCCGCAGGCGTCCGCAGGGCTGCGTCCTGTCCTTTGAGCGCCGCGACAAGGTCGGGGATGGAGGCCGGGCCGATGCGGGCGAGCGCGCGGGCCGAGCTCTTGCGGACCGCGGCGTCGCCATCCTTAAGCATTGTTACGAGCTTCTTCACGGCCGGGGCCGCCCAGGGCCCCAGCGCGGCCAGTTGGTCGCAGGCGCGCCTGCGAACATCCGCGCTGCCGTCGGCCAGCAGCTTAACAAGAGCCGGCACCGCCGCCGGGCCGAACCGCGTAAATGCCTGCGTGGCACCCTGGCGGTACTGCGCATCGCCGCTTCTGAACAGCTCCATCAGCTTAGGAAAGGCCGGTCGGCCGATGGCCACCAGGGCGCCCACCGCCCGCTGCTTGACGGGCCAGTCGGCGTCTCTGAGTTTCCCTGCCAGCGTGTCGATGGCATCTGTAGCGTCGGGCCCGATCCGCGCGATCGATGATACAACAAGCCTGCGCACGTTGACATCTGCGTGGCCGCTCGCCCTCATGAAAGCCGGCACGGAGGGGCGTCCGAACGTAACCAGCACCGCGGCAGCATCTTCGCGCCCGGCGCCGGGCAGGGCCTTTTCCAACTCGGGTACCGCAGCCGGGCCTATCTTCAATAAAGTTTGTTTCGCGGCGATCCTTACAGCCGGATCATTGTCGGCAAGGCGTGCTGCAAGCCTTGCTGCTGCAGCCTTGGCCTCGGCACCGATAGCGCCCAGGGCCTGCGCCGCGTGCAGGCGGACCGCCGGTGTGCCGTCATCCAGGGCCTTGTCCAACTCGGGCACGGCCGACGGGCCGATCTTGGCCATGGCAAGAGACGCCTGGCGGCTCACCGCCGCATCTTTGCTGCGCAAAGCTTTGCTCAGCTCGGGTATTGAAACAGCGCCGATGCCCGCCAGGATATTCGCGGCATTTTCGCGCGCTGCGGCGTTTTTCACCAGCGCCTGCGCGACGGGCGCAAGGGCCGTCGAATTCATACTCTCAAGAGCCCGTAACGCTGCGGAACGCACCGCGGGGCTCTTGTCGCTCAGAGCCGTTATAAGGTTCGGAATGGCACCCTCGGCCAGAGGCCCGATGGCTCCGAGGGCGTCGGCACTGGCGACGCGGGCGGCCTCGGCCTGATGCTTGAGGCCGGCGGCCAGATCGTCCGCCGCCGCCTGCCCCATGCGGGCCAGGCACAGACCGGCTTTCTTATAGATGTCGGGGTCATTGCCCTTGAGTGCGTCGGAGAGCGCCTTCACGGCCGCCGGGCCGAGGCCCACGAGCGAATCGGCAGCGGCCTCAGAGACCGCCGCTTCGGGGTCTTTGAGCGCGGCGACGAGCGCGGGCGCGGCGGGCCCGCCCTGTGAACCCATTCGGCCGATGGCCGCGGCGGCCACGGCCCGCACTTCCGGCTGCTCAGCTTTGAGGGCGCCGGCAAGGGTATCCACCGCCGGCGCGCCGAGGGCGCCGAGCACACCAGCCGATGCCGCGCGCAATTCGGGCGGCCCGGCTCGCAACCCCTCGGCCAGCGGGTTGATCGACGCAATGCCGATGTTGATCAGCGCCACGGGCGCCAGCCGAGCGGTTTCCGCATCCTCATCTGCGAGCGCCCGCACGACGGCGGGGGCGGCGGCCGCGGCCTGTTCCCCCATCCCGGCGAGAGCCCACACCGCTGCCCGCCGGATGGCGGGGTCCTTATTTTCCAGGGTGCGGCCGAGCTCGAGTGCCGCCGGCTCGCCGATGATCGCGAGAATGTCCGCCACGGGCATCCTGAGAGCGGCATCTTTTCCGGTCAACGCCCCAAACAATCCGGGAATGGCCGGCAGGCCGATATGTCTGATCGCGCGGGCCGCGCTCAGCCGGACAGACTTGTCCGGGTCTTTCAGGAGCGCCGTGAGGGCCCCTTGTGCCGGCAGCGCGCCCCTGCGGAGGGCGGCAAGAAGGTTGCAGGCGCGTCCGCGAGCGTTGGCGTCCTTTGCGGCAAGGAGCTTCGTAAGCTCCGGCTCGGCGGCGGTGCCGAATTGCGCGATCGCCTTCGTGGCGCCGGCACGGAGCTGGGCGTCGTTGCTTTTGAAAAGCTCGACAAGCTTGGGAAGCGCCGGCCGGCCGATGGCCGCGAGGGAATGCACCGCACGATGCCTGACGGCCCAGTCGCCATCTTTGAACCTCGCGGCGAGCGGATCGACGGCTTCTTCGGCCTCCGGCCCGATCTCGCCGAGGGTGGATGCCGCAAGTTTGCGGACGTTTACATCCCGGTGTCCGAGCGCCTTGACGAGCACCGGCACGCCGGGCCGGCCAAACTCGGTGAGGAGCGCGGCGGCGTTGCCGTTGATTCCTCCCTGGAGAACCTTCGCGAGTTCCGGGATGATCGCGGGCCCGATCCGCAGAAGCGCCTGGCGTACCGCGAGATTGACGGCAGGGTCCTTGTCGTTGTGCAACTTGACCAGCCCTTGCGCCGCCGCTATCGCCTCGGGGCCGATAAGGCCAATGGCCTCGGCCGCATTTACACGCACCGCGGGGGTGGCGTCGCCGAGCGCTTTGGTAAGCTCGTCGGTCGCGGCGGGGCCGATGGCCGCAAGGGCAAAGCCGGCGCGCCGGCTAACGGCTGCGTCTTTGTTGCGCAGCACTTTCCCCAGTTCGGGGATGGCCGGAATTCCTATTCTCACGAGAGCGCCGGCGGCGCGGCGATGCAGCACCACGTTCTTGTCGGCCAGTGCCCCGCACAGCGGAGCGGTCACGGGCGCTCCCAGCCGCACGAGCGCCCCGGCAGCGAGGTCGGCGGCATCGCCCTTGAGGTCTTTCAGCCCGGCGACGAGCGCGGGGGCAGCTTTGGGGCCGATGTTCACGAGCGCCTCGGCGGCCGCGCTGCCGACATCTTCGGTTTTGTCGTTGAGCGCTTGAACAAGTGTGGTCGCCGTATCGGGCACCTGGAGTTTACCCAGCGTTTCGGCGGCCGCCCGGCGCTTGGCAGGGTCTGCGTCTTTGAGCAGTTTGAGTTGGGCGTCGATGTTTTCCTTCGATTTCGGGTCGGCCTGCTGTCCCAATGCAGTGCCCCCCAGCCCCACCGTGAGAACGACAAGTGTGATCAACCAGAGCTTAGTTATGTACCGCAATTATTGCTCCTTTCCATCATGTAACGGTGAAGTACGACATCAATTTCGGGTGATTAAAGCCGATTGGCACCCGTGTTGCAGATTATATCACCGCCGTAAGGTAATAGCAAAAACAATACTGTAAAAACGTGTAAGAAACGCAAAAGCGCAGAAGCGCGCCCGGGGGCTGCGGGGTGCCTATTCAAAGATGCGGGGCCACAAACAGGCAGCGCGTGGCCGGCGTTGTACAGGGCCTGCTCGATTCAGCTAAAGGGGGATGCAGATTGAGACGATATACAGTGGCTAGAGGGCGTAGAGCAACAACATAATGGGTAACGGGGCCTATCGAGGCCGCACAGATGAGTTTGTCGAAGCTGGCCGAGAAAAGGGCACGATGGTTGGAATCGGTGGCGTTGGTTCCCGCGGTTCTGCGCGCGGACGCGTCGGGCCGGGTCTTCTCGTGCAGCCGTAATCTATCGAGTGTGGGCCTGGACCCGGCATATGCGCTCGGCAGCCACTGGGAAGCGCTGTTTCCCGGTTTCCGAAAGACCCTCATAAGGGCGAAGCCGGGGCTCGAGATATTTGCGCTTGTACGCGAGGGGCCCGACCAGCTCTCCTACCGGGTGGTGGTGCAAGACAGCCTCCGGCCCGACGGCGGCCGAGACGGTAAGCTTGTAACGGTAGAACCCCACGCCCAGAACGCCTCGCCGGCCCTCGCGGAGTTCGAAAAAATACAATGCCTCGGCGGAATGGCGCACGTGCTTGCTCACGAGATGAACAACGCGCTAACGTGCATTTGCGGCTGGCTGCAAATCCTGCAGGAAGAGATACCTCCGGACAACGCAAGCCACCGCTCGCTGGGTCCGCTCTACACTGAGGCGAAGCGGCTCGGACGCATGGCCGCGAATGTGATGTCGATGGCACGCGGCAAAACCACCGCGCCTCGCACGTCGGTAGACCTGAACGGCATCCTCGACGAGATGATGGCGCTCATTGAACCGTCCCTCCAAAAGGACGGTATAGAGATGACCAGGGAATTCGGCGAGCTCCCACCGGTGACCGGCTCGGCAGATGAGCTGCGGCAGCTTTTCCTCAACCTGCTGCTGAATGCCCGCAACGCCATAGAAAAGAACGGCCGAATATCGGTGGCGACGGGCGTTTCGCACCGGGGGGAAATCTGTGCAATGATAACCGACACCGGCTGCGGGATCGAGCCGGATGACGTTGAAAAGATATTCGAGGCGTTCTTCACCACCCGTTCCGACAGCGGGGGCGCCGGCCTGGGGCTGTTTGCGTGCCGGCGGATCGCAAGGGAGCACAACGGCGAACTGTTGGTTGAGAGCGTGCCGGGAGCGGGCGCGACGTTTACGATTTTGTTGCCGCCCGCAGGCCCTCGGAATGCCGAAAAAGCGCCGATCGGCAAAAAAACAGAAAAAAAAAC
>Ga0180432_10010876_pt1 | contig 10814 bp, 10 predicted proteins | sample SS_ome_10_FD_132414 | JGI IMG/M metagenome (GOLD analysis project Ga0180432, IMG submission 132414) | Hypersaline lake sediment archaeal communities from the Salton Sea, California, USA - SS_1_MS_2 metaG | ecosystem: Environmental > Aquatic > Non-marine Saline and Alkaline > Hypersaline >...
GTACCTCTCAATATCGTTCATGATTGCGTTATTGCTGAAACGGGTGTAATTGGTTTACCGGTAAAAGCTGGTGCCTCCAAGGGAAATCGAATCCCTGTCTCTGCCTTGAAAGGGCAGTGTCCTAGGCCGCTAGACGATGGAGGCACATCCAGATACGTTTTGAAGTATATCAGAAACGGCGTTCTTTGGCTACGGGTAGACTGCCGGGAAGTCGAGGCCGGTAGTCTCGGGTAAGCCCAGCATCAGGTTCATGTTCTGCACAGCCTGCCCCGCCCCTCCCTTGACCAGGTTGTCGATGCAGCTTACTACTATGAGTCTTCCCGTCCTGACGTCTACTGCAGGATGGATGAGGCAGAGGTTGTTCCCCCAGGTATGTTTTGTCCCGGGCGGATCGGACACAACCTTGACGAAGGGCTCGCCGCGGTAGAAGTCCTCGTAGAGCTTCATTACCTCCGCGCCGCCGGCTGTTTTACCCCCGCGGAGCTTTGCGTAGCAGGAGGTCAGTATCCCGCGGGTCATGGGTATCAGGTGGGGCAGGAAGGTGACAGAAAGCGAGGGTTCCGCGGCCATCCGTTTCAGCTCCTGTACCATCTCGGGCAGGTGGCGATGCCCCTCCAGGGCGTAGGCGGAGGCGCTCTCGTTTACCTCGGCATAGTGGGTATTCAGGCTCAGCGCCCTGCCGGCTCCTGAGACCCCGGATTTGCTGTCGACTACTATGTCGGGCTCTATAAGCCCCTCCTTAACCGCGGGCGCAAGCGCCAGTATAGCGCCTGTGGGATAGCAGCCGGGGTTGGCGATGAGGCGCGCGGCGGCGACCCTGTCGCGGTTCAGCTCCGTGAGCCCGTAAACCGCCTCCTCGAGATACACAGCGGCGGGGTGGGCTACCTTGTACCAGCGCTGGTACTCCTCCGCATCCTTGAGCCTGAAGTCGGCGCTTATGTCCACTACCTTGATTCCCTGCTCAAGCATATTGATAACCGTGGCGGCGCTTTCCCCGTGGGGCAGTGCCGAGAAGGCGAAGTCGACCTTGTCGAGTTCGGCAGTAATCGTGAGGCCGGCGGCATCGAGATGAGGTATAACCTCGCCCAGCTTCTGCCCCGCGGCGCTGCGCCCTGTAACCGAGGTCAGCTTGACCCCGGGATGCTTGTGCAGCAGCCGCGCCAGCTCCATGCCTATGTAGCCGGTAACGTTTATTATGCCGACCTTTAACTCTGACATACCTGTTTCCCCTCGGGTTTTATGCCCTATTGTACCTTATATTCAAGCCCTAAACAATTGATGGTGGAAGTAGGGGCACGGTCCGCCTCTGGCGGATGCCCCTACGCCCCCTCCCTCTAACTTCCTCCCACCAGGGGAGGGAGTATTTATCCCTCCGTCTATGTCCCCGGCAATTTTCGCTCGCCTATGGGACATGCTACCACACATCTATCGCAGATTGCCGGTTCGCCGCGCCGCTCGCCTGAAACAGCCGCCAGGCACCGTTCGGGGTCCAGCAATTTATAAGGCTGCAGTATATCTACAGGGCAGGCTTCGATGCACCTGCGGCAGTCCCCGCAGTCGGGGCTCTCCTCCCTGGTGTATATACCGGGGCCGGTGGTTACAAGGGGAGCGTCCGTCCTTATTGCCATAAATCTGAGCCAGGGACCGAACCGCCGGCTGATTACCAGCGTGTTCTTGCCCTGCCACCCCAGCCCTGCGGCAACGGCGAGGTGCTTGAGGTTCGGTTTGCCGCCGGGAGAGTATCCCAGTTCGCCCGTAAGCCTCGCCGAGTACCCCTTGCTGCGGATGAAATCGAGCAGGGCGTCCTCTCTGTCTTTGGCGTGCCTGATGAAGCCGCGCAGTATGGATTTGCCGTTGCCGGACCCGAAGTCGTCGAGGTCTCTTTCGGGGGTGGAGACCAGCCCCAGTACCAGGATTTTGCCGCCTGTCGAGGGATCCTCAGCCACCCCGACGGCGTCGAAAAGCGAACGGGCGCGCTCGATTATTTCCTCCGCATCTTTCATGCCTTACCTGCGCTCACATTATCAAGGCTGGTCCGCCTTTGGCGGATTCCCGCAATTCCTGCCGCCGCACTCCCTCTAAGGGCGACCCGGCGGGTTGCCCCTACAACATAAAAACTCTAAATCTAATTTCTAATCTCTAAACGCTGGACTGAGCGGAGCCGAAGGCAATATCAAATTGCTCAAATTAAAAATCCCTCTAAATCCCCCTTTTCAAAAGGGGGACTTGCCTACTTTCAGATACCCTCTTTTCAAAAGGGGGACTTGCCTACTTTCAGATATCCCTTTTTCAAAGGGGGACTTGCCTACTTTCAGATATCCCCTTTTTCGAAAGGGGGACTTGCCTACTTTCAGATACCCCCTTTTCGAAAGGGGGACTTGCCTACTTTCAGATACCCTCTTTTCAAAAGGGGGACTTGCCTACTTTCAGATACCCTCTTTTCAAAAGGGGGACTTGCCTACTTTCAGATACCCCCTTTTCTAAAGGGGGCTAGGGGGATTATTCGGATGTGCGATATTGGGATTTCGGGTTTGATTCTTGTTCCTCCTCCCTCAATGGCGACCCACCGGGTCGCCCCTACATTCCTCCTATCGTTAGTAGGTTGCAGGGTGGGTTGAGTAAGCCGGTAACGGACGAAACCCACCAATTCCGTTACGCCTTAACCGCGTGCTCCAGCGCCGGCTCCAGCAGATAGCGCCCCGACGGGCAGAGCGGGAGCAGCACGCACTGCCCGCAGCGGGGACGCTGTGCCCTGCACACACGTCTGCCGTGCTCGATTAGATAGATATGGAAGCGATAGACGTCCTCCGCGGGAACCATGTCGCCCAGCAATTCGTGCGCCTTCGCCGCCGATGCCTTTGAGTCTATCAGCCCCAGCCTCTTAGCGACCCGGTAGACGTGGGTATCTACTGGAAGCACGGGCTTGCCCAGGGAGAACAGCAGCACGCAGGCAGCGGTCTTGGGTCCCACGCCGGGCAGCTCCTCCAGCCAGGCCTTTGCCTCGGGAAGGGTCATATCCCGCAGGAAATCCAGGTCGAGGGAGCCGCGCCGGGACAGTATAAGCTCGAGTATACGCTTGATCCTGGGGGCCTTGACCTGCGCCAGGCCACCGGACTTTATAGTCTCGGCGATATCCCCGGCGTCCGCCTCCGCCACAGCCTCCCAGTTGCCGAACCTTGTGACGAGGCGGTTGAACGCTTGTCTCGAGTTACTGTCCGACGTATTCTGGGACAGGACAGTCATGATTAGCTCGGAGAGCGGGTCGCGGTGCTGGCTCCACTCGATGGCGCCGTACTCGTCCGCCAGCATCTCGATTATCCTGCTGATGCTCAAGGTGCTCACCTTACCGCAGGCTCTTGAGGTGGCAGGTGTCGTTTATCAGGCTTACGGTGGAGGCGCCGTCGCTTATCTCGAAGGAGTTGATGGCGCACACGTCCTGTCCCACCTGCCAGTAGTGAGAGTTGTCCAGACCGAGCATGGCGCAGAGCAGCACCTTGCACACAACCATGTGGGAGACGAGTACAACGGTCTGTCCTTCGTGCTCGACGGCGAGCTTCTCCACGGCGGCGATAACCCTCTGCCGCAACTCCTCCAGGCTCTCTCCATTGGGGAACTGTACATCCTGGGGGCGTTCCAGCCATGTGTTGTAGATTTCAGCGTATCGCTTGGCGGCTTCCTCGTTGGAGAGCCCCTGCCAGCCCCCGAAATCCACGTCGAGAAGCCCGTCACTGGGTATTACAGGAAGCTGGAACCGCCCGGCTATGGCGCCGGCTGTCTGCATAGTGCGCTGCAGCGGGCTGGCGTAAATTGCCGCCAACTCCAGCACCCTTGCCTTGAGTGCGTCAGCCGCGGCTGCCGCCTGCTTCAAGCCTGTCTCATCAAGGGGAAGGTCTGCTCTCCCCCGGAACCGCACGTCGCGGTTCCATTCTGTCTGTCCGTGTCGTATCAGGAAGAAGCGGGTCACATTGCTCCTCTGCGTAGTCATGCTCAGGGCGCCGTCTCGCCCTTGCGCACAAGCCAGTATTCCAGGCTGTCGGCCAGGGCTATCCAGCTTGCCTCGATTATATTTGTCGAGCTTCCCACCGTGTGCCACCCTTGCTCGCCGTCGCTGGACTCTATGAGCACCCTCACCCGTGAGTCCGTGCCATGGCTCTCCTCAAGGATGCGGACCTTATAGTCCACGAGCTTGACCGCCGCCAGGCTGGGGTAGAACTGGAGCAGTGCCTTGCGCAGGGCGGCGTCCAGCGCGTTTACAGGCCCGTTGCCCTCGGCGGCGGTATGGTACAACTCCCCGCCGACCCTTACCTTGACCATTGCCTCCGAAAGAAGGTGCTCCTGCAGGGCCGCGGCGGGAAGGCGGCGGAGCCTCTCGACCACTACCATGAAATCCACGAGTTCGAAGGGAGGCTTGTAATCGGGCTGGCTGCGCCTGAGCAGGAGTTCGAACGAAGCCTCGGCACCCTCGTACTGAAATCCCTGGTTCTCCAGGCTCTTTATCTGCTCGAGCACCTCACGTGCCCGTTCGCCCTTGGGGATATCTATCCCCAGTTCGCCGGCTTTATACGTAATAGCGGTCATGCCGGATAGCTCGGAGACCAGCATGCGGCTGCGGTTGCCCACGAGGTCGGGGTCTATGTGCTGGTAGCTCTCCTTCTGCTTGGTCATCCCCGATATATGGAGCCCTGCCTTGTGGGTGAAGGCGCTCCCTCCCACATAAGGCATATGTGGGTCGAGGCTCATATTGGCGAGCTCGCTGATGTAGTGTGCCGCCTCTGTCAGCCGGGCAAGCTGACCGTCGCCGATGCAGTCTATGCCCATCTTGAGCTTCAGGGCGGGGATGACTGAGCAAAGGTTCGCGTTGCCGCAGCGCTCGCCGTAACCGTTCATCGTGCCCTGCACCTGTACGACACCCGACTGCACGGCGGCGAGGGTGTTCGCCACCCCCAGTTCGCCGTCGTTGTGGGCGTGGATGCCGAGAGGGACACCGGCTTTTGTAGCGGCTTCCACGGCGGCGGCTACTTCGACGGGCATTGCCCCACCGTTTGTGTCGCAGAGCGCGACGCAGTCGGTGCCCGCTTCGGCGGCAGCCTCTACTGTGCGCAGGGCGTACCCGGGGTTTGACTTGTAACCGTCGAAGAAATGCTCAGCGTCGAAAAATACAGTCTTTCCCTCCGCCTTTAACAGGCTTATTGAATCGGTTATCATGCGCAGGTTTTCCTCGAGCGTTGTCTGGAGCACGCCGGTTACGTGCAGGTCCCACGATTTCCCCACCAGGGTGAATGTATCCATTCCCGTATCCAGCAGGGCGCGGAGCCCGGGGTCGCCCGCCGCCTCCGTACCGGCGGGGCGGGTGCTGCCGAAAACTACCAGCCTGGCATGGGACAGGTCGAGGTCTCGGGCACGGGCGAAGAACTCCGTGTCCTTCGGATTGGCGCCGGGCCAGCCTCCCTCGATGAAATGTATTCCCAGCTCATCGAGGCGCCTGGCTATCTTGAGCTTATCCTCAACGGAGAAGGATATACCCGCACGCTGCGCGCCGTCGCGAAGGGTAGTATCGTAAAGCTGAACGTTCAATCCTGTAAACCTCTTTCCCTGGTATTCGTCCTGATACCTGAAGTATAACATAGAGGCGTATTTGATTAAATAATCGCGGAAATGTGGCTATTCTTAGACACCATTATTTCTTGCTCGCTGCGGATGTTATCATCCGCAGCACTTGCATATTAAATACTTTGTGGATGTTAACATCTGCAAGTAGCTTAAATACGCTTAGTCGGTTAAACATTCCACGAGGTCATGTTTCAAGGGGCTTGCGGAAATAGCGGCAGGTGTAGCCGACCCGCACCAGCTCTATATCTATGCCGCGCCGTTCGAGGAATTCATCGGTAGCCTTACGGCTGCCCTCCCAGTGTCCGTAGTCGTCAATAACGACGAACCCGCCGGGGCGGACACTGTCGTAGAATTTCTCGAGGCAGAGCTTGACGCTCTCATACCAGTCGGCGTCTATATGAAGCAGGGCTATATCGTGTATCTGCACCGAAGGGAAGGTGTCCTGGAACCAGCCCTTAACTATGCGGACCCGGGACTCGGGGATACTCAGCTCACTTAATATAGTGTTGACCCTTGCCAGGTCGCCGTGACACCACCCCTTCCAGCCTATAGATTTGATGCCGTCCTCTATGCAGGGCTCGGGAAGCCCCTCGAAGGAGTCGAACAGCCATATATTCCTGTTCAGCGGCGACCGTATGCAGGCGGAGGCAAGTATAGAAGCCGAGCCCCCGTTGTAGACGCCGCACTCGACTACATCGCCGGTTATGGAGCGTTTGTCTATCTCCCTGCACAGTCTTTGCAGGTTGCTCAGCCGCAGCGGTAGAACAGCGGCATGCTTCCTGACGCGGAAGATTCGCATTGTTGTACGCAGGGAGTCCGGGATAGAGCCTGGACGCAGGGGGTGGATATTGGTTATGAAGACTGCCAGCAACTGGCCGTAGTAGAGGCTCTTGAAGACGAGTGCGGCATATATGAGCGAAAGCTTGTAAATAAGATACTTAAGCACGAATATAGTATAGGCACAGCACGCGCAACCTGCAACAGTGGGGGGTGTACCCTTTATGTAATTGCGAGGAGTCCCCCGATTTATCGGGGGGCGACGAAGCAATCTCGGTAGGGGCATCCGCCTTGGGCGGACCGTGCCCCTACGCCATGGCGGACCGTGCCCCTACCGCAAAGGGCGACCCGCATAACTGTCGAAGAGCTTGATTCCAGGCTGGCGCCGTGCCCCTACCTTTTTGACAGACGTGCTTCTTAGTGGTACGATGTCATAAATTTTAGGAGGCGATAGCCCCCGGCGGGCGGGGTTCCGGTGTAGATTGCTTCGCTACGCTCGCAATGACGGGTGATAGCCTCCGGCGGGCGGGGTTCCGGTAATGGTACCTACCTTCGACGAAGAGGAGAGGCTGAGGGCGCAGGGATACAGGCTGGTCGCCGGCATCGACGAGGCCGGTCGCGGTCCTCTGGCGGGGCCCGTGGTTGCCGCGGCGGTTGTACTGCCGTGGGAGCGCCGGCCGTACTGGCTTTCGCTGCTGCGGGACAGCAAGCAACTCACCGCGCAGGCGCGAGACTTCCTTTTCGACTGCATTCAGGGAGACGGTGCATCCTTCGGCGTGGGGCTGGCTACCCATGAGGTTGTAGATGAATACGGCATCGTTGCCGCTACCAGGCTGGCGATGAGCCGCGCTGTGGCACAACTCTCGGACCGACTCGACTTCCTTCTAATCGACTACCTGGCTCTGCCCGAACTCGATATCCCGCAGAGAAGCATAGTAAAGGGGGATAACCTGTCGTTTTCAATCGCGGCGGCTTCAATCGTCGCCAAGGTCGCCCGGGACCGGCTCATGTTGCAGTACGACAGGCAGTTCCCCGGCTACGGGCTGGCGCACAACAAGGGATACGGTACCCTGGAGCACATGGAGATATTGCGGCGACTGGGTCCCTGTCCCATACACCGCAGGACATTCAGCCCTGTGCAGGAGCTACTTCGATAGGTTGTCAACTCTGCTGCCGCGCGGCCCGGGGATTACATAGATGACCGGATATCTGAAGCTGGCGAGGCTCAGCGCGTGGCCGCTGTTCTCACTTACTTTCGTAATTCCCTTTGCCGTGGACGCCAATCCCTGGACAAGCTGGCCTCGCGCCCTTGTCGGGTTTGCGTCGCTCTTCCTGTTCGCTGCCTTCGCCTTCGCCCTGAACTTCTACTCCGACAGGGATACGGACAGGTACCAGGACAGCGTATACAGGAAGGACCTCGACCTTCGCCGCCAGCCCCTGGTCACGGGGGAGGTCTCCGGGCGCGGGTGCGCGATATTTTGTGTTATTACACTGCTGGCGGCTATGGCTCTCGGTTTCGTAGCGGGGCGCATGTTCGGATTGCTCGTCCTGCTTTCCTGTCTCCTCGGCGGTATCCTGTATTCACATCCGTGGATTAGGTTGAAGGCGAAGCCGGGGGGGGACATTTTCTGCATCGCGTCGCTGGGGGTATTGCTGCCCTCGGCGGGCTACCTGCTGGGGTGGGGGCGCATGCCCACAACCTTGATGATGCTCTTCTGGTTTCTGGCGGCGGCTACTGTCTATGTGGCTACAGTTATAAGCGACTACGATTTCGATGCCAGGGCGGGTCTGCACACTTCCGCGGTCTTCTTCGGTCGGCGGGGGCTGCTGATTGCTATGGCTGTCAGTTCTCTGCTAAGTGTGGCGGTTGCCGTACTGATATTCGAAAGCAGTCGCTATTACAGCGGTACACGGTATCTTTCGGTCTTCGCCGCCGCGCTCCTTGTTTTAGCGCCCTTCGTCGTGTGGAGGTCGCTGCGTCCGTCCGAGAGGCGCATCCCGGTAGTATCTTCGCGCGGACGCTGGGCTTTTATCGCGCCGGGCATAGTTACGCTGGCGTTTTTAGGCTATGGCTTCATAAAGATATTCACGCCCGAATCCCTGCCGCAGGACCCGTTCTCCCCCGTAACGCTTCTATTCGGGCTGCCCGGTGTCGCCTAGATGCTGAAGATGTTGCAGTCGCGGCAGAGGTCGCACTCCGCCCCTCTGCCTTCCTCGTGGCGCTTGACATAATACTGACGCCCCTCGGAGAACCACACCTCTTCAACCGTGTGAAGGTTCAAATCGCCGAATATCTGCTTGCCCAGGGGGTCCATGCAGCAGAGGTTTACCCTGCCGTCCCAGAGAACGGTCATGTGGCTGGTGGCGTGGATGCAGCGGGTAAAGTAGGTCCCCTCGGGCGCGGAGGTAAGGCCGGCGAAGTTGAGATGCTGGAATACGAAGGGAGTCCGGCAGGAGGAACTCGACGTTACCTGTCCCCATTTGAGGTTGAAGGCTTCCTCCTCCTCCGCGGTGATGGAGGGATGCTGCACCAGCGATACCGTATGGGGTATGCGCATGGCGTCGACATATTCAATCATGCCCGCTACGTATTCGTAGTCGTTGAGACCTGTCAGTCTCCGTCGCGTCTCTACAGAGGCTCCGTTCGCCGAGATGTTGAGGTGGAAATCCGGTACATCAGCAAGCTGCTTTAGAAGTTTATCCGTGAGCAGGCTGCCGTTTGTGTATAGATGAATATCCGAACGGGGCAGAGCCGCCCGCGCCTCTTTAATCCTGTCGGCAATCTGCGGGTCGAGGAAGGGCTCGCCGGTGAGCATGGGTATGAACTGCTGGGGCGGAGGGTCGAGCCTGGCGGCGTCGCTGAGAATCTTGGAATACAGCGCATCCGACATGGTGCCGTGCTTCTTTATCTGGTTGTGGGCACAGAATATGCACCGCGCATTACAGCGGTTCGTCGTCTCAACCTGTAGTACTTCCAGCATGAACGTTCCCTTTTTCTGTCATTCCCGGAGCACCCCGAAACATGTCGGGGCGGGCTGCCCTTTTTCTGTCATTGCGAGTCCGCCTTAGGCGGATGAAGCAATCTGCCGCTTGTTCTCACTGTCACCCCCCCTGAGATTGCCGCGTCGCCCCTCGCTACGCTCGGACTCCTCGCAATGACGGGAGGGGGTCTGTCATTGCGCCGCCGCTGCCTTTTCCTGTCATTGCGAGTCCGCCTTAGGCGGATGAAGCAATCTGCCGCTTGTTCTCACTGCCACCCCCCCCCCGAGATTGCCGCGTCGTCCTTCGCTACGCTCGGACTCCTCGCAATGACGTTTTAATTTATTCTCACCCCTTCTTCGTCAGCAGGATTATATGCTTATCCTCGATCTCCCGTATCTCGCCTATCTCGTCCCTGTGCTCCTCTATCAGCGCGTCTATTGCGGCGGTGACCTGCGGCAGGTCGAACCTGTAGTCATGGAAGCCAACGCTGCCCCCCGGCACCAGGTTGCGCCACACGACGTAGAAGTCGTTTCTCACATAGTCCGGCTGGTGGTTGCCATCTATGAACCCGAAAACGAAACGCTGCGTCTCGGGGAACCGGACCTCTTTCGAATCCTTGTCTATGGTTACTATATTATCGAAGCCGCTTATCGTCTCACAGTAGAGCTCACACTGCGGGCGCCCGCCGAGGAATGCCTCGTAGATATCGCACATCCTTGTACCGCTGCTGTCCTCCGTCCTGTCGCAGGAGGGGTCGAAAATGTCCACGGCGTACACCTTCCTGCCGTGCTCGAGTGCATACCGCGCCAGCTTTACCGTGCCGCCGCCCATGAAGGCGCCGATCTCGATAATATCACCATCCAGCCCGTGCAGCGCCTTCTCCTTCATGAAATCTACGAGTTCCTCGTACCCCACGAAGTCGTTGACAGCGTCTCCCGATGATAGGGGCTCTCCCAATTACCTTCCTCCGATAAAAAGCGGGTGCTAAGCCCCGCACATTGCGGCTATCGCCATTATCAGCGCCGCCGATGTCCAGGTAGCCCTCTCGGGAGGGCAGTGCTCCTCCTCCGGCAGCTTAAGACCGCGGCAGAAGCCGTCCTCGTTATCCCGTAGCCGCAGCGTCCAGTCCAGGAGCAGCCCCGCCCTCTCGCGTTCGCCAATCAGGCAGAGGGCGATTATGAGCTCGCCGGTCTCCGCCACAGCCGTAACATCCTCATCGGCTGCCACCCTGCACCCCCGCCCCTCTATTATAAAGTCGTCCCACTCCCTGTCCATACGCCCCCGCGCCTCATCGCCTGTTACGACGCCGGTGAGCACCGGGTAGAACCAGTTCATGGCGTAGCGGCGACTGTTCTCGCCCATCCTGTCGAAAAGCCAGGGTTTTTCCCTTATAGCCCGTAGCAGTTTTTCGTTGGCGCTTTCCCAGTCGTGCCTGTCCATACCAA
>Ga0180432_10010877_pt1 | contig 10813 bp, 9 predicted proteins | sample SS_ome_10_FD_132414 | JGI IMG/M metagenome (GOLD analysis project Ga0180432, IMG submission 132414) | Hypersaline lake sediment archaeal communities from the Salton Sea, California, USA - SS_1_MS_2 metaG | ecosystem: Environmental > Aquatic > Non-marine Saline and Alkaline > Hypersaline >...
ACGGCGAAGGCCACAAGGTCGGCCGCATCGAACAGATGGCTTGTCGCTCCGCCGACGCGGCCGACTGCACCATGTCCTTCCTGCGCATAGGCACGCACGACCGCCTCGAACAGGTCCGTCGGACCGTACCACGGAAGGCAGCCGTTCGTGCTGAACTCCTCGATCTGTCCCCAGGTCTTGGTCCCGTCACGGACGATCGGCGCCCAGTAGCGGACGACCTCTTTGTTCGGAACGTCGGCAAGATGCTCGGCGTGGTGAAGAAGCGTCACGTTCGACAGCGGCGATCCAAGCAGCAGGAGCTTCCCGTTCGCCTGACAGAGCTTCTCAAGCGGCGAACCCGGTCCCATCCCGTACTGGTATGGATGATCGCGGGTCAGCTCCTCGGCGTTGGCACCAACCGCAACGAACGAGCTGTCCGGGTGGGCGCTCCGGCAAGCGCCGGGCCACGTGCGAAGGTACTCGGGAAGCACGCCCCACTCGCGAACCGCCCGCGACGTCGCTGGATCGTACGCCGGCCATGCGGCCATCAACGCCTCCGGAAGCTGGGACATCCCGAGGGTGACGTCGTACGGCGACCCGTCCCAACCGGCGTACATCATCAGCGTGCCGGTCTCGCCAAGCACCGCGAAGATCCCCTCAAGCACGCGGTCCGGCCCGCCGACGATCCACCCGATCGACCCAACCGCCGCGTGCAGCATCACCGTGTCGCCAGCAGTGACACCCAGCCCCTTCACCTCAGCCGCGATCTGCTCACGCGTCACCAGGCCGGGCGCGCGTCGTCTGGAACAGCTTCCCATCGTTCGATCAGCCTCCGTGAAGTTGCGCGAACCGCGCGAACGACCGATCGTACGTCCGCTCGACATCCGGCGGGAAACAGCAGCCGGGAAGCTCATTGTGGGCGAGGTGGTACTGCAAGCACTCACAACAGTTGCCCTTCCGCGGGCAGCCGGGATACGTACAGGGACAGTTCTCCAGGTTCGTTACATAATTCGTGCAGTCGGCCATACGGAGTCTCCTTGCCTGTGGGATTCGCCCTGATGGTAGCATGTTCGCCAATTCATGCGAGCCGCAGTACGAACCCCTTCCCCCTCCATGATCGGATACGGATCAGGAGAAGCACCGAAGACCAGGTTTCTCCCAAGGGACGCGAAGCGTACCCGGATGGGAGGTGCATACGGAAGTACGGCAGAGAACTGCGGTCGCAGTACTTGGGCCACCGCGCTTCTTCCGATAGACTTGCGTTGTTTCAGTTGAAGGAGGCGGAGAGCTTGCCCAGAAGCCGCTCGCAAATCACCCCGCAACAGTTCGTCGACAAGTGGCGGCGCTCGGAACTGAAGGAACGGTCCGCCTCGCAAGAGCACTTCCTCGATCTGTGCCGGATGCTCGGACACCCCACACCGGCTACGGCTGATCCGGAAGGCACAACGTTCACGTTCGAGAGGGGCGCGAGCAAGCTCGGTGGCGGCGATGGCTGGGCCGATGTGTGGAAGAACGGGTTCTTCGCCTGGGAGTACAAAGGCAAGCACAAGGACCTCAACGCGGCATACGGCCAACTCCAGCTGTATCGCGATGCGTTGCTCAACCCTCCGCTACTGATCGTCTCCGATATGGAGACGATCATCATCCGGACGAACTTCACCAATACGGTGCAGCAGACCTTCACCCTTGGCTACGACGACCTCCTCACCCGCGATGGCCTGGCAATCCTGCGCAGTGCATTCGAGCACCCCGAGCGGCTTCGCGCCGATCAGACAACTGAAGGCGTCACACAAAAGGCGGCAGCCGAGTTCGGGAAACTCGCCGAATCGTTGCGGAAGGCCGGCCACGATCCGGAAGTGGCAGCCCATTTCCTGATCCGGATCCTGTTCTGCCTGTTCGCCGAGGACGTCGGCCTGCTGCCCGAAGCGCTGTTCACCAAGCTGATCGACGGCACCAAGGACGATCCGGATCGGTTTCACGAACTGCTCGGCGAGCTGTTCGGGCAGATGGCCGAGGGCGGCTTCTTCTTCCTCGATCGGATCCCGCAATTCAACGGTGGGTTGTTTGACTCGCCGGAGGCATTGCCCCTCGACCGAGACGATCTCGAGACCCTCGCCCGTGTCGCCCGACTCGACTGGTCGTCGATCGAGCCGTCGATCCTCGGGACGCTGTTCGAGCGCGGGCTCGATCCCGGAAAGCGCGCCCAACTCGGTGCCCACTACACCAGCCGCGAGGACATCCTGCTAATCGTCGAGCCAGTGCTGATGCGACCGCTGCGCAGGCGCTGGGACGAGGTCAAGGATCAGGCGTCCGACCTGCACGCCAAGTGGCAGGCCGCTGCTTCAGCCGGCGGTGCGCGAACGCGAGCGAAGAACCAACTCCTGAAACTGCTCCACGCGTTTGCCGACGAGATTGCGAACACGAAGGTGCTCGATCCCGCTTGCGGCTCCGGCAACTTCCTCTACGTTGCGTTGCGACAGCTGCTCAACCTGGAGAAGGAAGTGATCCTCTACGCCACCGGCCTCGGCTTGCCAATGTTCTTCCCCACCGTCGGGCCAGAGCAGCTCTTTGGCATCGAGATCAACGAATACGCCCACGAGTTGGCCCAAGCAACGATCTGGATCGGCTACATCCAGTGGCTGCGCGAAAACGGATTCGGCGCCCCGTCCGAGCCGATCCTGAAAGCGCTCGACAACATCCACCAGATGGACGCGATTCTCGCGTTCGATGCAGACGGAAACCCGATCGAGCCCGAGTGGCCCGAGGCCGACGTCGCAATCGGCAATCCGCCGTTTCTTGGGGATAAGAAGATGCGTGCAGAACTTGGCGATGCCTATGTCGAAAGCATTCGTGAGCTTTGCGGCGACCGGCTTCCAGGAGGCGTAGATCTCTGCTGCTATTGGTTCGAGAAGGCACGGACGTTGGTCGACTTCGGGAAGCTTGAACGGGCAGGGCTTCTTGCGACACAAGGAATCCGGGGTGGGTCGAATCGTAGGACACTCGAGAGGATCAATGAGACTGGTGACATCTTCTGGGCGCAGTCCGACAGGGAATGGATCCTCGAAGGCGCAGCCGTCCATGTGTCGATGGTTGGTTTCATGGGGCAGACGTCAGTCACAGCTGTGTTGGACGGCGAGACTGTCCCAGAGATCAACTCCGACTTGACATCAGTACTCGACCTAACGAAGTCACTTAGGCTTGCTGCAAATCACGGGCATGCCTTCCAGGGGCCGGTTAGGGTCGGAGATTTCGATATCCCACATGCTCTCGCGCTTAAGATGCTGACCTCTCCAAGCCCACACGGACGGCCGAACTCGGATGTGGTTAAGCCAACCTTGAATGGGTCGGATATCGCAAAACGTCCACGGCAACGGTGGGTGGTCGATTTTCCGAGCACTCCGAAAGAGGAGGCTTCGCTGTACGAGATGCCATTCGCGTACGTTGAGGAGAATGTGAAACCAATTCGTCTGGCCAATCGGGACAAGCAACGGCGAAGGAACTGGTGGCAGCACGGGAGAACTGGAGAAAGGATGCGATCAGCGTTGCTGGGGCAGTACCGTTTCCTGGCCATGGCTCAGACCGCAAAGTACATCTTGTATCGATGGTTTGAGCAAGTTGTCTCACCGGAACAGACGGTGATTGTCTTCGCCCGCGAGGACGACTACTTCTTCGGCGTCCTCCACTCCAAGGTCCACGAGCTGTGGGCGCTTCGACAAGGGACACAGCTTGAGGATCGCCCCCGCTACACGCCGACGACCTGCTTCGAGACGTTCCCGCTCCCATGGCCGCCGGGGAAGGAGCCGGTCGAGGATCCACGAGTCAGCTCGATCGCTGAAGCTGCTCAGGAGCTGGACTCCCTTCGCGAAGCATGGCTGAACCCGCCGGAGTGGACCAAGACGGACGAGCTGCAGTTCCTGGGCACAGTGGGCGGAACGTGGGACCGGTTCATCGATCGCTCAAGCATTCAAGAGCGCGGGACCGTCCAGGTTGGTGTCGTACGATATCCGCGCGTCGTTCCACGAGACGAGGACTCCGCGAAGCAGCTCAAGAAGCGCACCCTCACGAACTTGTACAACGAGCGCCCCACCTGGCTCGACCTCGCGCATCAACAGCTCGACCACGCCGTCCTCGACGCCTACGGCTGGCCCCACAACCTCCCCGACGACGAGATCCTGGAACGACTGCTTGCTCTCAATCTGGAAAGGGCACGTCTCTCTGGTCCGAGAAAGGACCTGTGATCGCCTTGGGCAAGCAAGGAACAGCACAGGAGAACGCTCCCGGGGATCGCTATCGCCTGTATATCGACGAGTCCGGCGATCACGTCTTTGGGCAACTCAGCGAGGAAGCACATCGCTTTCTCTGTCTCCTTGGCTGCTGGTTTCGTGCGGACGACTATCGCCAATTCCATCAGTCGCTCGAAGACCTCAAGCAAAGGCACATCCCGCACAATCCAGACGATCCGCTCATCCTCCACCGCGAGGACATCGTGAACCGTCGCGGGCCGTTCTGGCGACTACGCGATCGGAAAAGGGCCGAAGCGTTTGACGGAGATCTTCTGTCGCTCATTGAGGCGGCAGACTTTAAGGTTGTGGCCGTGGTGATCGATAAGGCGACTCTCCAACAAGAGTATCCGACGCCCTCGCATCCCTATCATCTGGGCATCGGATTCATGCTCCAGCGCTACTGCGGGTATCTGAACCACATCAACCGACAAGGCGACGTGATGGCGGAGAGCCGTGGGGGCAAGGAGAATCGCCTTCTGATGGCATCCTACGAGTGGTGCTACGAACGTGGTGTATGGAGATACACGTCAGCCGAATCCATACAGCAAGCGCTTACAACACGGAAGCTGAAGATCAAGCAGAAGTCGGCCAACATCTCAGGCCTCCAGCTTGCCGACTTGCTGGGGCACCCAGTCAAGAGACATGTCCTCATCGAGATGGGGCATTCCGAGAGAGAACTCGCACCGTTCGCACAAAGACTCGTGCATGTGCTCGACGGCAAGTTCAACAGACACCTCTACAAGGGGGATATCTGGGGGTATGGCAAGGTCTTCTTCCCGAAGTCCAAATGAAAAGGCCCTTGCGGGCCTCCTCACGCTCGCCCTTCGCGGGCGATCCGCCTCCAGATAACTGGATTGGAGCCATCATATCGACACATCGCGGCCGGTGTCAAGAAACGGGCCATCAAGAACATGTCAACTGATGAACTCAAGCGGGAAACCCAATCCGAGCGGGGAGGCGACATGTCCGAATGGGAGGTTGCCTCGCGAAGTCCCACGACCCTCGCGGAAGCCGTCGAGGTCCTGCGATCGAGGTATCCGCAGGACGAGCTTGCCGTCTGGGCTGCTGAACCGTTGTCCGAGGCGTTATGGACGGCGCACTTCCAGCTCGGGCTGTGGATCCGGAACCACTGGATGTACGAGGATCCGGCCCCGCTGATAGCCCGAATCCGGAAGCTCTCCTACTGCGTTCACGACGATGACATATCCGGCTACATTCTCGAAGCGTTCTGGCGTGTGCTGAACCGTGAGGCGTGCCCAACAATCGAGGAGATGCTGGAACGGCGATATCCTGGTCTCTTGGATAGCGCTGAAGAGGATCGACAGGGGTGATTACGTTTCGGACGTAGCGTTGAGCGCGTAATCACCTTCCGTTTGCGCTTGCCAACGAATGCGCCGGACATCTCGGAAGAATCGGACCGCCCCCTCACCCGTCCTCTCCCACGGTGGGGAGAGGAGCCATCGATCCGCACAGCTTTCCCATCAGGTCCGCCTACTCATGCTCTGGATCTGTGATGTCCGGTGACGTCCATCCCCCTCACCCTACCTCTCCCGCGGTGGGGAGAGGGGCAGGTCGTATGTAAATGCACGTTGCGCTTCGCCCCCTGAGAAACTGACAACCACCACGCATGTCGCAGGAACGTGTTCACGCTATCCTGTCTACGGAGGCTGGATGATGAGAATCCCCGAGACGAACGACGAGCTGCTTGCCGAGTGCACCGTCGAGACGTTTCGGTCGAGCGGGCCGGGCGGGCAGAACGTGAACCGGCGCGAGACGGCGGTGCGGATCCGACATCTCCCGACCGGAATCGTCGTCACCTGTCAGCGTGAGCGAAGCCAGCTGCGCAACAAGCAGATCGCGCTCGAAGAGCTTCGACGCCGGCTCGAGGAGCGTGCGCGACCGAAGCCGAAACGCATCCCAACCGTTGAGCCACGCAGTGTGCGTCATCGAATCCGGCAGGCGAAAAAGCGCCGGGCGTTGAAGAAGCATCTCCGCAAGAGGCCGACCCTCGACGATTAGCCACTCGCCGTTGCATTGGCACGGCCCCCCACCTATTCTTCCTTCATGATCTGGAAGACGCGCTACGGCACGGGCGCGGTGTTGAACTACCGCGTGGTCATCGATCCGATGATTCATCCGTTGCGCCCGAAGATTGTCGAGATCTGCCGCGATCTGGGTGTTCGCGATGTGCTCGATATCGCGTCGGGCACCGGGACGCAGTGTCGGATGCTCGGCCGAGCCGGGATGCAAGCGACCGGTCTGGATCTGGCGGAAGCGATGATCGATGCCGCTCGCCGCCGGGGGGGCAACAACACAGACTATCTGCTTGGCTCCGCATGCGAGCTTCCCTTTCCAGATCGCTCGTTCGACGCCTGTTTATTCCTCCTCGCACTACACGAGCATCCAGAGCATGAGCGTGCGGTGATGATTGGCGAGGCGTTGCGCGTCCTGCGACCGGACGGACACTTGGTCGTCGCCGATTTCAAGCAACCGGCACACGCTAAGCTTCACTTCCCTTGGCAGGTCATCCGGTTCATTGAGCACACCGCAGGCGACGAGCACCACGCCGGGTTCCTCGACTACGTTCAACAAGACTGCCTGAGCGGTCTGCTGCAGCGGCATGGCCTCACGGTTCGGCACGAGGCTCAGTCTCACTTCGGCACAATCGGGATTGCCGTTGCTCGCCGCTAGCCCCCCTCGTTATCGCATCAGCTCTCGTAACTCAATCCCGCGGTAGTGGTCGATGTTCGCATCGACTTGTTCGATCAAGCACCTGAATCGCCATGAGGAACGGCTCACCCTTCTCTTGTGTTGATGAGTGCAAGGTCTTCGGGCAAGTTTCCCCATACGTGGGGAGAGCACTTGCTTCAATCGGCTCTAATCGTCTCATGATGTGCTCTTAACGCGACGCTTATCGCTCGACTCGCCCTCAGAGGGCAGAATCGTTCCAGGATCGAGAAAGGGGAGCAGCATGCTAGCCTACATTGGCAAACGTGTTCTGTTCTCCGGTTTCGTGTTCGCGACAATTGCCTTCGTATCATTCGGAGTCATCTGTCTGATCCCGGGGGATTTCTACACACCGCTCGAGTTCATGGTTCGAGCCTTCGGACTCGATCCGGAACTTCCCTCACTCCTGCGCGCACAGAAGGCGTTGGACAAGCCGTTCATGACACAGTTCTGGATCTGGTTCACTGGCGTCATCACACGCGGAGACTTCGGATTGTCCTTCAAGACCGACGGGCCGGTTGGACCGTTCCTATTCCGCCGAGGCGGACCGGTCGAAGTAAGCCTCATCGTCTCTTTGACGTCGATGCTCGCAGCGTGGCTGCTTGCGATCCCATGCGGTGTGGTGTCTGCACGCTTCCGCAGTCGACGAGCGAACGTGCTGTTCGGTCTGCTGACCTATCCAGCTCTCTCCGTTCCGACCTACATCACCGGCCTTCTAATCCAGTGGTTCATCTACAAGGTCATTGATCCCTTGATGATTGGTGCCGGGTTGTGGGGTACCTGCGGATGGCGGTTCGTCGGCAAGCCGATGTCGTTCGCCAAGTTCGGCAGTTGCCTGCTCCACATGCTGCCCATCTGGATCATCATCGGTGGGCCAGTCTTCGTGACGGTCGTCCGGATCCTGCGGATGAGCATGCTGGACGAGATGTCAGCCTCGTACATCAGGACGGCTCGCGGCAAGGGTTCGTCCGAGACGCGCGTCATCTTCCGCCACGCCCTTCGGAACGCCGCAAACCCACTGATCAGTTCGTTCGGTGTGATGCTGCCGATGATCCTGACGAATACGATCATTGTCGCTGCGCTGTTCAATCTGCCCTCGTTCGCGCAGTTCTTGCTCGATTTCGTCCAGTACCAGGATCAGCACGTCGTCACGGCCGCCCTTCTCTTCTACGGAACGTTCCTGATCGTCGGGAACCTCATCTCCGATATCCTGCTTGCCGTCATTGATCCGAGAATCCGATTGACCTGACCCATGACGTGCGCTGTGTGTTATGGATGCATTATGTCCGACTCATTGCTTGTCCCGCGATCCGCCGTTGCGTACCGTCACGAAGCAATGGCGACGATCCGCATTCCTCGACACGTTGCGCTCGGAGCACTTGCCGTAGTGACGTTGATCCTGGCTGTGTCACTCACGGCGACCGAGATCCATCGAGTCGATCAGCGGTGGCGAGAAATAGCATCCACCGATGCCTATGCCGCAACCGGCGCATTTGCCGAGGCGGTCGATGTCTGGCTTGATCGACGTCAGTACGACACGATCCAACGTGTTTCCAAGGTAATGACCGCGGGACCTTTCTACTCGGTCGAGGTCGTGGTGGATGCCATGACCGTCGTCTCTGCTGGCGAAAACATAGGCCCGGTTGACGATCTGGCAAGTACAGCTGCCACTGTTGATCAGCCGACGTCAAGTATCGGGAAACACAGCGCACGATGGTTCCTCGAGACCTTGATTCCGATGACATCAGCTGCCGGATTCGTTCGAACACAAAGAGATGTATCATTGCTGCACGCCGAAGCGGTCAAAGCCGCCGCTCGGATCGGCATGCTTGGTTTTGGTAGCTGGGTCGCGTTCGGCGCGTTTGCATGGGGAATCCGAAGATGGTGGAGTACGCATGGACAGTCCGCGGGCGATGCCGGGCCGGCTGCGCCGCCACAAGAGGCTGACTTCGCATCCGTCTTGGTAGTCGACCTCCGTATGAAGGCAATCCATCTGAATGGGACACCGCTTCAAGTCTCTCCGAAGCAGTTTGCGTTCCTATCCTTGCTCGCGTCGGACGAGAGCAAAGTCTTCTCCGAGGAGGACATTCTCAAGGCGGTTTGGCCCAACTCGAAGTATGCGGATGCCAATGACGTCCGTCAGTGTGTCTACCAGCTCAGACGGCGACTGGACACCGTTGCGCCGGGCAGTGCACAACACGTTCGGAATGTGAAGGGCTTCGGCTATCGATTCGTGCCCGGGCTGCCAAGAGCGAATGATGGCGCTCGGCCTGATGCATCTGAGAAGAAGGAGGAATCCAATGCACTGTGCGAGCACGCATAGCTGCATGGCGCGTATATGCGCCGTTGTTCTGGGAATCGTCGTCGCGATCGCCATCTCGGGCTCAGCAGCCGAGAGCAGCTTTCTGGAGCAGCTCCTTGAGCTAGACAAGCGTGTCGAATTGGCGCTGTACTATGCAAAATCGGCGCTGCTAGCGCTAGATAGCGACAGCAGCGCCGTCTACGTCAACGAACTCCAACGTCTGATCCTTGCCCCCAGCGGACCTGCCCAGGAGGACACTTCTCTCCCCGCAAGCACCGAAAGGCTTCTGGCATCAATTGACGGCACGCTGATTGATCCACATGCGCAGGCAGACCTCGAGATATCCTTGGAGAACGTCCACGAGTATGCCAAGCTGACTACCAAAGACATGGTGGCTCTCCCTTCGGTCGGAGATGACCGCACCGCAGCACTCAGGAGGATTCATGCCTACCTTTCCGCGATGCGGGGCGGGAGCCCGTTTGCCCTCCCCGGGCTGGTGCATGCGCTTGCATCCCTGCCGAACGCCGAGCGTACTGCCACCCCAGGCGATTCGCTCCAGGAGCACATTGACGCTCTTCTGCCTGGGGGAACACTCTTTCTTGAGGCCGGCACGTACACACTGCCCCGTGGACTCATGATCGATCGATCAATGACTATGCGCGCTGCACCCAACAGCGCAGGCCCGTGGCACTTGGTGGTAGATGAAGACGCGCCTGCTGCGATCTCCATCTCTTCATATCATCCCGCGCTGGTCAATCTCCAGGATGTGACCATCCGAGGCGGAACCGTCGGCGTTGCAATCGGAGAGATCGCTGGCATCGTGTCACACGCCCCCGTCGCGGTCGTGCTCAGAGACGTGTCAATCCTCGACAGCCATCGGAATGGGGTGAGAGTCGCGACAGGTAGCGCAGAACTGATAGACTGCATTATTGCCGGACATGGAGAACACGGCTTGATCATCCCGTCATCAGGCGACGCGCGGCTCTCCCTTTGCACTGTGAGCAACAACGGCGCTACGGAAATCGTTGCGCTTGGATACAAGACGTCCGGAGGGATCGACGTCTCCGGGAGTGGTTCGATAGAGCTTCGTGCTTGCCGCATAGAGGACAACGTGGGCACAGGTCTACGAATCGGAGATCGAGCAACTGCGTCTGTTTCCGAATCCGCCATCATCGACAATGTGGAGGATGGGATCCTCGCACGAGGCCATGCCTCATTGCATCTTGAGAGCTGTGTGATGGACGGCAACGGCGGCTTCGGAGTTCGTTTCGTTTCGGCGACCTGCGTCAATGGAACCGAACCCTCCCCCACCAATCCGTTCGTGGGACTCGTCACTGGAACGGGGAACACCATACCGGACAACTCCAATGCGGGTGGCAATGAACGAGGCTCCATCTGTCCAGAGTCGTTTCGCTTCCTTGCGGAGGAGTGAACACTACGTCGTCAAGATGCCGGGACGCTTCGAAAGGCTGACTGCAATCCGACAATCCTATCGCCGTTCACTCGGCCCATCGACACGCAA
>Ga0180432_10010878_pt1 | contig 10813 bp, 9 predicted proteins | sample SS_ome_10_FD_132414 | JGI IMG/M metagenome (GOLD analysis project Ga0180432, IMG submission 132414) | Hypersaline lake sediment archaeal communities from the Salton Sea, California, USA - SS_1_MS_2 metaG | ecosystem: Environmental > Aquatic > Non-marine Saline and Alkaline > Hypersaline >...
CGAGGACAACGTGCGGGTCATCTACCGGCCCGGCTGGACGGACAAGGACTCGATCCCCCCGGACATCCGCCGGGCCGTGCTCCGGTGGGGCGCGTTCGCCATCAAGACGTGGGAGCGGAAGACCCACGGAGTGAAGACCGAGAACATGGCCGACGGGTCCGTCAACATCGTCGACGACAAGCCGCCCGCAGAGGTGGAGCGACTGCTAAAGAAGTGGGTGCGTCCGGCTGGGTTCGGGCGGTAGTCATGGAGGTCGTCGTCAAGGTCCCGGCCCGCATGCGCAGGGGCAACCTGTTCGACAGGCTCGCCGAGCGTATTCCCGAGGCGTTCGCCCAGCAGCACGGCAAGGCGCTGGTGGCGATCGAGCGGGACATCAAGATCCAGCTGAACGCGGAGTTCCCGCGGAGCCGCCAGCTGAAGCAGTCGTTTACCGTCAAGCGGGAACTCACTGGGGGAGGAACCAAGATCGAGGGCCGCGTGACATCCGACGTCGTCTACGCCAAGGTCCAGGACGTCGGCACCGGCTACCTTCCGGGCGGCGTGATCCGGCCGAAGCCCCCGAGGAAGAACCTGGCGATCCCCCTCGACGACTCGCTGAAGCGCGCGGGGATCTGGCCTCGACACTACCGGCGTCCCCTCGGCTTCGTCCCCGGCCGCAAGGGCAGGCCCGTGCTGGTTGACGAGATGACCGGCGTTCCGCTGTACGTCCTCGTGCCGTTCACCCGCATCAAGGGCAAGAAGTACCTGATGAAGGCGGGGCGACGGTTCCAGCCGAAGGTACGGCGGCTGCTGGGCGAGAAGGCGCTGGAGAAGGCCGCGGGCCAGATCAAGAGCGCGAGGGCCAGAGGATGACGACGGTACGCGAGGACGTGCGCGACGCGCTGAAGACCGCGCTCGAGGACATCGACACGACCGCCACCTACGACGAGGCCGGGCTGCTGAACTACCGCTCGGACCCGACGACGGTGGAATACCAGGTCGAGACGCCCGAGCAGGCGGACCAGACGGCGCGCCCCTACATCGGGTTCAAGCAGCGCGGTACGGTGGTCAACGAGGACCAGCCGGGCATGATGACGAGGGAGCGGACGCCCTGGCGGATCTACGTGTACCCGGACATCCTCCAGGCCGACGACGACAGCAGGCGGACGCAGGCCAATGCCCTGCTCGCCGACGTTGAGGTCGCGCTGTGGAAGGCGCTGAGGGTCGACCGGTTCGGCGACTGCATCCACCTGATCAGCATCGTCGGCAAGGACACGGACGAGGGCAGGCCCCTGGCGGAGAAGGGGTTCTCGTATGTCGACGTCGAGACGATCCGACACCGCAGGATCGACGAGAATTGATGGGGACGGAGGAGCACATGAGCGAGCCTGAGCCCACGGGATTGGTCGAGTACAAGGGCGCGCCGCGGTCGATGCAGATCGGCGGCGTCTACCTCGCTCCCGGCGAAGAGTACGATCTTCCGCTGTCCACCGTCGCCCGCTACGGCGGCATGTTCAAGATCCTCGACGACCCCGTCGCCGCGGACAACGCTCCTCGTCCGGGGCAGCCCATCCCGCTTTCTGCGCGGAAGGGCCCGGCGGGGAAGAAGAAGGGAACCGGCAGCCGGAAGGCGCCGGGGAAGAAGAAGACCACCCGGAAGACTTCCAGGCGGGCCCCGACCAAGGGGAAGGGAGGCAGTGACCGATGACGTGCAACACCGAACTCTATCCCCTCGGACGCGAGGAACGCTTTTTCCTGAAGAAGGAGGCCACCTGCGGCGTCTTCGTCAAGCCGGTCTCGGCCGACGCGATGAAGATCCTGTCGTCGTCCATGGGCTACGGACAGGAGCGGGTGAACCGCGACGACAAGGACGCGACCACCCGCGACCGCCGTGAGCGCCTGAGCCGGCGCGAAGAGATGCCGTGGGGCGCCGAGTCCTACTTCATCCCGTCGGGGTCGGCGGGTGTGCTGCCCGACATGTCCGACGCCCTGGAGGCCGCGTTCGGCCAGGTGGCGAACGACTACACCACGATCACCTACTCGTTCAACCAGACCCAACACCCGCCCTCCCTGCAGATCGCCAGGGAGGAGAGCCGGGTCAGCGAGGAGGTGATGAACGGCTGCAGGGTCGACGAGCTCACCCTCTCCGGCTCGGGCGGCGACGAGGTGAAGTGCAGCTTCTCCGGCCACGGCACGGCGCACAACGCCAGCCACCGGGCGCACTTCGGAACTACCGACGGCGTGAACAACCGGATCCAGCTGACCGAGGCCGGCGACTACGAGCTGTTCGAGGCGGACACGGTCGTCGCCCTGCTGAAGCCCGACGGGACCTACGAGGACAATGGCGGCGCCGGGTACCACATCGACTCCGTCGACCAGGCCCTCAACCGGCTGACGCTGGCGGCCGGGGAGATCCCCCCTGCGCTGACGACCCTGCCGGTGTGCCCGTGGCTGCCGGCGGAGACCACGGTAGGGAGCCCGGCCCTGGCGATCATCGGGTCGGTGACGCTCGATGGCGTCGAGGTCCCGGTGATGTCCTGGTCGATCACCGTCCGGAACAACCTGAAGGTGATCAACGACGAGTTCGGGTCGAGCGGCCCCAGCGACATGCTCGCGATGATCCGCGACGTCGAGGGCAACCTGGCCCTGCGGCTGCGGCGCGACCAGGCGATCCACTACGCCAAGTCCAAGAGCTACACCGGCCGCAACCTCATCATCACCTGGGGCAGCCTCACCACCGGCGGCCGGCGCTGCCGGTTCCTGGCGCCGAACATCGAGTTCACCGTGCCGGAGATCGAGGTCCCCCAGGAGGAGGAGGTCACCATCAGCATGGACTTCGTCGCCCTGCAGAATGCGGTGGCGAACGACAGCGCGACGCTCACGATCGACTGATCGGCCCGCGTCGTCCCAACCACGCCATGAGACTCAAGAGAGGAGCGCGACCATGGCAAGGAAGGCAGCGAGAGTCCCACACTGGGATACCTGGACCCCCACCTACGACGGGAACGCGGACGACGCGGATCCCGTGACCATGGACCTTCGGGGAATGCCCCCGGACGTCAAGGCCAGCTGGAGCAAGGAGAACAGCCTCAAGACGCTGTACCAGGTCCAGCCCGCCGACATCGCCGACGCGAAGAACGCGAAGAAGTCCAAGAAGGGGACGAAGGGCGAGAAGGCCGAGACGGCAGGGGAGAGGGCCGGGCGAGAGGTCGCCACCGGGGACAGGGACGTCGACCCGCTGATCCCCTCCCGGGCTCAACTGCGGCTGGTGATGCGGCACTGCGTCCAGAACGTCACCAACTACGTCGACGCGAACGACTCGTCGATCCGGACCGGCGAGGATCTGCGACGCCGCGGTGACGACGGGTTCATCCTCGAGGCCTACGAGGAGATCGTCCACCGCACCTTCCTCGGGGAGGAAGCGGCAAAAAACTAGCGCGCGCGGTCCGGTACCTCACGGCCGAGGCCGCACGATCGATCAGGGAGGAGTGGGACTGCGGTGAGTGCATTCGCAAGGGGTACCAGCGGGCACGGAACTGCGACGGGTCTACGCCGATACCCGGAGGCCTACCCCTTCGCGACATCGCCGGAGAGGTCTGGTACCGCTGCCCGGTCGCCGAGTATCGTGAGGACGAAATGTCCCAGTACCTCTTCGACCACTGGCTCACGCAGCAGAGGATGGGCGTCGTTCCCCGGCCCGATGATCTGCAGTCACTCCACGTCGAGGCGGACGCGGTGATCCGGGGTACCATGAACGACGTGCACAAGCGGGAGGAGAAGGGGAAGAAGAGGGGCGACATCGATGGGTCGCCGAAGGGCCGCGCGATGCCGCGGATGAAGACGGGCGCCCAGATGGCGGCGAGTAGGAAACGGAGGTTACGGTAGATGCCGGCGAACCAAGAAGAATACGGCGTCGTCCTCACCGCAAAGGACAAGACGCGGAAGGCCGTACAGGGCGCCGCCGCAGGTATCACCAAGATCGTCAAGAAGTACGACACGCTTACCCGCAAATCCGCGAAGGCGTCGCAGAAGGTCAACAAGGATCTCGGCCGGATGGTCAAGAGATACATGGCCCTCGGCGTCGGCGTCGCCGCGGCATACAAGACGATCCAGGCCGGTTATCGATTCGTCGACGAGGCAGTCAAGCTCGCGGGAGAGCAGGAGGCGGCGGAGACGAAGCTGACCGCTGCGATCATGGCCCGGGGTCTTTCCGTCGAGGAGACGCTCCCCAAGTTGCTTGATGACGCAGTGGCGCTCCAGAGGCTGACGGGAGCGGCCGACGAAAACACCCTGGCTCAACAGGCCCTTGCGCTCGGCATGGGCGCTCCGGTTGAGAAGCTCGGGGACATGTCTCTTGCGCTGGAGAATGCCGCGGCAGCCGGGCTCCCGACCGAAACGATGCTCCGCGGCCTGGCTGCTAGCTTTGACGGCAATGCCTCGGCACTCACGCGCTATATTCCCGAGGTTCGCAATCTGACAAAGGAGGAGTTGAAGGCGGGCGGCGCGGTCGACCTGGTCAACACTCGATTCGCAGATCAGGCGTCCATGCTTCGGTTCACCCTCCCCGGCGCGGTGGGATATGCCGCGGGCGCGTATGGCGATTTCAAGGAATCGCTTGGCACGATCATCGCCGACAACAAGACCCTTCGGGCTACCCTCCTCGCGGCTGGAGACGCCTTCCTTGAGATGGCGGCCGACGTCAGCGACGGGTCGGCGGGGACAAGCGAAGCGATCTCCTCGATGGTCGAGATTGCCGTGGACGGGCTGGAAATCCTCGGAAAATCGATGCTTCGGGTTCGCCAGGGAATCTCCGGGTTCAGGGCGACGACAGAGACGCTTTTATCCGGCAAGGACGAATACAAATTGTCCGTGGCTACGGTGGGACTTGAAGAGGCTGAGTTGGCGATGGATCAGTACACCGCGTCCATCGAGCGACGAAAACTCGTCATGGGCGAATCCTTTGCCGTAACCAAGAGGATGGAGGATGAGGAACGACGGCTCACCGATGCGCTGGAGTCAGCACGCCAAGAATACACCCGGCATCAGGTGATGTACGACGAGACGCAAGAGGCGGCGAATCAAGCAGCTGCTGAGTACAAGAACGCTTCGGACGCGATCGACAGCATGTCCGCAGGATTCGACAATCTCCGGCAGAAGACGGGCGAGTACCTCAAGGAGATGGAGGAGAACAGCGAGAAGCTTCGCGGCGCCGTCGGCGACCACAAGGATCTCGGCGACGCGCTCGACGATACCAAGGGCAAGACGGAGGCGGCCAAGTACGCGGCCGGCGATTTCTCCAAGGCGCTCGACGAGGGGCTGAGCCGAACCCTGTACCACACCGCCAGGGCCGGCGAGGATCTCCAGAGGGTGCTCGACGATACGGCCGACACCACGTTCCAGGGCAGCATCAACGCCTACGACCAGCTGATCGCCAAGAACGACGTGATGACGATGTCGATGGCCGGCCTGTGGTCCACGATCGAGGGCTTCCCCGAGGAGACGCTGAGGCAGTTCCGCTCCGAGTTCGCGGCGTGGATGGATGAGGCCCTGAACGGGACGGAGGCCACGGAGGAGGGTCTCCGGAAGATGACCCTGGCCATGCAGCAGTTCACGCAGTCACAGCAGGCGGAGCTGACCGGGGCTGCCGGGGCGTGGCGTGACTACGCGGCCAGCGTCGAGGACGTGTCCTACAACATCACGGCCCGTGCCCTCGGCGCCATGGACAGCATCTACCAGTCGACGTTCGACGGAATCGGGACCCTGATCAAGGACCAGATCGCGGAGACCACCAACCTCGGCGAGGGCTGGCAGAACGTCGTCAACGTCATCGTCGACGCGCTGATGGACATCGTCGTCGCAGCTATCGCCGCGGGTGCTGCCCGTGGAATGGCTGGGGCTGCTGCGGCCTCAGGGAACGCTGCGGCGGGGGAGCAGGACTGGAGAAGCGCCATCGCAGCCGCCATCGCCGTAGCCGGCGCTGTGACCGCTGCCGTCATCGCAACGATCGCCACGGCCGAAAGCTACAAGTCGGACATCAAGGGGGCGTCTGGCGGCCTGTTCGCGGGCGGCATCCCCAACACCGACAGCATCGGCGCGACAGTCATGCCCGGCGAGCTGCTTCTCCCGGTCGACGTGGCCGACGCCTTCCTCCAGCAGAAGCGGGAGGCCAGGGGAGGTGGCGGCCAGGGCGCCGGTACCACGGTCAACTTCTCACCGAGGTACGAGAGCTTCGTGCCCGACTCCCGGATCGGCTTCCAGCGGAAGGCGCACGAGCATATCCTGGAGCTCGAACGTGAGATGGAGATCCTCGGGAGGAAGCGATGACGGCGACGGCGACACCGCTGCCTGCGACTCAGCTGGCCTACCGGAATGCCGACAAGCCGCTGATCATCCCGAAGAACCGCGTGGAGGACTGCGCGGGAGGGTACCCCCGGAGCCGTGACGTGGTGCCGAACTTCGACCAGCCAGACCAGAGTTCAGCCCTCTTCCCCGCGACGAACCTCAACGACAACACCCGCCGCACGCAGTGGCGCCACGGGACATCCCAGACCGACGTCCACATCCTGGTCGACTTCGGGCAGTCGATCGACGTGTCCGCGCTGCTCATCGAGGGAGACGACAACACCCTGGCCAACCGCACGCTCGACGTGCTCTGCTCCGACTCGATCTCCATGGCCGGGGCGCTGAACTTCACGATCCTCAACCCCATCGCGGTCGCGCCGTTGGTCGACGGCCGCAACGTCTTCCTGCTGGACTCCACGTACCGCGCCCGGTACTGGGACCTCCACTTCGACGACAACGGCGAGGGGGCGGTGATCTACCGCCTGAAGCAACTGTGGATGGGCGAGCAGGTGCAGCTGCCGTTCCACAGCCGCGTCCCCTACGACGAGGATCAGGGCGTCTCGGACTTCGTCGACGTCAGGAGCCGGTCGGGCGACATCACCCGGATCGTCTACGTCCCCGGCCTGTTTCGTCGTGACTTCTCCTACTGGCTTCGAGACGCGGCGACCGCCGCGGCGCTCCGCCAGGCCTACTCGGACGCCGACGGGTGGGGCAACAAGATCTGGCACATCGAGTACCCGAACAGCGGGCCGAAGGAGTCGGCCCTCTTCGGCAACGTGGAGAAGTCCGGCCTGAACCTACCGAGCCAGCTCGAAGACGACCGTCTGTGGAAGAACGCGGTCCTCGAGAGCGGGCCGCACCTGGACTGACCCGTGCTCACCCTGTCGTCCCTGGCATCGCAGCTGCTCAAGCGTGGGGAGCTGACCCCCATCTACCGGGTGGACTTCGGCGACGAGCTCGGCGCCATCGCCCGGCCGACCGACTGGATCACGTCCTTCCTCTACTCCCCCGTCGCCGTCCGCTACATCCTACCCGTGCCGATGCTGGTCACCGAGGTCCCGTCCGGGCTCAGCCAGAAGCTCGACATCATGGAGGGGTACGGATCGTCCGCGTCGATGGTGGTGTCGATCTACGACCACAAGAGCACGCGCGACCTCATCAAGGACAACCGGGTCCTCGGCAAGGACATGCTGGTGTGGCTCGGCTTCGACCATCCGGACTGGGTCTACGCCGACTGGATCCCCGTGTTCCGCGGCGTGGTCCGGGACTGGGAGTTCGGCGAGACCCTGAGGGTGACCGCCACCACCTTCGACATCGCCCACGCGCGATCCACCGGGACCGGGCAGATGCGGTCGATGGAGATCCCCGCGGGGGCCGGGATCGTCAGCGCCGACACCTACGACTACGGGTACGTCTTCATCTCCATCGCCGAGCCCGTCCAGTGCATCGCCGACATTCTGACGGCCCTGGAGGTCCCGCCACGGTTCATCAACGCAACCAGCCTCGACCCGACCGCGTCGGACAACCTGAAGCTCAGCCACCTGCGGGTGTTCAAGAGCGACGACCTCCTGAGCGACAAGAGGGTCTACGACAGGATCGAGGCGAACAAGGCGATCCGCGAACTCGCGTCGACCGTCCGAGGCTTCGTCTTCTTCGACGAGCAGGGCCAGCTGACCTTCAAGTTCCTCGACGTGTCGGGCGGCGCGGTCGCCGTCTGGGGCCCCGACGATCTCGATCTGGACCGCTCGCCGGAGAGGGTGAGAACGACCTTCGACGATCTCGCCACGTCCATCCGGGTCAACACCGTCCTTCTCGGCGGCCTGTCGGGCCTGCAGTCCGCGCCGAGCTACAACTGGACCGGGGTCAAGGACAGCGACTACCAGGTGCCGATCCAGGTCGGCGACGTGGCCAAGCAGATCAGCTGGAGCTTCAGCGGGCCACCCCCGACCAACGTCCCCCTGAAGCGCGAGGCCGTCTTCAACGACAACTGGTTCGGGGCGGGCGGGATGACCGTGAACGCCTTCGCCGTGTCAAGCCCGGCGACGCTCCTGTTCCTGGCGTTCGGCAACGACCCGCTCGCGCCTGCTCCGCAGATCAACCTCGTCGCCGCCAACGGCTTCGGGTGGCCAGGGATCGGGACCGTCAATCCGGTGAGCGCCGCGCGGCCGATCTACGTCGCAGTCGTCGACCCGGTCTCGCTTGGGTTCGCGATCCTCAAGTACACCGGACTCTCCGCGACCGGCCAGGCCCCCAACGCCCTGACCGCCACAGGCGGCACGTTCGTCGCCGGGGACAACACCCTCTCCGACGCCTCGGGCGGCCACCTGCTGATCTTCGACGTGACCGCGGCGTGGCTCCTCGCGGACTACATGCTCGACACCTTCGTCGACTCCGCCGCGATCGTCTCGTTGACGACGAAGCCCCATACCTACGAGGTCCAGCTTGGGGACCTGGTGGGGCTGGACATCGATCGATACGTCGATCTCGGCTTCGACGGAGACCCCGGCTCGTCCCTCTTCCTCGTCGTGAACAAGGACGTCGACCCCGAGGATCTGTCGATCTCCTGGGAGCTGATGAGGGTGAGGACGAATAGCCCGACGCCAGCGCTGCTCGTCGACGAGACAACCTTCTTCGACGGGAAGAGGGCGGTGGCTGGCCTCTACACGCAGGACGGCAGCGCCTACGACTTGGTGGACGCCGACACCGAGGCAGGCTTCTCGCCGTTCGTGGAGAAGGGACTCGGCGGGACCGCGCCTGGCGGGCTGCTGCTGACGATCGGTGAGGGCTTCTGCGGGAACGATCGGTGGAAGCAGTACAGCCCCACGTTCAACCGCACGCTCACGGCCAGCAAGGACACCTACGCCTTCGCCAAGCCCAGCGCGCGGATGTGCGGCCTGGTTCCGTGGGAGTTCACCGAGGTCGCCGTCGGCGCTGCTCCGCCGTCGACGCCGGCCGGGGCCCTTCCGATCCTGCGAGCTCGGACGGACGGGGCGGGGATCACCGGGATCGTCGACCTACGAAACCGGGGGATCGCGGGGACACGGGCTCTCAGGCCCTACGAGCGGGTGACCCAGCTCGGCTCGGACTTCTTGGGCGACTGCACGATCGACGGGTTCGCCCTATCTCCTGGGGCTGGCGGCGGCTCCGGCCTGACGCACACGATCGCCGCCGGCCAGGTCTCCATCCTGGGGAAGCGGATCCCGAGGGTGACCGACGAGAGCCACACCTTCACCGCCTCCAAGCTGACCTGGGTCGAGGTCGACGACGACGGCCTGTTCCACTACACCGAGAAGGCCCTGGGGTCGGACGAGCCGACGATGTCGGCGACGGACCGCATGCGGGTGATGGTCGTCGAGACCGACGCCTCGGACGTCGTACACGTCGGGTACTTCCCGCAGTACCGCACGGGCCGCTCGAGGACGGTCAGCCCCGAGGCCATCCGGGACGGCCTGATCCCCAACGGGCTGCTCGATGACCTGGACGTCGGCGGCGGCCTCCCCTACGGGTGGGAGAAGTCCGAGGGGGCGAACGTCTCGATCTCGACGGTCGCGGGGGCGACGGTGAAGTGCGGGCGCCTGGGGATCAAGATCGACGTGGGCGCCGCGGGCGGCACCAGCTACCTCCGGGGCAAGGATCCACAGGGCGTCTTCCCCGTCTGGCCGCACCAGACCTACACCGGCAAGGTCGCGTATTCCACCACCGGGTACGTCCGATCGCCGACCCTCGCCATCGGCCTGGAGTTCTTCGACCAGGACATGAAGACGATCGCTGTTCGCAACGCCATCTACCCCTCTGCGATCCCGGCGGAAGACACCAGGACCGAGGGGGGTGTGCTGACGGGGTCGTTCACGGGAGCCGGGGCCGGCGCGACTCAGATCCCGACCGACGCCAGGTACGCGCGGCTGGTGGTCCAGGCGGACCTGAACGGAGCCGGCGCATCGGGGATCACGCTGTCGGCGTTCGTCCTGTCGGAACCCTAGGGGCTGGACTGTCCCGCGTCGTCGAGACCCCAGCAGACAACCTCGCCGTCGACCGCGATCCCGCAGGAATGGTAGTAGCCCGAGGAGACGGACGACAGGGCGTCGCCCGGGGGTGAGCACTGACCGTAGTCGAAGGCCGGATCCTGGCAGCCCCAGCACTCGGCGGTCCCGCCCTCGTCCACCGCGCATCCGTGGAAGGCGCCAAGGTCCGCGGACGCCCACGACCCGGCCGGTTGCCCCTGCGTTTCCCCCCAGCACACGACGTGCCCGGCTGCGGTCAGCCCGCAGGACGCCCGGATCGATCCGCTGAGCCCCGACAGCACCGTCCCCGGTGGCGACGTCTGCCCCTCGTCTCCCCGGCCCCAGCACTCCACGGCCCCGGCGGCGTCGACTGCACAGGCATGTTCCTGGCCTGCTCCGATCTCCACGAACGCCCCGGCCGGCGGCGAACCCTCGCCCTGGTAGTCCGACCCCCAGCACTCGATCTCCCCTGAGGCCCTGAGAGCGCAGGA